>Ga0164294_10000068_pt1 | contig 101027 bp, 92 predicted proteins | sample GEODES005metaG_FD_111479 | JGI IMG/M metagenome (GOLD analysis project Ga0164294, IMG submission 111479) | Oligotrophic lake water microbial communities from Sparkling Lake, Wisconsin, USA - GEODES005 metaG | ecosystem: Environmental > Aquatic > Freshwater > Lake | place: USA: Sparkling Lake... | reverse complement strand
TTCGCTGATCGCCTCGCATGCCAGGGAAAGCCCAAACGACTCATCCTAAACGCCATCGCCAGAAAGCTCGTCGTCCGCGCAAACGCTCTCCTCAGGCCTCAAGTCCAACTGACTTGATGACGATGCAATTGGGTCTGGGGCCCCTTTCCTGCTGGCCTCCCGCCGCCCTGCACCCTATATCCCGCCGCCCATGGATGACATTCGAGTAAAGCGGATCAGGCTGCGGGCCTGGCGGCGGGGATTTCGCGAGGCGGACCTCATATTGGGGCCGTTTGCGGACCAGTATGGCCCAAGCCTGACCGAGGCGCAGCTGGACGCCTTCGAGGCCCTGCTGAACGAGGCCGACCAGGACGTCTATGGCTGGATCATCGGCCGCGAGCCGGCGCCTGCCGCCCATGACACCGATGTCCTGGCCATGCTGAAGGCCTTCGAGCCGGCCCAGGGCGGTCCCCGTGGAGCCTAGGCAGCGGAAGGCTCCCGACCTGAAGGCCGTGGCGCGCGCGGATGGCCGGATGGTCCTCGCCGGCGCGCCGGAAGGCTATGACGCCCTGATCATGGCCGATGTCGCCCGCACGCGGGGCGGCCTCAGCTGTTTTGTCGCCCGGGACGGAGCGCGGGCCGAGGCCTTTGTAGCGGCCATGGGGTTCTTCGCCCCGGAGATGGAGATCATCTCGTTTCCCGGCTGGGACTGCCTGCCCTATGACCGGGTCGGGCCGGCGCCGGCCATCGCAGCGCAGCGGATGGCCACCCTGTCCCGCCTGCTGGTGGGGATCGAGGCCAAGAAGCCGGTCATGCTGGTCACGGCCATGGCCGGGGCGATCCAGCGGGTGCCGCCCCGCGAAGGGGTGCGGGCCGCCGGCTACGCCACCAGGCCCGGCGCCCAGGTGAAGATCGATGACCTGGAGCGGTATTTCGCGGTCAATGGCTATCAGCGGGCCTCCACCGTTTCGGAGCGGGGCGAGTTCGCAATCCGCGGCGGGGTGATCGATGTCTTTCCGCCCGGCGGCGAGGAGCCGGTCCGGCTGGACCTTTTCGGCGACACCCTGGAATCCATCCGGTCCTTTGATCCGGAGACCCAGAGATCGATCAAGCAACTTCACAGCGTCGAGCTGCTGCCGGTCAGCGAGGCCCTGCTGGACAAGGACGCCGTGGCGCGGTTCCGGCGCGGCTATGTCAGCGCCTTCGGGGCGCCCGGCGATGACGCCCTCTATGCGGCGGTCAGCGAGGGCGGTCGCCGGGCCGGGATGGAGCACTGGCTGCCCCTCTTCTATGCCGGGCTGGAGACCCTGTTCGACTATCTGCCCGATGACTGCCTGATCGGCTTTGACCACCAGGCCCTGGAAGCGCGGGACGAGCGGCTGGCCACGGTCGAGGACGCCTATCAGGCAAGGGCCGACGCCCAGAGGCGCGACAGCTACCGGCCGCTCAGGCCCGACGCCCTCTATCTGACGGCGACCGAGTTCGACAACCTGATGAGCCTGCGGGCCACCCGCTGGTTCTCGCCCTTCCAGTCGGACGCCGTGGGCGCCGTGGACATGGGGGCGAAGCTTGGCCGCACCTTCGCCGCCGAGCGCCAGCAGGACAGCGTCAACCTGTTCGAGGCCACGGCGGCCCATGCCCGCAGCCTGGGCGGCGCCGGCAAGCGGGTGCTGTTCGCCAGCTGGACCGAAGGCTCGTCCGAGCGGCTGGGTTCCATGCTGGCCGATCACGGGATCGCCCGTCTGCCCTTCGCCGGCTACTGGCAGCAGGCCAAGGCGGCCGACCCCAAGACTCCGCAACGGGTCGTCCTGCCCCTGGAAGCCGGGTTCGAGACCGACAGCCTGGTGGTCATTTCCGAGACCGATATCCTGGGCGACCGGCTGGCCCGGCCGCGCAAGAAGCGCCGCGCCGCCAACTTCCTGGCCGAGGCCAGCGCCCTGACCCCCGGCGACCTGGTGGTCCACATCGACCATGGCATTGGCCGATACGAGGGGCTGAAGACCCTCGAGGTCCAGCAGGCCCCCCATGACTGCCTGGAACTGCAGTATGGCGGCGAGGCCAAGCTCTATCTGCCGGTCGAGAATATCGACCTCCTGACCCGCTACGGCGCCGAGGGCGACGGCGTTCAGCTGGACCGGCTGGGCGGCGCGGCCTGGCAGGCGAGGCGGTCCAAGGCCAAGGAACGTCTGAGGATCATGGCCGAGGGCCTGATCGCCATCGCCGCCGCCCGGGCCACCAAGTCGGTGGAAGAGATCGATCCGCCATCCGGCGTGTTTGACGAGTTCTGCGCCCGGTTCCCCTATGAGGAAACCGAGGATCAGCTCAACGCCATTGCCGATGTCCTGACCGACCTGGCCTCCGGCAAGCCCATGGACCGGCTGATCTGCGGCGATGTGGGCTTTGGCAAGACCGAGGTCGCCCTGCGCGCCGCCTTTGTCATGGCCATGAGCGGCCAGCAGGTGGCCATCGTCTGTCCGACAACCCTGCTGGCGCGCCAGCATTTCAAGACCTTTTCCGAGCGGTTCCAGGGCTGGCCGATCAAGGTGCGGCGCCTGTCCCGCCTGGCCCCGGCGAAAGAGGCGGCCGAGACCCGCGAGGGCCTCGCCAATGGCAGTTTCGAGATCGTGGTCGGCACCCATGCGGTGCTGTCCAAACAGGTCAGTTTCCGCGACCTTGGTCTGGTGATCGTCGACGAGGAGCAGCATTTCGGGGTCCAGCACAAGGAGAAGCTGAAGGAGCTGCGGGCGGACGTCCACATGCTGACCCTGACGGCGACCCCGATCCCCCGGACGCTCCAGATGGCCCTGTCCGGCATCCGCGAGATGTCGATCATCGCCACCCCGCCGGTCGATCGCCTGGCCGTGCGGACCTATGTCATGCCCTGGGACGAGGTCTCCCTGCGCGAGGCCCTGCTGCGGGAAAAGTACCGCGGCGGCCAGAGCTATTTCGTCACCCCGCGCATCCGTGACCTGCCGGACCTCGAGAAATTTCTTCGGGAGTCCGTGCCGGAGGTGAAGTTCGTGGTGGGCCATGGCCAGATGGCGCCGACCCAGCTGGAAGAGGTCATGACCGCCTTCTATGACGGTCAATATGACGTCCTGCTGGCCACGACCATTGTCGAAAGCGGCCTGGACATCCCCTCGGCCAACACCATGATCATCCACCGGGCCGACATGTTCGGCCTGTCGCAGCTCTATCAGTTGCGCGGACGGGTGGGGCGGTCCAAGGCCCGGGCCTATGCCTATCTGACCACGCCGGTGGAGCGACAGATCACCCTGTCGGCGGAAAAGCGGCTCAAGGTCCTGCAGTCCCTCGACAGCCTCGGCGCCGGATTCCAGCTGGCCAGCCACGACCTCGATATCCGGGGCGGCGGCAACCTGCTGGGCGACGAACAGAGCGGCCATATCCGCGAGATCGGCGTCGAGCTCTACCAGCAGATGCTGGAAGAGGCCGTGGCGGCCCTGCGCGAACGCCAGGGCCAGGAAGACCTGCTGGCCGACCGGGGCTGGTCGCCGCAGATCAATACCGGCGCCGCCGTGCTGATCCCGGAAGACTATGTCCCGGACTTGAATGTCAGGCTTTCCCTCTATCGACGCCTGTCCGAGGCCGAGCGGTCCGCGGACCGGGAAGCGCTTGCCGCCGAATTGATCGACCGGTTCGGACCCCTGCCGCCGGAAACGGACTCCCTGCTCAAGGTCGTGGCCATCAAGGGCCTGTGCCGGGAAGCCAATGTCGCCAAGATCGATGTCGGGCCCAAGGGCGCGGTGATCAGCTTCCGGGGTGACAGCTTCGCCAATCCCGGCGGGCTGGTCGGCCATATCCAGAAAAACATGGCGGTCTGGAAGCTGCGGCCGGACCAGAAGATCGTCGTCAAGGGCGAGTGGGACCGGCCGGCCCAGCGCCTGGACGCAGCCGAGAAGATCCTCTCAACCCTGGCGAAACTGGCCAAGGCGGCCTGACGCCCGTCATCGGCGCTAAGATGCCATTGCGGTCCCTCTGGCGCCGCTCCGCCTTGCGCCCTAATTTTGGAAGCGGAGGACCGCAGCCATGACCAGACTGACCGTGAACGGCAAACCCGTAACCGTGGCCTCCGAGCCGGACACGCCGCTGCTCTGGGTGCTGCGCGACGAACTGGATCTGAAAGGCGCCAAATATGGTTGCGGCATCGCCCAGTGCGGCGCCTGCACGGTTCTGGTCGGCGGCCAGCCCGTGCGGTCCTGCAGCCTGGCCGTCGGCGACATCGCCGGATCGGCCGTGACCACGATCGAGGGTCTTCCCAGGGATGACGCAGTCCAGAAGGCCTGGATCGCCCTTCAGGTGCCCCAGTGCGGCTTCTGCCAACCCGGCCAGATCATGAGCGCCAAGGGCCTGCTGGCCGAGACCGCAAAGCCCGATGACGCCGCCATCGACGCCGCCATGGCCGGCAATCTCTGCCGCTGCGGCACCTATCTGCGGATCCGCGCCGCCATCAAGCTGGCCAGCGGCCAGGCCGCGTAAAGGGATCAGACGCCATGACCATCGCCCTTGATCGCCGTGGGTTCCTCGCCGCCGGCGGCGCCTTCACCCTGAGTTTTGTCGTCGCGCCCCAGGCCGGCGCCCAGCAGGCCGGCGCAACATCGCCCTGGACCGCCTATCTGACCATCGGAACCGACGGCCGGATCGCCCTGATGTCGCCGACCACAGAGATGGGGCAGGGCACTCACACGGCCCACGCCGCCATCATCGCCGACGAGATCGGCGTTCCCCTGAACTGGGTCAAGGTCGACACGCCCATGCCCTCCGATCCCTTCCGGCGCGGCGGGTCCATGGGATCTGGCGGCTCGGCCGGGGTGCGGGCCTGGTGGGATCCGCTGCGCAAGGTCGGCGCCTCCGCCCGCCAGAGCCTGATCAACGCCGCCGCCGCCCAGGCTGGGGCGCCCGCTGCCGAGGTCTCGATCCAGGATGGCCAGGTCCGCCGCGGCGGAAAGGTTCTGATGCCGCTGGGCGAGGCCGCCAGGCTGGCCGCCACAGCCCCCCCGGCCGAGGGAACGCCGCGTGATCCCGCCACCTACCGCTATGTCGGCAAGCAGACGCCGCGCGTGGACATCCCGGCCAAGGTGCGGGGGGAACCCGTCTTCTCCCAGGACTTCACCCGGCCGGGCATGGTCTATGCCTGCGCCGTGCTCTCCCCGGTCTGGACCGGCCTGGCGCGCCAGATCAACGAGGCGCCGGCCCTGGCGGTCAAGGGCGTGCAGCGGGTCGTGACCTTCCCGGGCGGGGCCGCCGTGATCGCCGGCACGCAATGGGCCGCCATGAAGGGCGCTGCCGCCCTCGAGGTCTCCTGGGCCTCCACCGCCTATGACGGGCTGTCGTCGGCCGCCATTTCCGCCGCCATGCTGGCCGGGCTGGACAAGGATGGCGAGGCTCTGCAGGCCCGGGCGGACGGCGATGCGGCAGCGGCGCTGTCCGGGGCGGCCAGGATCGTCGAGGCTGACTATGAGGTCCCTTACATCGCCCACACGCCCATGGAGCCGTGGAACGTCACCATCGAGACCACGGCCGATGGCGGGCTGGAGATCTGGGGCCCGTTCCAGACCCAGGATCGGAACCGCAATACCGCCGCCAGGGTCGCAGGCCTCGATCCGTCGAAAGTCAAGCTGCACACCCTGATGCTGGGCGGCGGCTTTGGCCGGCGCCTTGGCGACGATGGCCTGCCAGCGGCGGTGCTGACCGCCCTGGCCGTGAAAAAGCCGGTCAAGTTCTTCTGGCGGCGCGAGGACGAGATCGGCCAGGGCTATTATCGCCCCGCCCAGGTGGCCCGTTTGCGGGCGGGTCTGGATGCCGCCGGCAAGGTTGTCGCCCTGCATGTGCGCACCGCAGGGCCCTCCATGCGCCAGAGCTTTTCGCCGGCCGGACTGCCAAAGGGCGAAGTCGACGGCTCCTCGGTCCAGACCCTGACCGACACCCTCTATCGCCCCGGCGCCTATCGCGTGGACTGGGTGCGGGTGGATCAGGTTGTGCCCATGGCCCCCTGGCGCGCTGTCGGCGCGACCCAGAACGGGTATTTCATGGAATCCTTCCTGGACGATGTCGCAAAGGCGGCCGGCAAGGACCCGGTCGCCCTGCGCCGGGAACTCCTGGCCCACGACCCGCGCGCCCTGAAGGTCATCGACCGGGCCGCTCAGGAGGGCGACTGGGGCAAGCCCCTGCCGGCAGGCCGCGCCCGGGGCTTCGCCTTTGTCTACAGCTATGGCAGCCTTTGCGCCCAGGTGGTGGAGGCCAGCCTCGAGAACGGCGAGGTCAAGGTCCACCGGGTCACCTGCGCCATCGACTGCGCCAGGGTGGTGACCCCCGACGGCGCCCGTAACCAGATGGAGGGCGGCATCGTCCAGGGCCTGTCTTCGGCGCTGTTCGAAGGGATCGAGGTCGGCAACGGGGCCTGCGAAAACCGCAACTTCGACAGCTACCGCATCATGCGCATCAACGAGGCGCCCGCCGTCATCGAGACCCACTTCATCGAGAATGACCAGGTCATCGGCGGTATCGGCGAACCCGGACTGCCGCCAGCGACCCCGGCCCTGGTCAATGCCCTGTTCGCCCTGACCGGCAAGCCGATCCGCAAGCTGCCGATCATGGCCCAGCTTGCCAATGCCTGATTGATCCGTCGCCTGTCATGCTCCGGTCGCGAGCTGCGGCTATCCGAGTGAGGGTCTGTCGGTATTGGAGTTTGTCATGGGTGTCCGGTCCTCTCTTGCGGCGGCGTGCGCTGGTCTGGCCCTTGCGGCCCTGACGCCTGTGGCCCTGGCTGCGGCAGAGCCGAAACCCGCCCCCAGGCTGGTCGTGGTGATTGCCGTCGATCAGTTCGGCTCCAACCTGTTCAACCAGTACCGGCCGCAGTTCACCGGCGGCCTGAAGACCCTGGCCAGCGAGGGCCTGGTCTATGCCAACGGCTTTCAGGCCCATGCCAACAGCGAGACCTGCCCGGGTCATTCGACCATCCTGACCGGCAAACACCCGAACAAGACCGGCATACCGACCAATGACTGGCTCGATCGCGACAGCCGCCAGCTGGTCTATTGCTTCCGCAACACTGCCAATACCCTGGCCGATGGCGGACCGGGCGACAATGGCCCGGTGGGGCCGGAACAGATGCGGGCCACAACGCTTGGCGACTGGCTGAAGGCCGCCGGCGGACCCACCCGCGTCTATGGCGTGTCCGGCAAGGATCGCGGCGCCATCGCCCTGACCGGCCAGAAGGGCGACGGAGTCTTCTGGTACCTGAAGAATTTCGGTTTCACCACCTGGGTGGAACCCGGCCAGAACGCCGAGGCGCGGCTGGCCCCGGTGGCGGCTCTGAATGCCCGGATCAAGGCCCGGTTCGCCGCCGAGGCGCCAGGCTGGACCTATCGTCATGACGCCTGCCGCAAGCTGGAGGGCGAGTATCAGATCGGCGGCCAGACCTGGAAATCGACTCTGCCGCCCCAGAGGTTCGCCGTCGAAAACTCCCCGCTGCTGGATGAACTGACTCTGGAGGCCGCCCAGACCCTGTTGACCGAACAGAAGCTGGGGCAGGGCTCCGGCGTTGATGTCCTGGGGGTCAGCCTGTCCGGCACCGACCGGATTGGCCACGGCACGGGTACGCAAGGGCCCGAGATGTGCGAGCAACTTCTGCGGCTCGACGAGGCGCTCGGGGTCTTTCTGACCGGCTTGAAGTCGGTTCCCGGCGGCGTGATCGTCGTGCTGACGGCCGACCATGGCGGCTCGGACTTTCCCGAGCGGAGCGCGGCGAGGGGCTTTCCTCAGGCAGGCCGCAGCGACCTGACCCTCCTCAGCCGGCTCAACGCCAACCTGCGGACGCAGTTCAAGCTGTCCTATGATCCGGTCGTTTTCGACGGCAACGGCCTCTACGTATTTGGCGACAAGGGCGAGATCCTCCCCGAAAAGCGTCGACGCCAGATTGCCGACGCCGCGGTCACCCTGCTGCGCAAGGAGCCGACGGTCGCCGCGGTGCATACCCTGGAAGACCTGACCGGTCCGGACGCTCGGCAGTCGGCCTTCCCGGCCTGGTCCAATCCCGAGGAACTGACCCTCGCCCAGCGCATGACGCTGAGCGCCGTGCCCGGCCGGTCGGCCGATATCCAGATCGCCCTCAATCCCGGCATAACCCTCGGCCCTGGCCGGGTCGGCGGGACGCTCTCCAGCCATGGCAGTGTCTGGGACTATGACCGCAAGGTGCCGATCATCTTCTGGTGGCCGGGCGTCACGCCGCAAGAGCGGTTCTATCCGATCTCGACCATCGATATCGCCCCGACCCTGGCCAATATCCTCGGGGTATGGCCGCCGGAGGATATCGATGGACGCTGCATGGACCTGAGCGATTTTGGAACGCCCTGTCCGAGGAAGATCGTCACCCCCTGAGGAGCCGGGCTGCCCTTGGCGCGAAATAGGTGATGATCCCGGTGCAGCCGGCGCGCTTGAAGGCGCCAAGGCTCTCCAGCATCGCCCGCTCCTCGTCGATCCAGCCATTGGCGCCGGCGGCCATGATCATCGCGTACTCGCCCGAGACCTGGAAGGCGAAGGTCGGCATGGCGAAGGCGTCGACCAGACGCCTGGCGATGTCCAGATAGGGCAGGCCAGGCTTGACCATCACCATGTCGGCGCCCTCGGCGATGTCCAGGGCGACTTCCCGCAGGGCCTCGTCCGTATTGGCCGGGTCCATCTGATAGGTCTTCTTGTCGCCTGGATTGAGGGTGTCGCCGCTGCCCAGCTTCCCCGAGCCGATGGCGTCCCGGTAGGGGCCATAGAAGGCCGAGGCGTATTTGGCGGCATAGGACATGATCATCACGTCCTGCAGGCCCTCGGCTTCCAGGGCGGCGCGGATGGCGGCGACCCGGCCATCCATCATGTCCGACGGCGCCAGGATGTCACAGCCGGCCCGGGCCTGGACCAGGGCCTGTTCGACCAACCGGGCGACCGTGGCGTCATTGACGATCCGGCCATCGTCGAGAACCCCGTCATGACCGTGGCTGGTGAAAGGGTCCAGGGCCACATCGCACATGATGCCCACTTCAGGCGCGGCGGCCTTCATGGCCTTGACGGCCCGGCAGATCAGGCCGTTCGGATCGGCGGCGGCCGATCCGGCCACATCCTTCAGCGATCCGTCAATAAAGGGGAAGATGGCGATACAGGGAATGCCAAGGTCCCGCGCCTCGACGGCCGCCTTGGCGGCCTCTGCCACGGAAAGGCGTTCCACGCCCGGCATCGAGGCGACCGGGATCCGGCCCTCGCCGTCATGGACCACCATCGACCAGATCAGATCGGCCGGCGCCAGGCTGGTTTCCCGGACCATTCGCCGGGTCCAGTCGGACTGGCGCAGGCGGCGAAGGCGGGTGGCGGGGTAGGGGGCGAGAGAGGGAACGGTCATGGCCAAGATGTCGCCGAAGAGGACCCGGCTGGCAAGGGGATCAGGCGGCGGCCGCGCCCCTCGGCTTCTGCAGGGTCGCCAGCTTGATGAACCCGACAGCCGGCGCGCAAAGGCCCCACAGGCTCATGACGATCAAGGCGATGATCGACACCCCCACCAGGCCAAGGACCCGTCCGGACAGGTCCAGCTGCGTCAGATCGACGTCCACCCCGGCATCGCCCGCTGACATCTGTCCGCTGTTCCAGACCTGGCCCGCAACATCCAGAACGGCCCAGAGGCCGCTGATCCCGGCGATCAGGGCCAGCAGGAATCCGATCCAGAAGATCTGGATCTGAAACCGGAAATGTCCCTGTATCGGGCCTGCCGTCGAAGGCCGCTGGGTATAGGCCAGCACCACCCCGACCAGGGCCGGAACGCCCACAAAGAAGAGACCGGCAAACAGCAGGCCATAGATGATCAGACCCATGGTCCGATCGGATTCGAACTGGGCTGAAGGGTCTGTCGCCAGAGTCATGACTGCGGTCTCCCATGCGAGATTGACAGGGTGCAGGCCGCGCGTCACCTCAGCAAGGCAATTGAGGCGAAGCGACGCTTCGCCGCGACGGGTTGGGACCAGGACCATGGATTTCACGCTTTCGGACGATCAGCGCGCCATTCAGGACATGGCCTCGGGATTTGCCCGCGATGAATTGGCCCCCCATTCGGCCGACTGGGATCGGGAGTCGCGTTTCCCGGTCGATGTCCTGCGCCAGGCGGCGGCCCTGGGTTTTGCCGGGGTCTATGTCAGCGAGGATGTGGGCGGCTCCGGCCTGAGCCGGCTCGACGCCAGCCTGATCTTCGAGGCCCTCAGCTATGGCGACGTGCCGGTTGCCGCCTATCTGACCATCCACAACATGGCCTCCTGGATGATCGACCGGTTCGCCTCGCAGGATTTGCGCCAGCGCTATCTGCCCCGGCTGACCACCATGGAGCTGATCGCCAGCTATTGCCTGACCGAGCCGGGCAGCGGGTCCGATGCGGCGGCCATGCGCACCACGGCGCGGCTGGACGGCGACCACTATGTGCTGGACGGGTCGAAGGCCTTCATCAGCGGCGCCGGGGTGTCCGACCTCTATGTGGTCATGGCCCGCAGCGGCGGACCCGGGGCCGGCGGCGTCTCGGCCTTTGTCGTGGAAAAGGGCCAGGAGGGCCTCAGCTTCGGCGCCCCGGAACGCAAGATGGGCTGGAACGCCCAGCCAACCGCCCAGGTCAATTTCGACGGCGTCCGCGTGCCGGTCGCCAACCGGATCGGCCAGGAAGGCGAGGGCTTCCGGTTCGCCATGATGGGACTGGACGGCGGCCGGCTGAACATCGCCAGCTGTTCCCTTGGCGGCGCCGCTTTCGCTCTGGATACCGCCAAGTCCTACATGGAGACCCGCAACCAGTTCGGCCGGGCGCTCAAGGATTTCCAGGCCCTGCAGTTCAAGATCGCCGACATGGCGACGGAGCTGGAAGCCGCTCGACTGATGGTCCGCAACGCCGCCTCGGCCCTGGATCGTCGCGATCCGTCCGCCACCAAGCTCTGCGCCATGGCCAAGCGGTTCGCCACCGATGCGGGGTTCCAGGTCGCCAATGACGCGCTCCAGCTTCATGGCGGCTATGGCTATCTTCAGGATTACCCCCTCGAGCGGATCGTGCGCGACCTGCGAGTCCACCAGATTCTCGAGGGCACCAACGAGATCATGCGGGTGATCATTGGCCGGGAACTGTTCCGGCAATAGGGTCGGCGCCGCCAAGAGGCCAAAGGCCGAGCCCTTGCGGGGTTGGCGTCCACCGTCGGGAGACTGCATTGACTGACCTTTCCGAAGACTCCCCGGTTCTGATCTCGGTGGAGGCCGGCTGGGGGCGGATTACCCTCAATCGTCCCGGCGCCCTGCATGCCCTGACACTTCAGATGTGCCAGATGATGACCGAGGCGCTGGTGGGCTGGCGCACCGACCCGCAGGTGCGCGCCGTCCTGATCGACCACAGCGGGCCCAGGGGCTTCTGCGCCGGCGGCGACATCCGCATGCTGGCCGAGAGCGGGGCCGGCGACGGGGCCGAGGCGCGGGCCTTCTTCTTCACCGAGTACCGCCTGAACCATCTGCTGTTTGCCGATTCCAAGCCCGTCGTGACCGTGATGGACGGGGTGACCATGGGCGGCGGGGTCGGACTGGCCATGCCGTCGGCCTTCCGGGTCGCGACCGAGCGCACCACCTTCGCCATGCCGGAAACCGGCATCGGCCTGTTTCCCGATGTTGGCGGCGGCTGGTTCCTGCCCAGGCTCCCCGGCAAGGCGGGCCTGTGGCTGGCCCTGACCGGCGCCCGGATCAAGGGAGCCGATTGCCTGGCCCTGGGAATTGCCACCCACCATGTCGCCTCGGCCGGCCTTGAAGATCTGAAATCTGCGCTGCTGGCCGATCCAGGCAGAGTGGAAGCGACCCTTGCCGCCGCAGGGACCGAGCCCGGTCTCGCGCCGATTGCCGCGCATCAGGCAGAGCTGGACCAGCTGTTTGGCGGCGAGTCGGTGGAAGCCATCCTGGCCGATCTGGCCCGGGACGGCGGCGACTGGGCCACTGCGCAAATCCAGGCCCTGGCGGGAAAATCGCCCCAGACCCTCAAGGTCGCCTTCCGCCAGCTTCAAATGGGCGCTCAAGCCGCCAGTTTCGCCGAGAACATGGCCATGGAATACCGGATCGGCGCCCGGGTCGTTCAGCGCCATGATTTCCTGGAAGGGGTCAGGGCGGTCATCATCGACAAGGACAATCGTCCGGTCTGGCGGCCAGCCAGGGTCGAAGAGGTGGGTGACGACCTTCTGGATCAGATCTTCGCCCCTCTGCCGGCCTCCGAAGAATGGTCGCCTTTGTGAAAGGCCGGGCTGACGGAACCAAACGATTGTCCTAAAGGTGGATCAAGGTCGGGGGATCGAACACGACCAATCGCGGGAGAAACTCATGAGACTGCGCGCCCTCGGGGTGGCCTTGTTGGCCGGCCTGGCCCTTTCGGCCTGCGCCACCACGCCGCCCCCGCCGCCCCCGCCTGTCGAGCGGGGCGCTGCCCTGCCGATCTGGCTGGAGAATGCCCTGCGCGATCCGGCCAGGCCGGCTGCCGACATGGCTCGCGACGCGGGCAGAAAGCCGGGGGAAACCCTGCTGTTTGCGGGCCTGCGACCCGGCATGAAGGTCGCCGACCTGATTCCCGGTCAGGGCTATTTCACGCGAATCTTCTCCAAGGCGGTCGGGCCGCGAGGTCGGGTCTATGCCTATGTTCCGGACGAGCTCTCCAAGCTCGCCAAGCGCGAGCCGGCCGTTGCGGCCCTGACCCGCGATCCGCAATACGCCAATGTCCGGCTGACCCTCAGCACCCTGCCGCAGTTTTCCACGCCGGAACGACTCGACATGGTCTTCACGGCCCAGAACTATCACGACATGCATGCCGACTTCATGGGGCCGGTCGATGTCGCCCAGGTCAACCGGCAGGTCTACAATGCGCTGAAACCCGGCGGCCTCTACATCATCATTGACCATTCGGCCCGCCCCGGCTCGGGCCTGGCCTCGGTCAACACCCTGCACCGGATCGATCCGGCCGCTGTGCGTCGCGAGGTCGAAGCGGCGGGATTTGTCTTCGCCGGACAGGGCAGTTTTCTCAAGTCGCCGCAGGACAGCCTGACCCTGAGCGTCTTTGACAAGGCCATCCGGGGCGACACCGACCAGTTCATCTATCGATTCCGCAAACCCGGGAGGGCCCGTCCATGATCCGGAATTTTCTCTGTGTCGCGGCGGGGGTCATGACCCTTGCCTGTTCCACCATCGCCATGGCGGCCGAGCCTGTCCCCGCCAACATCCAGTCTGCGATCGCCGACGCCGGCCGGCCCGCGTCTGACAAGGCCAGGGACGCAGCCCGTAAGCCGGCGGAGATCCTCGCCCTGGCCGAGGTCGGAACCGGCGACAAGGTCGGCGACTTCATCATGGGCGGCGGATATTTCACCCGGCTGTTTTCGGTGGCGGTCGGGCCTGCCGGGCGGGTCTATGGCTATCAGCCGGCTGAATTCATCAGCTTCCTGCCCAAGTATGGAACCGATCAGGACGCCGTGGCCGCAGCCTATTCCAATGTCACCCCTTTGCGGGCGTCACTGGGCGCTTTCGGCTATCCAGAGCCGCTGGACGTGATTTTCACCGCCCAGAACTACCACGACTTTCACCTCGGCTATATGCCCCCGCCCGCCGTTGCGGCCGTCAACAAGGCCCTGTTCAACAGTCTCAAGCCCGGCGGCCTTCTGCTTCTGATCGACCATTCCGCCATCGATGGCTCCGGGACCCGCGACACGGCCAAGCTTCACCGGATCGATATCGCCACGGTCAAGGCGGAGCTGACGGCGGCAGGGTTTGTGCTGGAAGCCGAAAGCGACCTGCTCCGCAGTCCGTCCGATCCCAGAACCGCCTCGGTCTTTGACGATGCGATCAAGGGCCGGACCGACCAGTTCATCCTGAAATTCCGCAAGCCGCGCTGATGATGGCTTGGGGCCAGAGAAAGTACAGACGATGAGTCGGATTGCCTTTATCGGCGTTGGCGCCATGGGCGCCGGCATGGCGACCAACCAGGCCAGGGCTGGCCATGATGTCCTGGCCTTCGACCTGTCGCCTGCCTGCCTCGACCGGGCTGTCGCCGGCGGGTGCCGCGCGGCGGCCTCGGTGGCCGAGGCGGTCGCTGACGCGGAGATCGTCATCACCATGCTGCCGGCCGGCAAGCATGTGCGGCAGGTCTACGAGCAGGACATCCTGCCCAACGCACCGGTCTCCGCCCTGCTCATCGACTGTTCCACGATTGACGTCGAAAGCGCCCGGGCGGTCGGAGCCCTGGCGGCCGCAGCCGGCTTCCGGTTTGGCGACGCCCCGGTCAGCGGCGGCATCATGGCGGCCGACGCCGGCACGCTGGCCTTCATGGTCGGTTGCGAGGCGGCTGATTTTCCAGCCTTCGAATCGGCGCTGGACCCCATGGCACGCGCCGTCTTCCATGCTGGCGACCTGGGCGCTGGCCAGGCGGCCAAGATCTGCAACAACATGGTGCTGGGCGTCTCGATGCTGGGCGTCTGCGAAGCTTTCGCCCTCGCCGAAAAGCTCGGTCTCGACGCCCAGCGGTTTTTCGACATCGCGTCAAAGTCCTCGGGCCAATGCTGGTCGCTCACGACCTATTGCCCCTGGCCAGGTCCGGTAGAGGCTGCGCCGTCCAATCGCGGCTATGAGGGCGGCTTCCTGACAGCCCTGATGCTCAAGGACCTGAAACTGGCCCAGGACGCCGCCGCCAAGGCCGGGGCGACAACTCCCATGGGGGCCCAGGCCGAGGCCCTGTTCGCCATGTTTGATGGCCTGGGCTTTGGTCAGAAGGACTTCTCCGCCATTCTTCAGTTGATGCGGGGTCGGCTGGACTCCCTGTCCACCCCAAATTGAGAAACGTTCGCGCAAGACCCGCGACGTTTGGCCAGATATTGTCTTGTCATAAAAATCCCTATTTGGACGGGAGCGAAGGGGCCGCGCCTGGGCGCGTCCTCTGACGGAAAAAACAAGGAGCCGGCCGGGCATTTCGCCCATCAGGGCCGAGGTGGTTGTCGATGGACTACAGGAACGCTTTCCGGGCTGCGGTCGAACAGGTTCGGTCCGAGGGTCGCTATCGTGTCTTTGCTGACCTGAAGCGGCAGCGAGGGCGCTTCCCGCGCGCCACCTGGACCCGGGACGACGGAACCACAAAGGACATCGTGGTCTGGTGCTCCAACGACTATCTGGGTCAGGGGCAGAACCCGGTGGTCCTTGACGCCATGCATGAGGCCATCGACGCCAATGGCTCGGGTTCGGGTGGCACACGGAACATTTCCGGCACCACACACCATCATGTGGAGCTGGAGCGGGAACTGGCCGACCTTCATCGGAAGGGCGCGGCCCTTTTGTTCACATCAGGCTATGTCGCCAACGAAGCGACACTGTCGATCCTCTACAAGATCCTGCCCGGCCTGATCATCTTCTCGGACGCGCTGAACCACGCCTCGATGATCGCCGGGATCCGAAATGGGGGCGGGGCCCGGGAGATCTTCCGGCACAATGATCTGGACCATCTCGAGCAGCTGCTTGCAGCCGCCCCGGCGGATGCGCCCAAGCTGATCGCCTTCGAAAGCGTCTATTCCATGGACGGCGACATCGCCGACCTGGCCGGCACCATCGCCCTGGCGAAAAAATACGGAGCCCTGACCTATCTCGATGAGGTCCACGCCGTGGGCCTGTACGGGCAGCGCGGCGCCGGCGTCGCCGAACGCGACGGAGTGATGCAGAATATCGACATCATCGAAGGCACGCTGGGCAAGGCCTTCGGGGTGATGGGCGGCTATATCGCCGGCGACGAAGACATGGTGGATGCCATCCGGCTCTATGCCGCCGGATTCATCTTCACCACCTCCCTGCCGCCGGCCCTGACGGCCGGCGCCGTTGCCTCGGTCCGCTGGCTCAAGGAGCACAACGAAGTCCGCGAAATCCATCAGGAGCGGGCCGAGACCCTGAAGAAAATGTTCGCCGAAGCTGGCCTGCCGGTCATGCCGTCGGTGAGCCATATCGTCCCGGTTCTGGTCGCCGATCCGGTCCACTGCAAGATGGTCTCGGACATGCTGCTGGAAGAACACGGCATCTATGTGCAGCCGATCAACTATCCGACCGTGCCGAGAGGGACGGAACGCCTGCGGTTCACCCCTACGCCGTTCCACACCGACGAGATGATGCGGGATCTTGTAAACGCCCTTGAACGTCTCTGGGCCCACTGCAATATTGCCCGGGTCGGCGGCATGGCCGCCTGATCGCAAGGACCGACGACCGCCAGCTCCATTTTTGCATCCGCTCTGATCTGCCGTCCGGCGATTGGCCGGGCTCAAGGCCGCTGCCGCGTCACAGGCCGTGACTGCAATGGCCGCTGCCCGTCCAAAATCTTTCAAGGGGGCGGTTGCCGGGCAGATCTGGCTCCGTCGTCCGGCCCGTCACGGACCCGCCCTTCCGGTCCGACCATGCCCATGAACGCCTCAGCCGGCGGTGTCCGGCGCCACAATCCCGCCGGGGGCCATTGTCCGGGCGGGACTTCAGGCCAGTTCCGATTGATCGCGCTGGCGACAGCGCCTAACAGGGCGCAATCCGCGCCGCAGCTCGCAGGGAAGACGCCATGAACACCCAGACCCAGATCATAAGCGGCTTTTTCACAGCGGGCCTTGCCTCTGCTGACGCCGATATCGCCGCGGCCATCGACCGCGAGCTGGCCCGGCAGCGCGACCAGATCGAGCTGATCGCTTCGGAAAACATCGTCTCCCGCGCCGTGCTGGAAGCCCAGGGCTCGATCCTGACCAACAAGTACGCCGAAGGGTATCCCGGAAAGCGCTATTATGGCGGCTGCGAGTTTGTCGATGTCATCGAACAGCTGGCCATCGACCGGGCCAAGGCCCTGTTCGGCGCCGCTTACGCCAATGTTCAGCCCCACTCCGGCTCCCAGGCGAATCAGGCGGTCTTCATGGCCCTGCTCAAGCCGGGCGACACCTTCATGGGAATGGACCTGGCCGCCGGCGGCCATTTGACTCACGGCAGCCCCGCCAACCAGTCCGGAAAATGGTTCCGTCCGGTGTCCTACAGTGTCCGCCCGCAGGACCAGCTCATCGACTATGATCAGGTCGAGGCCGTGGCCAAGGCTGAAAAGCCGAAACTGATCATCGCTGGTGGCTCGGCCTACAGCCGGGTCATCGATTTTGCCCGTTTCCGCCAGATCGCCGACAGTATCGGCGCTTATCTGATGGTCGACATGGCCCATTTTGCCGGCCTGGTGGCGGGCGGGGTTTATCCCAGCCCCATGCCGCATGCCCATGTGGTCACCACCACCACCCACAAGACCCTGCGCGGTCCGCGTGGCGGCCTGATCCTCTCCAACGATGTGGACCTGGGCAAGAAATTCAACTCGGCCATCTTCCCCGGAATCCAGGGCGGACCGCTGGAGCATGTCATTGCCGCCAAGGCCGTGGCCTTCGGAGAAGCCCTGCAGCCGGCGTTCAAGGACTATGCGGCCCAGATCGTCGTCAACGCCGTGGCCCTGTCGGACGCGTTGCAGAAGGCCGGCCTGAACATCGTCTCCGGCGGCACCGAAAGCCATGTCATGCTGGTCGATCTGCGGCCCAAGAACGTCACCGGAAAGGCCGCCGAACACGCCCTCGAGCGGGCCAATATCACCTGCAACAAGAACGGCATTCCCTTTGACCCGCTGCCCCCGGCCACGACTTCGGGCGTGCGGGTCGGAACGCCAGCCGGGACGACCCGGGGTTTCGGCGCCGCCGAGTTTGGCCAGATCGGCCACTGGATCGGCGAGGTCCTGGACGGCTTTGCCGCCGGTCCGGACGGCGATCCCGCCGTCGAGGCCAAGGTGCGGGACGAGGTCATGACCTTGACGCGGCGGTTTCCCATCTACAGCTGAAGCGCCCGGCCGCAGGAGGGCCCAGGACCATGCGTTGCCCATTTTGCGGACATATGGAAAGCCAGGTGAAGGACAGCCGTCCGTCGGAAGATGGGGCGGCGATCCGGCGGCGGCGGCTTTGCCCGGAATGCGGCGGACGGTTCACGACCTTTGAACGGGTCCAGCTTCGGGAACTCACCATTCTCAAGCGCTCGGGAAGGCGCTCGCCGTTTGATCGGGAAAAGCTGGTCCGGTCCATCTCCATTGCCCTTCGCAAGCGGCCGGTCGACGCCGAGCGGGTCGACCGGATGGTCAATGGCATTGTCCGGCAGCTGGAAAGCATGGGCGAGACCGAACTGGCCAGCAATGTGGTCGGCGAGATGGTCATGAAAGCCCTCAAGGCCCTCGATGAAGTGGCCTATGTCCGCTACGCCTCGGTCTATCGCGACTTCCGCCATACCGATGATTTTGCCAAGTTCCTCAGCGTCGAGGGCCTGAGCGAAGATCACGAGGACTGACGGCGTGCGCGTCACGCTGAAACTGGCGACCACCCTCGACGGGCGGATCGCCACCGCGTCCGGCGAGAGCCGCTGGATCACCGGTCCGGCGGCGCGGGAACAGGTCCACCGCCTCCGGGCCATGCACCAGTCCGTGCTGGTGGGGGTTTCCACCGCCATTGCCGACGATCCGCAACTGACCGTACGGATGCCCGGCTATGTCGGACTGCAGCCGCTGCGGGTCGTGCTGGACAGTCGCCAGCGCCTGCCGTCCGACACCCATCTGGTTCGGGAAGCCGAACGCCTGCCGACCCTGGTGGTGACGACCAGCAATCCAAACAAGCGTTTGACTGACGCTGGGGTTACCGTGGTCAAGGTGGCGGCCACAGAGGGTTGGCCAGACCTGCATGAGACACTGGGGGCGATTGCCGGCTTTCAGGGCGATCGCCTGGCGGAAGTCGTCCAGGGCGGCGATGCGTCCATGATCGCCGCGGCCGGGTCGGTTCTGATCGAGGGGGGCGGCCAGGTGGCCGCCAGCTTTCTGAGGGCGGGCCTGGTCGATGCAATCGAGTGGTTCAGGGCTCCGATCGTGCTGGGCGACGAAGGTCGCCCGGCGGTGGGTGATTTTCCCCTGAACCGCCTGGCGGACGCGCCGCGGTTTCGCAGGGTTGCGGTGCAGGCACTGGATGACGATCTCTGGGAACGCTACGAAAGGCTCTGATCTCCATGTTTACGGGAATTGTCACGGATATCGGCCGGGTCCGGTCCATCCGCGAAACCAATCGCGACCGGCGTTTCGAGATCGAGACAGCCTATGACCTGGACAGCATCGATCTGGGCGCGTCCATCAGCCATTCGGGCTGCTGCCTGACCGTGGTCGAGAAGGGGGAGGGCTGGTTTGCCGTCGAGGTTTCCGGCGAGACCCTGGCCCTGACGACCCTCGATCACTGGCGCGAGGGCGGCCCGGTCAATCTTGAGCGGGCGGCACGGCTAGGCGATGAAATGGGCGGCCACATCGTGTCCGGTCATGTGGACGGCGTCGGAACCGTCCTGTCCATCACGCCGGAGGGCGGATCGCACCGGCTGAAGATCCGGGCGCCCAGGCCGCTGCACCGGCTGATCGCGCCCAAGGGCTCCATCGCGGTCGAGGGCGTGTCCCTGACCGTCAATGAAGTCGAGGACGATGTCTTCGGCCTGAACATCATTCCCCATACCTGGGACGCCACCACCCTGGGCGCCCTGGAGGCTGGCAGCCAGGTCAATCTGGAAATCGACATGCTCGCCCGCTATCTCGCACGCTGGCAGGACACCGAGCCGCAAGCTTCGAAGGACGAGCGATGAGCCAGGACACCCAGATTTCGCCCATCGAGGACATCCTTGAAGACGCCCGCAATGGCCGGCCCTACATCCTCGTGGACGCCGAGGACCGCGAAAACGAAGGCGATGTGATCATTCCGGCCCAGTTCGCCACGCCCGAACAGGTCAATTTCATGGCCCGCTTTGCCCGGGGTCTGATTTGCCTGTCCATCACCAACGACCGGGCCCGCGCCCTGCGGCTGCCGCCCATGACGGCTGAAAATCGCGAAAGCATGGGAACGGCCTTCACCGTGTCCATTGAAGCGAAGGAGGGCGTGACCACCGGAATTTCGGCCCATGACCGCTCCCACACCATCGCCGTCGCCATCGACCCGACCAAGGGCATGGATGACATCGTCACGCCTGGCCATGTCTTTCCCCTCGTCGCCAAGGATGGCGGCGTTCTGGTCCGGGCCGGCCATACCGAAGCGGCGGTGGATATCTCGCGGCTGGCCGGGCTCAATCCGGCCGGCGTGATCTGCGAGATCATGAACGATGACGGGACCATGGCCCGTCTGCCGGAACTGACCGCCTTCGCCCAGCTGCATGGCCTGAAGATCGGCACGATCGCCGACCTGATCGCCTACCGCCGCCGCACCGAGCGGCAGGTGGAACGGGTGCTGGAACGCCCCTTCTCCAGCGCCTTTGGCGGCGAATTCAAGATGATCGTCTATCGCAACAGCATAGATCGCTGCGAACATGTCGCTCTGGTCAAGGGCAAGATCGAGGCCGACAGGCCCACCCTGGTGCGGATGCACCAGGTCGATATCGCGGCCGACATGCTGGGCTTTTCGGGCGCACGCCGGGACTACGTGCCTGCCGCCCTCAAGGCGATCGGCGCCCATGACGGGGCCGGGGTGGCGGTGTTCATCCGCGATCCCAACCCGACCTGGCTGTCCGAACGCTACAGCGACGACTATGCCGCCGGCAGCCAGTATCGAAACAACGCCTTGCGCGACTACGGGGTCGGGGCGCAAATCCTGCTGGACCTCGGTGTGCGCGAGATGACCTTGATGACCTCCAGCCCGTTCAAGCCTGCAGCGCTTGAGGGCTATGGCCTGAAGATTGTCGGTCGCGCGCCGATCACGACCGGAGAGACCGAATGATTGACGACCCCGTCCGCATCCTCATCGTCGAGGGCCGCTTCTATTCCGATCTTTCGGACGAACTGCTGTCCGGCGCGACCTCTGCGATCGAGGCCTTTGGCGCTGAGTACGATGTCATTTCCGTTCCAGGGGCTCTGGAAATCCCGGCTGTGATAGCCTTGGCCGAAGAGGGCGGCCATCGCCCCGCCGGCGTCCGCTACGACGGCTATGTGGCCCTGGGCTGCGTGATTCGCGGCGAGACCTACCATTTCGAGATCGTCTCCAATGAGTCCTCGCGAGGGTTGATGGACCTGGCCATCGGCAAGCGCCTGGCCATCGGCAACGGCATCCTGACGGTCGAGGACGAACAGCAGGCCTGGGCCAGGGCCCGGGTTTCCGAAGGCGACAAGGGCGGCGGCGCGGCGCGGGCCTGTCTCGAGGTCCTCAGCCTGAAACGCCGGCTGCTGGGACAGTCCCGGTGACCGAAGAGGTCAAGCCCGCTTCCCTTGCGGCGGCATTCCAGAAGCTGCAGGAGTCCGGCGCGGGCCGACAGGACCAGACCCTGAACCGCGCCCAGCGCCGGGCGCGAACCGTGGCGCGGCTGGCGGCCGTCCAGGCCCTGTATCAGCTGGAAATGACCTCTGCGGGGGTCGAGGCGGTGATCCGGGAGTTCAGCGAGCACAGGTTCGACCGGGACCTCGAGGGCGAATCCCTGGCCCAGGCCGATGAGCCCTTCTTCTCCGATCTGGTGCGCGGAGCGGTCGCCGATCAGGCGGAAGTCGATCGCGCCGTCGTCTCGCGTCTGGGCGAGGGCTGGAAGCTGGAGCGTCTCGACGCCACCGCGCGGGCGATCCTGCGCGCCGGCGCCTGGGAACTTCTTCACCGGACCGATGTGCCGCTGGAAGTGGCCATCGACGAGTATGTCGAGATCGCCAAGGCCTTCTTCGAGGGCGCCGAGCCCGGGTTCATAAACGGCGCGCTGGACGGGATCGCCCGGGATGCCCACCGCAGCTGAACCCGGCCCCGATGAGGGGGAGTTTGGCTGGATAGAACGGCTGCTGCGCCCTCTGACGCGGGGCGCTCCGGGCGCGCTGGATCTGCTCGACGACGCGGCTCTGCTTCGTCCGCAGCCGGGCCAGGATCTGGTCCTCACCAAGGACAGCCTGGTGGCCGGGGTGCATTTCCTCCCTGATGATCCGCTGGATGGTGTCGCCCGCAAGCTCCTGGCGGTGAACCTGTCGGATCTGGCCGCCAAGGCCGCCGAGCCAATAGGCTATCTGCTGTCCGTCGCCTGGCCCATCGGGACCTCCTGGTCGAGCAAGGCGCTGTTCGCCTCAGGTCTGGCCCAGGCCGGCCGTGACTGGACTCTCGACCTGCTGGGCGGCGACACCGTCGCCACGCCAGGACCCCTGACGCTGTCGGCCACCCTGCTGGGGCAGGTCCCGTCGGGACAGATGGTCCTGAGGTCCGGCGCCAGACCCGGCGATGTCCTGCTGGTCAGCGGGTGCATCGGCGACGGCTGGCTGGGCCTTCAGGCCGCCCGGGGCGAGGTGGCCGATCCTGACTCCAGCCTGAGCGAGCGGTATCGTCGCCCGACCCCCAGGCTCGCGCTTCGTGAGGCCTTGCGGGGTCATGCCAGCGCCGCCGCCGACGTTTCCGACGGTCTGCTCGCCGATGCCGGTCGTCTGGCCATCGCGAGCCATTGTGCGGTCCATGTCGAGCTGGACAGGGTTGCTGCCTCGCAGGCGGGCGCCGGTTGGCTCGCCACCCAGCCTGATCCGGTTGCTGCCCGGCTGGCCCTGGCGACGGGCGGCGACGACTACGAGATTGTCTGCGCCGCCAGGCCGGAGGCCGCAAAGGACCTGGTTGCCGCCGCCGCGCAGGCGGGCCTGACCATGACCATCATCGGCTGGTTTGGCCCCGGAAGCGGGGTCTCTGCCTCGCTGGATGGCGCACCGCTCGTGCTGGACCGTCTGGGATGGGCGCATCATCCATGAGCCCGGTCCGGGCCGGTTCAACCTCGCCTTAACCCTGGCGAGTGCATGAAGGGGTTCATGAGCCTTCGCCCCTTTGCCTGTCTTGCCCTTTTGCTGGCCCTGGCGGTCCCCGCCGAGGCTCTGGCTGCTGCGGGCCCCGAGAAGAAGGCCGTCGCGGCGCAATATGTCGACATATCGCCGGTCGCCCTGCCGGTCATCGTCCGGGGGCGGATCATCAACTACATATTCCTGATGGTCAGGATCAATCTGTCGCCGACCGCCGACGCCACCAAGCTTCGGACCAAGGAGCCCTATTTCCGGGACGCCCTGGTGCGGGCGGCCCATCGGACCCCTTTCACCGACCCCAAGAGCTATGTCCAGCTGGATGAAGCGCGATTGAAAGCGGCCTTGCTGAAGGAAGCCGGCGCCATTGGCGGCGCCCGAAACATCCTCAGCATCACGGTCACCTCCCAGACCCCGAAGCAACGCAGCAACCTGCCACGCCCCCCGGGCTGACGCCCGTTCCGGCGCGTGTCAGCGCCGATCGGATCGAAACAGGCTCCTGAGCTGTCGTTGAAGCCTGCACGGGTGTCACCGGCTGCATCAGAACAGAACGGGCTCCGGGCAGATTTCGCGATCATTCCGCATCCCTGGCCCTTCCAGTCGTATTCACTGAACCTGCGGCATTGCGCGGCCTCTCCGTATTTGGCAAAGACGGGCGTCTTTTCGAGGCGGGGGCGGCAACGAACGCCTCCCGGGAGAAGGGGGTCTGGAAGCCGCTGGAGCAGCGGGCCAAAGCCTCCCGCGCAAACACAAGGGGCGCTTCACACAATGAGTACCGACAATTTCCTCTGGCTCGCCATCGGCGCCGGCGTTCTCGCCGTGCTCTATGGCGTCTTCCAGACCATGGCGCTGATGCAGAAATCGCCGGGCAACGCCCGGATGCAGGAGATCGCCGCAGCCATCCAGGAAGGCGCTCAGGCCTATCTGAACCGCCAGTATGCCACCATCGGCATGATCGGCGCCGTCATTCTGGTGGCCCTGTTCTTCGTGCTCGGCGCCTTCCCTGCGGTCGGCTTTCTGGTCGGCGCGGTGCTTTCGGGGGCCGCCGGCTTCGTGGGCATGCTGATTTCGGTCCGCGCCAACGTCCGCACCGCCCAGGCCTCTTCGGAGTCCCTGAGCAAGGGCCTGTCGGTGGCCTTCGCCTCCGGCGCCATCACCGGCATGCTGGTGGCCGGTTTCGCCCTGCTGGGCGTGGCGGTCTACTACTACGTCCTGACCCAGGTCGTGGTGGTCGAGTCCCGCGTGGTGATCGATTCCCTGGTCTGCCTGGGCCTCGGCGCCTCCCTGATCTCCATCTTTGCCCGCCTCGGCGGCGGCATCTTCACCAAGGGCGCTGACGTCGGCGGCGACATGGTCGGCAAGGTCGAGGCCGGCATCCCGGAAGATGACCCCCGTAACGCGGCCACCATCGCCGACAACGTCGGCGACAATGTCGGCGACTGCGCCGGCATGGCCGCCGACCTGTTCGAGACCTATGCGGTGACCACGGTCGCCACCATGGTCCTGGCCTCCATCATCTTTGCCGGCGCCGACCATCTGGGCGCCATGATGATGCTGCCGCTGGCCATCTGCGGCGTCTGTATCGTCACCTCCATCATCGGCACCTTCGCCGTTCGTCTGGGCAAGTCCCAGAACATCATGGGCGCCCTCTACCAGGGCCTCATCGTCACCGGCGTCCTTTCGGTCCCGGCCGTCTACTGGGTCATCACCAGCCTGGTCCCGGCAGCCGGCATCGACATTGGCGGCATCATCCGCTCGCCGATGGACCTGTTCTATTGCGGCATGGCCGGTCTGGTCGTCACCGCCCTGATCGTCATGATCACCGAATACTACACCGGCACCAACTTCCGCCCTGTGCGGTCCGTCGCCCAGGCCTCGGTTTCCGGCCACGGCACCAACGTCATCCAGGGCCTGGCCATGTCCCTGGAGTCCACGGCCCTTCCGGCCCTGGTCATCATCGTCGGCATCATCACCACCTTCCAGCTTGGCGGCCTGTTCGGCATCGCCGTGGCCACCACCACCATGCTGTCCCTGGCCGGCTTCATCGTCGCCCTGGACGCCTTTGGTCCGGTCACCGACAACGCCGGCGGCATTGCTGAAATGGCCGGTCTTCCCCCGGAAGTCCGCGTCACCACCGACGCCCTGGACGCCGTGGGCAACACCACCAAGGCCGTGACCAAGGGCTACGCCATCGGTTCGGCCGGCCTGGGCGCCCTGGTGCTCTTTGCCGCCTATACCGAAGACCTGAAGTTCTTCGCCGAAAAGGCCGTCGAAGGCTCCTTCTTCTTCGGCCTGGGCGAGGTCGCCTTTGACCTCTCCAACCCCTATGTCGTGGTCGGCCTGCTGTTCGGGGGGCTGCTGCCCTTCCTGTTCGGCGGCATGTCCATGCCCGCCGTGGGCCGGGCCGCCGAGGCCGTGGTGCATGAAGTCCGCCGTCAGTTCCGGGAAAACCCCGGCATCATGACCGGCGAGGTGAAGCCGGAATATGGCCGCGCCGTCGACATCCTGACCAAGGCCGCCATCCGCGAGATGATCGTGCCCTCCCTGCTGCCAGTCGTCTCGCCGGTCGCCCTGTTCTTCGTGATCAACGCCATCTCCACCAAGCAGAACGCCTTTGCCTCGCTGGGCGCCATGCTGATGGGGGTCATCGTCACCGGCCTGTTCGTCGCCATCTCCATGACCAGCGGCGGCGGCGCCTGGGACAATGCCAAGAAGATCATCGAGGAAGGTTTCACCGACAAGGACGGCGTCCTGCACAAGAAGGGTTCGGAGGCTCACAAGGCCGCCGTCACCGGCGACACCGTCGGCGACCCCTACAAGGACACCTCGGGTCCCGCCGTGAACCCGATGATCAAGATCACCAACATCGTCGCCCTGCTGCTGCTGGCCATACTGGCGCACTGAAGCAACGATCTGAACTGAACCAAGCGGCGCCCCGGAGGGAAACCTCCGGGGCGTTTGCCATTGGGGATGGGTCCCAGGCCGGAGGACCCGTCCGGCATGACGGATGTTGGGCGCTTGCCTGCCGCTCTGCTAAACCCCTGCCATGTCCGATCTCTTCGCCGCCGCCGGTCTCACGCCCCATGCGCCATCGCCCCTGGCCGAACGGCTGCGGCCCCAGACGCTCGGCGAGGTCGTCGGGCAGGAGCATCTGCTGGGCGATAGCGGACCCATCCAGCGGATGGTCGGGGCCGGCCGCCTGGCCTCCCTGATTCTCTGGGGACCGCCGGGCACCGGCAAGACCACCATCGCCCGGCTGCTGGCCCGGGCCGCCGGCTACGAGTTCCAGCAGCTATCGGCGGTCTTTTCCGGCGTCGCCGACCTCAAGAAGGCCTTTGAGCAGGCGCGGGTCCGGCGCTCGGCCGGCCAGTCCACCCTGTTGTTCGTCGACGAGATCCACCGTTTCAACCGCGCCCAGCAGGACGGGTTCCTGCCCTTCGTCGAGGAGGGGATCATCACCCTGGTCGGGGCGACGACCGAGAATCCCAGCTTCGAGCTCAATGGCGCTTTGCTTTCGCGCTGCCAGGTCTTCGTCCTGCGTCGTCTGGACGAAACGGCTCAGGCCGCCCTGCTGGCCAAGGCCGAGGCCGTGGATGGCCGCACCCTGCCGCTGGATCCCGGCGCCCGCGAAGCCCTGATCGCCATGGCCGATGGCGACGGCCGCTATCTGCTGACCCTGGCCGACACCCTGCTGGGGCTGGATTTCCCCAGGCCGCTCGATACGGCAGGCCTGGCCTCGGTGCTTCAGAAGCGCAGCCCCGCCTATGACAAGGACCGGGAGGGCCACTACAACCTGATCTCCGCCCTTCATAAATCCGTCCGCGGCAGCGATCCCGACGCCGCCCTCTACTGGCTGGCCCGGATGCTGGAAGGCGGCGAGAACCCGCTTTTCCTGGCCCGCCGCCTGGTCCGGATGGCCTCGGAAGACATCGGCGAGGCCGATCCCCTGGCCCTGGTCATCGCCAATGCCGCCAAGGACGCCTTCGACTTCCTGGGAAGTCCGGAGGGCGAACTGGCCCTGGCCCAGACCGTGGTCCACCTGGCCGCTGCGCCCAAGTCCAACGCCGTCTACAAGGCCTTTGGCCTGGCCCGGAAAGCGGCCCGCGAGACCGGCTCCCTCATGCCCCCGGCCCATATCCTCAACGCCCCGACCCGGCTGATGAAGGACATCGGCTATGGCAAGGGCTATGCCTATGATCCCGACACCGAGACCGGCTTTTCCGGCCAGAACTATTTTCCCGACGGCATGGAGCGGCAGGTCTTCTACAGGCCGAAAGGCGAGGGGGCCGAGGCCCGGATCAAGGAGCGCCTGGAACGCTGGGCGGCCATGCGGGATGGCAAGTCGTGAAGTCCCTTCCGCCTATTCTATGGTCATCCCGGACGGCCCGAAGGGACGATCCGGGACCCAGGGCGACATCCCGGACATCGCCGCCGCAGACCACTCGCATGGTAACCTTGGGCCCCGGCTCTACGCTTCGCTCTGGCCGGGGTGACGGGGAATGGGACAGCTTGAGCCTGAGACTGCGGGGAGAAGGACATTGACCCCCGCTCTCACCCCCGAAGACATCGCCTTCATCCGCTCCCTCGTCCTGTTCGAGGACGCCTCGATCATCGCCTTCAACAAGCCCTCGGGCCTGTCCAGCCAGGGCGGCCGGATCAAGGCCCATACCCTGGATGACCTGCTGTTTGCCTTTGCCAGGAGTTCGGGAAACCGGCCCAGGCTGATCCACCGCCTCGACCGGGACACCTCCGGCGTCATCCTGACGGCCCGCACCAAGCCGGCGGCGGGGTTCCTTGGCAAGGCCATGATGGGGCGGCGGTTTCGCAAGACCTATCTGGCCATCGTGGCGCCGGGCGCGCCGGAGCCGGCGGGCGGTGTCATCGAGGCGCCCCTGCGCCGCGAAGAGATCGGCCGGGAAAGTTACATGAAGGTCTGCGCCGTCGACCATCCGGACGCCGAAAGCGCGACAACCCGCTACCGCACCCTTGCCCGCAGCCCCGTCGCAGCCCTTGTGGAATGCCAGCCCCAGACCGGCCGGATGCACCAGCTTCGCGTCCATCTGGCCAGCCTGGGACGCCCCATCGCCGGAGACGCCCGCTATGGCGGCGCCCTGATGCTGGCGGGCGCGCCGGTCCCCAGGCTGATGCTGCATGCGGCGCGGCTGAGTTTCCCCCATCCGGACGGCGGAACCACGACGATCGAGGCCCCGCTCCCGGCGGACATGGCGGCGAATCTGGCCAGCCTCGGCCTCGCCCTGCCGACGCCTGCCTAGACCTTCAGGGCGGCGTCCGTCGCCCGGATCAGGCCGTCTATGACCCCCGGCTCGGTCGAGGCGTGGCCGGCGTCCCAGATGATGTCGAACTGGGCCTCCGGCCAGGCCCGGTGCAGGGCCCAGGCGGTTTCCAGCGGGGTGACGACATCAAACCGGCCCTGGACGATCCAGCCTGGAATATGGCGGATCCGGTCGACATTCTTCAGCAGCCAGCCATCTTCGGGGAAGAACCCGCGGTTGGCGAAGAAATGGTTCTCGATCCTCGCAAAGGCGATGGCGAAATCGGTCTCATCGAACTTGGGCGGCCGGGCGTCCGGGCCCCGGATCGAGATGGTGTCGCCTTCCCACTGGCTCCAGGCCGCCGCCGCCTCGGCCTGGACCCGGCGGTCCGGCGAGGTCAGGCGCCGGTGATAGGCGCTGATCAGGTCGCCGCGCTCGGCTTCGGGAATCGGCGCCACAAACCGCTCGAAGGCGTCAGGGAACAGCATGCCGGCGCCGTCCTGGTAGAACCATTTCAGCTCGCGCTGGGTGACCAGGAAGATGCCGCGCAGGACCAGGGCGCTGACCCGCTCCGGGTGGGTCATGGCATAGGCCAGGGCCAGGGTTGAGCCCCAGCTGCCGCCGAACACGCACCATTTCTCGATGCCCAGATGCACCCGCAGCCGCTCGATATCCTCGATCAGGGTCCAGGTGGTGTTGGCTTCCAGGCTGGCGTTGGGCCGGCTCTTGCCACAGCCCCGCTGGTCGAAAAGGGCAACCCGCCAGTGCCGGGGGTCAAAGAACCGGCGCATGGTCGGATTGACCGCCCCGCCGGGCCCGCCATGCAGCACCACGGCCGGCATGCCGCCGGGCGCGCCGCATTCCTCGAAATAGATCTCGTGCGGCCCCTCGGTCTTCAACCAGCCGAAATTATAGGCGTCGATCTCGGGATAGAGACCGCGACGGCCGGACATCTGGCCAAGGCTGCTGGCGGGGGAGGGGCGATCCATCTCGGTGTTCTACGACGGGATGCGTTCCGCCGCCAGTTCCGGTTAGGCCGCGGCTGGGTCGCCCATCAGGCTGGTTGTGGAAAACGCCGGCCCAGCCAGTCCAGAAGAATCCGATTCACCTCCTCCGGCTTTTCCTGCTGGGTCCAGTGGCCGCTGTCCTTGATCAGCACCTTTTCCAGGTCAGCGATGATCGCCTCCATGCCATCGGCCGAGGAGGGCGGCAGGACCGCGTCCTTTTCGGCCATGACCATCAGGCTGGGCTGGGTGACGCGATGGTCGATCTTTTCGGACTGGATCCAGTTGCGGGTGAAGTTGCGGTACCAGTTGATGCCGCCGGTGAAGCCGGTCCGCTCGAAGGTCTCCACATAGGCCTCGAACTCGGCATCGGACAGGAAGACGGGGCGGGGGTCCACGGCCGGGTCATAGGCCTCCAGCATGTCGACCATGGCAAACAGCGACGGATCGCCCGGCTTGCGCTCGGTGGCGAAACCGGCGGCCGGGGCGCCGGGGATGTCGATGGGCCGGCGCAGAAAGAAGTCCATGACCTTGCGGGTATTGGCGTCCAGCACGGCGTCGGCTTCGCCCGGGGTCTGGAAATGGACGATATACATCCGCTCGCCCAGCCGCTCTCGCATGATGGCGATGGGGTCGAACGGCGCGCGGGGCTGGAAGGGCGTGTTCAGGCTGATGACGCCCGCGACCCGGTCCGGATGGCGGATCGCCATGTACCAGACGACAAAGCCGCCCCAGTCATGGCCACAGAAGACGGCCTTGGGGATGCCCAGATGGTCCATCAGCCCGACCAGATCGCCGCAGAGGTGTTCCAGGTCATAGGCCTCGACCTCGGCCGGACCCTTGGTCAGGCCATAGCCGCGCTGATCCGGCGCAATCACCCACCGGCCGGCCTCCGACAGCGCCTTGACCTGGTGGCGCCAGCTGAAGGCCAGTTCCGGAAATCCATGGCTGAAGATCACCGGCACGCCCGCCTTCGGCCCGGCCTCGTAATAGGCCATCTGGACGCCGTTCACCCCGGCAAACTGGACCGGCGGCATCATGGTTTCGATCGCGGACATGGCGGGGTTCCTCCGAGGCTTTTCCGGATGTTCCTCACGGGTCGCAGGGTAAGGCAAGACCTTCCTGTCGCATGGCGAAGCTGTATTGAGTATGGCCGCAAGTCCCGGAATTGAGATCGCCATGCCTCTCATGGGGCTTCCGGATGACGGGCTGCAGGTCTAGGAAGCCCCGTGCTCAAGCCATCCCCCACGTCGGACGCGCCCGTCGCCACCCCCTGGGGTCTGGTCTGTCTGCTGGCGGCCATGACGGCCTTCGCGCCCATGTCGATCGACATGTACCTGCCCGCCCAGATCGCCATCGGGGCCGACCTGAAGGCGGGGCATTCGCAGGTGGAACTGACCCTCGCGACCTTCCTGGCCGGGATGGCGATCGGCCAGTTCTTCTATGGTTCGGCCTCGGATCGCTTTGGCCGCCGGGGACCGATCCTGGTGGGCTGCGCGGTCTATGTCGCCGCCTCGGCGCTCTGCGCCGTGACCACCTCCATAGAGGCCCTCATCGCCGCCCGATTCCTTCAGGCCCTGGGCGGCTGCGCCGGCGGGGTCATCGCCCGGGCGATCGTTCGGGACAGTTTTGACCACCGCGACACGGCCCGGATCCTGTCCCTGCTGATGCTGGTCATGGGCCTGGCGCCAATCCTGGCCCCGGCGGCTGGCAGCCTGGTGCTGATTGCCGCCGACTGGCGGGCGATCTTCTGGTGCCTGGCGGGCTTCGGGGTGCTGGTCGCCCTGGCGGTCATGTTCCTGCTCAAGGAGTCCCGCTCCGAAGCGACGGCCCAGCAGGCGCGCTCGGAAAGCCCGGTCGCCGCCTATCTGGCCCTTCTGAGGCAACCGCGACTGGTCGGCTATCTGCTGGCCGGGTCTCTGAACGGGGCGGTGCTGTTCACCTATATCTCGGCCTCGCCGGGCCTGATGATGGGGATCTACGAGATCAAGCCGGTCTTCTACAGCTGGCTGTTCGGCCTGAACGCGGTCGGCGTGATCGGGGCCAACCAGGTCAACCGGATGCTGCTGCGCCACTACAGTCCGGACACCATCCTCAAGACTGCCAGCACGACCGCCATCGGCTTTGGCGCCGTCCTGTTGCTTGCGGCGGTGACGGGCCTGGGCGGTCCCTGGACGGTGCTGCCGATGCTGTTTGTGACGCTTGGCACCTATGCCCTGATGCAGGGGAACACAACAGCCGGCGCCCTCAACTGCGACCCCCGCCGGGCGGGATCCATTTCGGCCCTGAGTGGCGGCCTGTCCTTCGGCGCCGGCGCGATCGGCTCCTGGGCAGGCGGGGCGCTCTACAACGGCACGCCTGTGCCCATGACCGCCGTCATGCTGGCCTGCCTCCTGGGCTCGGCCCTGGCGCTCAGGCTGCTGGCCTTGAGACCTCAGCCCGGCGACTGACGCCTCAGGCCCGCGAACGCCAGCATCGCCCAGCCGGCCATCAGGCTGACGCCGCCGATGGGCGTGATTGCCCCGAGCCATCTCGGCGCGCCCAGGGCCATGGCGATCAGGGTCCCGCTGAAGATTGTGATGCCCACCAGGAAGATGGCCCGGGTGCCCGGGACAAGCGCCAGACCGGATCGCGCCAGGGCCGCACAGGCCAGGACCGCCAGCGCATGGATACCGGCATACTGGCTGGCCGTGCGCAGCCACTCGACAGCTTTGGGATCGGTCATGCCATGGGCGGCAAAGGCCCCGAACCCTACGGCGAGCAGTCCGGCCAATGCCGCCAGAGTGATGTCGAGATTTGATTTCGCCATGGTGATTGACCCTTCGTCACCGTTGAATTCGCCTTCCGGGCGCTTAACGTGAATACCGATCACGTAAATTCGCCCTCCAGCGGCGAAGCCGTTCAGGGAAGGACATATCGCATGGCGCTCACCAGAGGCGACGACTATCCGATCCATCAGACTCCGGAACCGATTGCCTATGGCGGCACGGACCGGAATTTCTACGATCGCTACTTCTTCAACGGCTACCATCCCGTCGAGGGCGAGGATTTCTTCGCCCTGGCCTTCGGGGTCTACCCGCACCTGAACGTCAATGACGCGTCCTTCGTGGTCGTGAGGAACGGCGTCGAGACCGCCCTGCACGCCAGCGGCTGGCTGGTGGACCGCATGGACATCACGGTCGGCCCGATCCGGATCGAGATCGTCGAGCCTCTGAAATCCCTGCGGCTCCTGGTCGATTCCGCCGAACATGGCATCAAGGCCGAGATCCTCTTCAACTGTCGCTCCGGACCCGTCGAGGAACCGCGCTTTATCCGCCGGAACGGCACCCGGGCCTTCATGGACTATACCCGCCTGACCCAGAACGGCCGCTACAGCGGCTGGATCGAGCTGGATGGCGAGCGCAGGTCGGTGGATGGCTTCGTCGGCACCCGCGACCGGTCCTGGGGCGTCCGTCCCGTCGGCGCCCGCGACAGCCAGGATGTGGTCCCGCCCGTTCCGCCGCAGTTCTACTGGCTCTGGTCGCCCTGCAGCTTCGAGCAGGGCAGCTTCTTCTTCCATTCCAATGAGGACGCCCTGGGGCGGCCCTGGAACACCCGGGCCGTCTGGGCGCCCGACGACAAACTGGAAGAGGATTTCGCCCATCTGAACGGTGAGGCCAAGGTCGTATGGAAAAGTGGCACCCGCCATGCCGCCAGCGCCGTGGTGACCCTCACCGACGACTTCGGACAGCCGGCCGGCGAAGTGTCCTTTGCCCCGATCTACGAGTTCCAGATGATGGGCCTGGGCTACACCCACCCCAAATGGGGACATGGCCAGCTTCATGGTCAGCTGACGGTCGAACGCGAGGACATCGACCTGGCCAAGGCCGATCCGAAGATGCCCTTCAACCTGCATGTCCAGGCCCTGTCGGTGGTCACCTACACGGCGCCTGACGGAACGGTCAGCACCGGTCGCGGCGTTCTGGAGCAGCTGGTCATGGGCCCCCACAAGCCGTCCGGCTTCAAGGAGATCCTGGACTTCGCGCCGTGAGCCTGACCCGGCAGCTGGAGGCCTATCTCGGCCGGATCTGGGAACAGCCGGTTCAGGTTGACAACATGAGCCGCATTCCCGGCGGGGCCAGCCGTGAAACCTACCGCTTCGACGCCCGGGTGGGCGGCCTGACCAGGCATCTCATCCTCCGGCGCGACCCGGTGGGCAGCCTCATCGACACCGACCGCCGCCTGGAGTTCCTGGCCTTCCGGTCATTCCACGGAACCGGCCTGCCGGTCCCGGAGGCGGTGGCCCTGGAAGAGGAGGGCGCTGAACTTGAACGCCCCTTCTTCATCATGGGGCGGATCGATGGCGGCAAGGCCCAGAGCCCCTTCAGCGAGCCGCCCTATGGCGTGCATGCCGCCGGCATCGGTCAGCAGTTCTTCAGCCATCTGGGGTCCATCGCCAGGGCGGATCCGTTTGCCCTGCCGATTGCCGAGTTTGCTCCGGCGCCGGCCCTGGACAGCTGCTGGTCGCGCGAACTCGACTACTGGGAAGGCGTAATCAACGAGGACGAGGAGCACCCCCAGCCCATCGTCCGCGCAGCCATCCGCCGCTTGCGACGGGCGCCCCCGCCGCCGGCGCAGAAGCTCAGCGTCATTCACGGCGACTACAGGACAGGCAATTTCCTGCATGACGGGGCCGGCAAGATCATCGCTCTGCTGGACTGGGAAATGGCCCATATCGGCGATCCGCTGGAAGACCTCGGCTGGGCCATTGAGCCCCTCTGGAGCTACGGCGAGACCGACCGGGTTTCGGGCATGCTCCCCCGGGAAGAGGCCATCGCCATCTGGGAATCGGCGAGCGGCCTGACACTCGATCCCCAGGCCTTTGCCTGGTGGGAACTGTTCGCCTCGGTCAAGGGCGCCGCCATCTGGATCTCCGCTGCAAAAGAGTACCGCGCCGGCGGCCTGATGGATCCGGTTCTGGGCTTTTCCGGCTGGTACACCGCCCGCCGTCAGGATGAAGTCATCGCCCGCAAGCTTTGCGCCCTGGAGGGGCTGTCATGACCCCGACCGTACCGGAACTGCTCCTGGGCAACTTCCTGTGCCTGACCAGTCCCCCGCCGCCCGAATCCATGGGCGAGTTCCTGCAGGGACGGGTGGCCATCACCGGCATGATCGCCATGCTTTCGGCCCAGGAGGCCGAACACGGCATCGACGCCCGGGTCTGGGAAAACGCGGCCATTCGCGATCTGTTGCGGCAGGGCGCGGCTCGGCATGGCGCCGCCTTTCTGGAGGCCGCCCGAGCCGTCGAGAGCGATCTGAACCTCGCCACGCTGGACAGGGTCAATGCCGACCTGCGCCGGGCCCTGATCGATCTTCACATCCGGGCCGAAATCTCTGGCGACCAGGGCCTCGATCACGCCATCCTGCGATTCTATCGACAAAGCGCAGACCGTCGACGGCTGGATCTTCCGGCATCGCCGGCAAGCTAGTTCCGACGTAGCACCCGGAGAGGCGACCATGTTGCAGGCGATGTTGCGGCTCTCCCTTGCGGGGCTCCTCGCGCTTGCCGCCAGCGGCGCCCAGGCTCAGGTCAACACCAGCTTCAAGGACTGGTCGGTCACCTGTGACAACACCCGGGTCTGCGCAGCCTTCGGGTTTTCGACGGGCCCCGGCGACGGCTATGTGAAAATCGAGCGCAGCCCCGGACCAGGCGGGCGGCTTCAGGCCGGACTGGTGATCAATCTGGATGAAGACGCGACGGCGCCAACTCGCTGGGCGTTGAAACTGGATGGCAAGCCCCTGGCCGGCTTTGGCGCCCTTAAGTCCCAGCCCGGTGATTGGGGACAGGTGATCGGCCTGGATGACGACCAGTCCCGTCAGCTGGTGGAAGCGATCCGCGATGCCGGAAGTCTCACGCTGACGGCCTCAAGGACCGAACCGGTCGAGATCAGCCTGTCCGGCAGCTCCGCCTCGCTTCGCTTCATTGACGACCAGCAGGGGCGGGTCGGGCTGAGCGACGCCCTGGTGGCCAAGGGCGCCGGGTCGCCCCTTGCGGCCCCCGAGGGACCGGCCCAGCCGATCATCCAGGCGCCCGCTGCGGCGGATCAGTCCGACCTGCCGGGCCAGCTTCCAGCCTTCATTCGCGATATCCGGAAGGACGAGGATTGCGACAGCCTGGGGTCCCAGGAAGACTTTCCTGTCATCAAGGCCAGGCTCGCGCCCAACCTTATGCTCTGGGGCGCGCTCTGCAGCAGCGGGGCCTATAACTTCGGCTACAAGTTTTTCACCAGCGACGAACGGGGCCGGGGCGGCAAGGCCGTTCTTTTTCCCTACGCCAAGGGCTCCGGAGACGCGGAGACAGTCTATGCGGTCAATGCGGATTTTGACCCGGAAAGCCTTGTGGTCAGCGCTTTTGAAAAGGGCAGGGGCCTTGGCGATTGCGGCTCCCTGCTGCGATGGGTCTGGAACGGCAGCGCCTTTGTGCTCCTGCGGCAGGACATCATGAGCGACTGTCGCGGCGTGGTGACGGAACATTGGCCCACATTGTTCCGGGCGACTGTCGACCAGGCTATGCCCTGAAGCCCGAAGATGAACCGTCGCCTCTGGATGGACGATTTGGCGTCTGACCGGGGAATCGGCGCCGGTCTCTGATATCCACCCCCATGCCCCTGACCCTGCGCCTTGGTTGCTTCTATGCCGCCGTCTTCATCGGCACGGGCGCCAGCCTGCCCTATTTTCCGGTCTGGTTTCGGGCCCAGGGCCTGAGCGGCGCCGAGATCGGGATCATTCTGGCGGCGCCGATGATGGCGCGGATGGCGGCTGGACCGCTGCTGGCCGTCTGGGCGGATGGCTTCCGGCTCCGTCGCACGCCGCTGGTCCTGATGGCCCTGGGATCGGCTGCCGCCTACGCCGCCCTCGGCTTGATTGACGGATTCTGGGCCTGGCTCGCAGCCTGGGTTGTCGCCACCTGCCTGCTGTCGACGCTGCTGCCCCTGGGTGACGTCATGGGGATGCGCCTGGCCCGGCGCGAGGGCTTTGCCTATGCCCTGCCACGCGGTTTCGGGTCTGTGGCCTTCGTCGTCGGCAATATCAGCGTCGGGGCCCTGCTGTCTTGGTTCCGCCCCGATCTGATCCTGTTCTGGACCGTCGGCGCCGCCCTTCTGGCGGCCGGCGCGGCGGGGGTGCTGCTGCCGCCGGAGCCGGTGGATGAGGCCCATGCCGCCGAGGCCAGGCCACACCGATGGCGCGGGCTGTCGGAACTGATGACCAACCGGATGTTTCTGCTGGCGGTCACCGGCAGCGGCCTCATCCAGGCCGCCCATGCCTTCTACTACGGTTTCTCGGCCCTGATCTGGAGCAGGGAGGGGATTTCAGAGGGAACCATCGGCCTTCTCTGGGCCTTGGGGGTGGCAGCCGAGACGGCCTTCATGTGGTTCTGCGAGCCCTGGAGACGCCGCTGGGGACCGGAGCGGATGATCCTGCTCGGTGGACTGGCGGCGATTCTCCGATGGACAGCCTTTGCCTTCAGTCCGCCCCTCTGGATGCTGTTTCCGCTCCAGGCCCTGCATGGCCTGAGCTTCACGGCGACCTTTCTGGGGGCGCTCAGCCTGATCGAACGCTATGCGCCGCCCCATACGGCCTCAGCCGCCCAGACCATCAGTTCGGTGCTGTCCAGCGGCCTGTTCATCGGTCTTGCCACCCTGGCGTCCGGCGCCCTCTATGACCGGTTCCAGGCCGGCGGCTATCTGGGCATGTCCCTGATGACGGCCGGCGGGATAATCGTCATGGTCGTTCTGATGCGACAGACCCGCCAACCTGGCGTCGCAGGACCCTGAAGGTCCCGGCTTCCTCCGGGTCAGGCTCGAACCCGCGTCCAACACCGCCTAGACTGACCCACCATTGCGGAGAAACCCATGCGCGCCCTCGAACTCAACGACGGATTTGGCCTTGAGAATCTGAAGGTTGTCGAACGGCCGGACCCGGTGGCCGGCCCCGGCGAGGTGCTGGTCCGGATGCGGGCCGTGTCCCTGAACTATCGGGACCTGCTGATGATGCAGGGCCAGTACAGCCGCAGCGCCGCCAACCTGCCGATCACGCCATTCTCCGATGGCTGCGGCATGGTCGAGGCCATCGGCGAGGGCGTCACCCGTGTGGCGGTCGGCGACCGGGTCTCGACCCTGTTCTTCCAGAACTGGATTTCCGGCCGGCCGACACCCCAGTCCCAGATGTCTTCCCTGGGGCAGCCCATTCCCGGCGCGGGTCGCGAACTGGCCGTCTTCCGCCAGGACGGCGTTTCGAAGGTTCCCGATTTCCTCACCGACGCCCAGGTGGCGACTCTGCCCTGCGCCGGCCTGACGGCCTGGCGCGCCCTTTTCGAAGACGCGGATCTCGAGCCGGGCGATACGGTGGTGCTGCAGGGCACCGGCGGTGTCTCGATCTTCGGCCTGCAGTTTGCGAGGGCCGCCGGCCTGCGCACCTTCATCACCTCGTCCTCGGACGCCAAGCTGGAACGGGCCCGGGGCCTTGGCGCCCACCACACCCACAACTACCGGGCCGATCCGGCCTGGGCCAAGGCGGTCAAGCGCGCCACCAACGGCCTGGGCGCTGATTTTGTCATGGAGGTGGGCGGGGCAGGCACCCTGCAAGAGAGCCTCAAGTCCGTCCGGATCGGCGGCCATGTCGCCATCATCGGCATCGTCTCCGGCGCCGGCGAACCCTTGCAGACCGGATGGCTGATCTCGACCAGCGCCCGGATGCAGGGCGTTTCTGTTGGCTCCCGCGCCATGTTTGAAGCCATGTGCCGCGCCATCGAACTGCACCGGATCGAACCGGTCGTGGATCAGTCCTTCCACTTCACAGAGGCGGTGGCGGCCTTTGAATCCATGCGCGCCGGGGCCCACTTTGGAAAGATCGTCCTCACCTTCTGAGGGCAAACGCAGCCGGTCGACCTGTCGAAAAGTTCATGTTCCTGGCCCTTGCGTCATTTGCCGCAGCAGAAGATAACGGCGGTATCCGGTCAAGGGGAGGGACGCCCCGTGCATGCTGTTTTGGAACTGATCCTGGGGGTTGTGGTCTGGATGGCGGTGGCCGCCATGAACCAGCTCGGCGTTCACGTGAATCTGCCCAAGGAAGAGCCCGCAGCCGAACGGGTCATCCAGCGTGACCCTCCTGCCGGCGCCCGGAAAGCGGATGCCCGCCTTGAGCCTTGCCCCACCTTGCCGGGAAAGGCCGTTGAGTCCGGCCCGTCTGCAGCCTGATCGCTTCATCCGTGAAGAAATCGTTGCTGGCCGCTTAACGCGGCGCAGTTTCACAGGTAGTTTCCCCCTGTGCGCGAGGTCGAAGGGCGGGGGCCCGTGCAGTGTTGGGGCCGCCCCGCTCAGGACAACGACCGCGCATGAAGGTCAAGAAGAGCTCGCCCCTCGACTTTACGCGGATCGCACCCGAAGGGCTGGCGCCGCGGTTCGAGCTGGGCGCCGATCTGCGCCCTGATGCTCCCCCGGTCCTGGAAGCTGACCTGCAGATAATCGACGCGCCCATGACCCTCCCGGAAGGCGACCCGACGCCTGAGCGCGCGGCCGGCCAGACCGGGGCCGCTGCGCCGCCTTTGACCCTGTCGGACCCAACGGACGTGACCGGTTCCAGTCCGTCCGCCGCTTCGGTGGAAAGGCCCTTCACACCCCTGACCATGACGCCGACCCGGATCGCGCGGGAGCAGTCGAGCAGCGGAATCTGGGTTGCCGCCAGTATCGTTTCGGCCATCTGGGCGGGGGCGCCCCTGGCCTACGCCTTTGGCTACAGACAGGAAATTTCACCCCTGCAGTCAGACCCGATCGCGCTGGCGGTCTTTGGCCTGCTGGTTGTCGGACCGCTGACCCTCATCTGGATCGCCGCCTATCTGATGCGGCAGGGCCAGAAGCTGTCCACCGAGATCCGCCGCACCCGGGACCTGGCCCAGACCATGGTCGGACCCGCAGCCCTGGCGGCCCATGAAGCCGGCGCCGTTGTCACCAGCATTCGCCAGCAGATTGTCGATGCGGCGGCCTCGGCCAATGATGCCCGGGAAACCATGCTGGCGCTACGGCGGGCCCTGGCGGAGGAGACCGAGCGGCTCAGTGAAGCGGCGGCTTCCGCGGACCGGACCTCGCAGAATCTGGTCGTGTCCCTGGGCCGTCAGAGAGAGGCCCTCAGCGCCCTGAGCGGTGAACTGGACGCCCGGGCTGCCTCCGTTGCCGACACCATCTCCATGCAGGCGCGCATGGTCGCCGACGCCTCCGATCTGGCCGAAACCCAGCTCCGTGAGGCGGAAGCCACCCTTGCAGCCCGGGCGGCCGATCTGGCGGCAGCCGCCGGCGAAGCCAGTGACGCGGCCCGGGTGGCGGGCGAAGATCTGGCCCGGCAGGTGGCCCGGCTGGAAACCGCCGGCGTGGGGGTCGGTGATCAGATGCGGATCGTCGAGGCCGGTCTCTCAGAGCAGCGGGCCTCCCTGGTGACCGTTTCTCACGCAATCCGGGCCGATCAGGAGGATTTCGCCGCCCAGGCCGAAACCCGGGCGGCCCAGCTGGCGGAATTCATGGTCCAGGCCACCCAGAGCGCCTCGCACCTTGGCGAAACGGCAACCCGCGGCGGCGAGACCCTGCGCAGCCTGATCGGCGAGGCGGCGGTCCAGATGCAGGCCCTGCTCGATACGGCTGCCGCCGAACGCGAGGCCCTGACGGGGGAGACCCAGACCGCCCTGTCGCTGCTGGCCGAGACCTCCGCCGCCAAGCGGCAGACGTTGCAGGAAGAAAGCATGGGCGTCCTGGCCCAGCTGTCCGAGACTGTGGCGGTCGAGCGCGAGACCCTGGTGGGCGAGGCGCAGAACGCCCTGTCCCTGCTGACGGATGCCGCCGCCGGCGAGCGGAACCGGCTTGAAAAGGAATTGCGGGAGGCCGTGGATCGGCTGACCCGGGTCGGCAAGGACGCCCAGGAAGCAGCCGAAGGCCACGCGGCCTCGGCGCGGGATCGCGTGGACCAGCTCAATGAAGCCGCCTTTGTTGCACAGCAAAAGGCCGACGCCGTGTTCCAGGCGCGGCTGGATGAGGCGCGGGACCTGATCGACACCTCGGCCCAGCTTGTCGAGCAGGCCGGCGCCAGAACGGCCGAAAGGCTGGAGGCCGGCGCGGCCTCGGCCAGGACCACCCTGGCGGAACTGAACGCGCTTCTGAGCGAGCTTGAAAAGACGGCCCAGGTGCTGCCGCAGCGGGTTCTTGTCCAGACCCGGGAGGTCCAGGCTGCTGTCGACCGCGGCATGGAAGAACTGGTCCAGTCGGCGAGACGGACAGCCGAGGAGACCCAGGCCATCGACCTGGCGTTCCAGGACCGGGTCAAGCGTAACTACGACATGCTCACCGATGCGGTGAAGCTGATGGGAGTCGTGGCGGGCGCCGGCGGTCAGGGCGCGGGCGCATTGCCTCCGGCCCAACCGCCGCCAGCGCCCCTGCGCAGCCGCGAGGTGGGCGGCGATGCTGTTGCGGGTCTGGGCGGCCGCACGCGGCTGAGGCTGACCCCCACCGCGACCGACGAAGAGTTTCGCAGCGTGTTCGAAACGGCCGGGGGGCGTGCTCCGCCGCCGGAGGCGCCCGTCGAAACGGACGGCGCCTGGAGCTGGAAGGATCTTCTCTCCTCCATCGAGGGCGATGACAGCGACGCCGAAGGCCAGGCCGAACGATTGCTGCAGGAGATCGAGGCCATGGGTATCGACCCCGGGGCCCTTCTGCCCCGAAGCCGGCTGGACGACATTGCCGCCGCGGTCCAGACCCGGGATCAGCAGGGCGCCAGGGACATTGTCCGTCGCCTGGCCCCCGCCGCCATCCGCCGCCTGGTCCGTCGGCTGTTCTCTGACGCTGCCTTGAGAGGCCAAACCGAGCGCTACCTGCGGCGGTTCGCAGGGATGCTGGACGAAGCAGCCGAACGCGATCGCGGCGGTCTCCTGGTGGCCTCCCTGTTGTCTTCGGATGCCGGCAGGGCCTGGTTGCTGCTGGATGCCGCCGCCGGCGACCTGGCCTGATAGGCAGGCAAGCGCCGGCCAGGGAGCCGACCGCTCAGGCCAGACTGCCGGGACAGGCGAAGGCTCCGGAGTCAAAGAAAACCGCCCCGGGGCGAACCCCGGAGCGGCTTGTCTTTTCCAACCCCGGCAAGGTGGGATTGGCCGATTGATCTAGTTGGTGATCACTTCATAGATCAGGCCGGTCGCGATGGCGGCCAGGATGAAGTCGCTGCCCGAACGGTACCAGTAGTAGCCGCGCGGCGGATGACGCAGGCGGTAACGCCCATAGTCATAGATCACATAGCCCCGGCCGCGATAGGACGGGGGCAGATAGGCCCCGCGGCGCCAGGCGTTATAGCCCGGGCGGTAATAGGGGTTGCGATAATAGGCCGACGGCGGCGCGCCGTAGTGCCAGCGGTTATGGTAGTAATAGCCGTTGTGGCGATTGCGGTCCCAACGGCGGTCATTGCCGTGATCGTTGCCACGGTCAGCACGGTAATCATTCCGGTTGTCATTCCGGTAATCGTTGCGGTGATCCCCACGAGGGTCGCCGCGACGATCTCCGCGATCCTGGCTGCGTTCGCCCTGACCACGGCCGTCCCCGGCCATGGCCGAAGTCGCAGAGGCCGCGATGGGGCCCGCCACGCAGGCGACAGCGGCCAGGGCAATCAAGAAGCGTTTCATGGCTATATCCTTTCACTCAAAGGTTCGACCGCAGTCTCTTGCGGCGACATGTCTGACCCTCGACAGATGTCCAGTCTTGGCCCGCCGACCTGAACCCAGCCTGAACAAGGCTTTCAGCCTGCAGATCAACATGGACTGGCAGCAAGGGCCGGATCGACGGGCCCCCGCCTGGCTGCTGGATACCCGGGGCCGATGCCAATTGCTGATGAGAGATAAACAGACATCTCCAGGCTGGCTCATGTCGGGTCATCTCTTGGAAAGGAGTGTAAATGGCGTTCTATTTTTCCATGAACAGGACGCTAACATCCTGAAGTAAAACGCATAAATGTTCTGAAAATTGGGTCGATCGCGACTCGGTTAACCCTGCTTTCATGGGCCGGGCCCTTTCCTTTCAATCGTGATCAACACAAACCGGCCGCCAGAAGCGCGGCCTTGATGGGAACCGGCGCCATGATGATGAGCCTCGAAACCGAAGACCGCCTGCCGCTGCCCCTGCCGGGGCCGGACTCCTCGGGCGATGACCTGTTCCGCATGGGACTGATGTATTCGACCGGCCAGGGCGGCGCGCCGCTGGACTATGTCTCGGCTCACATGCTGTTCAATCTTGCCGCCATGCGCGGTTCGATCGAGGCCAAGCTCTATCGCAAGGAACTGAGCCAGGAGATGGCGTCCAATGACGTCGCCGAAGCCCAGCGCCAGGCGCGGGAATGGCTGGCCCGGGCCTGATCAGTCAGGGTCGGAACAGGAAAAGCAGGTCCCGCTTCGGCCGCGACGGTCTGAACGCGATACCTGACGGCCCGGTAAATCAGCGCGTGGAACTGTCCTTCAGGGCGTAGCTGAATCCCAGGCTGACCGGAATCAGGTCCCTGAAATACTGCTGGATGAACAGCCCGGCTTCGACGCCGGCGTTTCGCGGCACATAGATGATGTCGAACCTGCGAAGCGGAACCAGATCTGCGCCCGCCCGTCGGCCGCCCGCCTTGAGATCGACCGTCCGCTTCATCGCTCGGCCGTCCGGACCACGGCGCAGAATCACAACACGGCTTGGCTGGGCGGAGGTGCGAAATCCCCCGGCCTGGATGACCGCCTGAAGGGCGTTGATGTCGCCCGGCATGTCATAGACCCCCGCCCGCTCCACTTCGCCTCCGACGAACACCTTAAGCGGCTGGGCTGTCCTGACCGCCACCAGGACCCTGGGGCGCAGGATCTGGGAGGCATAGGCCTGACCCAGAACAGCCTCCAGTTCAGGTAGTGTCCGGTCCGCCACCATGATCGGCCCCAGCAGGGGCAGGGAGATCCTCCCGTCCGGCTGGATGACCAGGGTCTTGCCGAGCTCCGGCGCCGAAGGCACGGAAATCTCCAGCTCGTCGCCCGGATAGACCCGGTAGGGCGGCTCGCTTTCCGTCCAGTCCGCATAGCTGATATCGGCGAAGGCCGGGGCCTGCCGCGCTGTCGGCGTCTTCATGCCGAACCAGCGGTTCTGGCCATCCGCCCAGGCCGGCGAAGCGGTCTGGCAGGCGGCGGCCAGCAGGGCGGTCAGGACGAGGGGACTGCGAACCATAACGTGATGGTTAAGGAGAATGGGTAACGGACCGTTAACGCCGGCGCCCGAGGCTGGCATCGGGCTAGAACGGTCGCGGATTCGCATGGCTTCCTCCACATCCTGGACTTCGGTCCCCCATGACCGGCCCGCCCTGTCCACCTGGGGCGCGCGTCCCCGCTATGGGCCGATGGATTTTGTTGTCCTGTTGTGGTGCGAAAAGTGGCTGATGCTTTCAGCCTTTTTGGTGATCCTGATCGTCGGGATTGCCTTCTCCATGATGCTCAAGCCCAGTTTCACCGCCGGATCGAGCCTGCTGATCCAGCTGGGCCAGGAATATGTCTACGAGCCCCGGGCCGGGGATGCCGGTCGCGGGGCTGTGACCGACACCGACGGCATTGTGGCGTCGGAATCCGAAATCCTGATGGGTGCGGCGCTCCGGGAACGCACCCTGCGCCGGCTGGGCCTGGCCTATGTCTATCCCCGTACGGCAAAGGACTACGCCGAGGCCACGCCTGCAGAACGCCCCGCCATCCTGGCCTCGGCCGTGGTCTCCATGGGCAAGGCCATGGACGTGGGGGCTTCGCCGGGCAATCCGGTCGTTCGGGTCAGCTTCAAGCACGACGATCCGGACGTCGCCGCCAGGGTGCTGAACACCCTGCTGGAAGAATATCTGGTCTATCGACGGGGCATCATGATCCAGCCTGCTTCGCCCGGACTTGAAAGGCAGCGCGAGGCCTTCGAGACCCGCCTGTCGGAGGCCGATGCGGCCTATCAGGCCTTTCTCGAAACCAACAACCTGGGTGACTTTGCAGCCCAGAAGGGCGGCCTGACCCAGATGCTCAGTCAGCTGGACAGCCAGAAATACAGCATCGAGGCCCAACTGCAGGAACGCAGCGGCCGGCTCGCGTCGCTCGATACACAGCTGATGCAGATCGCTCCGGAAATCGGCCTGTCCCGGGACAGCAACAACAGCGACAATGATCGGCTGGCGCAGCTGCGGCTGCAACGCGAGGAGCTTCTGGCCCGCTACCAGCCAGACGCCCAGCCCGTCGCCGACCTGGAAGCCCAGATTGCCCAGCTCCAGGCCGCCATCCTCGCCGGCCGCACCCAGGCGCCGGGGGCCAGACGCTTCGGGATCAACCCGGTCTACCAGACCCTTCAGACTGAAAAGATCCAGCTGACCTCTGAAATCGCGGCATTGAAAAGCGCCCGGGACGCCAATCTGCGGCAGGTGGAGGAGGCGACACGCCAACTCCAGCGCTATGCGGCTCTCGAGCCGGAATTTGTCGAGCTGGCCCGGGATCGCGACATCCTGCAGTCCAATGTCCGGGAGTTTTCGATCAAGGAACAGCGGGACGAGGCGGCCCGCCAGATCGGCGGCGACGCGACAGACAATATCCGCATCGTCGAGAGGGCCAGAGCCCCCACCACGGGGTCCAGCCTGAGGCGTCCAGTCCTCATCCTGTCCGTGCTGTTTGCCGGCTTCACCGCCCTCTGCCTCGGGCTGTTGCGGATGTTCCTGAGGCCCGGCCTGCCCACCGCCGCCTCGGCGTCCCGCACCCTTGGACTTCCGGTGCTGGGCGCGGCCCCGCTGAAGAGGCGCTGACGCCGGGGATGCGTTAGGGTCTGGTTCCAAGTGTTTCCGTGGCGATTCGACGAATGGTGGACCTGAGCGGCGAGATGGGGGGCCTGTGGGCTTCGCTGGGCGCTTCTGCGCCCGGGACATCGCGCGTCGTCCAGTTCGTTTCGGCCCACAAGGGCGAAGGCGTTTCGACCGTTGCCCGCGAGCTCTGCCGGTTTGTCGCTGGCCGGGCGGGAAAGACTGTCTGGCTGGTAGACTTGGATCTGCAGGATTCTCCGCAGGCCGCCGCCATCGCCGCGGACCCGGGTCTCTATGGCGGCCTGGGCAAACCGGTGCGGGCCTGCCCCGACAGCCGGTGCTTTGTCACGGTTCATCCGCCCCTGAAGCAGGCTGATGGCGCCCTGACGCCCGACAGTCGCTACGTGGTGGCCTATCAGGTCGGGCAGCATCGATGGTGGGTCACCCGGTTCCGGCAGGAAGCCCTTCGCGGGCCCCAGGCGTCGCGGATCCTGCCTTCAGCCGACTATTGGACCTCCCTCCGTCAGCATGCCGATCTGGTCGTGATCGACAGCCCGGCGGCTGACCGTTCGGACGTTGCCTTGACCCTGGCGCCCTTCATCGACGAGACCATCCTCGTCGTGGCCGCCGACCAGCCGGACCTCCAGGGGCCGCTGCGACTGAGAGACGACATAGCCCGTCGGGGTGGTCGTTGTTCGGGTGTCTTCTATAACCGGGCGCAAATCGCGCCCCCCTCGTTCCTCGGAACTCTGGCGCGCTGAACGGCCTTTGCGGCTTGGTGATCCCGGCCCAGCCTGGTCGCCGCTTGGGAGCCTTGCCTGCCCAACGGCGCCGCAACCCAGGCCGTTTTTTGCACAGGGCGCCCAAGAACGCGTCAGTTGCCAAGCTGGAAATGCCAAAGTTGTAAAAACGGGCGCCAGGCGTCGTGGGGGCCTTTCGCGGCGACACAATTCCAGCTAGAACTATACTCAAGATGGGCATATCAGGCGAGGTCGCAGCGCGGGAGCCGGCGTCCTCGCGCCCGGGCGGCAAGGTTGGTGGACAATGACTGCTGAAACGACCAGGACGGCTCTGATCACCGGGATTACCGGTCAGGACGGGGCCTATCTAGCGGAACTCCTGCTGTCCAAGGGCTATATTGTCCACGGCATCAAGCGTCGGTCCTCGTCCTTCAACACGGGGCGGATCGAGCACATCTATCAGGACCCGCATGTCGCCGAACCGAGGTTCATTCTTCACCATGGCGACCTGACCGACAGCACCAACCTGATCCGGATTGTGCAACAGGTTCAGCCGGACGAGATCTACAATCTGGCGGCGCAGAGCCATGTGGCGGTCTCGTTCGAGGCTCCGGAGTATACGGCCAACGCCGATGCCGTGGGGGCCCTGCGGCTGCTGGAGGCGATCCGGATCCTGGGCCTCGAAAAGAAGACGCGGTTCTACCAGGCCTCCACCTCGGAACTCTACGGCAAGGTGCAGGAGATTCCCCAGTCGGAGCGGACCCCCTTCTATCCCAGGAGTCCCTACGCCGTGGCCAAGCTCTATGCCTACTGGGTGGTGGTCAATTACCGCGAAGCCTACGGGATGCATGCCTCGAATGGCATCCTGTTCAATCATGAAAGCCCCCTGCGCGGCGAGACCTTCGTCACCCGCAAGATCACCCGGGCCGCCGCGGCCATCCGGCATGGCCATCAGGACCGGCTCTATCTGGGAAATCTCGACGCTCGTCGCGACTGGGGTCATGCGCGGGAGTATGTGCGCGGCATGTGGCTGATGCTGCAGCAGGACCAGCCGGACGACTATGTCCTCGCCACCGGCGCCACGACCCTTGTGCGGGATTTCGTGACCCGGGCCTTCCATCAGACCGGGGTCACCCTGGACTGGGCCGGGGAGGGGCTGGATGAAAAGGGCGTATGCACAGAAAGCGGCCGCGTCCTGGTCGAGGTGGATCCACGTTATTTCCGTCCCACCGAGGTCGACCTGCTGATCGGCGATCCCGGCAAGGCCCGGGACAGGCTGGGCTGGACCCACAGGACCGACTGGAAACAGCTGTGCGACGAAATGGTCGCCGCTGACCTGATCACGGTTCCCACCGAGCAGCCGCGCCATGGCGCCTGACGTCCTCTTTCCCCTCGAGGGCAAGCGCATCTGGGTCGCGGGTCACCGCGGCATGGTGGGCTCGTCCATTGTCCGGCGTCTGGAATGGGAAGGCTGCGAGATTCTCACCGCCAGCAGCTCAGAGCTTGACCTGCGGCGGCAGGCCCTGACCGAGCAATGGATCGCAGACCATCGGCCGGACGTCATTGTCCTGGCCGCCGCCCGGGTCGGCGGCATCCTGGTCAATCATCTGCAACCGGCGGATTTTCTGAACGATAACCTGATCATCCAGACCAATGTCCTGGAAGCCGCCTGCCGGACCGGGGTCTCCCGGGTGCTGGTCCTGGGCTCCAGCTGCATCTATCCCAAGTTCGCCCCCCAGCCCATCGTCGAGGAAGCCCTTCTGACCGGCCCCCTGGAGCCGACCAACGAATGGTACGCCATCGCGAAGATCGCCGGCATCAAGCTGGCCCAGGCCTATCGCCGCCAGCATGGCTGCGACTTCATCTCGGCCATGCCGACCAATCTCTACGGACCTGGCGACAATTTCGACCTGCACAGCAGCCATGTCCTGCCTGCCCTGATCCGCAAGGCCCATGATGCCAAGCAGGCGGAGGCCGATGCCCTGACCCTCTGGGGCACAGGCTCGCCCCGCCGCGAATTCCTGCATGTCGAGGACTGCGCCGACGCCCTGGTCCATCTGCTCAAGGTCTATTCCGGAGAGCTGCACATCAATGTCGGGTCGGGCGAGGACCTCACCATCCGTGACCTGGCCAGTCTCGTCTGCGACGTGGTCGGGTTTGAAGGTCGCATTGACTGCGACACCAGCAAGCCGGACGGAACCCCCCGCAAGCTGATGAGCGCCGACCGCATCCGCGCCATGGGCTGGCAGCCGACCATACCCCTGAGAGAGGGGATTTCCTCCACCTATCAGTGGTTCCTGGCCAATGTCGTCTGACCCCGCCCCGAACCCGCTTAGCTATGACGTCCTGGGCGTGCCCGTGACGGTGACCACCCTGTCGCGGGCCGCCGCCGCCATCGAGGGCTGGGCGGCCGACGATCAGGGCCGGTTTGTCTGTATTCGGGACGTCCATGGCATCGTCCAGGCCGTGGATGACCCCCGGCTGGCCGAGCTGCATCGAAAGGCCGCCATGGTCACCCCTGACGGCATGCCCCTGGTCTGGCTGGGCCGACGGGCGGGACATCCGGTCGAGCGCACTTGCGGGCCAGAGTTGATGAACAAGGTCATGGCCCATTCGGCCATCAGTGGACTGCGGCACTACTTCTATGGCGGCAAGCCCGGGATCGCCGACCGGCTGAAAGCGGCGTTCGAAGGCCGGTATCCCGGCATTGCGGTGGTTGGACTGGAAACGCCGCCCTTCAGCGATCTCTGCGACGAGGAACTGGCCGAACTTTCGGGGCGTATCGCCACAAGCGCCGCCGATGTTGTCTGGATCGGCCTGCCGACCCCCAAACAGGAATTTCTGATGCAGCGGCTGGCCCCCATGACCCGGGCCACGGTGATCGGCGTCGGCGCCGCCTTCGACTTCCATACCGGAGCGACGCCCCGGGCGCCGCGCTGGATTCAGCAGGCCGGGCTGGAATTCCTGTTCCGGCTGGCCAACGACCCCCGCCGCCTGTGGCGTCGCTACCTGATCAAGGCGCCCCGGTTCGTCTGGATGATCGCGACACAGCGAAGGGAGGCCGGCCGATGAGAAGGACGGGTCGCAAGGACCCGGATGACCGACCGGATCGCAGCGTCGAGAGCCTGCGGGCGGGCGCGTGCGAATTCCTGGTCAAGACCCGGATCGCCGTGGTGATCGCCTGCCACAACCGTCGAGACACCACGTTGCGGTGCCTGCGCAGCCTGCATGACCAAGAAAGCGGCAATGTAGCATTCGACCTGTTCCTGCTCGATGACGGCTCCACAGACGGCACGTCGATGGCCGTCCTCGAAGAGTTCCCGCAGACCCACATCCTGCCCGGCACGGGGCAGCTGTTCTGGGGCGGCGGCATGCGGGTCGGCATGCAGGCCGCCCTGGGCAGCCAGTTCGACTTCATGCTCTGGCTCAATGATGACGTTGTGCTGCGGCCCCAGGCGATCGTTGGCATGCTCAAGGCCTATGATGACGCCTGCCAGTCCAGCGAACACGACCTGAATGTCGTCGTTGGCTGCATGCAGGATCCGGATACCGGCATGATCAGCTATTCCGGCTTTCTGAACTCGAGCCGATGGCACCCCACGCGTCTGCACAAGGTCGTGCCCTCGCGGTCCGAGCCCAAGACCTGTGACACCCTGAACGGAAACCTGGTTCTGTTGCCGCGGCTCGTCGTTGACCGGATCGGCATCATCGATGCGGCCTTTCCCCACCAACTGGGGGATATCGACTATGGCTATCGTGTAGGCCGAGCCGGCGGAAAGGTGTTCCTTGCGCCCGGAATTGCCGGACATTGCGCATCCAACCCCGGTCGGGTCCTGCCCGGGAAGTTTCTGGACCGTCTGAGGTACCTGGCTTCGCCTCGGGGGCTGCCGATCAAGGCCTGGGCGACCTTCTTTTGGCGTTACGCCGGCCTGCTCGGCATCCCGTTGCTGGTGGCAATGTACGCCAAGGTGATCTTCTTCAGGCCAGGAAAGTGAGTGGCGGGCTGGCAGTGAAAGCCTTCAGGGGGCTTTCCCAGACCTTTCTGGGCAATTTCGTCCGTGTGGGCCTTCAATTCGCTGTCGGTGTAATGCTTGCCCGAATATTGGGTCCGGATTCATTTGGTTTGGTGGCGATAGCCCTGCTGATTGTGGGTCTCGGCGGGTTGATCATGGATGCGGGAATAAGTTCTTCCCTCATACAGAAAGACGTTCTCAACGACGAAGATATCGCCTGGGCCTTCTATGCTCAAATTCTGATTGGCCTGACACTCACCATTCTCGGATGGCTATCTTCATCAATCATCGCAAATTTCCTTGGCAACCAGGCCGCTGCTCCCCTTCTAGGGGTCATCTCTCTGACATTCCTGGTTCGTGCGTTCGGACAAACCTCCCTGGCGCTCTTGAACCGAAAAATGCAGTTTGGGATGGTTCAAGCTATTTCCGTTGGAACCTACTTGAGCGGCTATGCTGCTGTTGGACTTGCTGCTGCGCTCTCCGGGCTCGGCGCCTGGAGTATCATTGCTGCACATCTGACTCAAACTACACTGGCCGCGGTCGCCCAACTCTCGATCGCTCGCCCATCCTTGAGACTCCGGAAGCTGCGCCCACCGGCCGGTCTCTTGTCCTTTGGATGGAAGGCGACGACGGCTGGTTTCTTGAGTTGGACATTCTACAATATAGACAGTTTCTTGGTCGCACGGCTGAACGGCCAAAACAGCCTGGGTCTGTACAATCGTTCAATAACGCTGGTCAATATTCCCATTGTTGGGGTCGCGAGCATACAGTCTGTAATATTCTCCATATCGTCAAGAATTCAGAAAAATGCGGAAAAAGCTACTGTCGCCTATCTGGCATGCATCTCCGCGATAAGCGCTTCTGTGGTTCCTGTATTATTTCTTGTGACCGCCAATTCGCAGATCGTCGTGAATGGCATACTCGGCGATGAATGGGGACTGGCACGGTATATCGTAACTCCATTATCTTTGGCCGTAGCCATAAACGCCTACTCATATCTAGCCGGACCGGTGCTAACAGCAAGAAACGCGATCATAAAGGAGATATGGGCCCTCGTATTCGCCAATGTCCTGATGATAATTGTATTTCCTATCGCGACCCAAGCCTCTGTTTTTATTGCCGCGTGGACTTTGGTGCCGATCTATGCCTTTCGCGCGATATTGGTGACATACGCCGTAGTGGGAACCCTCAAGATACAGCTGCGGAGAGTTGCCTGGGCGATATTCACGCCGATACTCCTGATGACGCCAGTTCCAATGGCGCTGGCTTGGATGACCAGGCAGCTTACGGAACCCTGGCCAGCTGAATGGGTGCTGATTGCGATCATCGGGGCGAGTGCGGTCGGATGGATTGGTTCCCTGGTCATTGCGGGACCATTGATCGCCAAGGGGCCTTTGGGTGAAGCAATCTCCAGGACAGGCATGTTTCCGGCCTATCTTGAGCATTGGCTTTTCCCAGAGAAATATAAGCGCGAATGATGAAATAAAAATATCCTTCAGAGCATGTATCGTTGCAACCGCCAATGTAAATATTGAAACGAACTGGCTTCCTGAAAGAGTCTAAGAGTGAGAAATATTGAAGCCATCCGCTGGAGGTTATCCACCCTGATCGCAAGGGTGCGCTTTCGCTTTATCGGCGTTGTGCATGGGTCCAGGGTCCGGTGTCTCGGTCAGCCGATCATCTCCAGGACATCCGGAAGTCAGATTAGCATTGGCCGGTCGGTTGTCCTGACCAGTCGCAGCGAAGGAACTGCATTGGGGGTAAGGGCGCCAGTTATACTCAGAACGCTGACGTCAAGCGCGGAGATATTTATCGCCGAAGATGTTGGAATGAGCGGAACTGCCATATGTGCCGCCGTTTCTGTTAGAATTGGGCGTCGCTGCCTGATTGGCGCAGACTGCATGATATTCGACACAGACTTTCATCCCCACGACGTCGGAGGGGAGGGGGAGCCTTATCGACGACATCGGCAGCCCGACTGGCGGCAGATAAGCGCGCCTGTGACCTTGGAAGATGATGTCTTCCTCGGTGCGCGATGTTTGGTCGGCAAAGGTGTCACAATTGGACGGGGTTCAATCGTCGCCGCCGGAAGCGTTGTGACTCGAGACATCCCGCCCAATTGCGTCGCTGCAGGCGCACCTGCCAAGGTGGTAAAATGGTTTGCTGCCCAAGCGGTTGAACGGGGTTAGGTATGCGCATCGATCTGTCGATCTGGAATGCTACGGAAGATCAGCGAAAGACGGGACGGGTGAAGAATTTGAGTAACGGGCGCAAGCCCGTTCCACCGTTCACAGCAAGGGGGCATTTCACCTACGGGAGGACCGCGTCAACTCATGGAATCTGGCCCCTGCATTTTGATCCACAGTCGCCGATGAAGATCTTCGTCTTGTCGAAGGACGGGATGAAATGGGGGATTAATTGAAAATTTTGCTGGCTGGTCCGACCGTTACATCTGCACTCCGGTCCATTCTCCGGCTTGACCTGTCAGGCGCGCCACCCGGCACCGCACAGACGCCGCTTGCGACCCTGGCTGGTCAACTGGGGCAGTTGGGTCACGAGGTGACCATCGTCACCCTGGATCCGTCCATTGAAACTTCGGTTACATTCGAAGAGGCGCCCTTTCGAATGGTCTATTGCCCATACAGGGGCGAGCCAAGATACAGGGCAAGAACGCGTTGCCTTGATCTCTTTGAGAGGGAAATCAGAAGCGTTCATCATGCCATTGTGCGTGAACGGCCTGACATTGTGCATGCCCATTGGACATATGAGTATGCGGAAGCAGCTGTTCGGTCTGGCTTTCCCCATCTCGTGACCATGCATGATCTCGGTTGGGACTATCTGTTGCAGTTTCGGGATATCTACAGAAGTTTTCGCTTGATCATGAAGTACAGGACCATGCCGAGAGTCCGTCGGCTCAGTGTGGTTGCGCCGTTCATGGCGCCGAAAGCCCGACAGTACGGCTATTTCGGGCCCGTTGCGATCATTCCCAACAGCGTAGATGCCCCGCCCTGTGAACTGCACTTTTCAAAGCGCAACTTGAAGGCGCCCAAGATTGTCACGGTCGGCAATCCGGGCCGGATCAAGAATGTCAGGTCCAGCATTGCCGCTTTTCGAAGGGTAAGAGCGGTTATGCCCCTTGCGGAGTTGCATCTTTTTGGCCCGGGGCTTGATGATACCTTTGTGCGAGGGGAGGCCGGCGTGCAGGGGCATGGCTCGGTTCCGCACGATCGCCTGATGGATTTCCTTTCGAGGGAAGCCACGCTTCTTGTTCATCCCGCTCGGCTCGAGACATTCGGCGTCATTGTGGCCGAAGCCAAGGCCCGCGGGGTCCCGGTGGTGGCTGGAAGACGGTCCGGCGGCGTTGCCTATGTCTGTGACGACCAGGTAAGCGCACTGGTCGATATCGAGAAGCCGGCCGAGATCGCCGAGGCGGTCCTTGGACTGTTGTCAAGTGAAGAGGGTTACGGGGTTGCTTGCAGCCTGTCGCGACAGGACGTGGAGCAGCGCTTCAGTTCCAAAGCGGTCGCGCTTCAGTATCTGGACGCATACCGTGACGTCGCCCTTCAATTCTCGACTCAACGCCGGATAGGCTCGTGATCCAGGGGCCCAAGGCCATGCCGTCAATTCCGATCCCTGGTCGATCGCGTCAAGGCAATGTTTCCCGTCTCAGGCAGTCATCCTTTCTTCCAGGCCTTTGTGTCCTGAGCTTGGCCGGCATGATTTTTGGCGCCTCCGGCGCTGGGTACTTTCCCTATGTCGATGTGGATACCGCAAGCACTTTGCACAGGGCGGAGGCGAGCAATCCTACTGCTGTCATTGGCACCATCGCTTCCTTGCTAAGTTGTGTGCTGCTCCTGATCGCCGTTTCAAGAAATATATTGCCTACTGCAATAAGTAGTGTTTTCGTTGTCGCTTTCTGTATTTATTCAGCGTCGACTCTCATATGGAGTAATGGAGACTATTTGATGTTGGCGGCGATTTTCAAGAGCATCTGTTTCATCGTTTCGCTACGTTTTTGCATTGTTGTTCTTGGTCCGATCAATTTCGCGCGCGTCATGGTTTTGACCATTCTTGCGATCTTGATTTGGTCGTTTATTCTTTCTCTGTTTGATGAAAGATTTCGGGTTGTTACAGCCTCAAGTGTTGGATTCAATGACGAACTTTTTGGCTGGCGCGGGGCATTTTCGCACAAGAACCATCTCTCAGGTTTTTGTATGATCGCGATATGGGTCTCGGCAATGATCTGGCACAACGGTCAAGTCCGGATATTTTCAGTCATTTCAATTATTATAGCGTGTATTCTTTTGTGGAACTCGGACGGTCAATCGTCACAGATATTGACGTTGTTCATGGGATCTATATTTTCTTTATTTTTCTTTTGCGATCGTGTTTTAAAGTTTCCACATGAAATTACAATTGTTGCCATATTTGCACTTCTGGTTTTAATGTTAATTAATGTTTATTTGTTTTCACGTGATCATTTTGATTGGACTTTTACGGGTAGAACACGAATTTGGCTTGCATACTTCAATCTGGCGATGGAGAGACCGATATTCGGTCATGGCTCCGGGTTTGATCTGAAGAGCGACGAAATATTTGGTTTCCTGCGCCAGTATGCCGGAGGAATGACGAACGCACACAATTCGTTTTTGGCTGTTCTATTTCTTCAAGGCGCGGTCGGACTGATGCTTTTCATCGGCTGGCTTGCGTCAACCACTATTGAAGCCGTCCGCGAGGCCACGAGCAGGAACAGTATGGTGATCTTGCTGATGCTGATTGCCTCTGCCGCGCTATATGGAATGTTCGAAGCAAAGGTCTCGCCCCACATTGGCGCCTCCTTTGCAGCTTTGGCGATCATGGCGAGCCTGGAGCTTCAGCGATCCTTTGGGACGTCAAGCGCCCCGCCGGCAGGCCGAAGGACAGGCACCTCCGGCCGGGCCGTTGAAAAGCCAGCGTCTCTCTCGGCTCAGGCCGGAAGCGGGCCGAGTTGAGTCTTCGCTGCGGATTTCCATTCACTCCCGGTTCAGCCGCACGTCTCTAGTCATGAAACGTGGCCGGGGCGTTGCAATCTTCCGTCCCTCGAAAGCGGCGCCCCTGGCCACACAGGACGAAGGCAAGGTCTTCCTGGAGGCGCGTCTCCCTCATGCACGGGGAGGCGCGCTGTCCTGTTTGCGGCGCAAGGATGTTGCGCTCGACCGGCGTAGCGGGCAGGTTCCGCCCATGTCGCCACCCCGAGCCCGCCCTGCCGACCTGGCGACCCTCTGGAGAGAGGCGGATCCTGTCCATTGGCTTCGTCTTGGCCTGTCGGTAGCCGGCAAGGCCCTGTCGCGCCTCTGGGGCCGGGATGTCATGCTCTATGTTGGCGGGGTGTCCTTCTGGGCCATGCTGGCGGCCTTTCCGGCCATTGCCATCGGCATGGGCCTGTTCGGCCTGCTGGCCGATCCCGAAGAGATCGCCCGCCGCGCCGACAGCCTGACCGGCATGATGCCGCCGGGCGCCCGGGCCCTGTTCGAGCAGGAGCTGGTGCGCCTGGCCCATGCGCCCCTGCGGGCCGTGTCAGCCCAGAGCGCGGTTGCCCTGATCATCGGCGGCTATGCCGCCCACCGGGGCTTCAAGGCCCTGCTGGCGGGCCTGTCCTTCATCCATGACGAGGAAAACCAGCGTGGGTTCTTCGGATTCAACTTCATGGCCCTGGTGGTGCTGATCAGCGCCTTTGTCCTGATGGGCGTGGTCTCCGCCCTGTTCCTGATGCTGCGGCTGATGGCGGCGGCGATCAACCTCAAGCCCCTGGCCGGCGCCTGGTGGCTGTACAGCGAATGGACCTGGACCAGCCTGGGCATGACCCTCGCCATGACCCTGATCTTTCGCTACGCCATGTCCCGAGAGCCGGTCGCCTGGCGGGCCTCCGTGATCGGCGGCGGGGCGGCCGCCGCCCTCTCTGTCGGGGCCAGCTGGGCCAGCGCCTTCTATGTCGAGAGCATCGCCCACCTCGGCGCCACCTATGGCTCGGTATCGGCCGTGGTGGTGTTCCTCATCTGGCTGTCCTGGAACGTCAATGCCGTGTTTCTGGGCGGCGCCCTCGCCACCGAGGTCGAGGTCGCACTGGGCGAACACGGGGCAGCCAGGACGCCGGACCCGACAGGCTAACCCTGTTTGCGCACGACGAAGGCCTGCCAACCGCCGAGGTCGCGGCTGATGAGGAGCTCATGTCCGGTCTGGCTGACAAAATGCGGCACATCGATGCGGGCCATGGGATCATCGGCCAGCAGGCAGATCGTCTGGCCGGGTGTCAGGCCTTCCAGCGCCCGGCGCAGCCGAAGCGTCGGCACCGGGCAATGATGGCCCCGGGCGTCCAGGGTCATGTCAGCTGCCGTCAGTTCGGCATCGGGCGGCGGGGTATCCAGGACATGGCTCCAGGCACAGGCCGCCCTATTGCCGCTCGCCGGCCGTAACGGCAAGCCAAGATCAGGGATGCACGGCGCGGCAACAGTCGCTAGGGTCGCTGCTTCGGGACTGTCTTCGGAGTTTTCCATGCGCAAGGTCTGGGGTGCGGCGTTTGCCGGTGTGTTGGCGGGCTTCCTGACCCTGGAGGCCGCCCATGCCGCGCCCAAACCCAAGGCCGATCCCCCCAAATGGGACGTCAATGCGCCTCCGGGGCCGGCGACGGACGTGCCCATCGACACCCGCACCGGCACCTGGCTGTCAGTGGACATCAGCCCGGACGGCAAGGACATCGTCTTCGATCTGCTGGGCGATCTCTATGTCATCCCGGCGACGGGCGGCGAGGCCAGGGCCCTGACCACCGGCGTCGCCTGGGACATGCAGCCCCGCTATTCGCCCAATGGCCGCTGGATCGCCTTCACCAGCGACCGGGGCGGCGGCGACAATATCTGGATCATCGACCGGGACGGCGGCAATCCGCGTCAGGTCTCGAAGGAAAGCTTCCGGCTGCTGAACCAGCCCAGCTGGAGCCCCGACAGCGAGTTTGTCGTGGCTCGAAAGCACTTTACCTCCGGACGGTCGCTGGGAGCCGGGGAGATGTGGCTCTACCACCGTTCCGGCGGCGACGGCGTGCAGATGACCAAGCGCCGCACGGAACAGAAGGACAGCAACGAGCCCGCCTTCTCTCCGGACGGCCGCTATCTCTACTACAGCGATGACGCCACGCCGGGCGGGACCTTCGCCTACAGCAAGGACCCCAACACCCAGATCTATGTGATCCAGCGCCTGGATCGCCAGACCGGAGAGACCGAGGCCCTGGTGACCGGTCCGGGCGGCTCCATCCGTCCGACCCCTTCGCCGGACGGCAAGAGTCTGGCCTTCATCCGGCGGGTTCGCTACCAGTCCACCCTGTTCATCCGCGACCTGGAATCCGGCCGCGAGACCCCGATCTACAGCGCCCTTGACCGCGACATGCAGGAAACCTGGGCTGTCCACGGGGTCTATCCGGCCATGGCCTGGACCCCCGACAACCGCGCCATTATCCTCTGGTCCAAGGCCCGCATCTGGCGGGTCGACGCCGTCACCGGGGCGGCCACAGACATTCCCTTCCACGTCAAGGCCACCCGGCGGATGGAAACCGCCGTCCGGGCGAAGGTCGAGGTCGCGCCCAAGGCTTTTGACGTCAAGATGCTGCGCTGGTCAGAGGTCTCTCCCGATGGCTCCCGGGTCGTCTATGAAGCGCTGGGCAAGCTCTGGATCAAGGACCTGGCCGGCGGCGCCCCCCGCCGCCTGACCGCCCAGACCGACCATTTCGAGCTCTATCCCTCCTGGTCGCGGGATGGAAAATCCATCCTCTACTCGACCTGGAATGACCAGACCTTCGGCTCTGTCCGGCTGGCCCCGGCCGCCGGCGGGGAGGGCAGGGTGATCACCGCCAGGCCCGGCCACTATGTCGAGCCTGTGCTCTCGCCCGACGGCGCCACGGTGGTCTATCGCACCGTCGCTGACGGCTATCTCACCAGCGCCCTGTGGAGCGGCCAGCCGGGCCTCTATGCCGTTCCCGTTTCAGGCGGGACGGGCAAGCTGATCACGCGCAACGGTGTCCTGCCGCAGTTTGGCAAGGGCGGCGAGCGGCTGTTCTTCATGGTCTATGAGGCCGAGGGCAAGCGCGCCCTGCATTCCATCCGGCTGGACGGCGGCGATGACCGCAGCCACCTGATCAGCGCCAACGCCTCCGAGTTTTCCGTGTCGCCGGACGAGAAGTGGGTGGCCTGGACCGAACGGTTCAACGCCTATGTCAGTCCCCTTGTGATCACTGGCCGGACCGTGGACGTCGGGCCGGACTCCAAGGCCCTGCCCACCACCCGCGTGACCCGCGACGCTGGCGAATGGCTGCACTGGTCGGGCGACAGCCAGCGCCTCTGGTGGTCCCTGGGACCCCAGGTCTTCAGCCGGGACCTCAAGGACGCCTTTGCCTTTGTCGAAGGGGCGCCCAAGGACCTGCCCAAGGCGCCGGAAGCCGGGATCAATATCGGCTTCTCCCGGCCCTATGACGTCCCGACCGGCCGCGTCGCCCTGACCGGCGCCCGCATCATCACCATGAAGGGCGACGAGGTCATCGAGCAGGGAACGATCGTTCTCAATGGCAACCGCATCGAGGCCATCGGCCCAGCTGCATCGCTCACCGCCCCCGCCGACGCCAAGGTGATCGACGCCGCCGGAAAGACCATCATCCCGGGGCTGGTGGACGCCCACTGGCACGGCTCCATGGGCTCGGACGAGATCATCCCGCAACAGAGCTGGATCAACTATGCCGCCCTGGCCTTCGGTGTCACCACGATCCACGACCCGTCCAACGACACCAGCGAGATCTTTGCCCATAGCGAGCTGGCCAAGGCCGGCGAGGTGGTGGGACCGCGCATCTTCTCGACGGGCACCATCCTCTATGGCGCCACCACGCCCTTCACGGCCAAGGTCGAGAGCCTGGATGACGCCCTGTCGCACCTGCGCCGGATGAAGGCGGTCGGGGCCTTCAGCGTCAAGAGCTACAACCAGCCCCGCCGCGAACAGCGCCAGCAGATCATCGAGGCGGCCCGGCAACTGGATATCAGCGTGGTGCCGGAGGGCGGCTCGCTGTTCGAGCATAACATGACCATGCTGATCGACGGCCATACGACCATCGAGCACTCGATCCCGGTCGAGGCCATCTATGACGACGTCAAGCAGCTCTGGTCAGCCTCGAAGACGGCCTATACCCCGACCCTGGTGGTCTCCTATGGCGGCAGCTCGGGTGAGAACTACTGGTACGAAACCACCAATGTCTGGGAAGACCCGATCCTTGGCAAATATGTGCCGCGCCGCATCCTGGACGATCGCGCCCGCCGGCCCTTCAAGGCGCCGCCCGAGGAGTTGAACCACATCCGGATCGCGGAGGTTGCCAAGACCCTGAATGACCTGGGCGTCTCGGTGCAGATCGGCGCCCATGGTCAGCGGGAAGGTCTGGGCGCCCATTGGGAGCTCTGGATGATGGCCCAGGGCGGCATGTCGCCTCTGCAGACCTTGCGCGTCGGCACCCTGAATGGCGCCCGGGCCCTGGGCATGGATCGCGACATCGGATCACTCGAGGTCGGGAAACTGGCCGATCTGGTGGTGCTGGACGCCAATCCGCTGGAGAACATCCGAAACACCACCTCGATCCGCTATACCGTCATCAATGGCCGTGTCTTCGACAACGACATGAACGAGGTCGGGACCCGCATGAAGGCGCGCAAACCCTTCTGGTTCAAGGAAGCGGGCGGCGAAACCTGGGGACCGGGCGCAACCGCCTCGACCGGTCACAACGACGATTAGGGCAGAGCATGGCCGGATCGGAAGAGACCTTCGAGGTCATCAACAACGAGGCTGACGGCCGCTTCGAGGTCCATCTCGACGGCGCCGTGGCCTATGCCGAGTATCGTCTCCTGGAGACCGGCATCCTGTTTCCCCACACGGAGGTTCCGGTCGCTTTCGAGGGCAGGGGCGTGGGCGGCGCCCTGGTGCGCCATGCCATGGCCTTTGCGCGCCAGCGTGGCCAGAAGGTCATCCCCGTCTGCACCTTCTTTGCGGGCTATATCGCCCGGCATCCGGAGTTCCATGACCTGGTCCATCCCCAGTACCGGAAGGCCCTGGGCTTGCAGGACTAGAGCGTTTCTTTAAAGAACCGGGTGACTCCGGCGGCCTTGCGGCCCCGCGGCGCCCATGGCCACGGCCCCATAACAGACCAGGAAACAGACCCATGAAGACCCGCATCACCGAACTCTTCGGCATCAAGCATCCGATCATCCAGGGCGGCATGCACTATGTCGGCTTTGCCGAGATGGCGGCGGCGGTCTCCAACGCCGGCGGGCTCGGCCTGATCACCGGCCTGACCCAGCGGTCGCCGGAGGCCCTGGCCGAGGAAATCGCCCGCTGCCGCGAAATGACCGACAAGCCCTTCGGCGTGAACCTGACCTTCCTGCCGTCGGTGAACCAGCCCGACTATCCCGGCTATGTGAAGGCGATCATCGAGGGCGGCGTCAAGGCCGTGGAAACCGCCGGCAACAACCCGGTCAAGTGGCTGCCGCCGCTGAAGGAAGCGGGCATCAAGGTGATCCACAAATGCACCGCCGTCCGCCACGCCCTGAAGGCCGAGTCCATTGGCTGTGACGCGGTCAGCGTCGATGGCTTCGAGTGCGGCGGTCACCCGGGCGAAGACGATGTGCCCAACATGATCCTGCTTCCCCGCGCTGCTGACGAGCTGAAGATCCCCTTCGTCGCCTCGGGCGGCATGGCTGACGCCCGTTCCCTGGTGGCGTCCCTGGCCATGGGCGCTGACGGCATGAACATGGGCACCCGCTTCATCGCCACCAAGGAAGCCCCGGTCCATGAAAACGTGAAGCTGGCCATCGTGGCGGCCAGCGAACTGGACACCCGCCTGGTCATGCGCCCCCTGCGCAACACCGAACGGGTCCTGAACAACGCCGGTGTCGAGCGCCTGCTCCAGAAGGAAAAGGAACTGGGCGCCAGCATCAAGTTCGAGGACATCATCGAGGAAGTCGCCGGGGTCTATCCGCGCATCATGCAGGGCGGCGAGATGGATGCCGGGGCCTGGTCCTGCGGCATGGTCGCCGGCCTGATCTACGACATCCCCTCGGTCCAGGAATTGATCGACCGGATCATGAGCGAGGCCGAGGCCATCATCCGCGGCCGTCTGGAAGGCCTGCTGGCCGCCTGATGACAGCCCGATAGTCAGGGCGGGCTGACCGGGCGCTGGAGCATGTTCCGATAAGTGTGAAGCGGTTATCGGATCGAAACATGCTCTAACACTTTGAATCAGAGCCTGTTTTTCCGTTATGATCTCTTTGATCATAACGGAACAGGCTCTAGGCGGCGTCCGGTCGGTCCGCCAGGGCCGCAACCCAGGCCGAAGGCGCAGCGCCGCCTTCCTGGGCGGTGACGATCGAAACATCCAGATAGTCGCGCCAGCCGCAGATCAGCTCGCCGCGAAACTCGAACACCCCGGCATAGGGCGCGGTCACGGCCTGTCCGCTCGCGCTGACATAGCAATCAGCCCCCTCGACAAACAGCCGGTCACCCCGTTCGGCATAGTCGAAGATCTTCCAGTTCACATCGCGGTGCTCGGCCGCCATGCGCCGCATCAGCTTCTCGGCCTGGCCCTTGTTGCGGGTCGGCGGGGCGAAACCGGCGGCATAATGCCAGACCAGATCCTCATCCAGATGGGACAGCGCCTCCTCGATCCGCCCGGCCGACCAGGCCTTGATCAGTGTGCTGACGATATCGAACTTGCTGGGCATCGGGCGGTCCTGGCTGTTGGGCTCTTGCGGGCAGGATAGCAGTGTTTTGCGATTGATCGCGAGCCCCCGCTCGTTCTTTCAGTCCCCGAGCCGTCATCCTGCAAGGCTCCCAGGGACGATCCGGAATCACGGGGCGGGAACCGGTCTCACCCCTGTGCGGCCTTCAGGAACAGTTCCGCCACCAACTGTCCGTGGGTGTCCTGCAGGAAGTGCCCCGCCCCGTCCACCACGTCGAAGGTCGCCTGGGGATAGCGCCCGGCCCAGGCCCGGCCCCAGCTCTCCGTGAAGACGTCATCCCTGTTGGCCCAGATGAAATGGATGGGCTGGTCCCAGGACAGCAGGGTCTCGAAATCTGCCGCCTGGCCCTCGGCATTGCCGCCGACCGGATTGTCGAAGGGCAGGCTCAGGGGGAAGCGGCGCGGGCCTGCCACGCCCGGCCTGCCGAGTTCCTCGAACGGCGCATCATAGGCCCGCCGGATTTCGGAGGCCGCGTTGTCGAGTTGCGGATAGATCCCGGCCTGGACGATGCCGAACATTTCCCGGGCTGGCATATGGCCCAGGGCCACCATCATGAACCAGCCTATGGACAGCCTTTCCGGCACATTGTCGCCGAACACCCCGCCGGGCTTCCAGCCGGCGTTCCAGGTTCGCAGGGCCGGGGTATAGTCATAGCCCTCATGGTGCAGCCATGTGTTCATGATGACCAGCCGGTCGAACCGCTGCGGCATGGCGGCCACCTGGGCCAGGCTGATGGGGCCGCCCCAGTCCTGGCAGAACAGGGTGACGCCCGTCAGGTCCAGGGTCTCGATGAGCTGGCGATGCGCCGCCGTATGACGGGCAATGCTGTACCAGCCCTCGTCGGTCACCTTGTCGGACCGGCCAAACCCGATGTGGTCGGCGGCAATACAACGATACCCCTTCGCCACCAGGGCCGCGATGATATGGCGGTTGAGAAAGCTCCAGGTCGGCATGCCATGCATCAGCAGGGCGACGGGGCCGTCGCGGGGGCCTTCATCGACATAGTGCAGCCGCAGGCCTTCGAAGGTCATGTATTGCGGCGCAAAGTCGAAATCGGGCAGGCTGGCGAAATGCCGGTCGTCGGTCCGGACGAAGGGAATACCTTCTGAAGTCTGCATCACCTGTGACATCGATCCACCCTGCAAGATTTCGGATATCGCCAGGGCAGGAAACCCTGGCAGGACCCGATTGGATAGGGCTATAAATCGACACAGATCGTGTCAATAGATTCACCGACCTCTCACGCCATCCGTCAGACCGGAGCCAGCAATGACCAGCCCCTACCGCATCTATGGTTCGGAAATGTCGCCTTATTCGGTGAAGGTGCGATCCTGGTTCCGGTTCAAGGGGGTCGCCCATGTCTGGGAACCGCGCAACGGCTCCAATGAAGAGGCCTACCGCCAGGTCGCCCGCCTGCCCATCGTGCCCACCGTCGTGACGCCGCAGGGGGAGGGGTTGCAGGATTCGACCCCGATCATCGAGGCGCTTGACCCGCTGTTTCCCGAGCCCTCCATCCATCCGCAACCGGCGATGCTGGGCTTTCTTTCGGCCCTGCTGGAGGAGTTCGGCGACGAATGGGGCAACAAGCTCATGTTCCACCATCGCTGGTATGCGACGGTCGACCAGCAGGCCAGCGCCCAGACCCTGGCCTGGCTCAGCCTGCCCGGCGGCAGTCTCGAAGAGATGGACCAGAGGGCGGCCTTCATCCTGCAGAGGATGAGCGGCCGGGGCCATTTTGTCGGGTCCAGCCCGGCCACGGCGCCCCTGATCACCCGATACTATCTCGAACTTCTGGACCTGCTGGAGCCGCATCTGTCCGCGCGTCGCTATCTGTTCGGCGATCGCCCGTCCTTTGGCGACCTGGGCCTGGCAAGCCAGCTTTACGAGGCCTCGGTCGATCCCACCTGCGGCGCCATGATGCGGGCCAGGGCGCCGGCCGTGCTGGACTGGTGCCACCGGATGCTGGAGCCCCGGATCGACGGGCCCTTCGAGGCCTGGGCCTCTCTCAGCCCGACCCTGACCCCGATCATCGCCTATGTGGGCCGCTATTTCCTGCCCTGGACCTCAGCCAATGCCCGGGCCCTGGCGGCGGGGGAGGCGGAGTTTACCGTCAATCTGGCCGGCGACGACTATGTCCAGGGGCCCCAGAAATACCATGCCCGGTCCCTGGCGGTCCTCAAGGCGCGCTATGCAGCCCTGGCGGATGACGCTGACCTGACCGCCCTGCTGGAGGAAACCGGCTGCCGGGTCTGGCTGACGGCCGAGTGATGCGGGATCGGCAGGAACGCGGCTTGACGATCCCGGCGAACTAATGACACATATCGTGCCAATATCATTTTGCCGGGGTGGATCATGTCGAGTTTCTGGGTCTGGGGCGTGGCCCTTGTCCTCTACGGGCTGTTCCTGGCCTGGTATGTCAACTGGCGTGGTCCGCTGTCCGCAACCGAGACCACCGAGGTTCTGAAAAAGGTTTCCGCCAATCTTGGCGATGGCGGCGACCGCAATGATCTCGGCGTCCTGAAGGCCTTTCTGGAGGCCGATGACGGCCGCGAATTCTACATGCTGAACGTCATCCGCTTTGCCGAGGGGCCGGTCGCCGACCCGGTCACCGGCGAAATGAGGCCGGCCCGCGAGGTGATGAACGGCTATACGCGGATGTTCCTGCCGTCCCTGTTCCTGTTGGCTGGCCACCCGGCCTTTGCGGCCCGCAAGATCGGCGGCTTTGTCGATACCTGGGGCATGGAGCCAGGCCCGGACTGGTCGATGATCGGCTACATGCGCTATCGCAGCCGGCGGGACCTTGCCCGGATGGTGATCAATCCCCGCTTCAGCGGCGCCCATGACTTCAAGTACGCCGCCATGCCCCAGACCTTCAATTTCCCCACCCGGCCGATGATCATGACCCTGGCCAATCCGCGCATCTGGGTGGGGCTGAGCCTGGCCCTTGCAGCGGCGCTTGCCCAGATCGCCCTGCTGCTGGCCCAGACCCACTAGGGACCCGGCCGTGGCCCTGCTTCCTCCCGGCGCCAACAGCGACTATCGCGGCGCCGCCATCGCGCCCTGGTTCCTGGTGCTGTCCGGCGTGCTCACCATTGTGCCGGGCTGCATCCACTATTTCCTGCCCGATGGCGGGGCCGGGGTGATCGCGGGTCTGGACCTGGAGGGGCCGCAGGGCCGCACCATCATCGGCGTCTTCGCCTGGTTCGGGGCTTTGCAGATTCCGGCCGGCATTGCCTATCTGGTGATCGGCCTGCGCTATCGCCCCCTGACCCCGCTGTTCATCAGCCTGATCCTGCTGGAGCGCGGTCTGATGGCGGTGGATGGATGGTTGCTCAAGGGCGCGAACGCCAGCCACCATCCGCCCGAACATTTCGCCAGTGTTGCGGCGGTGATCCTCGCTTCCGCCATGCTGGTGCTGTCCCTGATACCGCGTCGGGCTATCTGAAGAGTCCCGGCCCCAACCCGAAAGGCGAACACCATGACCCAGACCAGAATTGCCCTCGCCCTCTGCATCAGCTCGGCGGCCTTTGTGACCGCGATCCTGCCGGCTCCGGCCCTGGCCGACCCGGCCAAGGCCCGTGCCTGCGCCGACCGTCTGAACCCGCCGGCCCGGATGATGTATGACCATGTGGCCCCCAAGGTGAAGAGCAGCTCGAAGATTCCCGACCTGATGCGCGCTGAAGTCCCCAGCCTGGTGTTCGGCGGCAAGCTGTCCCGCGAACTCGCCCAGAAGAACGCGCCCAGCGCCGGGCAATGTCTGCTGTTGTTGAAGTAGGCAGATCTGGGGACCGCCGGACCAGCCGGCGGGCCGATTGGCTGAGCGTCAGGCGCCGTTGGCGCGGTCTTGATGGTGCTTCAGATCGACAAACAGGGTTTCGCCGAACGCCTTGATCCGGGAGCCCTGTTCCGGAGTGAGGACGCTCAGGAAGGGCAGCTGGATCGGAGTCGGCGCCGTCGGCGCCCTCCGGGGCCGGCTATCCTCTGAGACCATGCTTTCAGCGCTGCGACCCGATTCCCCTGGCCGAAGGCCGGATACGGGCCCTGCAGCAGACAGATCCCCGCTGCCCGGCCGCCGACTTGACGGTGGACCAAAAGGCTGCGCTCAAGCAACTGGCTGGAGCCGCTGGCCAGGCCTCCTGAGCCGCCCTGCCAACCGAAGGACCAAGCCGATGACCCTCGAACTGTCCGCTGCCGCCATCGTCATTGCGTTGGGCCTGTTTCAGGTCTTTCTCCAGGCGGGCGAATACCGCCGGGTCCACGGCTATGGCTATGCCAACACGGCCCAGGACAAACCGTCCGACAAGCCCGACAGTCTGCTCCTCGGCCGGCTGACCCGCGCCTTGAGAAACCTCAATGAGACCCTGCCGTTCTTTCTCGGGATCGTGCTCATCCTCGCCGTCGCCGGAGTCAGCACGCCGGTGACCCGGATCGCGGCCCTGGTCTTTGTCGGCGCCCGCATCCTCTATCTGCCCCTCTACGCCCTTGGCGTCCCCAACCTCCGCGGCCTGGTCTGGACCATCTCCTTCGTCGCCCTGGCCACCCTGGTCGGCTCGGCGCTCGTCCTCATCGACTGGACCGCCTTCGCCGCCCTTGGACGGGCGGCGAGCTAGGCCCCGGCAAACGGATCGATCCGGAAAGGGCAGGGATGAAGCTCTCCACCCGCTACGGCATGGCCGGTCTCGTGGCCCTGGCGGCCCTGACCTTGGCGCAGTGGCTGCGGGAAAACCCGCTCCTGTCCGGTCCGGTCGCAGGCTACGGTCTGGGGGTCGCCCCCAACGTCTTCGCGGCGCTCGCCATCACCCTGGTCCTGCTCAGCATCTGGGCCGACCAGAAGAAACTCACCGACCATCGCTCGGCGCTGGGCCCCTTCCTGATCAGCGCCGCCATAGCGGGGGCCGGACTCTCCGGATGGGAACTGATCCAGCAGACCAGCAGCCGCTTCGTCTTCGATGGCCACGACCTGGCCGCCACCCTTGCGGGCCTGGCGCTTTCCTGGGTGATCTTCCAGCTTGTCACCCCGCGCGCGGTGGGCGCGAAGCGCTAGATCAAGGAGCAGCCGTCGGCCGACCAGGGTCTTCCGGAGCGTGAACTCCGAAGCATGAACTCCGAAGCATGAACTCCGGGGTATGGCCGAAGGGGGCGCTTCATCCCCTGTGCGACCCTCTGGCGTCCGGAGCACCCCGACGCTAGAGCCTGTTCCGTTATGATCGAACCGATCATAACGGAAAAACAGGCTCTGATTCAAAGTGTTAGAGCATGTTTCGATCCGACAACCGTTTCACACTTATCGGAACATGCTCTAGAAAATCCCCATGCGTTCAAAGGATGTCGTCGAGCTCTATCGTCAACTGGAGGCCATCGGCGTCGCCATCTGGATCGATGGCGGATGGGCGGTCGATGCAGTCCTGGGTCGCCAGACGCGACCTCACAACGATCTGGACATCGCGATCGAGGCCAGCGACCTCCCGGCGCTCCGCAGATTCCTGGAGCGAAAGGGCTACCGGGACTTTCCCACAGAAGACTCTTCGAGCTGGAACTTCGTGCTGGCCGACGGGAGCGGTCGGAAGATCGATATTCACGTCGTCGTCCTTGACGAGGACAGGGGTGTCTGGGGCGAGCCCCGCGAAGGGATCGCCTATCCGGCCGGTTCCCTGACCGGAAAGGGCGTGATCGATGATACGCCTGTCCGCTGCGTCCGGGCCGACGTCCTGTTTCAGTTCAAGACCAGCTATCCGCCCAGGGCTATAGACAGGCTGGACGTCCAGGCGCTCGCCGAGTTGTTGGGCCGCCAGACGCCCCAGACGCATGGATAGGTTCCGCCGTCTTCAGCCCTGACGCTAGAGCCTGTTCCGTTATGATCGAACCGTTGAGAACGAAAAAAAGGTTTAAATTCAAAGGGGGTAGAGCATGTTTCGATCCGATACCTGCTTCATCCGGATCGGAACATGCTCTCGTCACGGCTCCAAGACAGCGCGTTCTTCGGAAGCTTGCCGGTCGGATCATAGGCCTCGACCCTGTGGGGCAGGTCCGGTCCCCAGCGCCACAGCACAAGGTTCTGGTCGTCCGCCGTCGCGCCATGGGCGAAGCTGGGGACCAGAACCCCTGCCTGGCCCTCCAGGATCAAGCGTCGGACCACGGCCCATGACGCAGGCTCCCGGCCGGCGATCAGGTCATTCCCCCAGGCGCAGGCCAGATCGTCGAGCTCAACGCCCTTGGCCGTACGACCTGTTTCGGTGCGCAGGTCGGCGATGTCCTCGCAGTCCACATCATAGCTGCACAGCAGATAGGGTGTCAGGCGATGGGCGAAGCCGCCGGACACCTCGCGAAACACCGTGTTGACGCCGAGCGACAGATACAGCGTCTCCAGCCCTGGCCAGTTGAACCGCCGACCCTTCAGCGCCGCGCCGGCGCCCGATAACGGGCTCCAGGCCCAGTTGGGCTCATGCGCCCGGAAACACGCGTCCCTGAACCGCCCCCTGAACCGCATCGCGGGTCCTCAGGCGTAGCCGCCGGTGGCCAGGTGATCGACATAGTCGCGCACCGCCGTGGCATGGCCCGACTTGACCAGGGCCTCGGCTGTGCGACCGCCAAAGGCCGGGATGGGTTCAGCGCGATACCACGCCATGGCCTGGGCCGCGCCGCCCGCCCATCCCTGGACCAGATGGATGATCTCCAGCATTTCCCGAATCCGGTTCTGGGCCTTGGGTCCGTCCCGGCGGCTGGCTTTCTGGAAGACCTCCCGCGCCAGGCCCGCCGTATCCGCCAGCTGGGCCTTGGACATGCGAAACGCGTCGGCCACCTCATCGACCCTCACGGCGCCCCGTTCATCCATGAAACCGGCGATCGTGAAGCGGCCAGCGGCGCCCTGCGTGACGACCCTGCGGGTCCGCCGGCGTCCATTCGATCCGGCCTCTGCCTTGGCGACCAGAGTCATCTGTCGCGCCTTTGACCTGTTTAACGGTCAACATGTGGGCGGGGAGACCGGAGCACAAGCGCTTCTGGTGGGTTGTCAGGGCGCGCGCGTGCCAGACAATGCGCTACAGACCCTGGGGCTCCGGGACGATGAACCGTCCCTGTGGTCCGACGGATGGGAGGAGAACTGACATGGCGACCGAAGGCAGTGCGGACGATTTCGACTTCCAGGTCGGCGACTGGACGGTCCAGCATCGGCGGCTCAAGGGGCGGCTGGTCGGGTCCAGCCACTGGGAGATGTTCTCGGGACAATGCTCCATGCGCAGGATTCTCGGCGGCCATGGCAATATCGAGGACAATGTCATCGACCTGCCCGGCGGGGCCTACCGCGCTGTCGCTCTGCGAGCCTTTGATCCGCAGACCCGCAGCTGGGCCATCTGGTGGCTCGACGGCCGCAACCCTCACAGCCTCGATGTTCCGGTCATCGGCGCCTTCAGCAACGGGGTGGGCGCCTTCTACGCCGACGACAACCTGGACGGCCGTCCGATCCGGGTCAGGTTCATCTGGAGTGTCAAGGGAAACGGCGCTGAGCCCGACCAACCCGTCTGGGAACAGGCCTTTTCCGCCGACGGAGGCCAGACCTGGGAGGTGAACTGGACCATGCAGTTCACCCGCCAGGATGCGGCTGCAGGCTGACCGACCTACCGGCCCAGCCGAAACGTCAGGGGCTTGGTGTCCTCCCGCCGGATGATCCCCTTGGCCTCCAGATCAAGCTGGACGCCCTTCAGCCACCAGCCCAGCTTGTCGCCGCCCGGAAACAGAGCCTGCGAAACCTCGGCGGCGACCCCGGCCTTCATCTGGGCAAAGGTCAGCCCGGGCTGCCCCTCCGGCAGGACGGCGAGCAGCGCCGTTTTCACGGCGTTGTACTTGACCGCATCCACCCGCGTCGTCCGACCCGGCGAGGCGGCATTCTCGATCTCGATCTTTCCGTCGTCGCGGGACATGGCGCTTACGCAAGGCCTTTGCTGGTGACGCAAGACTGCAGTATGCCGCGTCGGTACCTTCTGGCAAAGTTGAGAGGCCTGCCTCCGTTGTCATGACCCACCTGCTTGAGTCGGGCCGCTTCTGGGCTAAGCTCCTCCTGAGAGGGGTGTCCGGTGAAAGCTGTTTTCGATGTGAAGCCAGGTTCCGGCTACGACGACGACATCACGCAACGTTACCATTTTCCTGCGCGGAGCAACTATCTGGCTGCAGCTCACGACGCTGTTGGCGATTGGGTGCTGTTTCGTGAACCGCAGCGAAACGGTGGCCGCCGCGCCTATATCGCGACAGCACGGGTTTTGCGGGTGGAGCCCGACCCGGATCAACCCGGTCACTTCTATGCTCACGTAACGGACTTCCTGGCCTTCGCAACGCCTGTGCCGTTTGTGCAAGATGGTCGTTACGCAGAGGCCGATCTCCGTGACATCACCAACCCCAGCCGCGTTGGCCAGGCACTCCAGGGCAAGTCTATGCGGACGATCCAGGGCGCTGATTTCGTTGCGATCGTTGGGGCTGGTCTAAGAGAGACCCTGGCGCCCGAGAACGCTATTCGCCTAGGCCTCGATTTCCCGCCTGCTGACTTGCCCCCGCTCTCCGATTTGCCGGGAATGGCCGAGGACTTCGAACGGCGCATCGAACAGATGTTGGTGAATCGAAAGATCCGCGACGCCAATTTTCGACTGGAGGTCTGCCGCGCCTACGACAATAAATGCGCGGTAACAGGGCTTCGGATCGTGAACGGCGGCGGGCGGGCTGAGGTGCAGGCCGCTCATGTCAAGCCTGTGGCCGACGGCGGTCCCGACGTTGTTCACAATGGTATCGCCTTGTCTGCGACCGTCCATTGGCTGTTTGATCGGCATCTCATCTCTATCGACGACGACTACCGCCTCCTCGTCTCGCACAACCGCGTACCCGGGGAGCTTCGCGGGTTGTTTCGGCCAGAGAATGAGCGCCTGCATCTGCCGCAGGACCGAAAGCTATGGCCACATCCGGTCTTCGTCGCTCATCATCGCGAAATCTATGCGGGTAAGCTCCACTAGCCTGGGTCCCAAAGTCCTTCGTCAACGCTTGGAGGGGTGAAGCGGGGCCTCGCGGATTTGATCGCCCATCAGTCAGAGGTCGTCAAACTCCCGCATTTTCGCTTCACCAATGACGCCAGCACGATGCAGCCCGGCGGCGGTCCGGTGAACCGTCCCGAGGATGCTGATCTTCGGCCTTATCTTTCGACTTCGCCATTGTTTGTAACTTCAAAACTCGAACCGGCTGGATTCGCCGTCATGATCAAAGTCGCGGCGTTCCGGCCGTCCCCACTCAACAGCGCAGGCCACCAACTTCCATATGGAACCCGTCCGTCCATCATACTATGCCTCCTTCCACCATGCAGCCCCTGCAACCCCACCGCTTCTCCGTCGCGCCGATGATGGACTGGACGGACCGGCATTGCCGGGTCCTGCACCGGTGTCTGTCGCGCCGGGCGCTGCTCTATAGCGAGATGGTGACGACCGGTGCGGTCCTGCATGGCGACCGGGACCGGTTGCTGGGGTTCGACGCCGCCGAACACCCTGTGGCTCTGCAGCTGGGCGGCTCTGACCCCGCCGATCTGGCGGCGGCGGCCCGGATCGGGGCGGACCTGGGCTATGACGAGATCAACCTCAATGTCGGCTGTCCGTCCGACCGGGTGCAGTCGGGGCGGTTCGGGGCCTGCCTGATGCGCGAGCCGGCCCTGGTGGCAGACTGCATGGCGGCCATGGCGGCGGCCGTGTCCGTTCCCGTGACGGTCAAGTGCCGGATCGGGGTCGATGATCAGATCCCCGAGCAGAGCCTGTTTGCCCTGGTGGAGGCCAGCGCCGCCGCCGGGGTCACCACCTTTGTCGTCCATGCCCGCAAGGCCCTTCTGAAGGGCCTGTCGCCCAAGGAAAATCGCGATGTGCCGCCGCTGGACTATCCCCTGGTCTATCGCCTGAAACAGGAACGACCGGACCTGACCATCGTCCTGAACGGCGGGGTGGCCAGCCTGGAAGACGCCCTCGGTCATCTGGAGCATCTGGACGGCGTCATGCTCGGCCGCGCCGCCTATCATCAGCCCGGCCTGCTGGGCGAGGTCGACCGGCTGGTGTTTGGCGAAGACGCGGAGGATGTCTCGCCGGAGGCGGCAGTCCAGGCCTATCGGCCCTATCTGGCCGCACGACTGGCCGAGGGCGTGCCCCTGGCCTCCATGGCCCGGCACATGCTGGGCCTGTTCCACGGCCTGCCTGGCGCCCGGATCTGGCGACGGATCCTGACCGTCGAGGGCGCCGTCCGGGGCAGCGGCCTGGAGGTCATCGACCGGGCGCTGGAAGCGGTTCGTGAACAGGCGGAGGCCCGCGCCGCCAGGCTCGAGGCGGCGGGTCAGGGGATGGTTGCTGCCGTCTGATCTCGCAAGGCCGCCTCAGCGGCGCGGACCGGCCACGATCCTGTCGTCATGCATCCGGGCCACCTCGATCTCGCTGAAGCCGATCTCCGCCAGGATCTCGTCGGTGTTTTCCCCCAGGCTGGGCGCCCGGGTCGGCGGTATCCGCTCCACGTCCGAAAAGGCGATGGGATTGCCGGGTGTCAGATAGGAGCCGATGCCGGGATGGTCCAGCATCGAGAACATCGGGTTGTCGAGGGAGCAGTCGGGGTCCTGATCCACCGTTTCCTTGAAGGTCCGGTAGCGGCTCCAGGTCACGCCGTGGCTGTCGAAGGACTGTGCGAAATGTTCCACGGTCCGTTCCGCGAAGAAAGGTTTCAGCACCTCTGTGATGGCGTGGCGGTGCTTGAATCGCTCGCCCTCCAGGCTCAGCTTGGCGCCCAGCCGGGTGGCCAGTTCATCAAACGCGATCTGGGTGTGGGTGGCGGCCTTCAGATTGTCCCATTGGCGGATGGTCAGGGCCACCACCATGACCCGTCCGCCTTCCTTGCAGACAAAATCCTGGGCATAGGCGCCATAGAGCGAGTTGCCCATCTTGGGGCGGTCGACCCCGTTCACCGTCACCTCGCCGATGATCCCCAGATTGCCCAGCATGGCCAGGGCCATGTCCTTCAGCGCCACCTCGACCAGCTGTCCCCGCCCGGTCAGGCGCCGGTGGCGTTCGGCCGCCAGGATGCCCAGGGCCGCCTGCTGCCCCGTCATGCAGTCCCAGGCCGGCAGCACATGGCCCACCGGCTCGTCCAAGCCTTCCGGGCCGGTCGCCGTGGGAAACCCGACGGCGGGATTGACCGTATAGTCCACCTGCGGCCCGCCGCTGCGGTCGCCCATGACCGACAGCATGATCAGGTCTTCGCGGTGCTTTTTCAGGGAGTCATAGTCCATCCAGCCGCGAACCCGCAGGTTGGTCAGGAAGATCCCGGCCTGCTCGCCCGGAGCGCAGATCAGCCGGGTGACGACCTCCTGTCCCTGGGGCGTGGCCATGTCCACGGCCAGGCTGCGCTTTCCCTTGTTCAGCCCCGCCCAGAACAGGCTGCGGCCCTTGTCGGTGACCGGCCATCGCCCATTGTCCAGACCGCCGCGGATCCGGTCGAACCGGATGACGTCCGCCCCCATCTGCGCCAGGGTCATGCCCGCCAGGGGGGCGGCCACAAAGGCGGACCCCTCGACAATCCGCAAGCCTTCCAGAATCTTGACCATGGTTCCTCCCGGGGCGCGCCGTTTTCGGCGTCGCCTATTGAACTAGACCGGCGCTCCTCGCTCTCCACAGAGTCTGGCTGCACATCCGCAGATTGGCGGCGTCGATCATCTTGCCGTTGTGGCTGGCGGCCCCGCGGCCTTCCCGGACGGAGACGTCATAGGCCGCCAGCACGGCCTGGGCCGTTTCGATCTCGGCCGGGGAGGGGGAGAAGACGCGGTTGACGGTCTCGGTCTGGCCGGGATGGATGCACCACTTGCCCTCGAACCCCATGGCCCGGCCGATCCGCGCCATCCGGTCCAGCCCCTCGGGGTCCTTGAAGCCCGCATAGGGCCCGTCAATGGCCCGCAGGCCCTGGGCGCGGGCGGCGGCGACAATGGCATGCATGGGGTGGTGCCAGCGATGACCCGGATAGAGGGCGTCATCCGCCCCTAAGCCGCCGATCACCTCCAGGGGCATCTGCATCGAAGCGGCATAGTCGCCCGACCCGAAGATCAGGCCCTCCAGCCGGGGCGTTGCCGTAACCACATGGGCGATGTTGTGCAGGCCGGCGGCGGTTTCGATCAGGGCTTCCAGTCCGATGGGCCGGGACAGCCCCATGGCCGCCTCGATCTGCGACAGCATCAGGTCGACAAAGCGCAGCTCGTCCCGGCCGTTGGCCTTGGGCACCACGATGATGTCCAGGTTGGCCCCGGCGCCCTCGACGATCTCGCTGAGGTCGCGATAGGCAAAGGCGGTGTCGACGCCATTGATCCGCACCTGGCGAAGCTTGCCGCCAAAATCCAGGCTGTTCAGGGCCTCGACCACATGGGCCCTGGCCGCCGCCTTCTGGTCCGGCGCAACGGCGTCCTCGCAATCAATGCAGATGGCGTCCGCCGGGGCGGTCGCCGCCTTGGCGATCATCGCCGGGCTGGAGGCGGGAACCACCAGCACAGACCGTTCCAGCCTAGCCGCCGGGCCGGTCATGACCCGCTCCACAGCAGACTGGCCTTCATCCCGACGGCGCCCTCGCCATTGGCGGTAAACAGGTCAATACCGCCATTTGCGCCACTTGCGCCGTTCAGGGTGACCTGATCGGTATCGAACAGCGGACGCATGCCCCTGAACGTGAAAGCCGATGCAGAGGCCGAGGCCGGCGCCCGCCTTTGGGCCGCATCGAACAGCAGGATGGCCTGCAGCGGTCCATGCACCACCAGGGCCGGGTATCGCTCGACCTCGGTCGCATAGGTCCGGTCATAATGGATGCGGTGGCCGTTGAAGGTCAGGGCGGAAAAGCGGAACAGCAGCACCGGATCGACGGCCACGGGTTCTGACCAGTCACAGGCGGGCAGGGCGGTCGCCGGCGGCGGCGAGAACCGCTCGGGGATCCCGACATAGACGATGTCCTGTTCCTCCCGCATGGCCAGCCGACCGTCCGCCCGCACCTCATGGGCCACGGTCACGAACACCATGGACCCGGCGCCGCCGGTCTTCTCGGCCACAGAGGTGATGGTCGAGCTTCGTTCGATGCGCTCGCCGATCCTGATCGACGACAGTTCGCTGCACCGGCTGCCGGCCCACATGCGCCTGGGCAGTTCCACGGGCGGCAGGAATCCGCCCCGCCTGGGATGGCCATCGGCGCCGACATTGGACATGGGCACCAGGGGCAGGAAATACAGCCAGGACCAGATGGCCGGAAGCGGCGCGCCGTCGTTCAGGTCAACGGCGTCGGGTCGGTTCAGCGTGGCGGCGAGGGCGCGGGCCGGAAACGCAGTCACGGTGTCGGAAACGACTTCGGACCGCCCCACCCATGCCTGCAGATCTGTGTCCGCCATGGCTTCCCCCTAAACTGCGCACAGCGCTTTTGAAAAGCATGACTCGGCAGGGGGAGATTTCAAAGCAGTTTTATGACCGTCGCAGAACAACGTTCATCGGGGCTGCAGACCGCATGCGGCAGAAGTCGGGCGGGCCGCAGGGGCCCGCCCGGGATCAGACTAGAACTTGCGTCCCAGCTTGAAGCCCACCGTGCTCGGCTGGTTGGGCACGATATAGGTCTTGGCGCCGCAGACAGCTTCAGCGCACTGGGCATAGCGATAGAGGCTGGCCCGCTCATCTGTCAGGTTCTGGAAATACAGTTCCATGGACCAGGCTCCGGTCTCCAGACCGGTGCTGAAGTCGAAGCTGCTCCAGCCCTCCTGCTCTCCGATGATCGCCCGTTCGATCAGCCGCAGATCGGTCCAGCTGCTGGTCTGGGTGACCACCGAACCCTGGACGTGGGCGTCAAACTCACCCAGCGGGAATTCATAGCGCGCCGTAAGGTTGGCCTTGAACTTGGGCGTGATGGGCAGTTCGGTGCCGGACGGCGCCAGCGGTGTGGCGCATTTGGTCACCGGATTGCCCTTGGCGTCCACGAAACCGCAGTAGTTTTCGCTCAGCTCGGCATTGGTCCAGGCGGCGCCGCCCGACAGGGTCAGGCCATCGGTCGGACGCCAGACGATGTCCGACTCCACGCCGTTGATCTCGGCCTGGGCGGCGTTCTTGATCTCGGTCAGGCCGTTGGAGCCGAGGATGGCGAACTGGAAATCTTCCCAGCGCTCCATATAGACCGCGCCGTTCCAGCGCAGGGAATTGCCGAACCAGCTCGTCTTCCAGCCCAGCTCATAGTTGGTCAGGAAGTCGGAATCATAGGGGGGCAGGGTGCCCCGGCGATTGATGCCGCCCGGCCGGTAGCCGGTAGACCAGGTCCCATAGACCATCTTGTCGTCATCGATCTTGTAGGTGACGTTGAGGCGATGGGTATAGCCATCCTCCTCGGTGGTCTTGTTCAGGTTGGTGCAGGGCGAGCCCTTGACCACGGCCGGACCGAAACAGGCTGCCTCGCCGGTGCCGGAGCTGTAGCCGGCGCCAAAGCCGAAGAAGCCCTTCAGGCCATTCTCGGCCTTGAAGGCCCGGATGCCGCCGGTGACGGTCAGCTTTTCAGTCAGGTCATAGGCCAGTTCGCCGAACACTGCGGTGTCCTGGTCGGACCGCTCCTGCTTGGTCAGCCACAGGGTGTCGGACCAGCCGGGAACCTCGATGGCCGAACCCAGGCCGTCGATCTTGTAGTTCTGCTGAATCCCGTGGGTCTGGTTCTGGTAGAACAGGCCACCAACGAACCTCAGGGGGTTTTCGCTCGGGGTCGAGATCCGGAACTCGTGGGATTCCTTCTTGTACCGGTCGATGCCCTGAATGTACTGCGAGGGATTGATGGGGTTGTTGAGGTCATCAACCCAGTAGGAACCGTAACCCAGCAGGGTGTCATAGAAGAAGCTGTAGTCCGAATAGTCGGACTGGGTGTTGACATCGCGCTTCAGGAACGACCCGGCATAGATGACATCCAGATTGCCGACCTTGCCCTCAACGGTCAGGGCGGCCTGGTACCACTTGTCCTTGGCCCCTTCCGGATAGAAATGGGTCAGCTTCAGGTCGCCGACGCTCGGGTCGTAGGAGAAGTTGCCGTCGCTCTTCTGGGTCTGGCCCATGATCGAGGGGGTGACAGTCCAGTCTTCGTTGAGGTCGATCTTCAGGGCCGCCCGGGCGCCCATGGTGTCGACGTCGTTGTAATTGTCCTTGGCGATGGCGTTGTTGTTGATCGTGCCGCCCCAGGTCGGATAGGTCCGGGTGCCCTTGACGTTGTCGATATAGCCGCCGTCATGGGTGTACCAGCCGACGACCCGCAGGGCCGCCTGGTCGCTGATCGGCAGGTTGACAAAGCCTTCGGCCACGTAGCCGGCGCCGCCGTCCTTGATCTGGTTGACCTCGACATCCACCGCGCCCTTCAACACGCGGATCTGCGGCTTGTTGGTGATGATGCGGATGGTTCCGGCCTGTGAACTGGCCCCGTACAGCGTGCCTTGCGGCCCGGCCAGGGCCTCCACACGCTCGATGTCGTAGACATGGACGTCCAGGGCGCCCTGGATGGTGGTGATGGGCTGTTCGTCCAGATAGATGCCGACGCTGGGCAGGGGGCCCGAATGGTTGCCATCGCCGCCGCTGGCCACGCCGCGCATATAGACGCTGCCAAAGCCGGGCGCGGTGCTCTGCACCGAGACGCTGGGCAGGAACTTCACGAAGTCCCCGAAGTTCGAGACCTGCAGGGTATCCAGCTTTTCGCCGCCGAGGGCCTGGACGCTGATCGGCACGTCCTGCATGTCTTCGGCCCGCTTCTGGGCGGTGATGATGATCTCTTCGACCGTGTTGCTCGATCCGGCGTCCTGGGCAAGCGCCTGACCGACCCCGGTCAGCATGCTGCTGGCCAGCAGGACCGAGGTCCAGATGTGCAGGTTGCGGCCGGACTGGCCGCGGGCCTTGGAAGTCATGTGATGGTCCCCTTTGGCATTCACGCCTTTGTCACAGGTTCACGACCTGACCCCCGTTCTGTCAAGCCGTCCCTGTTCATTCCTTGAGCAACTATGGCTTTGGCGCCGCGGCGCCCGCTAAACGGGCTGAGCCGGCCGGTCCCAGGTCTCCAGCGCCGGGCCGAGGGCGGCCTTCAACGGGGCCAGCCAGGGTTCATAGGCCCGCCATTGCTCAACTCCCTCCGTGAAGATCGGCTGCCGCACCTGTTCGGAACTGGCGGTGCGCACCGCCCGGGTGTTTTCATGAAACGTCAGGCAGGCCGGCTCGAAGTCCAGGCCGCAATGGGCCAGGAGGTTGCGGATCTGCGTTTCGGGCGAGGCCACCATCTCTTCGTACAGCACCCGGTGAACGGCGCCGGGATCGACGGCGTCGAAATGCCCCATCAGGTCGACATAGTCGCGGTAGTAGCGGCCGAGGTCCTCCAGATCGTAGGAAAACCCCTGTCCCCGGGCGAAATGCTGCTTGAAAGCAGAAAAGCAACAGCCCAGGGGATGGCGACGCGCATCGATCACGGTGGCTTTTGGCAGGATCAGCCGGATCAGCCCCAGATGGGCGAAGTTGTTCGGCATCTTGTCGATGAAGAAGGGCCGGTCGGTCTTTCGCTGGATCCGCGTCCTCTGCAGATACTCCTCGCCCAGGGCGCGGCAATCATCGGCTGTCAGACCCGCCAGGCTCCGGGCATAGCCCTCGCCATCGGCGGCCTCGCCGCCCAGGCGCCGGGCGATGGAGATGATGTCGGGCAGTTCCATCGTGCCCTCGACCGCCGAATGGCTGGCCAGGATCTGCTCGATCAGGGTGGAGCCGGACCGGGGCAGCCCCACCACGAAGATCGGATCTGCCTGTGGCGCGCCCCAGCCGCGACGCTGCTCAAGAAATTCCGCCGTGAACAGGGCCCTCGACCGCTCGACATGCCGGCTGGTGCGGTCGGCGCTGTAGTCGAGCGACAGACGCCGGCGGGCTGCACCCCGCGCATAATGGGTGAAGGAGGTCTCGAAATCCCGCCGGTCCTCCAGCGCCTTGCCCAGGGCATAGTCGAAATGGAAACGGTCCTCGTCACTCAGGGCCGGGCTCTGCAGCTGCCGCCGCAGGGTCTCGATATCCTCGTCCGAGAAGGTGAAGGTCTTGAGATTGGCCAGACTCCACCAGGCTTCGCCCAGCGTCGGCGCAAGCTTCAGGCACCGCCGGTAGGCCTCGATACTGTCGGCCTGTTGGCCCACGGTCTTGAGGGCGTGACCCAGGCTCATCCAGGCCCGGGGCTGGTCGGGATATTCGGCCAGCACACCGCGATAGAGGGCAATGGCGCCGTCATAGTCGCCCACCCGACCCAGGGCTGCGGCCTTCAGGTTGCGGTAGCCGGGATGGCGCGGGTCGCGATCCATCAGCACCTTGAGATGGCTCAATGCCTCTTCCGACAGGTTCAGCCGGTAGAGGATGGTCGCCAGGTTGCTGCGGGCCTCGGCAAAGGCCGGGGCCAGGTTCACGCACCGTTCCAGCAGCGTCCGGGCGTCCTCGTTTCGTCCGAGCCTGGCCGCCACCTCGCCCAGCATCCGGATCGCCGAGACATTGGCCGGCTGGCGCGCCAGATAGGCTTTCAGCCGCCGTTCGGCGATGGCCAGGTCATTGTCGCAGAGGGCCGTGGCGGCGGCGATCAGTTCGGGGTCGCGGACCGAGGCCCGGATCTGCTGGGCCTGGGTCGCCTCGGCCCCCTTTTCATCCCCCGCCAGGCGCATCTGGTCGGTCAGGGCCGCCCAGGCCGCCGCCAGGCGCGGCTCCAGACTGACCGCCTTCTGCAGGGCGGCGATCGCGGCCCGGCCAAGACCCAGGGCGCCCAGGGACAGTCCGGCTTCCAGATGCACCTGCGGCCAGTCCGGATGGGCGCGGATCATTGGCTCGAGCACAGACAGGGCCGACTCCAGATGGCCCAGACGGCGCAGGGCGGCAGCCAGGATCAGTCCGGCCTGGGGCTGGGCAGGCAGGACCCGCAGGATCTCCTCGGCCTGCTGCCGCGCCAGGTCCGGCTGGCTGTCCAGCAGGCCGGCCGCATGGGCCAGGGCCGTGGCCAGGGTGCCGGTGGTTTCCGAAGGAAGGTCAGTCATGCCATCGCGCTTCCGCCCTGAAATCGCCCGGCCCGATCAGCGCCCCGAATCCAGGATCTCCAGCGCCTGCCGGGCCAGGACCGGTGTGCCGTTTTCGGCCGGCCGCTGGCTGGCCGCCACGCCATTGAGCACCCGGCGGTAGACGCCCTGCGAGATGGACGCCAGCCGGAAGATGCCGAACGCCATGTAGAAGTTCCAGTGATCGATGTGATCGCGGCCCGTGCGTCGGCAATAGGCCGCCACATAGTCCGCTTCACTGGGAATGCCGGACGCGGCGAAATCCACCCCGACCAGCGACCCCCAGCTCTGTGAGGTCGAGCGCCAGAGGAAGGCGTTATAGGCGATATCGGCCAGCGGGTGGCCAAGGGTCGACAGCTCCCAGTCCAGCACGGCGATCAGCCGGGGCTCTGTGGGATGGAACATGACATTTTCCAGGCGATAGTCGCCATGGGCGATGCTGACGCTGTCGTCCTCCGGAATCAGACCGGGCAGCCGCTCGATCAGGGTTTCCATCTCCGGGATCAGCTCGGTTTCCGCCCCGCGATACTGCTTGATCCAGCGCGCAGCCTGGCGCTGGAAATAGCCGCCGGGCTTGCCGAAATCGCCCAGTCCGACCTTTTCGAAGTCCACGGCATGCAGCCTGGCCAGCGTCGCATTCAGCTCGTCATAGATGGCCGCCCGCTCGGCGGGCTCAAGCCCGGGCAGGGTCGCATCGCGGAAGATGCGGCCTTCCAGATAGTCCATCACATAGAAATCGGTCCCGATGATCGCCGGATCCTCGCAAAGCCAGCGCATGGTCGGCACGGGCACATCCGTCTGACCCAGGGCCGCCATGATCCGGTACTCCCGGGCCACCTGGTGGGCGCTGGCCAGCAGCTGGCCCGGCGGCTTCTTGCGCAGGACATACCGGCGGTCGCCGTCGGCAGTCCGGGTGGTCAGCAGGAAGGTGGGGTTGGAGGCGCCGCCCTGGAACTGGGCGACCTGCATGGCGTCGCCGAAATCGACAATCCTGTCCCTCAGATAGGTCTCCAGACCCGCCTCGTCGAAACGGTGGGCGGCGACAACCGGAATGACCGCGGGACCTGCGACCTGCATTCTGAACTCCTCGTGACCCGCAAGGGATGCGGGGCCGGCAAGCTGTTCGAAGTTGCCGCTTCAGGCAAGCCCTCCCGGCGAGGCCTGGATCAGGGCGCGGGTATAGGGGTGGACCGGACTGTGCAGGACCGCCTGGGGTGGCCCCGATTCCACGACCTCGCCATCCTTCAGCACGGCGATGGTGTCGCTGATCTGGCCGGCCACCCGCAGGTCGTGGGTGATGAACAGGATGCTCAGGCCAAACCGGGTCTGCAGGGACTGCAACAGCTCCAGGATCTGGGCCTGGATCGACACATCCAGGGCCGAGACGCTCTCATCGGCGATCAGGATTTCCGGGTTTGTGGCCAGGGCGCGGGCAATGCCGATCCGTTGCCGCTGACCGCCGGAAAAGGCGGCTGGCCGGCGGTCGTAGGCCTCGGCTGGCAAGCCGACGAGACCCAGCAGCTCCAGGGTCCGGGCCTTGGCGCCTTTGGCATCCAGTCCTGTCAGCCGGGCGGCCCGCCCGATGATCTCGCCCACAGTCCGCCTTGGATTGAGGGCGCCATAGGGGTCCTGGAACACCATCTGCACCCGGCCGCGCATGCGCTGCAGCGCCGCCCCCCGCAGATCGAACAGGTCTTCGCCCTCCATCAGGGCCTGGCCAGCATTGCAGGCTGTCAGCCGGACCAGCAACCGGGCGAGGGTGCTCTTGCCGGACCCGGATTCCCCGACAATCGACAGGGTCGAACCCCTCTGCAGGGTCAGGTCGATGTCCTTCAGAATCTGCCGCTGCCCATAGGACTTGCAGACCTTCTGCAGGCTCAGAACCGCATCCCCGGCGGGGGCCGGCCGGGGCTCGGGCGTGGCGCGCGGCAGGCAGTCGATCAGCTGGCGGCTATAGGGATGGGTCGGTCGTTTGAGGATATCGTCGACCGGGCCGATCTCGACGATCTGGCCGTGCCGCATGACCGCCACCCGGTCGGCGACCTCGGCCACGACGCCAAAGTCATGGGTCACCATCAGGATACCATGGTCGCCCCGGGCCCGCAGGTCGCCGAACAGGGTCAGGATCTGGGCCTGGGTGGTCACATCCAGCGCCGTGGTCGGCTCATCGGCGATCAGCAGGTCCGGATGCACGGCCAGGGCCATGGCGATCACCGCCCTCTGGCACTGGCCACCCGACAGCTGGTGCGGCCAGGAGCCGGCCACCCGCTCCGGATCAGCGATCTTCATGGCCGCCAGCAATGACAGGCAGCGCTCGCGCCGCGCCGCCGGAGTCATGCGGGTATGGAGCTCCAGCACCTCCTCGATCTGTCGTCCCACCCGGATCGACGGATTGAGCGCTGCGATCGGCTCCTGCGGGATCATGGCCATGCGGTCGCCGCGCAGCCGTCGCAGGTCCTTTGCCGACAGGTCGGTCAGGGACCGGTCGCCAAGCCGGATCTCGCCCGCTGAACGCTTCAATCCGGCCGGCAGCGCCCCCATGATGGCGTGGGACAGGGCCGTCTTGCCGCTGCCGGACTCTCCGACCAGGCAAAGGATCTCGCCGCGCCGGACCTCGAAACTGACATCCTCGACCGCAAAGGGCCGGTCGGCGCCCTTGGGCAGGGCCAGGCTCAGCCCCCTGACGGTCAGAACAGGTGCATCCAACGCCGTCATCGGCTGTCCCGATCCGCCTGCAGGCCGTCCGCGATCAGGCTCAGCCCCAGGGCCAGGGAGGCGATGGCCAGGCAGGGAAACAGCACCAGATGCGGAAACGCAAAGGCCAGGGCGCGGCCCTCGGACACCATACCGCCCCAGTCCGGGGCCGGCGGCGGCAGGCCCAGTCCCAGGAACCCCAGGGCCCCGATGGTGATGGCGCTATAGGCCAGGCGCAGGCAGAAATCGACGGTCAGGGCCGGGGCGGCATTGGGCAGGATGTCCTGCAACAGGATGCGCCAGGCCGGCTCGCCCTGGGCTCTCGAGGCAGCGACATAGTCCCGGGCGGCGATGTCGACCGTCACTGCCCGGACGATCCGGAAGACCGCCGGCGCGCTGCCGAAGGTCACGGCCAGAACCACATTCACCGGCGAGGCCCCGAACGAGACGATCACCACGATATAGAGGACCAGGACCGGGAAGGAGAGCACGACATTGGCCACGAAGCTCAGGATCTCGTCGGTCCAGCCCCCCACATAGCCGGCGATCAGGCCGGTCGTGACGCCCAGCAGATAGGCGCAACCCGTGGCCAGGGTGGCCAGCAAAAGCACCGGTCGCGCGCCCCAGATCAGCCTGGACAGGATGTCCCGGCCCAGCAGGTCGGCTCCGAGCCAGAGAGTCTGGCCCTGTGGTCCCGTTCCGCCGGGCAGGGCCAGGGGGGTGAGGCTCTTCAGCGGGTCCTGGGGCGACAGCCAGGGCGCCAGGATTGCCACGAGAATCCAGGCCCCGACGATCAGGGCGCCGACGGCCACGGTCGGCGATTTCCAGAGCCGGGTCATGAGCGGCCCTTCTGCGCCAGGGCGCCGAGACCGACCCTCGGGTCCAGCAGGGCCTGCATCAGGTCGGACGCCAGCTGGCTGATCACCACCACTGCGACGCTGACCATGGCGCAGGCCTCGATCAGATAGACGTCGCTGTTGAGCGCCGCCTGATAGACCAGGGTGCCAAAGCCCCGATAGGCGAAGAAGACCTCGACGATGATGACGCCTGACACGATCCAGGGGATCTGCAGCATGATCACCGTCATCGGCGTCACCAGGGCGTTTCTCAGGGCATGCTTCAGGATGATCCGCATCGGCGAGGCGCCCTTGAGCAGGGCCGTTCGGATATAGGGAGAGGCCATGACCTCGGCCATGCTGGCCCGGGTCATCCGGGCGATGTAGCCGGTCGAGGCCAGCACCAGGACGGCCAACGGCAGGACCAGCTCCCGAACTGAAAACCCGCCGGCCATGGTGCTGACCCCGGGCAGCCAGCCAAGCGAGATCACGAAGATGGCCGTCAGGAAGACGGCGGTGGCGAACTCCGGCGCCGAGGTGGTCAGGATCGACAGGGTCGATACCGTCCGGTCTGTCACGGAGCCGGGACGCACCCCGGCGAGAACGCCCAGCGCCAGGGCGAGTGGTGTCATGACCGCCAGGGCGGCGCCGGCCAGCAGGGCGGAGGCGGCCAGCCGGGGCAGGATCAAGGTCAGGACATCTTCCTGGTAATAGGTCGAGATGCCCCAGTCGCCGGTCACGAACCGCCCCAGCCAACGCAGATACCGAAGCAGGAAGGGGTCCAGATAGCCGTTCTCGCGAAGCCAGTCCGCCCGCTGATCCGGTGTCGAGAACTGGCCCAGCACCTTCACCGCCACGCTGTCGATATTCACTTCCAGGACCAGGAAGACCAGGAATGACACCGCCGCCATGGTCAGCAGCAGCATCAGCAGGCGCCGCAGCAGCGGCAGGGCAAGGCGACTGGCGGTCATGCGAGGGTCACGCCGGTCATGCGGAAATAGTCGGACGGATGGACCGGATAGTTGCGCACCCTCGGCGAGATGGCGGTGAACTTCCGGCACCAGTAGGGCTGCACCATGACCGCCTGGTCCTGCAGGATCTGCTCCAGCTGGGCCATTTCCGCCGCCCGCTCCTTGGGGTCGAGGATTCCCAGCGCCCGATCGAGGCCCGCATCGAAGGCCGGGTTGGAAAACCCGCTTTCGTTCCAGACGCTGCCGGTGCGATAGGCCAGGTCCAGGGTCATGACCCCCAGCGGCCGGTGCGCCCAGGACGTCAGGCCGAAGGGAACCTTGTCCCAGACGCTCCAGTATTCCGGGGCGGGAATGACATTCAGCTTCAGGCGGATACCCGCCTCGGCCAGGTTCTGCTGCAGCACCTGGGCGGTGTCCTGTTCGTACCGACCCTGCGTGTTGCCGAGCGTCAGTTCCAGATCGATCCCGTCGGGATGTCCGGCCTCGCCCAGCAGCTGCCGCGCCAGAGGCAGATTGCGGGTCTGCCGGGGCAGGGGGGCATAGTCGGGCTGGGACGGCGCCACATGGTGGTTCTCGCCGACCTGTCCCCGTCCGCGATAGGCCAGGGCCAGCATGGCGGCATTGTCCGCGGCCAGCTGGACGGCCTGCCGGATGCGTCGGTCATTGAAGGGCGGCTTGTCCACCTGCATGCGCAGGACCAGGGTCTGGGCCGCCTCATGCTCGACCAGGACGGCGCCGGGCACCCGCTGCACCAGGTCAAGCTCGGCGATGGTCACCCGGTAGAGGATATCCACCTGTCCCGCCGACAGGGCGGCCACATGGGTGGAGATGTCCGTTCCCAGGTCGACATAGTCGATCCGGGACAGGAAGGGCCTCTCACCCCAATAGTCCTCCCGCCGCTCCAGCCGGGCGTCGCGGCCGACATTGAAGCCTGCAAGGCGATAGGGCCCGGTGCCGATCGGGTTCTTCGGCCAGTCCGCGCCCTCGGCGTCGAACCGCCGATGCAGCATGGGGCAGGTCCAGGCATAGAGCTGTTCCGGCAGGGCGCAGAGGGGCCGCGACAGGTGCACCACGACCGTATGGTCATCCACGCGCTCGACCTCGGTCACCGCCGAGAAGGAGGTCCGGTTGACGCTCTTGGAGTCCGGCGACAGCCAGCGGCGGAAGTTGAACAGCACATCCTCGGCCGTGAACCGGTCGCCATTGGACCAGGTCACGTCCTTGCGAAGGTTGAACCGCCAGGTCTTCAGGTCCTCCGAGGCCCGCCAGCTTTCCGCCAGATAGGGATGGGTGATGTTGTCGGCGTCGACCTCCGTCAGGAACTCGAGCGCATTGCGATAGATGTTGGACGCTTCGACCCAGGTGGACAGCGCCGGATCGGTGATCTGCTGGATGGCGCAGGCAAAGCGCAGGCTGTCCCGGCTCTGACCCTCCTGGCCCGGCGCGCAGCCAGACAGGCTGGCGGCCGCGCCGCCTGTCGCCGCAACCCCCAGCCAGGACAGGGTTCGCAGGAAGGTCCGGCGATCGATCTGGCCCTGGTCCAGCTGCTGGACCAGCCCTGGCACGGCCGGATGAAGCGGGCCGCCGTCAAGACTGCGCAGCCCCCTCACCGGCCCGTCCGATCCGGGCCCGGGCCGCACGGCCGCCGCCTGCCCGCCTGCGGCGGTGTCGTTCCAGCATCCCCCTGATCTTCCCCCATTTGGCAACTGTCCTGCTCCGGCCGCTGCGCGGGCCAATGCCTTTTTGAGATGGTCTCATGAGGCGTCATGCGGGCTGGGGTTCCCGGGCGGCTGCCGTGTCCTGGGCGAAGCGGCGAATCAGCCAGTTCCGCAGCAGGGCGACATCGGGATCGGCCAGGTCGTCCGAATGGAACTTCAGATAGTAGCCGTAGCCGTCCTCGTGAATCACGTCGTAGGGCGCAACCAGGTCCCCCGCGGCGATTTCGGCGGCAAACATGTCGACGTCGCAGAGCGCCACGCCATCGCCCAGCATGGCGTACTGAATGGCCGAGATGGCGGTGTCGAACGCCATGCCCCGGTTGGTGTCCACCACGGTTCCGCTCTGCCGGGCGAAGATTGTCCAGAGCAGTTCCCGCGGCTCGCCGTCCAGCTTGACGTGCAGAAGCTCGTTGTCCGCCAGAAACTGTTCAAGGCTCTTGCCGGCATGGCGGGCCGCCAGGTCCGGAGAGCAGACCGGCGTCACCCGGGTCACCCAGAGCAGGTCGGTGACGGTGTCGTCGACGCCCGGGCGGTCATAGACCACCGCCAGGTCGATCTCCTGTTCGGGAAGGCCCGTGACATGGGAACTGGAGATATCCAGAACGATCTGAGGAAACTCACGGCGGAAGTCCCGCAGAATCGGGGCCGCCTGCTTGTTGAGCAGGGACGGTGGCAGATGCACCCGCAGGGTCCGTTCCCGCCGCCCGCCCCGCTTGATCTCGTTGATCTGCTGCTCAAGCCGGTCGAAGGCCTTGTGAACCACGGGCAGCAGCCGGGCGCCGGCGTCGGTCAGCACAAGGCCATGCGGCCGTCGCTCCAGAAGCTGCACGCCCAGAAGTTCTTCCAGGCTGATGACATGGCGGCTCAGGGCGCTCTGCGACACATGCAGCGCCTGGGCCCCGGCCGTAAAGCTCAGATGGCGCCCCACCGCGTCGAAGGCCCTGAGGGCGTTCAACGGCAGCCATCGTCGATTGATCATTCCTCAGTCCCCGCAAACCGCCCTCGATTTGAGGCCCGCCTTCGAATGGACGGATGGAGGGGCCAAGTCGGCGGATTGTCAAAATGATTTCCGGGGCCGTCACGGGAATAGCCGTATGAGGAAAATCGATTGCCACGGGTCACAGGCCCCGTGCCATCTTCTGCGCCGCAGGAGGGCCCATGGTGAACCGGACCAAAATCGCAGCGCTGCTGGAACAGCGGCTGCCGGGTCATGCGTTGCCCCAGGGCCTGTACAATGACCCGGACGCCTTCGCGTTCGATCTCGAGGCCATCTATGGCCAGTCCTGGATCCTGATCGGTTTCGAGGCCGAACTCCCCAAGCCCGGCAGCTACATCTCGGTCATGGTCGGCCGGTCTCCGGTCATCGTGACCCGGGACCGCTCCGGCGCGATTCAGGCCTTCCACAACAGCTGTCGGCACCGCGGCGCCCAGATCCTGCCCGAGGGCAAAGGAACCACAGCCCGTCTGGTCTGCCCCTATCATCGCTGGACCTATGAACTGACCGGAGAACTGGTCCATGCCGCCCGCATGGGGGAGGGATTCCAGCCCTGTGACCATGCCCTGGGCCGGGTCAATCTCGAGGTCTGCGCGGGCGTGATCTATGTCTGTCTGGGGGAGGACCCGCCGTCCTTCGACCATTTCCGGTCGGTCATGGAGCCGATGCTGGCGCCCCACCGCCTGTCAGAAGCCAAGGTTGCCCATGAGGCGACCCTGACCGAGATGGGCAACTGGAAGCTGGTCATGGAAAACGCCCGGGAATGCTACCATTGCCCCGGCGGCCATCCCGAACTTTCACGGACTTTTCCCACCGGGGTCTCCGCCAATTTCGACTATGGCGAGGACGAGCGGCGCCACGCCGAGTTCAACCAGCGCATGGACTCCTTCGGGCTGCCGGTCGGGCCCGGAGAGGAGTCCTGGTGGCAGGCCATCCGTTTCCCGCTCAATGAGGGCTGCGTCTCCATGACCATGGACGGCGGGCGCTGCGTTTCGAAACTGATGGTCGCGGCCGGGGAGGGGGATGTCGGATCCCTGCGCTGGGCCCTGGAGCCCCACAGTTTCGTGCATGCCACCGGGGATTTTCTGTTCATGTTCAGCGCCATGCCGGTGGCGCCGGATGAGACCGTGGTCACAGCCAAATGGCTGGTCCACCGCGACGCCGTGGAAGGCGTGGACTACGATCTCGAGCGTCTGACAGAGCTCTGGAATGTCACCAATCTGCAGGACAGGGATCTCGTCGAAAACAACCAGCGGGGCGTCAATTCCCTCGGCTACCGCCCGGGACCCTATTCGCCGGAGGCGGAACTGCTGACCCAGCGGTTCACCGACTGGTATGTCGCCACGGCAAAAGCCTATCTGGAGCGCCTTGATGGCCGCTGATCCTTCGCTGCATCCCGAGACCCTGACCGTCGGACATGGCTATGATCCGGTCAACGGCATGGGCGCCGCCAAGCCGCCGATCTTCCTGACCTCGACCTTCGTCTATGGATCGGCCGCAGAAGCCAAGGATTCGCACCGGCTGTTCTTCGATGGCCCGCGCGAAGGCGAGGCCGCCGGCTCTCCCCATATCTATTCCCGCCTGGGCCATCCCAATCTCGACATGGTCGAGGCCCGTCTGGCGGCGATTGACGGCGCGGAGGCCGCAGCCGGGTTCGCCACCGGCCTGGCGGCCGTCTCGACCATCCTGCTGGCCCATCTGCAGCCCGGCGACTGCGTCCTGCACAGCCTGCCGGTCTATGGCGGCACGGACATGATGATCGGCCAGGTCATGAGCCGTTTTGGCACCCGGGCGTTCCACTTCTCCGATGGCCTGGACGGGACCGCGATCCGCAAGGCGGCCGACGAAGCCCTGGCCGCCGGGCCCTTGCGGATGATCTGGCTCGAGAGCCCGGCCAATCCGACCGCCGCCATCGTCGACATCGCCCTTGTGGCGCAGATCGCCGAGGAGATCGCCGCCCGCCAGGGCTTCAAGCCGCTGCTGGTGGTCGACAACACCTTCCTGGGGCCCTTCCTGCAGTCGCCGCTGAAACTGGGCGCCGACCTCTGCATGACCTCCATGACCAAGTATTGCGGCGGTCATAGCGACCTGCTGGCCGGCGGCGTCAGCGGCAGCCAGTCCCTGATCTCGTCCCTCAAGTCCCTGCGCACCCAGCTGGGCAATCCGATGGACGCCTTCACCGCCTGGCTGCTGCTGCGCTCCCTGGAGACCCTGCATCTGCGGACCGAGCGGGCCTGCGCCAATGCCGGCGCCATCGCGGCCTACCTGCGCGATCATCCCAAGGTCACCAGCGTCAACTATCTGGGCCTGGGCGGCAGCGGCCCCGGCGAAGCGGTGATGGCGCGTCAGGCCAGGGGCGCGGGGTCCACCTTCTCTTTCCGGATCAAGGGCGGGGAGGCCGAGGCCTTCCGGCTGCTCGACACCCTCAAGGTCATCAAGCTGGCCGTCAGTCTCGGCGGCTCGGAGACCCTCATCTGTCACCCTGCCAGCACCACCCACTACCCCATCCCCCGGGATCGGCTGACCGAATCCGGCGTGGATGAAAGCACCCTGCGGCTGTCCGTCGGGATCGAGCATGTCGACGACCTGGTCGCCGATCTGTCCCGCAGTCTGGACCAGGTATGACGGTTCGTGATCCCATCGCTCTGGATGGCCGGATTCCGGCCCCGAAGGACCATGCCCAGGTCCTGGTGGTCGGGGCGGGGCCGGCGGGAACGGCCGCCGCCATCGAGGCGGCGAAGCTCGGCGCGCAGGTTGTCCTGGTCGATGAAAATCCCCTGTCGCCCGGCCTGATGGGGCTGGATGCGCCGCTCTGGTTTGGCGGCCGGATGACGACCGCCGTTCAGCAGCCGGCGCGGATGCTGGAACAGATGATCGCCGGCAACCCGGCCATCGCTGAAGCCTTTGAAGCGGGCGTCGATGTCCGGCTGGGCGTCACCTGCTGGGGCCTCTATGCGCCGGGTCCCGGGCTTGCCGCCCTGCCTGGCCGCATGGTGGGCCTCTCCGATGATCAACGCTCCTGGATGTGCGGCTTTGACCACCTGATCCTGGCGACCGGCCAGCGCGACGTCGCTGTCGCCTTTCCGGGCTGGGACCAGCCCGGGGTCATGGGGGCGTTTGCGCTCCACAGTCTCCTGAACCGATACGAAGCCTTTGCCGGCCGGCGCCTGGTCATCCTGGGAAGCGGCGATCTGGCCCTGAAGACCGGCCTGATGGCCCTGGAGCGGGGCCTGGAGCTGGTCGCCCTGGTCGAACGTCTGGACAGCGTCCAGGGCGATCCGGCCCTGGCCGCGCAACTCATCCAGGCCGGACTCGCCATCCATCTGAACCAGACCGATTTTGCCGTTCAGGGCGGGCTGGACGGGGTGGAGCGGCTCACCCTTCGGGACGGAACCCAACTGGCCTGCGATACGGTCTGCATGGCCCTGGGCGGCGCGCCGGCCATCGAACTCCTGGACGCCGCTGGCGGGGCGACCCGCAGCAGTCCTGTCGGCCGGGTCCCGGTTCTGGACGGCCTGAAATCCTCCCTCTCACGGGTTCTGATGGCCGGCGACTGCACCGGACTGACTGTGGATGCCGAAGAGTCAGGCCGTGCTGCGGCCCGCCTTGCAGTGCTGGGAGAAGTCCCGGTCACAGCGGCGCCGTCAGAAACACCCCTGCTGGCCTATCAATCCGCCTGGCTCGAGCCCGTCCGGGAGGACGTCATCCTCTGCCAGTGCGAGACCGTGACCCTCGGAGAATTGCTGGATGTGCGGGCCCCGGCCTATATTGGTCCGCCTACGGAACGTTCGAAGGCGCGCAGCCTGGCCACCCTGCTTCAGGACGGTCCACCCAACCAGGATCAGATCAAGCGGCTGACCCGCGCCTGCATGGGGGTCTGCCAGGCCCGGCGCTGCCGCGAGCAGGTTTCCCTCGTCATGGCCCGGGCCGCAGGCCTTGGCCCCACCGAGGGCCCCCATGCCGGCCACCGGGCGCCGGTGCGGCCCCTGCCTTTGTCCCTGCTGGCGGACTGGGAGGAGGGCGCTGTCATGGCCCGCGACTGGGATGTCTGGTTCGGGATCGAAGGCGCCTGGACGCCTCACCACTGGATCGGCACCGACCGTGTCGGCACCCAGCCGCCCTCCCATCCGCCCGTCGAGGATGACCAATGAGCCCGTCCGGCGCGCCCATTGTCGTGATCGGCGGCGGCGTCACCGGCCTCAGCGCCGCCTGGTGGCTGGCCCGGGCCGGTCACAGGGTCCTTGTGCTGGAAAAGGGCGTGGTCGGGTTCGAGGCCTCGGGCCGCAATGGCGGCGGGGCCTCCCACTATCACAGCCCGCTCTTCCATGAAGAGCAGCGGCTCTGGCCCCAGATGGATGAGCTGCTGGGCTATCCGACCGAGTGGCGGCAGGAGCGGGTGATCTTCGCCCTGACGCCCGAACATCTGGCCTATTACCGCTACATGGCCTCGGTCGGCCGCGAACTGGGCTACGGCGCCGAGGATATCGACGCCCGGCAGGTCCGCGAACTGGTGCCCCTGGCTGGCGATACGGTCCTGGGCGGCGTCCATCTGCACTATGGCGGCCATGCCAACCCCCAGCGCACCGTCCAGGCCTATGCCTGGGCCCTGCAGGACCTCGGCGGCGAAATCCGGCAGCATACCGCCGTCAGGCGCCTCATCAGCCGGGACGGCCGGATCGTGGCGGTCGAAACCTCCGCCGGAGAGATCGGTCTTGACCATCTGGTGGTCGCCGCCGGCCCGCACAGCGAGCGCCTGCTGGCGACAGCGGGTCTGTTTCTGCCCCTGGGCATGGCCCGCGCCGAAATGATCGTCACCGAGCCTGCCCCCCTCATGCCGGTGGGCGGCGCCGATGGTCACGGCCTCTATGGACGCCAGACCCTGCGCGGCAACCTGGCCTTCGGCGGCGGCCCGCATGAGTGGCTGGACATGGACGCCGACGGTCCGGTCGCCCGGCCGACCAGCCCCCTGACCCGTAACCTGGCCCGCCGGGTCGCCGAGCTCCTGCCCAAGGCTGCCCATCTTCGGGTGATCCGCAGCTGGGCCGGCATCATCGAAAACACCCCCGATGGCCGGCCGGTCATCGATCGTCCCGCCGATCCGGGCAACCTGACCGTCGCCACGATGTCCAGCGTCGGGTTCGGCCTGTCTCCCGCCAGCGGCCGGGCCATCTCCCAGCTGGTCCTGGACGGTCAATGCGACTTTGCCGACCTTGGCCGTCTGAAGCTGGACCGGTTCGCCGGCCTGGCGGCGGACTGGCGGGAACAGCGGGGCTGGACCCCGGCCCCGGCCGAGGTGGCGGCGTGAAGCGCTATTCGGCCTTCAACCTGTTTCGCGAGGGCCTCAACGGCCACAAGGGCTGGGAACCGGCTTGGCGGTCGCCCCAGCCTGCGAAATCCTATGAGGCCGTCATCATCGGCGGCGGCGGTCACGGCCTGGCCGCCGCCTATTACCTGGCGAAACGCCATGGCCTGAAGCGCATCGCCGTGCTGGAGCGGGGCTGGATCGGTGGCGGCAATACCGGTCGCAACACCACCATCGTGCGCTCCAACTACCGCCAGCCCCAGATCCAGCGCCTGCTGGAATTCTCGCTCAAGCTCTGGGAAGGCCTGAGCGAAGAGCTGAACTACAACGTCATGTTCAGCCAGCGCGGCGCCCTGTTCCTCGGCCATTCCGACTCCGACATGACCCGGCTGGCCGAACGCGGCGACGCCCTCCGCTGTAACGGAATCGACGCCGAACTGATGACCCCGGCCCAGGTCGCCCGGCTGATCCCCCTGCTGGACATGTCCGACATGGCCCGGTTTCCCGTCCATGGCGCCCTGATCCAGCGGCGCGGCGGCACGGCCCGGCACGACGCCGTGGCCTGGGGCTATGCCCGCGCCGCCGACGCCCTTGGCGTCGACATCATCCAGAACTGCGAGGTCACGGGGTTCGACATCCAGGGCGGGCGGATCGCCGGGGTCAGGACCAGCCGCGGCGACATCGCCACCGACCGCATCGGCATGTCTGTCGCCGGCGCCTCCGGCCAGGTCGCGGCCCTGGCGGGCTTCACCCTGCCCATCGAGTCCCACCTGCTGCAGGCCTTCGTGTCCGAGCCGGTCAAGCCGATGATCGACACCGTGATCATGAGCCAGTCCATCCACTGCTACATCAGCCAGTCGGACAAGGGCGAGGTGGTGCTGGGCGGCGATCCCGACCTCTATCCCACCTACAGCCAAAGGGGCGTTCCGCATCGGCTGGAAGAGGTGGCCGGCCAGGCCATCAGCCTGATCCCGGCCCTGTCGCGCCTGCGGATGCTGCGCAGCTGGGCCGGCACGACCGACATGAGCTTTGACGGCTCTCCCATCATCGGGACCACCCCGGTCGAGGGACTCTTCATCAATGGCGGCTGGTGCTACGGCGGGTTCAAGGCCACCCCGGGGGCCGGCTGGCTCCTGGCCCATACGGTGGCGACCGGCGCCCCCCACGAGATCAACGCCCCCTTCGGCCTGGACCGCTTTGCCGCCGGCGCCACCGTGGACGAGCAGGGGACCGGCCCCATGCCCCAGGCCCATTGACCCCATGCTGTTGATCACATGCCCCCATTGCGGTGACCGCGCCCAGGCCGAGTTCACCTATGAACGGCCGGTGGAGACCGTGATCGCCCTGGACGCCACGGTCGAGGTCGCGGTCGAGACCCTGTACAACCGCGCCAACCCCCGGGGCTGGTCCTGGGAACTCTGGCGTCACACCCATGGCTGCGGCGCCTGGCTCAGGCTGCATCGCCACACCGCCACCCATGAGGTCGCGGCCGTCGCCCTGCTGGAGGCGGGAGCATGAGCCGCCTTGCCGCCGGCGGGCAGGTCCGCCGCGACAGACACATCAGCTTCCGGTTCGACGGCCGGACCTATCAGGGGCTCGAGGGCGACACCCTGGCCTCGGCCCTGCTGGCCAATGGCGTCAGGCTCATGGGCCGGAGCTTCAAATACCACCGCCCCCGCGGCGCCCTGTCGGCCGGGGTCGAGGAGCCCAACGCCCTGGTGCAGGTGGGGCAAGGGGGGCGGTTCGAGCCCAATACCCGCGCCACCGACCTCTATCTGTATGACGGCCTGATCGCGCAGAGCCAGAACCGCTGGCCGGGCCTGGCCCTGGACCTTGGCGCGGTCAATGGCCTGATCAGCCGGTTCATCCCCGCCGGCTTCTACTACAAGACCTTCTTCGGCGGCCCCAAGGCCTGGCTGGTCTTCGAGCATTTCATCCGCATGGCGGCGGGCCTTGGGAAGCCGCCAACGGCGCCGGAAGCCGACGCCTTCGAGCACCGCTCCGCCTTCTGCGACCTGCTGGTGGTCGGCGCCGGGCCAGCCGGCCTCGCCGCCGCCCTGCAGGCCGCCCGCGCCGGCGCCCGGGTGATCCTTGTGGAACAGGACCGCCAGGTGGGCGGAACCCTGGTCCGCGACCCCGCGACAATCGATGGCCAGGAGGGCCTGGCCTGGGCCGAGGCGGCGAAAGCTGAAATCCTCGCGGCCGGCGGCCGGATCCTGCTGCGCACCACGGCGATCGGCTACTGGGACCACGACCTGGTGACCCTGGTCGAACGCCGGGTCGAGGCCGGCCAGCCGCCGGGCCCGGACGGCCTGTCGCAACGGCTCTGGCATGTCCGGGCCAGGCGCACGATCCTGGCCACCGGCGCCCTGGAACGGTCACTGCTGTTTTCCGGCAACGACCTGCCGCAGGTCATGCTGTCCACCGCCGTCCGGACCTGGATCCATCGCTTCGGCGTCCTGCCGGGCTGCCGCGCAGTGGTCCTGGCCGGGGATGACGACGCCTATCGGACGGCGACCCTGCTTCAGCAGGCGGGGGCGCAGGTCACCCTGCTGGAACTGCGCCAGACGGCGACGGTCGCAGGCCAGCCCTTCCCGGTCCTGACGGACGTCAAGGTCCTCAAGGCAACCGGCGGCTCAGGCGGCGTGCGGTCGGTCGAGATTACGGTCAAGGGCCAGCGCCAGACCCTGGACTGCGATCTGGTGGCCATGGCTGGCGGCTTCAGTCCGGTGGTTCACCTGCACATGCAGGCGGGCGGCGCCCTGGACTGGAGCGAGTCGGACGGCTCCTTCCGCCCCGTCTCGCCCCGCCAGAACCAGTTCTGCTGCGGCGCCGCCAACGGAACGGCCGGACTGATCGAGACCCTGGCGGAGGCCCGGTCAGAGGCGGCCGCTCTTCTGACGTCCCTGGGCTTCAACCCGGCAGACTCCGCCCCGCCTTCGGTCCAGTCAGAAGGCACATCCGGACCGGGCCTTCCCAGCCTGCCCCTCGCTGCCCATGGCCCGGCCAAGACCACCTTCGTCGATTTCCAGAATGACGTGACCCTGTCGGACATCGATCTGGCCTGGCGCGAAGGCTACCGCTCCGTCGAGCATCTCAAGCGCTACACCACCCTTGGCATGGCCACCGACCAGGGCAAGACCAGCAATATCCTGGGCCTGACCCAGCTGGCGGCCCTGGAACAGCGGCCGGTCCCGGCTGTCGGGACCACCACCTTCCGGCCCCCCTATACCCCGGTCACCATCGGCGCCCTGGCCGGCGCTGCGGCCAGCGGCCACAGCGCGCCCCGCCGCCGCATGCCGCTGCATGACCAGCATCTGGCCCTGGATCCCCTCTGGCAGCCGCTGGGCTACTGGGACCGGCCCCGCGCCTATCCCCGGCCGGGCGAGACCCTGCACAGTGCGGCCCTGCGGGAGGCCCGCGCCACCCGCACCACGGTCGGTCTGACCGACGTCTCCACCCTGGCCAAGTTCGACATCCAGGGCCCGGACGCCGGCGTCTTTCTGGAACGGGTCTGCGCCACCCGGGTCCGCCAGCTGGCGGTCGGCCGGGGTCGCTACACCTTCATGCTGCGCGAAGACGGCCTGGTCATGGATGACGGCACCGTCTGGCGGCTGGCCGAGGACCGCTGGCTGCTGACCAGTTCCTCTGGCGGCGCCGACCGCATGGCCGCCCACCTGTCCTATGTCCGCAAGGTCCTGGCGCCGGACCTGAAGGTCGCCATCGCCAATGTCCAGGAACACTGGGCGGCCGTGGCCTGCGCCGGGCCGCTGGCGGCCTCCCTGGTCGCGCCGCTGCTATTGGACGGCGCTGCGCCCGCCCATATGGGTCTTGGCCGGGGCGTTCTGGGTGGCACGCCGCTGCTGGTCCTGGCGGCCAGCTACAGCGGCGAGCGGGCCTTCGAGATCTATGTCGCCGCCGACCAGGCCGCCGGCCTCTGGCGCCATCTCGCCGACAAGGTGCAGGCGGCTGACGGCGCCCTCTATGGCCTGGAGGCGCTGGAAATCCTGCGGATCGAAAAGGGCCATGTGGTGGTTGGCGGCGAGATCGATGGCCGCACCACCCCGGGCGACCTAGGCATGGGAAAGATGCTGCGCCCTGGCGGCGGCTATTTCGGCGCCCAGGCCCTGCAAAGACCCGCCCTCCAGGCGCCCGGCCGGGCCCAGCTGGTCGGGCTGGAGGCGATGGGCGGGATCATCCCGGAAGGATCGATGCTCCTGCCGTCGCCCGGCGCCGCACCGGAAGGCCATGTCACCGCCGCCGGGCTTCGCGTCCTGCAGGGCGGCTCCATCGCCCTCGGCCTGCTGCGCGACGGCGAGGCCCGGCTGGGCGAGACCCTGCTGGCCTGTTCGCCGACCCGGGGCGTGACCACCCGGGTCAAGGTGGTCCCGACCGTGTTCCATGATCCGGCCGGGGAGCGCTATCGTGGTTAGGCTGCAGGTTTCTCTTGCGGTTCCTGAAGCCTTGTTCCGGCTGGAGGTCTGGGATTCCGGTCCCGCGTTCCGCGCCCGCTTCGCCAGCGCCTTTGGCCTGGACCTGCCTGGCCCCGGCCAGTCGGTCCAGGCTGGTGGCGCGCGCATCCTCTGGCGGGAACCGGACGTCTGGCTCCTGTCCGGTCCGGACCTGTCGGAGCCAGCGCTCCAGACCATCGCCGCCGAATGCGGCGCTGTCGCGGAAGTCACCGCGGGCTTTGCCAGGATCGTCCTGCAGGGCGAGGCCTGGCGCAGCCTGCTCACCGTCGGCGCCTTTCTGGATGTCGAAAGCCCGGATTTTGGTCCGGGCCGGACGGCCGCCACCCTGATCCACCACACCCCGGTCCTGCTGGATGTGCAGGACGACCTCACCGTCGTCGCCCATGTTCCAAGGAGCTATGGTCATGAAATGCTTCACTTCTGGCAGGACGCCGCTCGCCGCATCGGATAGCCGCCGGTGACCGTCTCGCGGCGAAGAGTGCTTGAGGCCGGCGCAGCTGCCCTGACAGCCACCGGCTTGGCGGCCGCCGCCTTGCCCGCCCCGGCAGGCGCCGCATCCGGCTGGAAACCGCCGCCGCCCTGCGACGTGAGGGTGCTGGACGACCAGTGGATCCCCATGCCGGACGGCGTCACCCTGTCCCTGCGCCTCTGGCTGCCGGACCCGTCCGTCGGGCCTTGCCCGGCGGTCCTGGAGATGAACCCCTACCGCAAGGCCGACACCTACCGCTTCCATGACGACATCTGGGGTCCGGCCCTGGCCAGTCAGGGGATTGCCTATGCCCGGGTCGATGTCCGGGGTTCGGGCAATTCCGGCGGCGTCATCACCGACGAATACAGCCCGGCCGAACTGGACGACGGGGTCGCCATCATCGCCTGGCTGGCGGCCCGGGCCTGGTGCAATGGCGCGGTCGGGATGCGCGGCCTGTCCTGGGGCGGCATCAACACCCTGCAGATCGCCGCCCGCAATCCGCCGGCCCTCAAGGCCATCATGCCCATGGGCTGCTGCGACAACCGCTTCACCGACGACGCCCATTATCTCGGCGGCGCCCTGGGCCATACCAACTTCCAGTGGGGCGTGCTGTTCAAGGCGGTCATGGCCGGCCCGCCGGACCCCGCCGTGGTCGGCCCGGACTGGCAGGCCCAGTGGGAGAAACGTCTGGCCGCCACCCCGCCGATCCTGTCGCAATGGCTCTCGCACCAGCGATACGACGCCTACTGGCGCCGGGGATCGGTCGCCCTGGACTATGGGGCGATCCGGGTCCCCACCTATCTGGTCAGCGGCTGGCAGGACACCTACGCCCATCCCGTCGGCCGGTTGCTGGAGCGGCTGACCTGCCCGAAGAAGGGCCTGATCGGCCCCTGGGGCCACACCTATCCCTGGGCGGCCTCGCCCCAGGGCCTGGACTGGGCCGCCGAAGAGGTCCGCTGGTGGCGCCACTGGCTCTGCGGCGAGGACACCGGCGTCATGGACGGCCCCGTCGCCAGCCTGTTCATGCCCTACAGGGCCGCCGCCGAGGTGCTCCCCCAGGCCACCCCCGGCCGCTGGATCGCCGAGGCCAAATGGCCCGCCAGAACAACGCCCTCGGCCATGTTCCTCACCCCTGATGGCCTGGCCGCAAAGCCCGCTACCGCCCGGACGGTCACCCTGTCATCAGAGCCGGTCATCGGCCTGACCAAGCCCGAATGGCTCGACCGCCCGTCCATTGATCAGTCTACGGACGATACCCGTTCCCTGGTCTATGACTCGGCCCCCCTCGAGGCGCCGCTGGAGATTCTCGGGACCCCAACCCTGGCCGTCACGCTGGCCAGCGACGCCCCGGTAGCCCAGCTGGCGGTCCGGCTGACCGAGGTGACCCCCGACGGCCGGTCCTGGCTGGTGACCTGGGGCCTGCTCAACCTGACCCACCGCGACTCCCACTCCGAGCCTGCGCCGCTAAAACCCGGCCGGCGCCAGGATGTGACGGTCGAGCTGAAACTGATCGCCCACCGCTTCAGCCGGGGCAGCCGCATCCGCATTGCCCTCAGCCAGGGCCTATGGCCCCTGGCCTGGCCGGCGCCCGGAAAGCCTGCCCTGACCCTGACCCTCGGCCGTAAGTCCCGCCTGACCCTGCCGGTCCGCCCCCTCGAGGCGGCCCCCTACAGACTGCCCATCGCCGAGGTCATCACCCCCGTCGCCCCGGACCAGCCGCGCCCCACCGCCATCACCCAGGCGATCGCGCCCGGCCACTTCAGCCTCGCCAACGATGTCCCGACCAGCGAACGCACCATCGCCGCCACCGGCGTGGTCCTGTCCCGCGGCCAGTGGGAGCAGAGCGAAATCCACGAAGGCCAGCCGGACAGCAGCCTCTGGTCCCAGACCGTCAAGATGGGCTGGAAACGCGGCGACTGGTCCTGCGACATCGAAGCCCGCTACCGCCTGACCAGCACGGCCGGCCATTTCGACCTGTCCGAGACGCTCATTGCGCGGTCCAGAGGCAAGACGCTGTTCGAACAGCAGCATGACAGCCGGATTGCGCGGGATCTGATCTAGGGAAGGGGCCGAGGTTTCGACCTGCCATAGTCATCCCATGTCACCGTAGTTCGCGTCCGCCTGAAGCGTGACGCCATGCCGACCAACCGAACCCGTCGGGCCCGCTCCTGGGCGATTGACCTGGACGAACACAAGCGGGAGGCCCTGCTGTTCGGCCCCGACGCGATGTTGCTGTCCGGCCTGGGCTATTGGCGCCTGATCGACCGGACCGCCACGGCTAAAGACCGGTCCGCGACACTGGACGAGATGCGCCGCGACTGACGGATCCATCGCGAGGCTCTGCTGGATCATTGGCGCGGCCTGACCTCGAGACCGGAAGGCCTGCCCAGACCCTGGGCGGCGCAACAATTTGACGGGAAGAGCTGATCGGCTGGCTGCGGGCGATCGTCGCGGAGCATGTGACGGAAACGCAATCCCAAAACGGAGCTGCAGAAAGCCCTGCTTGAATAGAACCACCGCCGCCGCAAGACCGTCATGGCCGAGCGGCGGGAGCTGCTGAAGATCGCCTATGCTACGGCGGCGGGGCAGGGCCATGCTAGCGATCCTTTCCCGCTTCCTCGCCCGCTACTGGTGGGGCCTGCCGCTCGCCGATCTAGTGGTCAAAATCTGACTTTTGAGTCCCACAGGTCGCACCCGGCTGACGAAAACCCCAAAGTCCGCTTTGTGGCCCGAAATCAACGGGTAGAATCGACCCATAGCGGAAGTTCCGACTAGCCAGCTTTCAAGATGATCCGGGACATTCCTTGCGATGCCAGTAACTCGATAAATTCGATCAGGGCGTCGGCCGGTGCAGTTCCGAAATCGGCGGTGAGAAACCACCAGGAACCGTTTGTTTCAATGGGGCTGAATGAGTGAACGGCACCGCTTAATCCCATTATGTCGCCCTTCCAGCTATCCTCAATGTCCAGCCACCGTGTGATCCAGCCTTCGATCTGGTTTACATTTGGCGGCTCTTTGTCGAACAAGACTTGGACGCTGCACCAAGCGAAGGGATAAATCTCCACTTGGAAAGGCCCAAAATTAAAGCCTGTCGGTTCAACCGTTTCATCGGAATCAACACGTATTTCATTGATTTTGAGCGATCCATCACCGTTCTTTGAAACGAGGTCGGCACGAATATAACGATAGGGATAGGGGATGCCTTCGTTATTGATTGAAATCAGAAGTTCGCTGACGGTATCCGCCTCCATTGCCGTCACGCTGACCTTAGTTTCGGAGAAAAAATCTACATAGCGTTGCCGAGCCGCGCCTATGATTTCCTCAACCCCCATAGATACACTCCATCTTGAACGAGGTCGGTGTGCGTAACCTATCAGTCCGACAGTCCGCTAACCACCCCGAACAGCCCATGGGCAGGTCCGGTTTCTGGCGGGATGGCCAATTTCTGGTCTGAGGCCGAAAACCAACCGCCGATCTCGACCCTAATCGGACTCAACCCATCGGCCTAAAACACAGCACTGGGGAAATGCTTCGTGGCCCAAGCGCGATAGTCTTGCTCGGATGCCGTGCTGATAGACCCCATTGGATCGTAGAGGTGTAAGGTCACACCCCGATGAAGAAGAAGCAGGAGCGCCGCCAAGCGAGCGTTGAGGAAGTTCATAGAAGACGCTGCATTGTACGACTGGGCGTCGGCGAACGCATCAAACATCGCCTGATCGACAACGCCATTGGCTAGACGCTCAAACGAAGAGACGTTCGGCCACTCCGCTTCGACTACTTTCGGTGGCTTCTTACCAAACGGGCCCCGTAGCCAGCTCATACTCGCCTCCCCGCTCAAGCGGAGGGCGTATCGACTTCAACTTCCGCTCACCACCGAGGCTGTGTGAAAACCCCCGAACATTTGACCATGGCCGGATTCCCCGCGTGACGAAGCGGGGTTAGAGTCCAGGATCAGTTGCTTCGGGGTGTTCGATGGGTCGCTTCGTCGAAGGT
>Ga0164294_10000067_pt1 | contig 102239 bp, 106 predicted proteins | sample GEODES005metaG_FD_111479 | JGI IMG/M metagenome (GOLD analysis project Ga0164294, IMG submission 111479) | Oligotrophic lake water microbial communities from Sparkling Lake, Wisconsin, USA - GEODES005 metaG | ecosystem: Environmental > Aquatic > Freshwater > Lake | place: USA: Sparkling Lake... | reverse complement strand
CTTGGGTGGTCATTTCTCAGACTATAAATCAGACTATGTTGACTGAGAAATAGAAATCCCCCCTGTAAAAACAGGGGGGAATCTACTTCGTGGAGACTAGGGGTATTCACGTGCCCAGCAATGACGGGGCTTATAGAGGGTTGATTTGCATTATCAGACTGTTTTTCAGACTATATTTTGGAGGAAATTTATAGTTCTGAGTTCAAAGCGTTGGGGGTTGTTTCCGTGGCTGGAGTTAGGGACACTCTTTCTGGGGGGACAAGAACCTCCGTTGGCGATGCAGACCAAGTGATACAGAAACTACTCAAGGCTCCGTCTGGTCTAGCCGATGTGTACAAACTCTTTCTTGATGAGGATCCAGTTGTTGCCATGAGGGCCAGCTACGTTGCTATGAGGGTTGCCGAGCAGAAACCTGAGTCTGTGAAGCCTTTTACAAAAGACCTTTTGAAGAATCTTGAGCTCTATACCCAGCAAGAAGTGCGTTGGCACATCCCACAACTTTTAGTTCATCTCGACCTAACCAAAGCTCAAAAGAAAAGAGCTTATGAAGTAATGATGGAATGGGCTGAAACTGACAAAAGCAAAATCGTTGGTTATTACGGTTTTCAAGCTGCTGCCGATTTTGCCGAAACCGATCAGGCGTTACTTCAGGATTTCATTCCAAGAATTAGGAAGGCTAATAAGACTGGTGCAAAATCAATTCAAAACCGATGCAAGAAGATTGCGAAGCAGCTAGAAATTGAATTGTGATTTGCTTGCTGCACATAAAAAGAAATCTCCCCTCAAAATCGAAGGGAGAAATCTTATTCGTGGAGACTAGGGGAATCGAACCCCTGACCTCCTGCTTGCAAAGCAGGCGCTCTACCAATTGAGCTAAGTCCCCGTTTTTTGCGGTTTCGGGAAACCGTGTGGGGCTACCAGGACTTGAACCTGGGACCTCTTCGTTATCAGCGAAGCGCTCTAACCACCTGAGCTATAGCCCCCAAACCTGTCCGAGCCTATCGCACTTCGGTCGAGCCGAAAAATCGAATTGGTGGTTTCCCCGGCTCAGTCGTTGGTGAATGCGACCCGTATTCCGCCAGTGATGCGGGCGATGAAGTTGAACCCCAAGGCGGCGAACGCTCCGATAGCGGTTCCACACACTATGCTCGCGATGACCTGGATCAGGGTGAAGACGATGACCGACGGGAACGACATGAGATTGGTGAGCCCCATGAAATCAATTCCGACAATCGAGCTCACGATGCCATTCAAGGTGTCGACAACGCCGAGAACCGTAAAAATAAGCCACCCCAGAATGTTGACCACGGCAAAGACCAGCGAAAGCGTCAGTGACACGATGAAAGAGTTTCTTGTCGCCGACCAAAAATCAATGTGAACGAGGCGAAGCCGAACCTGCTTTTCTGCGGATTCTCTACTCATGGTCGGTGTCTTCCATTTCTGTCATGTCTGATTCCTCCGGTTCCGGCGAATCTATTTCTGTTATCGAGTCTAGATTACGCTCGACGTTCCGAGCGATTGCGAGTATTCGATCTCCCTCGTCGGGGCGGGCGAACACAACGCCCATGGTGTCCCGACCCTTGGCGGGAACGCCATCGACACTCGAACGCACGACCTTTCCACCTTCCATGATGACAAGGACCTAGTCACCGTCATCAACGATGAGGCCCCCGGTTAATCCACCGCGCTCGTCCGTCAGTTTCGCGACCTTGATGCCGATTCCGCCGCGGTTTTGAACACGGTATTGGCTCACCTCGGTGCGTTTCGCGAACCCGCTCTCGGTGACGACAAAAACGTATCCGACGTCAGAAACAACCGCCGCCGAAAGCAATTCGTCACCGGTGCGAAGTGAGAGCCCCTTGACGCCCGCCGTCTTTCGACCGGTTGGGCGCAGGCTGGCGTCGTTGGCCACGAAGCGAAGCGACATTCCCGCTTTGGATACGAGCAAAATCTCGCTGTCGGAATTGACCAACATCGCAGACACCACTGCGTCGAGATACGTCGGTTGGCCCTCGTCATTGAGAATGGGTTTACCGTCCTTGGCCTTTTCCACCGCGAGATCGATGGCAAAGACCCCGCCCGTTCGGTTGGTGTCATAGTCGGTGAGTTTCGACTTTTTGACCAGTCCCTTTCCGGTTGCGAGAACAAGATATTCCGCGGCCGCATAGTTTCGGACGTCGAGTATTTGTGCGACCGATTCTCCGGGCAAGAGCGCGAGCAGGTTGGCGATGTGCTGACCTTTAGCGTCACGCGCGGCCTCGGTGACCTCGAATCCTTTCGCGCGATACACGCGGCCCTTGTCCGTGAAGAACAAGAGCCAGTGGTGTGTGGTCGTGACGAGGAAGTGTTGTACGACGTCGTCGGCGCGCAGTTTCGCGCCCTTGATTCCCTTGCCGCCGCGGTTTTGAGAGCGATAGTTGTCACTTCGCGTGCGCTTGACGTAACCATCACGAGTAACCGTGACGACGATTTCTTCCTCTGGAATGAGGTCTTCGTTACGCAAGTCGCCCTCGCTCGGAACAATCGCCGTGCGCCGGTCATCGCCATATTTCTCGACAATTTGGGTCAGCTCAAAGCTGATGATTCCGCGCTGAACCTCTTCGTCCGCGAGGATTCGCGTGAACTCTGCGATCTGCAATTCAATTTCCGCAGCCTGATCCATGATCTTCTGGCGCTCGAGCGCGGCGAGTCGTCGAAGTTGCAGGTTGAGGATAGCCATCGCCTGGATTTCGTCCAGCGCAAGAAGTTTGATCAGCCCTTCTTTTGCTTCGTCCACTGTGGGCGATTTGCGGATCAACGCGATGACCGCATCGAGAGCGTCGAGGGCCTTCAAGTAACCGCGCAGAATGTGAGCGTCTGCCTCGGCCTTATCAAGACGGAACTGGGTGCGGCGCACAATGACACTGACTTGGTGTTCGACCCAATACGTGATGAATTGGTCGATGGGGAGGGTTCGAGGAACTCCGTCCACGATCGCGAGCATGTTCGCGCCGAAGTTATCTTGCAATTGGGTCTGCCGGTAAAGATTGTTGAGCACGACCTTGGCCACGGCATCGCGCTTGAGGACGATAACGAGTCGTTGACCGGTGCGCCCGCTCGATTCGTCGCGAATATCCGCGATTCCCTGGAGTTTGTTCTCCTTGACAAGGTCGGCGATCTTCATCGCCAGATTGTCGGGGTTGACCTGATACGGGAGTTCGGTGATTACCAGACAGGTGCGACCGTGGATTTCTTCAGTTTCGACGACTGCGCGCATGGTGATCGATCCATGCCCGGTTCGGTAAGCCTCATCGATTCCCGTGGTCCCAACAATTAACGCACCGGTCGGAAAGTCCGGTCCCTTAACCCGTTGAAGAATCGCGTCGAGCAGTTCGTCGCGTGATGCGGTGGGATTGGCGAGGTGCCAGAGTGCAGCCTCACTGACTTCGCGAAGGTTGTGCGGCGGAATGTTGGTCGCCATACCCACTGCGATACCGACCGATCCATTGACCAGCAGGTTGGGGAAACGGCTCGGTAGAACCGATGGTTCTTTGGTCTGCCCATCATAGTTGTCCTGAAAATCAACAGTGTTCTCGTCGATATCACGAACCATTTCCATCGCGAGCTGCGCCATTCGAGTCTCGGTGTATCGAGGTGCGGCCGCGCCATCGTTTCCGGGAGAGCCAAAGTTACCTTGTCCCGATGCGAGTGGATATCGGAGGCTCCACGGTTGAACAAGCCGAACCAACGCATCATAAATTGCCGTGTCTCCGTGGGGGTGGAATTGGCCCATGACATCACCAACAACACGGGAGCACTTCGAAAACGACTTGTCCGGTCGGTAGCCACCGTCGAACATCGCGTAGATCACTCGTCGGTGGACCGGTTTGAGACCGTCGCGGACGTCAGGCAACGCTCGTCCGACAATAACGCTCATCGCATAATCAAGATACGAACGCTGCATCTCCATCTGGAGATCGACTGGTTCGATACGTTCTTTTGGCTCGTCGGTCATGTCGCGGTGTCCTTATCAGTCGATTCCTAGATGTCGAGGAATCGAACATCCTTGGCGTTTTGCTGGATAAATGTGCGTCGCGCACCGACGTCTTCGCCCATGAGCGTCGAGAAAACAGTGTCAGCGATAGCGGCGTCACTCAAAGTGACCCGCAACAGCGTTCGCGAATCCGGATTCATCGTGGTGTCCCACAGTTCTTGATGGTTCATTTCTCCAAGACCCTTGTAACGCTGGATTCCGTTCTCTTTCGGCAGTTTTTGGCCGGCGCCTGTTCCGGACTCGATGCGAGCGTCACGTTCGCGATCGGAATAGACGTACTCGTGCGCATGGTTGCTCCACTTCAGTCGATACAGCGGTGGCTGTGCGAGGTACACAAACCCTGCATCAATCAAGGGGCGCATGTACCGGAACAAAACGGTGAGCAAGAGGGTGGTGATGTGTTGACCATCAACGTCGGCATCGGCCATCAGCACGATTTTGTGATACCGGACTTTTTCCAATGAGAACTCTGTATCGATACCCGCACCGAAAGCCGTGATCATCCCCTGGATTTCCGCGTTACCGAGGGCGCGATCAAGCCGCGTTTTTTCGACGTTGAGGATTTTTCCGCGGAGCGGCAAAATTGCTTGAGTCTCTGGGTTACGGCCCTGGACGGCTGAGCCCCCCGCGCTGTCGCCCTCAACAATGAAGATCTCGGAAAGCGATGGATCTTTGGATTGGCAGTCCTTCAGCTTGCCCGGCATTCCGCCAGACTCAAGCAGTCCCTTTCGGCGGGTTTGTTCCCGTGCCTTTCGGGCTGCGATGCGGGCGGCAGAAGCTTGAATTGCCTTTCGAATGATTTCCTTCGCCTCGGCCGGGTGGCTATCGAACCAGTCGCCCAGCTTGTCGCCGACCGCTTTCTGGACAAACGACTTGGCCTCGGTGTTGCCCAGCTTGGTCTTCGTCTGGCCTTCGAACTGCGGTTCGGCGAGTTTGACCGAGATGACCGCTGTCAATCCTTCGCGCACATCTTCGCCCGACAGGTTCTCGTCCTTTTCCTTGAGAATTCCCTTGTCCCGCGCGTACTTATTGATCAGTGTCGTCAATGCGGCGCGGAAGCCCTCTTCGTGAGTCCCACCCTCGTGGGTGTTGATCGTGTTGGCATAGGTATGGATGCTCTCGGAGTACGCATTCGTCCATTGCATCGCAAGTTCCAGCGAAATTGTCCGGGCCTTGTCTTCGGACTCCAGTCCGATGATTTCTGGGTGAATGACCTCGATTTTTTTCGCGGAGTTGAGATACTCCACGTAGTCCATGAGACCTCGTTCATAACAAAATGAGTCGTGTCGGTCCGATGCACGTTCGTCGGTCAAGTCGATTCGAAGGCCCTTGTTGAGAAACGCCATCTGTTGGAATCGGGTTCGAAGAGTCTCGTAATCGAAATCGGTCGTTTCGAAAATTTCGGCGTTAGGCCAAAAAGTGATTGTTGTGCCCGTCGAGTCGGTTGCTCCACCTTTTTTGAGGGGCTTGACCGGTACTCCGTCGTGGAACGTTTGGGTATATACATTTCCCTGCCGGCTAACAGCAACGTCGAGGCGGCTTGAGAGGGCGTTCACCACCGAAGAGCCAACGCCGTGAAGTCCGCCCGAGACGGCGTATCCGCCGCCGCCAAATTTTCCGCCGGCGTGAAGGATTGTGAGAACCACCTCGACCGTCGATTTTCCTTCGGTCGGGTGCATATCAACCGGAATGCCACGCCCGTTATCGATACAGCGAATAGCACCATCTGGAAGAATCGTGATCTGGATGAGGGAACAATGACCGGCTAGAGCTTCATCGACAGAATTGTCGACGATTTCGTAGACGAGGTGGTGCAGACCGCGTTCCCCTGTCGACCCGATGTACATTCCAGGACGCTTGCGCACGGCTTCGAGGCCCTCGAGAACTTGGATATTCTCGGCTCCGTAATCATTGAGATTTGCCTTCGGTTTCGGCTCGGCCATTAGAACTCCTCTGTGGCACCCCGTGAGGCCCATCCTGTGGGTTCTAGTCTACCGCGAAAGGCCCCCGCAAAACGGAAATTCGCGCCTGTGCGCGCCTCTTTCGCGTGCATTGCCAAATCATGTGGCTTATCCGTAAGTGTCTCGCGGACCGCGCCATTTCACGCTACGAGGACCCCTAATTTTGTTGGGGACACCAGGCCCAACGACAGAGATTTTCTCAATACCCGAATCTGGGAATCTGGCAAGTATTTCTGCGAGAATCTCGTGTCGCATTAACCGAAGGTTTGTCGCCCAGGCCGAGGAGTCACATCGGACGGTGACGAGGTCCTCGTCAATCTCGGGAACGGTGTGAGCCGCGACATCGACACCGACGATGGCTTCCCATTGGTCGATCACGGATTCGCGCGACAAGAATGGAGCCCAACCACGTTCGGTAATTGTTCGAGACACAATCGAACCGATTGACCTCGGATCCCGTCCCTTCTCGAACGGGAGGGAGCCCTTTTGCTCGGTAACGAGCGAGTTGTGGCGGCGTTTGCGTCCAGAGAAAACTTCGACCAAGTGTCCAAAAAAGCGGATGGCCTCGTTTGGGTTGACCGGTGATTCAGGCATCAATCCTCCCGCCAAGAACGGTGTGTTGTCGGCCGACAAGGGACGCAGGGATTGTTGCGACATCGGCGGCGGTGATAATGACATGCTCTATTCCTGAAAGGTGTTCACCGAGCCTGTCCCGACGGCCCGCGTCAAGTTCGGAGAAGACATCGTCGAGCACCACGACCGGGTCTCCAGCAATCGACCCGCGGCGAACGATATCCACCTGGGCCAAGCGCAACGACAACGCGCACGACCACGCTTCCCCCTGGCTGGAGTGGGTTCGGGCAGGCAGGTCATTAAGGACGATCAACATGTCGTCGCGATGTGGACCGAAAAGAGTAGACCCGCGATCGATCTCGTCCCTTTGTTTCACGTGGAACAACGTCCGCAGGGTATCGGCGATATCCGGCTCAGCCGTGTTGTCGGGGATTGACTCAGACATGGTGACCATTGCAGAGTCGGCCGACGAGGCAATCGCCTTATAGTGCGCGCTCAGGCGGGGAGACAAATCATTAATGAGGTGCCGTCGTGCCACCATTATTCGCGTGGCAAGACCAACGAGGGCATCCGTCCAGGTGTGAAGGGTTTCAGGTGGAGCCGCTGGCGTAGAGCGAAGAGATTTCAGGAGGGTGTTTCGCTGTCGCAGAACGCGATCGTAATCGGCAATGTCGCCCGCCAGTGCTGACGATACCTCCGCCACGAGGTCATTGAGAAACATTCGTCGGTGCTCGGGTTCACCTCGCACGAGGTCCATGTCTTCCGGCGCAAACGCTACGAGTGGTAACAGCCGCGCAAGCTCGCGCCGTTTCGTCACTGTCCCATTCACGCGAATGGTGTTCGCGCCAGAACCCGTCACGCGCAAATCGACGGTGAGGCGACGTGTGTCGTGCTGGACAGTCATCCGAATAATTGCTTCGGACGAACCGCTCTTCACAAGAATCGCATCGCTCGCCGTGCGGTGCGAGTGCCCCGTGGTCGAATAAATCAGCGCCTCAACAAAGTTGGTTTTTCCCTGACCATTGGGCCCGACGAGGAGCGTCGGTGAACTCTCGAACTCAAGCGACTGGTGCTCGTAGTTCCGCCAACCGATAAGTTCAGCGGAGATGATTCTCATGGCCTAGCGATTGAGTAGGTTCGGTTGCATGAGGTAACGGTAAGCCTGTTCGATCGCGTCCGAATCCTTGGATGAGTGGGCAGTAAAGAGAACGGGGCCTGCCTTAACTGGGTCGGAAGACGGCGTGAACCCTAACCGCACAAATTCACTGTGTGCGCCCGCGACCCCGTCGATCACCAGTCGTGGTTTGAGCCACACAAAGACGTCATCACCGACGAGATGGGCATCCACGGTTTCTTGGGCACTGGCAGTTTCCGCCGCGCTGGTTTCCAGGAGCACCCCGTCTTTAGAGAACGAGTATTTGATGGCGCCATCTCGTTCGAGCACGAGCGACACACGCCGAGTCGCATCAATCAGGTCAGATGACAATACGATCGCGTAGGCGGCTCCGCCACCCTTTTCGTCGAGCAATCCGCGAACCTTGGGAAACGACCCTTTCGCCAACGACGACGTCACGACCCGGTTGCCGGCCGAAATAGCAACGAGTTCGCGGTCTCCGCCAGAGAGGAGAGACATCGTCACTGTTTGCTCAGCCTGAAACATTTTTCCTGCTTCAATAAGGACCCGTGCTGGCACGAGGATCTGTGTTGGTTCGGTGATTCCGGTCGCTGCCCACTTGACGTCACGCGACGCGATTCGGTAACGGTCCGTCGCGGTGAACGAAATGGTCTCAGAAGAAAGCTCTACAGAAATATTCATAATCGCTGGCTGGCCGTCATCCTTGAGGGCCGCGACGCCGACCTGCGCGATTGCCTCGGCCAGTTGCTCTCCGTCGAAACTACCAATCGCTGCTGGAATCTCTGGAAGGTTCGGATATTCATTGAGTGGCATAACCGACATATTGAACTTGGCTGTACCGGATGCGACGATCAGCTTGGTTTCGTGGAGTGAAACCGTAACGGTGTCTCCGGGAAGGCGCGTAACGATATCGGCGAGTAGTTTTCCCGAAACGAGCACCGATCCTGCAGCGCTGACATCACCCTCGATTGTGGTGCGTGTTGAAACATCATGGTCAAACGACGCAAAAGTGACGCCGTCGTCAGTCACATCGATGCGGACCCCGGCGAGGGTCGGGTTGGTGTTCTTTGAAGTGAGCAGCTTTGTCACAAAAATGACGGCCTGTGACAGGACATCCTTGTTGGCTTGAAATTTCACGACGCACCTCTCGACATATGTTTGGTTTCTTATTGTGTCACACACGGACGACGGGTTAAAAGCGGTTTGGTTATCGATCTCCAGTCGTTTTCATTAAGTACCGTAATCGTCTTAACACCGGTGGATATGTGGATAACTTGCTTGTTAGTCATGCCTGTAGCGGAACTACACCGGTGGAAGTTGTCAGCAAACTGTTGACATCGTCGGACCAAGAGCAGTACCGCCTTTTCATAAAAATAGTTATCCCAAGACTTTGTTGAGTTGTTGGGGAATATACACACCTATGCACAGAGGTGTCAGGAGAATGCCGCAGAACTACCTCGACGATTGTTTAATGATGTGTGTGAGGTCCGTCACCTGGTTGTACACCGACCGGCGCTCTTTCATCAACTCAGCGATTTTGTTGTTCGCGTACATCACGGTGGTGTGATCTCTACCGATGAGCTGCCCAATTTTTGGCAAAGATAAAGATGTCAGTTCGCGACACAAGTACATCGCTATCTGCCTGGCTTGAGCAATCGCCGCGGCACGAGAATTTCCATATAGCTCGTCGAGCGACAGCTCGAAGTATCGAGCGACGTGTTCGATGATGTCGGTGGGAGAAACGTCGCCCTCTTCGAGCGTGATCAAGTCTTTCAAAATGGTTTGAACAAGAGGCAGATCTATTGGTACACGATTCAGGCTTGCGAAAGCTGTCACCCGGATTAGCGTGCCCTCTAGTTCACGAATGTTGGTGGCCACCTTCGACGCAATGTATTCGAGAACATCATCACCGATACCCAGATTTTCAGCCGTCACCTTTTTGCGAAGAATAGCTATGCGGGTTTCCAAGTCGGGAACCTGGATATCTGTGATGAGACCCCACCCAAAGCGGCTGCGCATGCGTTGCTCAAAACCGGACAGCTGTTTAGGGGGCACGTCGCTGGTAATGACAACCTGTTTTCCGTGCTCGTGAAGCGTATTGAAGGTATGAAAGAACGTGTCCTGGGTGGCGTCTTTTCCTCCGAGAAACTGGATGTCGTCGATGAGTAACAAATCCACCTCTCGATATCGTCGATTGAAACTCTGCATCTGGCTCAGGGCCAGTGCGTTGATGTAGTCGTTGGTGAACTCTTCGGACGAGACGTACCGGACCTTGATATTGGGGAACAACCCCTCGGCGTAGTGACTGATCGCATGAAGGAGGTGGGTCTTACCTAAGCCGGATCCGCCATAGATAAAAAGCGGATTGTATGCCTTCGCTGGAGATTCGGCCACGGCCAGGGCAGCGGCATGCGCAAATCGGTTTGAGGGCCCAATCACGAAGCTCTCGAAGGTGTACTTCGGATTCAGGCGAATCTCACCGGAGTTCCCCGGAACCACTGAGGCCCCGATCGGAGTGTAGGAGGGGGAGTTATCGAACGACACCTCTTCGTCTGCTTCCCGCAGGGAGGGATTGACGACGATGGAGAAATTAGTAACCATCTGCTGCTCGTTGGCGAACGTGTTGAGCCCAGCCAGGATTTCGTCGCGCGCGCGCTGCTCAATCATGTCCCGCGCAAAATCGGAGTCGACCTCGAGATACAACGTTTCGCCAAGGATCCCCTGCGGAACCGCCGACTCGACAACAGCCAATATTCGTGGCGAAACATCCACGCTACGAGAAACCTCATGGACGACGTTGCGCCATAGGGTTTCGAGAGGGTTGTTGTTGTTTGGCATCTACTTTTCCCGCTTGTGGATAAGTCACTATATTAGCCACAATTACCCATGCACAATTAGCCCCGGCGCAAATGTGGAAAACTATGCGTTACCGGGTTTGACTACCCCCGAGATGTGCCCTATTCTTTTGAGGTTGCGCTACTGTGTGCAATTACTCACCCTGAATGTGCCGGCCACTGGCCGAGGAGAACAAATGTCGAAGCGTACCTATCAGCCCAATAACCGCCGTCGTGCGAAGGTTCACGGCTTCCGTTTGCGTATGCGCACGCGTGCCGGTCGTGCGATTCTTGCCGCCCGCCGCCGCAAGGGTCGCAGCGAAATCACTGTTTAATCCTCCACGGTGCTGTCCCGTCACAACCGCATCGTTGAGCCCGGCGATTTTCGTCAGGTAGTTCGTCGCGGTGACAAGCGAGTTACGGCACACCTCATCGTTTATCGACGCCCCTCTAACCAAGTCCGCGTGGGTGTTATCGTCACCGCCAAATGTGGCAATGCAGTGGTGAGAAATACCCTTCGGCGTCGGACTCGCGCGATCACGAGAAAACTTATTGATGAGGGTCTCCTCACCGGCGACGTCATCATTCGGTTTCGATGTGAGGGTTCAGTTCCGAGCTTTATTGAGCTGAAATCGGAAATCGACGATGCAACCGATGCGTGGGGGCGACCGTGATTGCGTGGTCGCTTTACCTGTTGCCCCGGAACATTCTGACCGCATTCATCCGTGGGTGGCGAATGGCCGTCTCCCCGCTCTACGGAGACGTGTGTCGATTCCACCCAACCTGCTCTGCGTACGGGCTGGGAGCAGTGCAACAGTTCGGCGTTATCCATGGGGGCGCAATGACCGTGTGGCGCATTGTGCGCTGTAATCCGTGGGCACGTGGTGGAATAGACGATGTACCTGCCAGAATGGACGGTAACTTCCCCCTCTCGCGCTCGGGATTCGTAGCCCCGAAGAAGAAAGAAAAATGATGCCCGATATTCTTGGAATGATTCTCTGGCCTTTCCGCTGGGCAATCGAAGCTCTGTTGGTCGGCTTCCACTGGGTCCTGACTCAAGTGGGGATGAACCCGAGCGACGGGTGGACCTGGGTCCTTTCCATCACCGGCTTGGTGCTGGTCGTGCGCGCCGCGCTGATCCCACTCTTTGTTCGCCAAATAAAGAGCCAACGCAAGATGCTCGAGGTAGCTCCGGACCTCAAAAGAATTCAGGACAAATACAAAGGGAAACGCGATCAGTTTTCGCGCGAGGCGATGACTCGCGAGACGATGGCGTTATACGGCAAACACGGGACGTCACCGTTCTCGTCCTGCCTCCCCCTCCTCTTTCAAATGCCCGTCTTCTTTGGCCTGTTCACCACACTGAACAATGCCGCACTCGGGGATGCCGGCATCGGCTTTATGAATCCTGCGCTCGCCCTAAACTTTGGCGAGGCAACGATCTTCGGGTCGGCCCCGCTGCACTCGGCGATGTCGACGGCGGGAGGGAACTGGGTTGTCATCTGGACCGCGGCAGTCATGGTGGTTCTTATGACGGTGTCGCAGTTCATCACGCAAAAACAAATCATGTCCAAGAACATGTCGAAGGCGATGAAGGAAAGCCCGACCTACAAGCAACAGCAAATCCTTTTGTACATCCTCCCCCTTGTGTTTCTCTTTTCGGGATTCGCGTTTCCACTCGGCGTCATGATGTATTGGCTCGTGTCTAACTTCTGGACGATGGGGCAGCAGTTCGTTGTCATCCGCAACATGCCGACCGCGGGGTCGGAGGCGTTCTATGCGTGGGAGGCTCGTCAGGAAAAGAAGAACATTCGCAAGGGAATAGTCACCGAGCCACCAGCAATCGACGAAGTGAAGCCAGCACAGCGCCAGCAACCCAAGGGCAAGAACCGCGCAAAGCGCGGAAAGGGAAAGAAATAATGTCAGAGACAAAAGACGCGGCAGACATCGCAGCCGATTACATCGAGGGGCTTCTTGACATCGCTGATCTTGACGGGGACCTCGAGATCACGAACTCGAACGGCCGCGACTACGTCTCGGTTGTCGCCACGGATAGCGACCATCTCAAGGTTCTCACCAGGGGCGACACAGTGTCCGCGCTCCAGGAGTTGACCCGCCTTGCGGTGCACACGAAGACGGGAGAGTTCTCGAGACTGATTCTTGACGTCGCGGGCTCGCGGGACGCCCGCTCGAAAGAGCTCGAGCGCTTGGTTGAACGAGCGATAGAACGCATTGAGGGAGGCGCGCAGTCTGCGGCCTTACCCCCAATGTCGTCGTATGAGCGCAAGTTGGTGCACGACTTCGTGAGCGAGCGAGAGTTCTCGTCGCATTCCGAAGGCGAGGGCGCGGACCGCCACACGGTTATCAGCCGCGCATAGTTTCACGTGAAACATTCCGAGATTGAACCGGAGCCTGTTGTCGCGGCACGGTTGTGCGGCGCGGGAATAGATAGCGTCCGTCGGTACGCGCTCGACCTCGGAACTCACGGTGAATTGCGTGGGCTAATCGGACCGGACGAAGCGCGACGCCTCTGGTCGCGGCACATTCTCAACTGCGCACTTCTCGCTCCCGAAATTCCGTCAGCAGGAGTTTCTGGTGGCCGCACTTCTGTTGCGGATGTGGGGAGTGGCGCGGGGTTGCCCGGTCTCATTCTCGCGATGATTCGCCCCGACATTGATGTCACGCTGATCGAACCGCTAGAACGCCGAACCAGATGGCTTGACGAACAAGTAGCGGCACTTGCTCTGCCGAACGTCACCGTTTTCACAGGACGTGCAGAGGGGTTCGCCCCGAGACGGGCATTTGATGTCGTCACCGCGCGCGCGGTCAAGGCCCTCAAGGACCTCATTCCACTATTGACACCATTGGTTGTCTCTGGTGGCCAGTTGGCGTTGCTCAAAGGCCAACGCTTGGAAAACGAGATTGTCGAGGCAGCGAGCGTCTTCGCCCGCCACAACATCACTGCGGCGGAATCCCGCGTCCTCGGCGAAGGTACAGTGGACGAGCCGACCAGGTTGTTCACCGCTATTGTTGAATAGCCGATTGGGCACCTCGATGTTTCACGTGAAACATCACCGCGCGGGGGTAACCTCACGTCGGCAACAACTTCCAGAAAGGGGCGTGTGCGATGTCTAACGATGACGCAACGCCGCTCGCTACCGAACTCATGGACCTCACACGTAGGCGTGACGCCCTGGCACGCCGCGTGGCTCCTCTTCCCGCCAAGACCCGGATCGTGGCCTTATCGAACCAGAAGGGCGGGGTCGGGAAGACCACAACGACCGTCAATATTGCGGCGGCCCTCGCACGACTGGGTGCGCGGGTCATCGTTATCGATCTTGACCCCCAGGGAAACGCGTCCACGGCGCTCGGCATCGACCACCACGCAAAAATCCCGGGCATTTACGAGGTCCTTCTAGGCTCGGCGTCGATTCAGTCGGTGCTGCAACAGAGCCCTGGCAACGCGAACCTGTGGTGCGTCCCGGCCACCATCAACCTGGCCGGCGCTGAGATTGAACTGGTTCCAGCATCGGCGCGCGAGACGCGACTGAAACGTGCCCTAGAGGAATATTTGGCGTCCCTTGATGACGCGCCGCACTACATTTTTATTGATTGCCCACCTTCCCTTGGCTTGCTGACCGTCAACGCCTTGACCGCGGCGACCGAAGTCTTCGTTCCGATTCAAGCCGAGTACTACGCGTTGGAGGGCGTCACCATGCTGTGGGATAACATCTCGATGGTTCAGCGTTTCCTCAACCCCCGCGTCAGCATTTCCGCAGTCCTGCTGACGATGTATGACCACCGAACCAACCTGTCGAGGGAGGTCGCCGACGAGGTCCGCCGACACTTTCCCGACATCGTCTTCAAGGCGGTTATCCCCCGCTCTGTCCGAGTTTCTGAGGCGCCCAGTTTTCAACAGACCGTAATTGACTATGACTACGATTCGGTTGGATCAATCGCATACCGCGAAGCGGCCATCGAATTTGCCGAACGAGGAGTGTATTGACATGGCCGAAAAGCGAACCGGATTGGGCCGCGGTATTGGCGCGCTGATCCCCACCGGAGGAGCGAGCGTCTCAGATCGCGGTGTGGACGTATTTTTCCCGCAGGACGGTACCGGAGCGAGTCGAGATGTTCCTGGCGCACGATATCAACTGATTAACCCCAACAATGTCATCCCGAATGCCGCCCAACCGCGAACGGAGTTCCGCCCAGAAGAACTGGCCGAGCTCGAACACTCCATTCGTGAATTCGGCGTGCTCCAACCTATTGTCGTTCGACCACTCAGCGGAACGGGAACCAACGCCACATACGAACTCGTCATGGGGGAACGGCGACTCCGGGCCGCCAAGGCCGTCGGCCTCACGGAAATTCCCGCGGTCATTCGTGACACGAAAGACGCGGACATGTTGCGTGATGCTCTGCTCGAAAACCTTCACAGGGCAAACCTCAACGCGCTCGAAGAAGCGTCGGCCTATCAACAGCTGTTGTCGGATTTTGGAATCACGCAGGACGAGCTCGCCAAGCGAATCGGGCGCTCGCGACCCCAGGTCACCAATACCCTTCGACTCCTTAAGCTCCCAATTAAGGTTCAGCAGCGAGTCGCCGCGGGAGTCCTGTCAGCCGGTCACGCTCGAGCGATTCTGTCCGTGACAGATGCTGCTGCCCAAGAACGATTGGCGAACAAGATCGTCAATGAGGAACTCTCGGTTAGAGCCGCCGAAGCCGCCGCGGTGTCGCTTGGGAACGTCAAACCCAAACCCGACAAAGCGATACCCAAGCCGGGCACCCGACGCGACCACCTCGAGGCTATCGCGAGCAAACTGGGAGACAAGCTCGATACCCGCGTCAAGATTGCCGTGGGCAGAACGCATGGGACCATCACGATTGACTTTGCCACCGTCGCTGACCTCAATCGAATTGCGGGCGCACTCGGAGTTTCAGCAAACGACTAATGATGCGGGCCGGTGGACGAGCCGGCGGGATTTCTGTCACCGACAGCGTGACAGAACGTGAGACGCGCCTAGGCGAGGAACTCGGCGAGGTCCTGTTCAAGAGCGGGGCGCGGCTTAGCGCCCACGATGCTCTTGACAACCTCTCCGCCCTTGAAGACCTTCATCGCGGGGATGCCGAGAATGTTGTATTCGATGGCGAGGTCGGGAAATTCGTCAACGTTCAGCTTGACGATGTCGATCTTGTCGGCGTGTGCCTCGGCGATGGCGTCGAGAATGGGGGACACCGTGCGGCACGGACCACACCAGGGTGCCCAGAAGTCAACAATCACGGGCTTGTCGTTGCGCAACACCTCTGCGTCAAACGTTGCATCTGTTACATCGCGAGCACTCATGATTTTCCTATCGTTTGAGACCTAATTCTAGCCGACTACTGGTTTGCGCCCGACTCGATAAAATGCTGCGCGTCCATCGCGGCCACTGCGCCTGAACCCGCGGCTACAACGGCCTGACGATAGGTGGGGTCAATCAAATCGCCCGCTGCGAAGACGCCCGCGATGTTGGTTCGCGACGAGCGTCCATCGACGGCGACGTTACCGGTCTCGGTGAGTGTCACCTGTTTCTCGATCAGGCTGGTGCGGGGGTCAGAACCGATCGCAATGAAAAGCCCGTCGATATCCAGCGTTTTCGGCGATCCGTCGGACATTGTGAGGGAAAGACCGGACACGGAGTCCGCGCCAATAATCCCCGTCACGGACGCGCTCGTTACAAATTGAATCTTTGGGTCAGCCTTCGCACGAGTGAGCATGGCGGGGGACGCGCGGAACTGGTCGGACCGATGAACCAAATACACCGTGTCGGCAAATTTGGTCAGGAACGTCGCTTCCTCCATCGCCGAATCTCCGCCGCCAACAACGGCAACCGTGCGATTGCGGAAGAACGCACCGTCGCAGGTTGCACACCACGAGACACCGAAACCGGAAAGACGATTTTCGTCGTCGAGTCCGAGGTGACGATACTGGCTACCCATCGATAGAACGACAGCCTTCGATTCGATGGTTTCGCCGTTGCCCAGCGTGATTTTCTTTACCGGACCATCGAGCTCGACAGCCGTCGCATCGTCAAAGACCAGCTCGGCTCCGAAGCGCTCGGCTTGTGCCTGCATGTCCATCATGAGGGCGGGGCCCATCACGCCCTCGGGGAACCCCGGGTAGTTGTCGACGTCGGTCGTCTTCATAAGGTCGCCACCCATTTCGACGCTTGAGGCAATGACGAGGGGTTTCAAGTCGGCCCGCGCCGCATAGATTGCAGCGGTGTATCCGGCCGGGCCAGATCCGATAATGACGAGGTCGCGCACAGTGTTCCTTCCAGCAAGAGTCTCAAGTCGAGTTTAGGGTCGCTTATTCCCTCGGCGGCGCAGGGGCGCCAACAACTCGCGGGCCGAGGTGTCTCGCACGACGACGAGCACGGCGAGATAGACGGCACCCATCGCACCGGCAATGACAACGGCCCACAAAATGGACAGTTCGGTCGAGGCGGATGCAGGCGGCAACGCTTCGCGCACGATGAATCCGGCAGCGAGCGCGGGGACGACAGCAACCACAAAGCGAGCCAGCGAGCTCCCCAAGGATTTTCCGCCTAGGCGACCGAGACGCCGCCGAACAAAGATCACCATCAGGATTGCTTGGACGAAAATTGAGACACTCATCGACAGCGCGATTCCATTGGCAATCTGGGAAACCGGCCCGGCGCCCGCCAATAGCGCGCCGATAGTGAAGACCACCGACTGAACCAGTTGCACAAAGAACGGTGTCCGCGTGTCTTCAAGCGCATAGAAGATTCGCTGCAGAACGAAGACCACCCCGAACGGAACGAGCCCGATCGAGAATAAGGCGATGACGTTTGCCATTCCGTTTCCCGAGCCGCCCGCGAACACGCTGGCGACGAAGGTTGCGGTCAACCACAACACGCCGCTACTGATGACCATGAATAAGCAAATGCGCGTCAGTGAGTCCCGAATGTCCGACTCGAGGTGATCCCAGCGCTTGTCCCGAATGTCCGTGCTCATTCGCGTGAAGTACGCAGTTCCAAGGGATACGGTAATCACCGAATGTGGAAGCATAAAGACGAGCCATCCAAATCGCAGAACGGCGAGGCCCGGCTCATCGTAAGCGGTTGCTAGTGACGCAATGTTGCTTTGCACAATCCCCGCGAGTTGAGTCACCACAATCATTCCGAACGTCCACGCGGCCAACCTGGTTGTCGTTCCGAGTCCAACGCCGCGAAAGTGGAAGTCGGGTCGAAATCGAATTGACGCACGACCGAGGAAACCGAAAAGGGCAAGAGCTTGAACAACCACGCCAAGCGTGGCTGTCCCGGCAAGGGTGGCCACTTCGGTCGCGTCCCAATCCGCCGCAACGGACACACTCCCCGTGAAGTGTTGCCCAAACCACAGCATTCCCGCGATAGCGACGATGTTATTGAGGGCGGGCGCCCACGTAAAAGGGCCAAACATGCCCTTCGCGTTGAGGACCTCGCCGACCAGGCTGTACGCGGCGTAAAAGAAGACTTGGGGAAGACACCACCACGCGAACGCGGTGGCGAGCGCCAGCTCTGCCGGGCCGAATCCATAACCCCCACCGTCGGCGGTGTGTTGAGTGTATAAGCGAACGAGAAACGGCGCAGCCGCTACGGCAATCACCGTCACGAGCAGAACCACAGACATCCCCAGGGTTAGCAAGCGGTTGATGAACTTCGCGCCGCCATCCGTGTGAAGTTGCGCGTTGACAATCTGCGGGACGAACACCGCGCTGAGCACTCCCCCCGCGACAATCGCATAGACATTGTTGGGAAGTTGGTTGGCCAGAGCGAACGCATCGGCGCCGGAACCAATCAAACCGACAGTGCGAGCAAGAACCACCGCACTGAAAAATCCGAGGATTCTTGACACGATTGTGCCCGATGCTAGGAGGATGGACGACCGACCGATTCGATCTGTCATGAACGCCCCCGTCGATCACGAATAGTGCGGGCAATTCCGATGCCCATAATCGACGCAACAATGGCGATAAATGTCACGAGAGTGATGCTCTCCCACTCTGCTTGGACCTCGATTTCAATGAACACCGGATCACTGATGACAATGCCGCTTGTTGTGGTCAGTGTCGCTCGAAGTGACGTTTTTCCGTTAGCAACAGAAATCATCGGGACCGTGACCTGGGCACTAGCGCCCGATGGTACCGTGATCGTCTGGTTCGGCGTTGGGATGCTCACAATTCCTGAGACCGCGTTGACGCGTGCGATGACGGTGATTTCGGTTGTCGAGTTGTTCGTGATCGTTAACGGCAACTCGGCTGAATTAGCGAGAACCGTAAAATCACTTCCGACCGAGAACGAAACAAAGTCCTCGTAGGTTTTAGCCGTTCGGGTGTATCCGCGAGCCTCCACGGGGAAGCGAGAGGTGGCGACCAGCCCCGCGATGACGCAGAGCTGACGAAGGCGCGGGGTGGTGATCACGCGAGGATCCAACGCCATTTCGGATACCAGACGGTCGAGGCGATGTTGGGACATGAGCGACTGGATGGTGTCAGTGGGAACGTCGTGGAAGGTAACGATTGCACCATTCGCCACCTCGGCAGGCACGAAGCGAATTGATTTTTCGGACCCTTGGAACAACGCATTGAGGAAGGCAACGACACGTTTTCCGTCGATGGCCGCGGGGTCGCGCGGAAGAACGACGGCCAGAAGGCCGTTCGATGAGTCGCGGAGGTGCGCTGCCACGGTGACTGGGTCATCCCCCGAAACGGGTCCGACCGCTTCGGCGATGGTGGCGCTCGCAGCGGAGGAATAGGCATTTGCGAGCCCGGGAAACATTTCGTCGCCCGCGATGAGGCGTCCAAATCCCAACTTCTCGGCGATCCCCAGGATTTGCGTGTGTCCCGCTCGACCGGTTGGCCATCCGATGATGTCGGCTGAGGGGACACCTGAAATCTCGCTCAGTTGGATAGTCGAGACGCGGTAACTTGGTCCGGTATCGGCGATCAGGAACGGGTCTGCGTTTCCCCACGGCAGGTAAATGGGTCGAGATCGAGTGACAGAGGCCAGCCACGCGGATACGGGCGCCGGCGCGTTCTTCCCGAGCGCCGTGATGCTCGCGACGATTCGCGAATCGATGGCGATCGTTGCACCATGAGAGATTGCGGCAGATGTTAGCTGGGCCCAGGAACCACCCGGCGATACGAGCCTCGACATCTTGCCGGCATCAATCAAGTCTGATGACGATCCAGACGCGACGATGGGAACAAGAACGGAAAACGCAGGCGGAGAGGCGGCTTCTGCGGGGACCGCGCCAAAACTCAAAAGTGCGAAGATTGCCGCGACCGTGAGGCTGGCGCGAGCGCGACGAACCCTAACTTTTTCGACGGCCGACATAGCGGTAAGTCTAGACTGAAGCGATATGGAGAGCGTGGCTGAGGCCATGGCGAGATTGACGGCCCTCGCCGGCAGCGGAACCGTTTCGACGCTGACCGCTGCTTTTGTGGAAGCCGGATTCGAGCTCGCTCTCGTGGGGGGCCCGGTGCGCGATGCTTTTCTTGGCCGAGAACTCACGGACCTTGATTTTGCAACGAATGCGACACCCGACGAGATCCTGCGGGTGGTCGGCCCGATTTCGACAACGACATGGGACATCGGACGCGACTTCGGCACAATCGGCGCTCGCGTTGAGGGTGAGCAGGTTGAAATTACTACCTACCGAAGCGACACCTATGACCGCGAGACCCGCAAGCCGGTTGTGGCGTTCGGCAGTCGAATCGAGGACGACCTGTTGCGCCGCGACTTCACGGTCAACGCCATGGCGCTCTCCCTCCCTGACCTGTCGTTGGTTGACCCAAGCGGCGGATTCGACGATCTTGTCGCAAAACGACTGCGGACACCGGGCACGCCCGAACAATCCTTCGCGGATGACCCGCTACGAATGATGCGGGCTGCGCGTTTTGTCGCCCAACTGCAGTTCGCCCTTGTCCCAGAGGTGGTGACTGCGATGACGACGCTCGCGGACTCGATTCTCATGATTAGCGCGGAGCGGGTTAGGGACGAATTCATCAAGCTCATCGGCGCACCCGATCCGGTTCCTGGTATCCGTACGCTTGTTGACACGGGCATTCTCGATCGCGTGTTCCCAGAGATTCCTGTTCTCATCCGCGAGCACGACGAACACGGTCGTCACAAGGACGTCTACGAACACTCACTCACGGTGCTGACGAAGTCGATTGCACTGGAACGGAAACGATTCCCGGATTCCTCCCCGGACACCATCGGTCGGTTGGCTGCGCTGCTGCACGACATTGGTAAGCCGATGACGCGCTCGTTCGACAACACAAAGGTTGTGACTTTTTACGGCCATGACGTGGCCGGCGCGCGTCTTGCGAAGAAGAGGTTGCACGCGCTCCGATTTGACAACGACACGACTGCCAGAGTGTGCAACCTCATTCGATTGCACCTTCGTTTTTTTGGATACAGCGAGGGAGAGTGGACAGACTCCGCGGTGCGCCGTTATGTCAGGGACGCTGGCGAGGAACTTGAGCGCCTACACATTCTTGTTCGCAGTGATGTCACGACCCGAAACGACAGGAAGCTCGCCCTCATGGACGCGGCCTACACCGACCTCGAAGCTCGAATCTCTGAAATCCGCGAACGTGAGGAAATCGACGCGATCCGCCCCGACCTGGACGGCGACCAGATCATGATGATCCTCGATGTGCAGCCCGGCCGTGTTGTCGGTGAGGCCCGTGCGTTCCTCATGGAACTGCGTTTGGACGAGGGACCGCTCGGCGAGGACGAGGCAGAAAAGCGCCTTCGAGCGTGGGCCGCGGGACGCGAATTGTCCTAAGCCCTTGTTTGGGCTATTCTTGGACGGTTGCCCACAGGGCGACGAGCACTAGATGCACAACCCTCCTGCTGCAGAAATTCTGTAGCCGCTGAGTCCAGAGGAGGTGGGTTACGTCATGCATCCCTACGAAATAATGGTGATTCTCGACCCCGAGGTCGATGAGCGCACCGTACAACCGACGCTCGATAAGTTTCTGAGCGTCATCACCAACGGCGGAGGCTCTGTCGACAACGTCGACTTGTGGGGCCGCCGGCGATTGTCGTACGAAATCCAGAAGAAGAGCGAAGGCATCTATGCCGTCATTAACTTCACCGCAGACCCCGCGACCACTCAGGAACTCGAGCGCCAGCTCCGACTCAACGAGTCGATCATGCGCACCAAGGTTCTTCGTGCAGACGAAGCTGTAGCCCGCATTGCCTCGCGGGCCATCGAAGCAGCGGAAGCCGCAACGCTCGCCGAAGCGACGGCGGAGTAAGCACCATGGCCAACGACACAGTGATCACAGTTGTCGGCAACCTCACCGCCGACCCGGAACTTCGCTACACGCAGAACGGTGTCGCTGTTGCGAACTTCACGATCGCCTCGACGCCTCGAACGTTTGACAAAGCAAGCAACGAGTGGAAGGACGGCGAAGCGCTGTTCCTCCGTGCAAGCGTCTGGCGTGAATTCGCGGAGCACGTTGCTTCGTCACTGTCGAAAGGATCGCGAGTTGTTGCGACCGGTCGACTTCGACAACGCTCCTTCGAAACGAAGGAAGGCGAAAAGCGAACGTCAATCGAACTCGAAGTCGACGAGGTCGGCCCCTCGCTTCGATACGCAACCGCAGCCGTCACCCGTGCACCGGGTTCGGCCGCAACCTCTGGCGGCAACACCGAGTGGTCTGCTCCTGCTGGCGGCAACGACTGGGCAGCCCCGGCCACTCCCGTTGCTGGCGGCGACCCCTGGGGCGCAGGCTCGGCCGAACCCTCTAATGACGACGCTCCGTTCTAACTAACTCTTCACGAAAAGGAATAATCATGGCAGGAAAGGCAACCGGCGACCGCCGCAAGCCGCGCGTAGGCAAGGGAGCGAAGGTGCTTCCCCCCGCACGTGCGATCAAAATCGACGTCATTGACTACAAGGACGTCGCAACCCTTCGCAAGTTCATTTCGGAGCGCGGAAAGATTCGCTCACGCCGAATCACGGGCGTTTCGGTCCAGGAACAGCGACTCATTGCACGTGCGGTCAAGAACGCACGCGAAATGGCGCTTCTCCCCTACGCCGGCGCTGGCCGTTAAGGAGTACGACAATGGCAAAACTCATTCTCACGCACGAGGTCACCGGCCTCGGCTCTGCCGGAGACGTCGTTGACGTCAAGAACGGCTACGCCCGCAACTACCTCGTTCCCCAAGGATTCGCGATTCTCTGGACCCGTGGTGGTGAAAAACAGGTGACGGACATCAAGCAGGCTCGCGCATCGCGCGCGCTCGCCTCGCTTGACGAAGCGAAGGCTCTCAAGGCAAAGCTCGAAAGCGCCACGATCACGGTCAAGGCCTCCGCGGGCTCTGAAGGTCGTTTGTTCGGTTCGGTCAAGACGGCGGATATTGCGGCGGCGGTTGCCGAATCCGGGCTCGGTGACATCGACAAGCGCACCATCGAGTTGACCACCCCGATCAAGTCGACGGGAGCCTTCTCGGCGACTGTCCGTCTCCACGACGGCGTGTCCGCGACTCTCGCACTCAAGGTGATTGCTCGCAAGTAGTCCCGCGAGACCCTGGTTTAGCGCCCGTGTTCTTAGACGAAGACGGGCGCTACAACATTTAACGTGACACGCGCAGAGTGTGGAAAAGTTAAAGGTTCAACCTAAACTCTAAACAAGTTTTCCCACAGCCGGCAAAAACTCAAAACCCGCGGTCAGGGAAACTTTATCGACAAGACACCAAGGTGTTTTGTCGCACTTATCCCCACTCCATCCACAGCACTGTACGGCGTGCTAAACATGTTGCCCACAGGTTTATCCACAGAGGTAGTTGCGTCGGTCGGGCGTCAAACGTAGCGTTCATCGTGTTCGTGTGGCGTGGCGCAGTCCGATGTCCGTTCTCGCGCGCATACTGAATATTCCGCACGAAACGTTGACCCAGGAGGTGATCATCGATGGCAGGTCCGAAACTCGAACTAGTGCCCGAAGGCACCGGTGACACCCGCGTCCCACCCAACGATCAGGCGGCCGAGATGAGCACGCTCGGCGGGATGCTGCTGTCCAACGATGCCATCGTCGAAGTACTCGAGCTCATCAAGGGCGAAGATTTCTATTTCCCCAAACACGAAATCATTTTTAACGCGATAAACACGGTCTTTTCTCGATCGGAACCGACCGATGTCATCATGATCACCGATCAATTGACCCGCGACGGCAACCTGAACAAAATCGGCGGCGCGAGTTACCTTCACACGCTCGAATCGTCGGTGCCGACCGCTGCAAACGCCAGCTACTACGCGAGCATCGTCGCCGACAAAGCGATTTTGCGAAAACTTGTGCAGTCGGGAACTCGAATCACTCAACTCGGATACGCCGCCGAAGGCGACCCGAGCGAACTCGTCAATGATGCCCAGGTCGAAATCTTTGCGATTGGCCGCTCAGCGGGAGCCCAAGACGCGATCGTACTGCGCGACGCCGTCAAGATTGCGGTCAACGAGATGGAAGAGCAAGCGAAATCGGCTAAAGAGGGGCTTGACATCCCCACCGGATTTCGCGAGCTCGACGACGTCACGAACGGGCTTCACCCGGGGCAACTCGTCCTCATCGCCGCCCGTCCCGGACTGGGAAAATCCACGCTCGCGCTCGACTTTGCCCGCTCCGCCGCTCTGAGATCAAACGTCCCGACGGTTTTCTTCTCACTCGAAATGAGCGCAAGCGAAATCTCCCAACGTTTGTTGTCTGCTGAATCGAGCGTGCCGCTCAACGCTATTCGCAAGTCAAAAGACCTCAAGTCTGAAGGATGGAAGCGGATCAACACCATCCAGTCGCGGCTCGATGACATTCCGCTTTATATCGACGACAGTCCTAATTTGACGCTGTCCGAAATTCGCGCGAAATGCCGTCGCCTCAAGGCCCAACACGGCATCAAACTCGTCATTATCGATTACCTCCAACTCATGACGAGTGGCAAGAAGGTCGAGAATCGTCAGCAGGAAGTCTCCGAATTCTCGCGGTCACTCAAGCTCTTAGCGAAGGAACTAAGCGTCCCGATCGTGGCGCTCTCTCAGCTCAACCGCGGACCGGAAAACGCACCGGACAAGAAGCCACAACTGTCGCACCTTCGAGAGTCCGGATCGCTCGAACAAGACGCCGACATTGTGCTTCTCTTACACCGCGAGCGTTTTGCGGAACAAGGCGAAAACCGCAACGATGCGGAGATTCACATCGCGAAGCACCGCAACGGTGAGATGCGCGTGTTATCTGTTCTGTTTGAAGGTCACTATTCGCGTTTCAGCGATATGGCAAAGATTTAGTCGGAGAAACCTCAATTCGCAATCCCGTAGTCTTGACACATGGCAGATGCTGGAAAACCGTTCGTGATTGTCGCTAGGGTCCGTGCCGCTATTCAGCCGTTTGCGCGATACGCCGCCGCCCTCATTGCGGGAGTGGCCATTACGCTCACCGACGATCACTCGACCTATACAGGCCTTGAGTGGCTCACGTTTGTCGTCGTGGTTTCTCTGTTTTCCCGAGGTGGGCCGGCCACTGTGATGAACGCCGTCGCGTGGTGGTCGACGCTGGTTGTCGCCGCGCTGGCCTTGCTGGGACTAATCGCAAGCCGGATGTCTCCCACCACCGCGCTGTCGTTGACGATTGCTCTTGTGGCTTTTGAGACCTCTAGAGCCTTTACCCGAAGTGACCGAATCTGGCTCTGGTCAACCGGTGTACTGGCTGGGGGGCTCTCGATTCTGTACTTCACCATCGATGCCGACGACAGGACGGCCGCCGGATTGACGGGTGGTTGGGCGATTATCGCGGGCATTTTTGGATTGATCGGCGCAATCGATTCTCGAGTGAAGACCCGGCGATCGGCCCACAAGCCCGCAGCGTCGAAATCAACAACGATGAAAGCGAAGGTGAAATCCCGTGGCACGAAGCGATAAAACTCGACCGGCCGAACTTGTCGGACTGGCGTCCGTGGCCGGACTATTCATCGGAGGCATCGTCGTGATGGTGACGCGAGACTTTGCCCTTGCGGCAATCGCGGGCGGCGGGGGATTCGTCGTCACCATCATCAGTCTTGCGATGATGGTCCTCGCGATGAGCCCACAGTTACCGAAGTCGGACAACAACCCGCACGATTAGCCAAGGTAATCGACCAATTTTGACGCGAGTCCGACGTAGGTTGCCGGTGTGAGTTCGAGTAGTCGCGCTTTCCCCGTCGCCGACATCTCGAGACCGTCGATGAACGTCCGCAGATTCTCGGCGGTCAAACGCTTTCCCCGCGTGAGGTCTTTCAGTAATTCGTAGGGATTCTCGATTGTCGTCGTCCCGGCTGCTCGTTCGGCACGCAGCAGCGTTTGGATCGCCTCACCGAGGACCTCCAGGTTGGTCTCTACATCGTCGAGCAACGCCGCGCGATCGACGGTGATGTCGTCCAGCCCCGCGTTGATGTTCGAAATGGCGAGCAGTGAGTGGCCGAGCGCGACACCAAGGTTTCGCTGGGTGGTCGAGTCGGTAAGGTCGCGTTGAAGTCGTGACGTCACGAGCGTCGCGCCAAGAGCATCGCCCAACGCGGACGCAATCTCGAGGTTCGCCTCGGCGTTCTCGAAACGGATGGGGTTGACCTTGTGGGGCATCGTCGATGAACCCGTCGCCCCCTTCACCGGGATCTGTGTGAGGTACCCCTGTGAAATGTAGGTCCACACGTCCGTGCACAGGTTGTGAAGCACACGGTTGACGTGACTGATCCGGGCGAGGAGTGCCGCCTGGCTGTCGTGCGATTCGATTTGGGTAGTCAACGGGTTCCACTCGAGCCCGACGGATTCGACGAATTCCCGCGACACACGGATCCAGTCGACCTCGGGTGCTGCGACGACGTGAGCAGAGAAGGTTCCGGTCGCTCCCGAGAACTTGCCTGCCAGTTGAACCGCGTCGACGTCAGCCAGGAGTTTGGTGAGTCGATGAACAAAAACCGCTATTTCCTTGCCAAACGTCGTCGGCGTCGCGGCCTGCCCGTGGGTGCGAGACAACATGGGCGTGTCTCGTTCGGACGTCGCGAGAGCCGTCAATTTCTGGACCACAACACCCATAGCGGGGCGCCACACCTCGCGAACCGCTGCCCCCAGGGTAATTCCATAGGACAGATTGTTGATGTCTTCGCTTGTGCACGCGAAATGTGTTAGCTCGGCGATGCGTGACAGGCCGAGACGTTCGAGGTGTTCACGAACGAGATATTCCACCGCCTTGACGTCGTGCCTTGTCGTTGCCTCGAGTTCGGCGATCCGAGCGACGTCGGCATCACCGAAGTTCGTCGCAACCTCACGCAAGGCAAGACGCTCATCGGCGCTCAGTTCCGCGCCAAAAAGGCCTTCATCTGCGAGGCGGATCAGCCACTCGATTTCTACATGAACCCGCGCACGGTTGAGTCCCGCTTCGGACAGATGTTGACCAATCTCGGCGACCGTATCGTGGTAGCGTCCGTCCAAAGGACTGAGCGGTTGGGGCGAAAGGGCCATATCCCTATTCTCGCAGTTTTATCCCCACGAGACGTGTGCGCACCACCCTTCCACCAAGTACTTCGTTGTCATGCAGCCAAGTCGAAACATCCGTCACGCTGTGATGGTGATATTCGTGAATCTGGTCAACCCAACGGACCTTCTCGGTACTGCCATCGCTGATCTCGAGCGTTCTGTCAATCGACCAGACTGGGTTGGACCGGCTCGCATCGCCTACGACGATGTCGTTGCGGATTTCCGGTCGCGATTGATAGCCCTGGCGATGCAGACGCAGTCACTCGGTTGATCCCCCCAATTTCCATCGAGTCGAACACCTTTCGATACACACTCGATGCGCTTCTGGTTCGATCGGACGACCTGCGCCGAGTAGCCGCCACGGTTGCGAACGCAGCGATGCACGCGGGGTTATCGGCGCGTCTGAATTCTGCACCAGAAAGACTTGTTCTTCAGTGGGAGCTAGAACACGTCGCGAGAGAGATCGCGGGTGTTCATGCTGACCTTGAGGGCGTTATTGCCACGATTGAACCATCCGAGTGGGCTCGCGCAGCTCTGGCTACCGGCGGACCGTGGCCAGCGGTTCGGCGCGTTAGTGAATGGGTGCTGACCCACGCCCCCTGGCAATCGGCTGCCGCGCCGTGGGAGCCGGTCACGATGACACGACGAATCGACCACGCTAACGCGCCGCGGGATTTCTCGGAACGCTTTGCTCGAATTCCCACCGGCTCGGAGCGCGTCCGCATCGATCGATTTGAGACCGCAAGCGGCCCCCGGTTCGAGGTATATCTTGCTGGCACCGACTTCGCCGCAGGCCCCGACAATCCGTGGTGGGTCGGCGCGAATACCGAGATGCTCGCGTCTGGCGCCTCGCAATCGATGTCGGCAGCAGAATCTGCACTGGGTTACGCCGGAGTGACGGGTACAACACCCATCGTCCTCACCGGACACTCACAGGGTGGAGCGATTGCGCTGGCGATCGCAAACTCGGGTCGCTACTCGGTGGAGGCAGTATTCACGGCGGGCACACCTGCAGGCCTCGTCGAGTCACCGGCGAATGTTCCCATCGTTCACGTTGTGCACCCCGAGGACCCCGTTCCCGCGTTGGGTGGAGTAATTCGCGGGACAGCGGGCACCACGTGGATGGTGCATACCGAACCTCGTGCAACGGGCACCGATGCGCATCTTGCAAAGAACTATCAGCAGTCACTCGGGAGGGTTGAACGTGTCCGGGACCCTGGACTGTTGGCACTTGAGAACCGGCTCCGAATCGATGGTCACGGAACCGCGATGTGGTTCCGATCGACGCTTAGCGAGTGACGGACACCGGGCTCATAAACGGGCGCAGCGCGATACCGATCAGCCAATTGCAGAGGGACATGACGAGCGCGCCGATGACACCCCACGAGAAATCGTCGATCACAAGACCGAAGCCCATGTAGGGCGTCGCTTGAGAGACGAGCATCAGCAGACCGGCGTTGACGAGGAGGGCGACCAGTCCAAGCGTCAGCAGGTACAGCGGGAAGGCAACGATTCGAATGAAATTGCCGATAACGGCGTTGACGATTCCAAACACCGCGGCCACTGCCGCATAGGAGAGAACGAGGTTCGCTTCGCCTGAGTCGAAAGGAATCAGGTGAATGCCCTCAACGAACGAGTCTGCAATCCACAGAGCGGCGGTGTTGATGATTAGTGCCAAAAGCAATCGAGCCATGCCAACAGCCTACGACCGACTGCGCCACGCGCGTCGTTACGGCTAGTCTTGACTCATGCCGTATACCGAGGCAACTCTTCAACTGCTGTCGATCGACGGGACTCTTGTCGAAAGCGATCGGACGGCGGAATATCGTGCGCTCGTTGACAAATTGAGCGATGCGCAACTTCAGAATTTCTACCGCGAGATGGTGGTAACGCGACGATTCGATATTGAGTCGGGAAACCTGCAACGCCAGGGTCAACTCGCGTTGTGGGTGCCGAGCCTCGGTCAAGAAGCGGCACAGGTTGGTTCGGGGTTCGCGACACGCGACCAAGACACCATTTTTCCGTCCTACCGCGAACATGCGGTAGCACGAATTCGCGGGATTGATCCCGTTGCGATCCTGTCGTTGCTCCGTGGAGTCACGAACGGCGGCTGGAACCCCAACGACTCGAAGTTCCGTCTGTACACACTCGTCCTCGGGACACAAGCGTTGCACGCCGCGGGCTACGCGATGGGCATCGCGATGGACGGCAAATCGGGAACTGGCAAGCCGGATGCTGACGAGGCGACAATCGTCTATTTCGGTGATGGCGCAACGAGCGAAGGGGATGTTAGCGAGGCCTTCGTTTTTGCGCAGTCCTATCAGTCGCCCATCGTCTTTTTCCTACAGAACAACCAATACGCCATCTCTGTCCCCGTGTCGCGTCAGTCACGCAGCCCGTTGTACAAGCGCGGCGAAGGGTTTGGAATTGATTCGTGCCAGATTGATGGCAACGATGTTCTCATTTCCTATGCGGTGACGAAGGTGGCACTTGATGACGCACGCGGCGGCAAGGGCCCTCGGTTCATCGAAGCCCAGACCTACCGCCTCGGTGCGCACACGACGAGTGACGACCCGACGAAGTATCGTGAACAATCCGAAGAGGACCTGTGGAAGGAACGAGACCCGATCGCGCGTTTCGAAAAGTTCCTGCGAGCCAAGGGCGAATTGGACAAGTTTTTCGCCACAGTAATGGCGGAAGGTGAAGACCTCGCCGCGGATGTTCGTGCACGAGTCCTTGCGCTCAAGCCTCCGTCCACGGACGTCATGTTTGACCACGTTTACACGGACGAACACCCATTGATCTCGGCGCAAAAGGCCTGGCTCGCCGACTATGAGGCGTCGTTTGGGGGTGACCGATGACCGACAATCTGTCGATGGCAAAAGCCATCAACCTCGGTCTCCAGCGTGCGATGCGCGAGAACGACAGGGTCATACTCATGGGCGAAGACATCGGCACTCTAGGTGGCGTCTTCCGCGTAACGGAAGGTCTTAAGAATGAATTCGGTGAGAACCGCGTTCTGGACACTCCGCTCGCAGAATCGGGAATCGTCGGAACGGCAATCGGACTCGCCATGCGCGGATACCGTCCCGTCTGCGAAATTCAATTCGACGGTTTCGTGTTTCCCGCGTTCGACCAGATCGTGTCGCAACTCGCCAAGCAAACGTCCCGTCACCAGGGTGATCAGTCCTTCCCCATCGTTATCCGGATCCCCTACGGCGGGCACATCGGCGCGGTCGAGCACCACCAGGAAAGCCCCGAGGCGTATTTCGCGCACACGCCAGGGCTTCGCGTCTTGTCGCCGGCCACGCCCAACGACGGTTACCACATGATCCAACAGGCGATTCAGTCGAACGACCCCGTCATTTTTCTCGAACCGAAGGCGCGCTATTGGCCGAAGGGGGACGTCGACATCGACGGCACTCCGGTGCCAGCGCACCAGTCGCGAGTGGTTCGGACCGGAACGGACGTCACGGTCGTCGGACACGGAGCCATGGTCGCGATGTTGCTCGATGCGGCCGAGGTCGCCACAAGCGAGGGGATCAGCCTCGAGGTCATTGATTTACGGTCGCTGTCCCCCGTCGATTACGACCCCATCGTCGCATCGGTTGAGAAAACGGGACGACTCGTGGTGGCGCAGGAAGCACCGGGGACTGCGTCCGTGGGCTCGGAAATCGCAGCCACCGTGGCCGAACGCGCGTTCTACTTCTTGCAGTCACCGGTTTTGCGAGTGAGCGGGTTCGACGTTCCGTTCCCACCCGCGAACCTCGAGGGCGTCTTCCTTCCTGACGTTGACCGCATTCTCGACGCTGTCGATCGAGCGAGAGGGTACTGACCGTGGCCGTAGTTGAATTCCCACTCCCCGACGTTGGCGAGGGCCTGACCGAGGCCGAAATAGTCCAGTGGCGAGTGAAAAAGGGCGATGTCGTCGCCGTGAACGACATTTTGGTTGAGATCGAGACGGCGAAGTCTCTCGTTGAGTTGCCCAGCCCGTTCGCGGGAACCATCGTGGCACTGCTTGTCGGCGAAGGTGACACCGTGCCCGTCGGCACTCCGATCATTCAAGTCGATTCCGAGACCGGGGTTCCCGCGACCCTTCACTCCGCTCCCGAACCAGTGGTTGCAACCCCTGCGCCGGACACCAAGGCTAAGGGGAAGGGCAAGACGGAACCCGCCGCAGAGGCGGTCCTTGTCGGTTATGGAAGTGCCGGCCAGGTGACGTCACGACGAGGTTCGCGCACCCCGCCCAGCACTTCTGCCGAAACTCCCAGCGCCACGCCAGACGGGGAACCCGTCGTGTACCCACCAGCCGGAGCAGCCCCCGTCATGGCGAAGCCCCCTGTGCGCAAGCTCGCGAAAGAACTCGGCGTTGATATCGCCAAGGTGTTGGCGACGGGGGCACGCGGCGAGGTCACGCGTGACGATGTGGTTCGTCAATCTCAGGTCAAGACCGTTTTCCGGAATGTGGAAACCCCCGAATGGCCGAGTGAGCGCGAGGAATTCATTCCCGTTAAGGGCGTGCGTAAAGCGATCGCGACCGCGATGGTCAAGTCAAAGTTCGAAGCTCCGCACGTGTCGGTCTTCGTTGACGTCGACGCGACGCGAACGATGGACTTCGTCAAGCGCCTCAAGGCATCGCCCGATTTCCAGGGGATTCGCGTTTCGCCCCTCCTCGTCATGGCGCGGGCCGTCATATGGGCGGTTCAGCGCAACCCGAACGTGAACTCGTCGTGGACCGACAAGGACATCATCGTTCACCACTATGTCAACCTCGGTATTGCGGCGGCGACCCCGCGCGGTCTCATCGTGCCGAACGTCAAAGAGGCGCACACGCTCAACATGAAGCAGTTGGCACTTGGGCTTGAGAACCTCACGGTGACGGCTCGCGACGGCAAGACGACGATTGATGACATGTCGAACGGCACAATCACAATCACCAATCTTGGCTCGTTCGGCGTTGATACCGGAACCCCCATCATCAACCCCGGTGAAGTCAGCATTGTCGTTCTCGGTGCGATCAAGCAAAAGCCTTGGGTCGTCGATGGTCGCGTCGAGGTTCGCTCGGTAACGACGATTGGCGCCTCCTTCGACCACCGGGTCGTCGACGGTGATGTTGCCAGTCGATTCTTGGCGGACATCGCGAGCATCATCGAAGAACCAGCGATGCTACTGGACTAGTTATTGCGAATCGTTCTCATCACTGCTAGTGTGTGAGAATGATTATCAATAAGCTCGCCGCGGAGGCGCACGAAGCAGGAATGTCATTTTGGGATGAATTGTGGTCGATAACGCTTGACCCGGCCCACATCTTTTCGGAACTGATCTGGCAAGTGGTGTTCGACGGACTCTTTGTCGCGTTTTTGTATGGTGTGGTTTACAAGCGATGGTTGCTGCCGCGACTTCGCCATGAAATCCACGAAGACCTCGACAAAGAACACGGTATCGAACATCACGACGACCACATTCACATCAAGGGTGCGAAAGACCACGACTAGGCTCGTGGGGTGAAGCGCACCACCAAACAACGAACGGCTGTGATCGACGCGTTGACCGAGGCCACCGACTTCGTCTCTGCGCAACAGCTTCACGTTCTGCTGGGAAACGACGCGCCGTCGCTAGCAACCGTTTATCGAACGCTTCAGGCGCTGGTTGACGAAGGATTAGCCGACACTGTCGCGCGAGGCGGTGAACAGGTTTATCGGGCGTGCGGAACGGCCCACCATCACCACCTGGTGTGCACCGAATGCGCCGCAACCGTCGAAGTGGATGGCGGTGAAATCGAGGAGTGGGCGGCACGAACGGCCCACGAACACGGATTCGTGACCGACTCGCACATCGCCGACATTTATGGCCGATGCGCCGCCTGTTCCGCCTGAGTTTGTGTGTCGCGGCTTAATCGCGTACCCTTGAGAGGTTGCGCGTTAACGCGCGCACGCCGCGGCTGTTTCACCGAAACGGTTGCAGACAAGTGATCTTGGGTGGGGTTCGTCCCCCACGGTAAATACAAGGAGAAAACCATGGCAGCAGTGTGCCAGGTGACCGGAGCCGTTCCTGGTTTCGGACACAGCATTTCGCACTCGCACCGACGCACCAAGCGTCGGTTCGATCCGAACATTCAGAAGAAAACCTATTACGTGCCCACTCTTGGACGTAAGGTCACTTTGACCCTTTCGGTCAAGGGGATAAAAACTATTGACGTGCGTGGAATCGACGCCGTCATGCGCGACCTAATCGCTCGTGGGGTGAAGTTCTAATGGCTAAGAAGTCTCAGGATGTCCGTCCCATCATCAAGATGCGTTCGACGGCCGGCACGGGTTACACATATGTCACCCGCAAAAACCGTCGTAACGACCCCGACCGTCTCGTTCTGAAGAAGTACGACCCGGTTGTCCGTAAGCACGTTGAATTCCGTGAGGAGCGCTAACCATGGCGAAAAAAAGCAAGATTGCTCGTAACGAGCAGCGCAAGGTGATTGTCGCTCGTTACGCGACCAAGCGTCTCGAACTCAAGAAGGCACTCGTTGACGTCAACGGAACCGCCGAGTCACGCGAGGCCGCGCGGCTCGGACTTCAGAAGCTCCCTCGCAACGCGTCGCCTGTTCGTGTGCGCGGACGTGACGCCATCGACGGCCGTCCCCGTGGTTTCCTCTCGAAATTCGGCATCTCGCGTGTCCGATTCCGTGAAATGGCACACCGTGGGGAATTGCCAGGCGTAAAGAAGTCTTCTTGGTAGTCTGAAAGCGCTAAAACTTGGGGAAACGCAAGTTTTAGCACTTCATAAACAAAGTCTCAGGAGGACTCGAATGAACCGATCCGAGCTCGTTGCGGCAATCGCTGCACACACCGGAGAGAGCCAGGTCGCCGTCAACGGCGTTCTGGACGCTCTTTTCACCACTGTTGCCGGCGAAGTTGCCAAGGGTAACAAGGTCACCATCCCCGGTTGGGTCGCATTCGACCGCACCAACCGTGCCGCTCGTCAGGGACGCAACCCCCAGACGGGTGCCACCATCCAAATCGCCGCCTCAAAGGGCGTCAAGGTTTCGGCTGGTTCGAAGCTCAAGGCTGCTGTCAAGTAGCTTTCGCTTTCGGAAAGGGACGGGGGAAACTCCGTCCCTTTCTTTTCGCCCGGATTCGCTCGGTAGGCTCAAACGGTGAATCGCCCACGCCTGATCGTCGCTCTTGCCCTCGTGGCTGCGGCAATCGCGGGATTGTGGTTCGCAATGGAACTGGGTGGGGCAAGCCATGCCAGTGGACTCGGTGATACGGGTGATCTAGTTCGCTGGGGTGCGCCAATCCTGAAGATGATCGCCTCCCTCGCGGGAGGACTGGTCATTGGCGGACTCGGGGTCGCCTTATTTGTTTTGCCGCCGGGCACTCCCGCCAATCGAACCCTCAACCTGGTTTTGGGGGCTGGAATTGTCTGGGTCCTGTCCCTCGTCGCCTACATCGTTTTCACCTATTTCACGGTTGTCGGCGCCGAATTCAACTTCGACGAGGGGTTCGACGCGAACTTCGGGTTCTTCGTGATGGAAACCAACCTCGGGCGATTGCTGCTCATCGCAACGGGTCTGTCTGTCGTTGCCACAACCGTGGTCGCCATTGCTCGCCGCCCATTCTGGCTCGCGGTGGCGTTTCTCGTAGCTGTCGCGTCAGCGTGGCCGTTCGCCGAAATGAGCCATTCGGGAACGATGGCCAACCACGGTTTGGCCATCAACTCACTGGTCTTGCACATCGTGTTCGTTTCGTTGTGGACCGGCGGGCTCACCACAACGGTGGTGGCCATGGCATTTGGGGCGAATCGGACAGACGCGCTGCGACGGTATTCCTCGATTGCTCTGCTCTCGATTGCCATCGTCGCGATCACGGGAACCGCCAGTGCAATCATTCGAATCGGAACGTTCGACAACCTCGGGTCGGAATACGGAATTCTCATCCTTGTCAAAGCGACCGCGGTCGTCATCCTCGCCTTGTTGGGTGCGCGCTGGCGCAAGGCCATCATTCCCCACCTCGATTCAACGCGAGGGGTCGCCGGGTTCGCGCTGTTGGAAACGGCGATTCTGGGTGTCGTCGTCGGGCTCGCGACGGGACTTGCGCGAACTGCGCCGCCCATCGAACAGACCCTGACAGGCCCGGTGACGCCGGCCGAGATTCTGACGGGACGAATTCTGCCCGGCGAGTGGACGTGGACCGCGGCGTTCACCTCCTGGAACATTGATCTGATTTGGACACTGTTTGCTGTCTTCACGAGCATTTTCTATCTGTGGGGAGTCGAGCGCCTTCGCCGCCGCGGCGATACCTGGCCGACGCATCGACCGATAATGTGGGTCGGGGCCATGGCCATTCTCGTTTACACAACGAGCGGCGGTGTTGCGGTCTACGGCGAATTCCTGTTCAGCGCGCACATGATTGAGCACATGTTGTTGACGATGCTCATACCCGTCGGGATTGTTCTGGCCGCGCCGGTGACTCTCGTCGCGAGGGCAATCGAGGTCCGTCACGACGGATCGCGCGGGATGCGTGAATGGTTCCTCGGAATCATTCATTCGAAGTGGATTGGATTCGTCGGCCACCCCCTCGTGTCGACCGTGGTGTTTGGGCTCTCATTGATGGTGTTCTACTACTCACCGCTGTTGTCGTGGGCGTCGACAACGCACCTCGGCCACGAGTGGATGATTCTGCACTTCCTGCTCGCGGGGTACCTGTTCGTCCAAGCGCTTATTGGCGTTGACCCGTCACCGCATCGAACCTCGTACCCCGTTCGCATGATTCTCCTGATGGGCACGATGGGTTTCCATGCATTCTTCGGACTGTCGCTCATGACGGGAACCTCGTTGTTGTTACCCGAATGGTTCGGAGCGATGGGACGGACGTGGGGTGATTCTCCGCTAGTCGACCAACAGGTCGGTGGCGCAATCGCCTGGGGAATTGGCGAACTGCCGACACTCATCCTTTCGGCGATGGTCGTGCGGTCGTGGATTCGATCAGACGAGCGCGAGGCAAAACGTTCAGATCGCCAGGCCGTCCGCGACCATGACGCTGAACTCGAGGGATACAACGCGATGCTTGAGAAACTCGAGAAGCGCCGACCGCCCAACAGGTAAATCGTCGCGGATTTGTCACCAACTGCGCCTCGCCTCCGCGCTGCGAAAGGGTAGGCGGGTACTCTGGAGAATCCGACGAAAGGCGCCATCGTGTTTGAACTCACGCCCGAACAAGCGCGCGTGATGGACATCATTGAGGGTACTCGCGAACATGTTTTCGTCACGGGACGAGCCGGCACCGGCAAATCGACGCTGCTCCAAGAATTTGTCGAGCAGACATCGAAGTCGCTTGTTATCGGTGCCCCCACGGGCGTCGCGGCCCTCACCGTCGGCGGTCAAACCATCCACTCGCTGTTCCGATTACCCATCGGGTTGGTGACTGATCACACCAAGTTCTATCCGCTGTCGGACGACGCCCGCGTTTTGTTGCGCAGAATCGATACCGTCGTCATCGACGAGATTTCAATGGTTCGCTGCGATTTACTCGACGGATTGGATCGCCGTCTGCGGGCGACCCGAGGGCGAAAGAACGAACCATTCGGCGGCGTCCAGGTCGTGATGTTCGGCGACCCCTATCAGCTTCCTCCCGTGCTCAAGGACGGTCCGGAAAAGCAATACCTCATGGACAACTATCGATCCCCCTGGTTCTTCGATTCGAAGGTGTGGGCACAGGCGCAACCGCGCGTCGTCGAATTGACCGACGTTAAACGCCAGGACGAAGCCGAATTCCGCGACATCCTCGACCGCATGCGCAGCGGTCAGATGACGACGACCGATGGCGTGGTCCTCAACGACATCGGCGCGCGCAGGCCTATCCCCGAGGGCACCGTGACGCTGGCAACCACTAACGTCAGCGCGAATAGCATCAATTCAAAAGCACTCAAGGAACTGCCGGGAAAACCGAAGATCGCGAGGGCCATTATCGATGGCGACTTCGGTGGACAACTGCCGGCCGAAGAAGAACTCGAACTCAAGCCCGGCGCGCGGGTCATGTTCCTGCGAAACGACTCCATCGCTGACGGAAACCGTTGGGTGAATGGTTCTGTCGGTACCGTGGTCAAGGTTGACGGAGCTGTGCACGTCGCTCTCGACACCGACCCCAGCAGCTCTGTCGAAGTCCAGCCAGTTCAGTGGGAAAAAATCCAGTACACCTACGACCCCGAAGCGAACAGTGTCGAGGCCGACGTGATGGCGACTTTTGCGCAATACCCGCTGCGTTTGGCGTGGGCGGTCACGATCCACAAATCGCAAGGCCAGACGCTCGATTCAGCTGTCCTTGATTTTGGTCGCGGCGCGTTCGCCAACGGTCAGGCCTACGTTGCCTTCTCGCGCATCCGAACCCTGGACGGCGTTTTCCTGTCGCGCACACTACAACCCACGGACATCCAGGTTGATCGCCGCGTCGTCGACTTCATGCGCACCGCAAAGGACAACGACTTCCTCGAGTAGTGGCTAGAAAGGCGGCGGTTTGGGCCTTGACTGTCCGAGCCACTCGAACATTTGGTCGTGGGTCACGGAATTGACGCCCGACTGCAAAAGCCCCAATTGCGTGTGTTGCGGAAGCCCCTCGTTATGAATCATGACAAAGCCGTTCGGCGCACCTTTGAGAGCCCCCTCGGCGGTGGAGACAACCAGCATCCAACCGGTCGTCATCATCGAACTCCCGTATTCCGCCTTGATGTATTGCGTTACTGCGTCGTCCATCGTGATTTCCATCCGTTCTCCGTTCACTTCCCTTGTTGGTGGAAGGTCGCCTAGGGTATACCCGACCACCGACACGAAACTAAAGACCTCAAGCGTTAGGCTCATCCCATGCTTCTCAGTGACCGCGATATTCGTGCCGAGGTCGAATCGGGGCGCGTCCAGCTCGACCCGCTCGATATGGGGATGATTCAACCGTCCAGCATCGATGTGCGACTCGATAAGTTCTTTCGGTTGTTTGACAACCACAAATACCCATTCATCGACCCGGCCGAGGAACAACCCGACCTGACGCGGGGAGTCGAAGTCGATCGCGGGGAGCCTTTCATTTTGCACCCTGGTGAATTCGTCTTGGGGTCGACGTTTGAGCTCGTCACTCTGCCCGACGACATCGCAGCGCGCCTTGAGGGTAAGTCGTCGCTCGGCAGGCTCGGGCTACTGACGCACTCGACCGCGGGCTTTGTCGACCCCGGGTTCAGCGGACACGTCACCCTCGAACTGAGCAACGTCGCGACACTTCCGATCAAACTGTGGCCGGGCATGAAGATCGGGCAACTCTGTTTCTTCCGCCTCACCTCGCCGAGCGAACACCCCTACGGCAGCGACAAATACGGAAGCCGCTACCAGGGTCAGCGGGGACCGACGGCGTCGCGCTCCTGGAAAAATTTCCACAAAACCGCGCTTTAGTCGAGGTGTGATTCGACCAGTTGTTCGTGTTGCCATACGAGCCACGGGCTGAACGCGAATGGTGCCCCCTCGATCGCGGCGCGAAGGTTGTCGGGGTGGACCCAGCGCCACTCGGCGACCTCTGCGGGCGACGGGTTCGGTTCGCCCACGACGGTTGCGGCAAAAACAGGGCAGATCTCGTTTTCGACGATGCCCGACGCGTCGATGGCACGATAGCGGAAGTCTGGAAGTGCGGGCCGGATGTCGCGCACGGTGATGCCCAATTCCTGCTCTGCACGTCGGCGAATCGCGTCGTCCATCGACTCGTCAGGACCGGGGTGACCGCAGAAAGAATTGGTCCACACACCGGGCCAGGTCAGCTTGGACAGTGCGCGTCGAGTGATGAGAATCTCGCCGCCGGCATTCGTCACGTGGCACGAAAAAGCGAGGTGCAACGGGGTATCGCTGGTGTGGACCGTCGCTTTCGGCGCGGTCCCCACACGTGTACCGTCCTCGGAGAGGAGGACGACCAATTCTTCGACTGCGCTCATGATTACTCAGGCTATCCTGAGATGGTGCTGTTGGAAAAGACCTTGATGTTCGTGGCGAAACGATGACTCGCCTCGCCCTCTACAATCGTGTAGCGGAACGCTCGGCATCGCTCGTCATCCGCGAATATTCGACATCATTCGGCATGGCGTCGCGAATTTTGTCCGCTGATTCTCGTCGCCACATCGACAATGTGTATGCGCTCGTGCGCCTTGCCGACGAAATCGTCGACGGCGTTGCGGTCGAGGCTGGACTGACGACGTCCGAGGCCGGGCGGCAGCTAGACGCCCTCGAAGCTGATACCTACCGGGCGATGGAGACGGGATATTCGACGAACCTGATTGTCCATGCCTTCGCACTCACCGCTCGGGACGTCAACATCCACAAAGATATCGTTGAACCATTTTTCATCTCGATGCGAATGGACCTCTCCGACCGCGTCTATACCCAAGAATCGTTCGACGCGTATGTCTACGGGTCTGCCGAGGTTGTCGGGCTGATGTGCCTCGCGGTGTTCATCCGCGACGACAAGCCCGATACCGAAACCGCGCGAACCCTCTACAACGGCGCACGCGCCTTGGGGGCCGCTTTTCAAAAGGTCAATTTCTTGCGTGACCTCGCCGCTGACGTTGATGATCTGGGGCGTTCGTATTTCCCCGGCATTACGATTTCCAAATTTGCCGAGGACGACAAGCACCGTTTGTGCGATGACATCTCGGATGATTTGGATGCGGCGGCCCGCACGATTCCGCTGTTGCCCCGTGATGCGGCTCGGGCCGTCGGACTCGCGCACGGGCTGTTCGCTCGACTCAATTCGCGAATTCGCGCGACCCCAGCCGAGACCGTGAAATCGACACGCATCCGCGTGAATGACCTTGAAAAACTCCTCATTGCAGTCCGCGTCGTCGTGCGCGGCGGAAAGTAGATCCATGACTCAGAAACACGTCGTCATCATCGGAGCTGGAATCGGCGGTCTGGGCGCCTCGGGCCTTCTCGCGAAGGACGGGTATCGCGTCACCGTGCTCGAATCGTTGCCGATAGTCGGCGGTCGCGCCGGAACATGGTCGAAAGACGGCTTCCGGTTCGACACCGGCCCATCGTGGTACCTCATGCCCGAGGTGTTCGACCACTATTTCCGACTGATGGGTTCGTCCAGCGCCAAGGAACTCAACCTGAGCCTCCTGGACCCCGGTTACCGCGTGTTCTTCGAACCAAAGGGCGCGAAGCCCTCGGAACACGTTGACATCGAGGTCGGACGCGACAAAAACATTGACATGTTCGAAAAGATTGAACCGGGTTCGCGCGCGGCGGTCGGAAAGTACCTCGATTCCGCGACGGAAACCTACGTGGTCGCCAAGAAGTACTTCCTGTATTCGTCGTTCCAGAGCCTGTTGCCGCTGTTCAATCGCGAGGTCCTCGGTCGCATCGGCACGCTCGTGCGCTTGTTGACCGGAACGATCTGGTCGTTTGTCGGCCGGCACGTCAAATCCACCCGGGCCAAGCAGATTCTGGGTTACCCCGCGGTGTTCCTTGGCGCGAGCCCGTTCAACGCGCCCGCGATGTTCCACCTCATGAGCCACCTCGACCTCGTTGATGGCGTCCTCTATGCGCAGGGTGGGTTCACTCGGGTAATTCACGCGATTCGAGACCTTGCAATCAAGGCCGGTGTCATCATTCACACGAGCTCACCGGTGACGTCGATCACCATCGACAAAACCAGCGGCGCCAAGGCGACGGGCGTGACCTACCGGGACGCGCAGGGCATCGAACACACGATTGCCGCGGACATCGTGGTGTCTGGAGCCGACCTGCACTTCACCGAGACGCAGCTGCTGCCCGACGACCTCCAGACCTTCCCCGACACCTGGTGGGAGAACAAGACACCGAGCCCCGGCGCGGTGCTGATGTACCTCGGCGTCAAGGGAAAACTTCCCGAACTGCTGCACCACAGCCTCTTTTTCACCGAGGACTGGAACGAAAACTTTTCGCAGGTGTTTGCCAAGAAGCCCACGATGCCGAACCCCGCGTCCTTCTACGTGTGCAGGCCGTCCGCCACGGACGACGAGGTCGCACCGAAAGGACACGAAAACATTTTCGTTCTCGTCCCCTGTCCCCCTGACGTGACGCTCGGAAAGGGCGGGCTCGACGGCAAGGGCGACGCATCGATCGAGGAAATCGCGGACCGAACGATTGACGCAATCGCGCACTGGGCGGGAATCCCCGATTTCCGCAAACGAATTGTCTTGCGCCGAACGGTCGGACCCGCTGACTTCCAGAACGACCTCAACGCCTGGAAGGGTAACGCACTCGGACCGGCTCACACACTCATGCAGAGCGCTGTGTTCCGCGCCGGCAACATCTCGAAGAAAGTCGACGACCTGTATTACGTCGGGTCCAGCACTATTCCGGGAATCGGACTTCCGATGTGTCTCATTTCAGCCGAGGTGCTGCTCAAGCGCCTGCGCGGTGACGTGTCAGCAACACCACTTCCCGACGTGGAAATCGGTTCCTGACTAGCGATCGAACTTCAGGCGAAGCGGCAACATCAACACGAGACCGAGCGCCAGCACCGCAACGATTCCGAGGATGCCCCAGTAGTCGGCACCTCCGAGGGTGACGAAGAACGCGAAGAGCGCCGGCGTGATGAACGAGATCGCGCGACCCGTTGTTGCGTACAAACCGAAGAGCTCGCCTTCCCCTCCCTCGGGCGCGAGGCGGGCGAGAAGCGAGCGACCGGCGGCTTGGGCCGGACCGACGAACATCGTGAGAAGCAGCCCGAACACCCAGAAGACCATCGGTCCGCCGTCGTGCAGGACGAACAACATTGTTCCCGAAATCACGAGGCCGAGAAGCGAGCCGACGATGACGCCCTTTGACGAGAATCGGTCATCGAGAACCCCACCCGCAAACACTCCGAGGCCCGCGATGAGATTTCCGCCGATTGCGAAGAAGATCACCTCGGTGTCGGACAAGCCGAAGACCTTACCCGCGAGGATTCCGCCGAAGGTGAACACTCCGACGAGTCCGTCACGGAACACGGCGCTCGCCATGAGGAAGTAGAACGTCTCGGGGGCGTTCTTCGCGAGGTTGGCGATCTTGCGGAACACCTTGCCGTACGAACCAAAAATTCCAAGTTTGGCGTCAGGGTCGACCGCCGTGTTCTCGGGCACAAATACCAGAACCGGGATGGCGAAGATGGCCGACCACACCGCGGCCAAGAGCGCGATGAAACGAATGTTCATGCCACCCTCTTCGGTCACTCCGAACCAGTAGGGTTCGGCGAGGATGAATCCGAGGAGGGCGACAACGAGAACGACGATTCCTCCGAGGTAGCCGAGTCCCCAACCAAAGCCGGAGATGCGCCCGACGTTGGACGGCGTCGAAATCTGCAACAGCATCGCGTTGTAGTTGACGTTCGCCATCTCGTAGAACACGGTGGCAACGGTGATGAGCACGAGGCCTGTAATGAAGAAATCGGGCGCACCCTCAACGAAGAACATCGCGAGAGTTGCGACGATGACAACAAGAGTGTTGATTCCGAGCCAGCGACGGCGTCGGCCACCCTGGTCGGTGCGCTGCCCGACGATGGGCGCGAGAATCGCGACGACCACACCGCCAATGGCAAGAGCCCAGCCGAGGTTGGCGGTCAATGCCGAGCTCGCGGCGTTGTAAACCCGCTCTTCGAAGCCTCCTTCGATGGTGACGCCGGGCCTCGGCTTGTACGCCGCGACGACGTCGGGATCGATGAAGTAATCCGAAACGATGTAACGCGCAAACACGAACGTCGTGATGAGTACAGAGAACGCGGAGGTTCCCCAGTCCCACAGCGCCCAGGAAATTGTCTGGATGAGAGGAGTCTTACCACGGGCCTGATTAACGGCGTTGTTCGTCATGGTATAACGCTAGCGCGTGGCGCGTGAATTTGGGAAGTACCGTGCGGAAACCTTTAGATATGAGCGACACACGCTCAAGTTTTGCGACGTCGACTTGACAAAGTTCTGCACAGGCGTCAAACTTGACACAACGCGACTCAAGTTGTCGGTCAGACTTGACGCTTCCGCGAAATTTTCACACCACAACGAAACATCGCCGGCAACGGCGGGAAGGAAAGACACCATGGCACGAGCTGTTGGAATTGACCTCGGAACGACCAACTCGGTCGTCGCGGTCCTCGAAGGTGGAGAACCCACCGTCATCGCCAACGCGGAAGGTTTCCGCACGACTCCGTCGATCGTTGCATTCACGAAGGACGGCGAGGTGCTCGTCGGTGAAACCGCGAAGCGCCAGGCCGTCACGAACGTCGACCGCACAATTGCCTCCGTCAAGCGCCACATGGGAACAACGTGGACGCAGGATGTCGATGATAAGAAGTACACCGCCCAAGAAATCTCGGCGCGAATCCTCGGGAAGCTCAAGCGCGACGCCGAAACCTACCTCGGCGAAAAGGTGACCGACGCCGTCATCACCGTTCCCGCGTACTTCAACGACGCCGAGCGCCAGGCGACGAAAGAAGCGGGCGAGATTGCCGGTCTCAATGTTCTGCGCATCATCAACGAGCCCACTGCGGCCGCACTCGCGTATGGGCTCGACAAGGGCAAGGAAGACGAGCTTATTCTTGTCTTCGACCTCGGTGGCGGAACGTTCGACGTTTCATTGCTCGAAGTTGGCAAGGACGACGACTTCAGCACGATTCAGGTTCGCGCAACCGCCGGTGACAACCGTCTCGGTGGCGACGACTGGGATGCCCGCATCGTCGATTACCTCGCAAAGCAATTCAAAGAGACAACCGGTGTCGATGTGTCTGGCGACAAGATCGCCAAGCAACGACTTAAGGAAGCGGCCGAACAGGCAAAAAAGGAACTTTCGTCCTCAATGAGCGCGTCCGTTCAACTTCCGTACCTGTCGCTCACCGAAAACGGCCCCGCCAACCTCGACGAGACAATAACGCGCGCCAAGTTCGAAGAATTGACGGCGGACCTGCTGCAGCGCACGGCGAAACCATTCCAGGACGTTATCAAGGAAGCGAAAATCAAGGTGTCCGAGATTGACCACATCGTTCTCGTCGGTGGATCGACGCGCATGCCAGCCGTCGCTGAACTTGTCAAGAAGCTTGCGGGCAAGGATGCGAACAAGGGCGTCAACCCTGACGAGGTCGTGGCTGTCGGAGCTTCCCTCCAGGCCGGGGTCCTCATGGGAGAGCGTAAAGACGTTCTTCTCATCGACGTCACCCCGCTGAGCCTCGGAATCGAGACCAAGGGCGGAATCATGACCAAGCTCATCGAGCGCAACACGGCCATTCCGACCAAGCGATCAGAGACCTTCACGACCGCCGACGACAACCAGCCCTCCGTGTCGATCCAGGTCTTCCAGGGCGAGCGTGACTTCACGCGCGACAACAAGTCGCTCGGAAACTTCGAACTCACCGGAATCGCCCCAGCTCCTCGCGGTGTCCCGCAGGTCGAGGTCACGTTCGACATCGACGCTAACGGAATCGTCCACGTGTCCGCCAAGGACAAGGGAACGAACAAGGAACAGTCGATGACAATCACCGGCGGTTCCTCGCTCTCGAAGGACGACATCGAGCGCATGGTTCGCGAGGCGGAAGAGCACGCCGCTGAAGACCACGCTCGTCGTGAAACCGCTGAGAAGCGCAACGTCGCCGAACAGATGGCCTACTCGGTCGAGAAACTGCTCGAAGACAATGACGACAAACTGCCCGACGACGTCAAGTCAGAGGTCCGTGCCGACGTCGACGCACTCAAGACGGCGCTCGCGGGTACGGATGACGCCGCGGTGGACGCCGCTGTCGAAAGGCTCCAGGCAAGCCAGGGCAAGCTCGGCGACGCGATCTATGCGAACCAGGGCGACGCCGCGGGGGACGAGACCCCGGAGTCAACCAAGGACGACGAGGACATCATCGACGCCGAGGTTGTCGATGACGAGGAAGACAAAGAAGCCAAAGATGACAAGGACTCCACGAAATAGCCATGTCGGACAACGAACAGAACAACGACGAGCACGTTCCCCCCACCGAACCGGTCGAGGACTCTACCGAGGACACGACTGACGAGGCGGGGGAACCCAGCCTCGCGGACGAAGCAGCCGAACAGAACGCCGAGGAACTCCTCGAGTCGATGCTCGGCGAGGTCGAACGCAACCTGGTCGAGGAATACCGCGACCGCGCCGCCCGCGCCGAAGCCGAGCTTGCTAACTTCCGCACTCGCGTCGAACGTGATCGCGCCGCTAACCGCGACGCCGTCATCGCCGAAGTGATTCGCGCCGTCCTTCCCGCGATGGACGACCTCAACCGCGCCGAGTCACACGGAGACCTGGCCGGCAGCCCGCTCGAAATCGTGGCGCAAAAGATCCGTACCGGCTTCGGCCGATTCGGGCTGGCATCGGTTGGCGAGGTCGGCGAAGCGTTCGACCCGAACCGTCACGAAGCAATCGTGAAACTTCCCACCGAGGGCGCAACGAGCGAGACCGTTGCTGACGTCGTCGAGGTGGGCTACACACTCGGGGACCGACTTATTCGACCTGCCAAGGTCGCTGTCGCCGCACCGACGGAATAGTCGAAGGAGGGACGCTATGGCAAGCCAAGACTGGTTCGATAAGGACTTTTATGCCGTTCTCGGCGTCTCGAAGGACGTGTCGGATGCGGAACTGAAAAAGGTCTACCGAAAGTTGGCTCGACAGTTCCACCCCGATTCGAACCCCGGTGACGCGAAGGCCGAGGCGCGATTCAAGGAAATCAGCGAGGCGTACACCGTCTTGTCGGATTCGGCGTCGCGCCAGGAATACGACCAGATTCGCGCGATGGGTGGTGGTGCGCGTTTCTCGTCGGGCGGCAACGGACCGGGCGGTTTCGACGACGTGTTCGGAAACATATTTGGCGGTGGCGGCCGGACCCGTTTCCAACAGAGCCCCGAGGATATCTTCGGCGGAATGTTCGGTGGCGGCGCAGGTGGATTCACCGGTCAGCAACGCTCGAGTGCCCGAAAGGGTGCCGACCTCACCGCGAACATCACCATCGATTTCCGCACCGCGATTCAGGGCGGCGAGATCTCTCTCGACATTCGCGGCACCAAGCCCCTCCAAATCTCAATCCCCGCTGGCGTCAACGACAAACAAAAGATTCGCGTGCGCAACAAGGGCGAACAATCGATGACGGGCGGAGCCTCCGGCGACCTCGTCATCACCGTCACGGTTCGTGACCACCCGGTCTTCGATCGTGACGGGGACAACCTGCGCGTTGATATCCCAATCACAATCCCCGAAGCAATTCTGGGGGCGACAATCGAGGTCCCGACTCTCGAGGGCGACAGGGTCAAGGTCAAGGTCCCGGCGAACACCCCGAGTGGCCGGGTGCTACGCGTTCGTGAGCGCGGCGTGAAGGTCAAGGGAAAACGTGGCGACCTGCTCGCGACGATCCTCATCGTCACGCCCGACCTGATTTCGGACAAGACCAAGAAGCTTGTTGAGGAATTCAAGACCCTCAACGACGTTCACAGTCCTCGCGAAACGCTCTATGGCAAGGCAAGCCTCTAGGGGGGACCGTGTTCACCGAAGACGACCCGATTTTCCCCATCGCCCAGGCGGCGGAACTCGCGGCGATGCATCCGCAGACGCTGCGACAATACGATCGGCTCGGGCTCGTGTCACCGGGTAGAACCGCTGGGCGCACCCGTCGCTATTCGATGAGGGACATTGTCCAATTGCGCGAGGTTCAGCGTCTCTCGAACGAAGGGCTCAACCTCGAGGGGATTCGCCGGATCCTTCAACTCGAAAACACCGTCACCGACCTCAATCAGCGTGTTCGCGAGCTCGAATCCCTCCTCGCTGACGCGATGATTGCTCGTCCAGGGAGCCGCGTCTTTGCGGCGGGTAAAGGCGGCGAAGTCGTCTCTCTTCGAGCCGGTACTCGCTCGCAGAAGTCCAATCAGGTCGTCGTATGGCGACCGTTTCCCTGGCGCGACCGCTAGGACCCGAGGAGAAAACCATGGCCAACATGCAAGGTGCCCCTTCCTCGCAGGAAGAACAGAAATCCGCGCTGGAACAGTACGGAGTGAACCTGACGGCGATTGCTCAGACCGGAAAACTCGACCCCGTGATCGGGCGTGACGCCGAGATCCGTCGAATCACCCAAGTGCTTACGCGCCGAACCAAAAATAACCCCGTTCTGATTGGTGAACCGGGCGTCGGAAAGACCGCCGTCGTCGAGGGACTGGCGCAACGCATCATCGCGGGCGATGTCCCCGACAGTCTCAAGGGCAAGGAAATTGTCGCGATTGACCTTGCCGCGCTCGTTGCCGGGGCGAAATACCGTGGCGAATTCGAGGAACGACTCAAGGCCGTTCTCAAGGAAATCGACGAGTCCGACGGTCGCATCATTACGTTCATCGACGAACTGCACAATCTCATGGGTGCGGGCGGTGGTGAAGGATCGATCGCAGCGGCAAACATGCTCAAGCCGATGCTCGCACGGGGCGAACTTCGACTGATCGGCGCAACGACACTTGATGAGTACCGCGAACACATCGAAAAGGACGCGGCACTCGAACGCCGATTCCAACAGGTTTATGTTGGTGAACCGAGCGTCGAGGATACAATCGCGATCTTGCGCGGCCTCAAGGAACGCTACGAGGCGCACCACCGGGTTGTCATTGCCGACAGCGCGCTCATTGCCGCCGCGACAATGTCGAATCGATACATTACGTCTCGACAACTGCCGGATAAGGCGATTGACCTTATTGACGAGGCGGCAAGCCGGCTCAAAATGGAGATTGAATCGTCACCCGTCGAGATTGACGAATTGCGCCGACTGGTCGATCGCCTCACGATCGAAGAACTTGCGCTCAAGAAAGAGAAGGACGACGCGTCCAAGGAGCGTCTGTCGAAACTGCGCGGTGAACTCGACGAGAAGCGGGCGGCGCTCGCTGAACTTCAGAAACGATGGGATTCCGAAAAGGCGTCGCTGCAGGGTGTTGGCGACTTGATGACGAAACTCAACGATGCGCGAATCGAACTTGATCTCGCAATGCGTGAGGGTGACTACGAAAAGGCGTCCAAGATCAACTACGAGGTCATTCCCGAATTCGAGGCGGCAATCGCGTCAGCAGAATCGGGCGAACAGATCGGCGACCGCATGGTCAACGATCGTGTGACCGAGGAGGACATCGCTGCGGTCGTTGCGGCGTGGACCGGGATTCCCGTCGACAAATTGACACAGGGCGAAACCGAGAAACTCTTGAACCTTGAAAAGGAACTCGCCAAACGGCTCGTTGGTCAAGAGGACGCCGTTCGAGCGGTGTCGGACGCGGTTCGCCGCAGTCGCGCCGGTGTCTCTGACCCGAACCGTCCGACCGGCTCGTTTCTGTTCCTCGGACCGACCGGTGTCGGCAAGACCGAGCTTGCCAAGGCGCTCGCCGACTACTTGTTCGATGACCAGAAGGCCCTGATCCGCGTCGACATGAGCGAGTACGGCGAGAAGTTCTCGGTGTCGCGTCTGATTGGTGCGCCTCCCGGCTACGTGGGGTTCGAACAAGGCGGTCAGTTGACCGAGGCCGTTCGTCGCCGCCCGTATTCCGTCGTTTTACTCGACGAGGTCGAAAAGGCTCACCCCGAGGTGTTCGACCTGTTGTTGCAGGTGTTTGACGACGGACGTTTGACCGACGGTCAGGGTCGCACGGTTGACTTCCGCAACACGATTTTCATCCTCACGTCGAACCTCGGCTCGAACTTCCTCGTCGACCCAGACATGTCGTGGGAGGACAAAAAGATTGCCGTCAACGAGACGGTTCGACAGGCGTTCAAACCCGAGTTCGTCAATCGTCTGGACGACATCGTCGTGTTCGCGCCGTTGTCGAGCGATGACCTCGAACGCATTGTCGACATCACCGTCGATCGCCTCGCCGGCCGCCTCGGTGATCGCCGCCTCACTCTTGGCGTCTCCCCTGGCGCGCGCATGTGGCTATCGGAACGCGGGTACGACCCGATCTACGGCGCCCGACCGCTTCGCCGACTGATGCAACACGAAATAGATGACCGACTCGCCACCGCCCTGATTGCCGGGAACATTTCCGACGGTGATGCGGTTGTGGTTGATGTGGCGTCCGATGGTAACTCACTCACCGTTTCCCGCAACATCCCCTAACCCCAAATACACAAAGGACATCATGAGCAAGCGAGCAGTTACCGAGTACCCCATCAACGACGCCCTGGCAAACCGCTGGAGCCCCCGTTCGTTTGACCCGACCGCGGTCCTTACCGCAGCCGATCTTGGACCTGCCTTCGAGGCTGCCCGGTGGGCGCCGTCGGCGAACAACCTTCAGCCGTGGCAGTTCATCGTCGGTTATCGCGGTGACGAGACTTTCGCAAAGATTGCCGAAGACCTCTCGGGTTTCAACGCGGGCTGGGCGCCCGATGCTAGCGCGCTTGTCGTTACCGTCACCAACACCGTCACCGCGTCTGGTCGAGACAACGCCTACGCGCGCTACGACCTCGGGCAGTCCGTCGCGCACTTCACTATCCAGGCAACTGCGGATGGCCACATGACGCACCAGATGGGTGGGTTCGATATCGACGCGCTCACGATCGCACTCGGAGTTACCGAACCGTGGGAGATCGTGTCCCTTATCGCCGTAGGCGCACTGGGTGACCCGAACAAACTGCCCGAAGATCGGCGTGACGCCGAAACCGGTCCGCGCGAGCGCAAGCCTCTGAACGAGGTCGTGCGCTAGTCCGTTGACTTGTCGCTGAGTTCGACTCAGCCGAGCAAGGCTTTGTCAAGGAGTGCGAAGAGCGCGGACTTCATGTCGTCGCGATTCGTGACCGGGAATGTCCACGGGATGGAAACCTCGAGGGTCTCGCCGTTCTTTTCAACTGAGAAAACGCCGTTTGATTCGGTGATGTCGACCAATAGCACGGTCGATTCGAGCTCTGCTCCGGCCAGTTTTTCCGCCATGAATCGCATGTGGTCGGCCATTGATGGGTCGTTCATGTAATCGCACACACCGCGCACATCGATAGGGTCAAGGGTCATTATTCGTATTCCTTTCGACTGTTACCAAAACATCGGGCGGTCGTCGTCCTCGTCCGCTCCACCGATTTCGACGACGACGGGAACGTGGTCGCTCGGTTGTTCACCCTTGCGCTGATCGCGGTCGATGAAGGCATCGGTGACGTTCGCCGCAAACGCGGGCGACCCCAGGATGAAGTCGATGCGCAGACCCTCATTGCGCGGGAAGGACAGGTTTTTGTAGTCCCAATAGGTGTAGCCCTCCGGGACACGCGGCCGAACGCAGTCGGTCAGGTTCATCGACTCAAACTTCGCGAAAGATTCGCGTTCGACGGGCGAAATGTGGGTGGATAGGCCGGGAACCATTCGCGGGTCACCGCAGTCGTCATCGAAGGGAGCGATGTTGAAATCCCCCATGATCGCGAGCTGGTCGAACGTCGTCATTTCCGATGCGGTGGACGTTCGAAGTGCCTCGAGCCAGCGCAACTTGTAATTGAAGTGCGGGTCATCGAGCGACCGCCCGTTCGGGACGTACAAACTCCAGAGGCGAACCCCTTCGACCGTGACGCCGATCGCGCGGGCTTCTAATGGCGGGTCATCCCCGTCGTGGTCCTTGGCAAACCCGGGCATGCCGTCAAATCCGACGGTGACGTCCGTCATCGGGAGCCTCGAGATGAAGGCGACTCCGTTCCACTGTGACAACCCGTGGCACACGATGTCGTAGCCGGCCGACTCGAGTGCGGCCCGTGGGAACTGGTCGTCCCGGCACTTTGTCTCTTGCAGCGCTAGCACATCAATGTCGCTCGCACCCAGCCAGTCGACGACGCGATCGACTCGGGTTCGAATCGAGTTGATGTTCCAGGTTGCAATGCGCACGAGTGCGAGTTTAGGCGTTCGCTAAGGTTAAGGAATGACCGACGACCGCTCGCAACTCGCGTCCCTCATCAAGGACAACGCAGTTTTTTTCGGGGATTTCACTCTGACGAGCGGCGTGAAGGCGACCTATTACATCGACCTCCGCCGCGTCAGCCTCGACCACCGCGTCGCACCGCTTATCGGTGACGTCATGGTCGAGCTCATCGAGGACATCCCCAACATCGCCGCCGTGGGCGGGCTGACCATGGGCGCCGACCCGATTGCGGCGGCCGTTCTGCACCGGGGTGTACTGAAGGGCCAGAATTACGACGCGTTTGTCGTTCGCAAAGAACCCAAAGAACACGGTCGCGGCAAACAGGTTGAAGGCCCCGATCTCGAGGGCAAGCGTGTCATCGTGCTCGAAGACACGTCGACGACCGGCGGTTCTCCCCTTGCCGCCGCGGCCGCACTGGAAAAGGTGGGCGCGACTGTCGTCGCGATTGCCGTTGTTGTGGACCGAAACACGGGCGCAAAGGAAGTTATCGAGGCCGCCGGCTACGAATATCGAGCGGCGATTTCACTGAGTGATTTGGGGTTGGAATCATGACCGACAAGGACAACGACGACTCTCGGGACGACGTCGACTGGCTCAAAGACGCCTTTGATCGCGCCATCCAGGGCGACAACGGAACAGTCCCCGATGCCGCGCGCCCGGTGGTCAACCCCTTCGCCGGACTGACGCCGACGAGCGACTCAGCACCGGTTGAGCACGTCGTGCCCGTTGAGCCCATCGCTCCGACCACCCCGATATTTCCGCGGGAGTCGGTCGAGATGCCGTCAAACCGACACGACCTTGACCTCGATTTCGAGACCGACGACATGCCTCCGGTCACGTTGTTTGAGCCGGTGATCCCGGTCGATTACTCAATTCCGGCGGTGGCAACCGACTACCCGCCCACCGAGACTCTTGACGCAGTTGATTTGCCGGCGACGGCGGTGCCCGAACTCGTTGCGCCGGTTATACCGGTCGTCACACCGCCCACCCCGTCGGAAGAAACGAGCGGAATCGACTTCATCGGCGCGCTCTTTTCGTCGACCGATACGTCGGCCCCGACGATCCCGATTGTCGCTGCACTGGGAAGTCCTCCCCCCGACACCTCAAGACCAGCTCGAGAACCGAGACCGGCGGACGAGGCGAATTTACGCGGGCGACTGCTGTTAATCGTTGGGGGAATCGTTGTCGTCATCGTTTCGATAGGCGCATTCCTCGCGGGCGGTTTTGTGGCTTCGCCGGCTGCCGCGCCGACCCCAGAGGTCACCGAAGCGCCGGTTGCACCGACGGCTGCTCAGTTGCCGGGCGAATACTCATTCATCGAACTTTTCGGAGGTGAATGCCTTGATCCTTTTGACACCGCGTGGGCCTCGACGTTTAGCGTGGTCGATTGTGCCACCCCGCACTCGGCGCAACTCGTCTACGCCGGCGATCTCGCTGTAGACGGGTCTTACCTGTCCTACCCCGGCGACGATATCGTGGGGAACGCCGCGATGGCGGAATGTTCGCGCAAGGGCGTCCTCAATCTGGCGGGCGCCAATACTTACTCTGACCTGCTCGTTTCGTCGGCTTACCCCATTTCAGCGGAGGCATGGGACTCGGGTGAGACGCGGTATTACTGTTTCGTGAACCTGTCGAGCGGCGACCCCATCGACGGTGATCTCGCCGGCAAACTGATTACTCGGGGCGCGGAGGCAACTCCGGAACCGACCGCGACCCCTTAACGCCGAGCCGCGATTCCATTACCGCGACGGCGGCGTCGGACTGGTCAATCAAGACGACATGGCGACCGAGCTCACGGGCGGCCGCACCCGTGGTCCCGCTTCCCGCGAACGCATCGAGGACCCAATCCCCCCGCCGACTCGACGCGGCGATCATCCGCCGCAGAATTCCGACGGGCTTTTGGGTCGCGTACCCCGTTTTTTCCTTGCCTGTCGGGGACACAATGGTGTGCCACCACACATCGGTAGGCAGTTTTCCGCGCGCGACCTTCTCGGGGGTCACAAGCCCAGGGGCCATGTAAGGCTCGCGGTCAACTTCGGTCGAATCGAAAAAGTAGGCTGCCGGGTTCTTCACGTACACCAAAATCGTGTCGTGTTTAGTCGGCCACTTTGTGGTCGATTTCGCACCGTAGTCGTAGGCCCAAATGATTTCGTTGAGAAAACTCTCGCGCCCGAACAGCGCGTCCAACGCGACCTTGGCGTAGTGCGCCTCTCGATAGTCGAGGTGCAGATACAGCGTGCCCGAATCAGTGAGCACTCGGTGCGCCTCGACAAGTCGGGGTTCGAGGAACCCCCAATAGTCTTTGAACGCGTCGTCGTACCCGTACAAAATCCCCTTGACCGTCTCGTAGGACGCACCGCCGAATCCGGTTCTTGTCCCGCCCTCGGCGCGCACGGTCTTCAGTGATTGGCGTTCTTGCCGTCGACCGGTATTGAATGGCGGGTCAAGATACACGACCTGGAACGTTTCGTCCGGCAGTCGCCTCAATAGTTCGAGGTTGTCGCCCTGCACGATGTGGGTCTCGGTCATTCCCCTAAGTTAACAGAGTGACGGAAGACGAACGCGATTCGGCGACACCCGAACTTTCCACGCACGGCGTTGGCCCGTGGAGTGGAGAGTGGCCGACCGACCCCAACTTCGACCCAGCACTCCTCGAAAATGGCGACACCCGCAATGTCATCGACGAATACCGCTATTGGACGATGGAATCGATTGTCGCTGACCTTGATTCCAAGCGTCATCAATTTCACGTCGCGATCGAGAACTGGCAACACGACCTCAACATCGGGTCGATTGTTCGCACCGCGAATGCGTTCCTCGCGAATACGGTCCACATCGTCGGCCGCCGGCGCTGGAACAAGCGCGGGGCGATGGTCACCGATCGTTACCAGCATGTGATTCACCACCCCACGATCGACGAATTTCTCGATTGGGCGAGGACCCACAAACTGACGGTCGTCGGTGTCGACAACGTCCCGGGTTCGGTGTCGATTGACGAAACCTCGTTGCCCGAGGCGTGCGTGTTGCTGTTCGGCCAAGAGGGACCGGGGCTGTCGCCCGAAGCCATCGCCGCGAGCGACCTCGTCGTCGAGATTGAACAATTTGGTTCTACGCGGTCGCTTAATGCGTCGGCTGCCGCGGCCATCATCATGCACTCCTGGATCCGAGAGCACATCGTCGCCAAACGGTAGACTGAAAAAGTTCGCCGATCGAAGGAATCGACATGCCCGCAGTAGTCATCATTGGAGCCCAGTGGGGTGACGAGGGTAAGGGTAAAGCAACCGACCTCATCGCGGGACGTATCGATCACGTCGTCAAATTTAACGGCGGAAACAACGCCGGTCACACGGTTGTCATCGGGGACGAAAAGTATGCGCTGCACCTCTTGCCCTCCGGAATCCTCACCGAGGGCGTCGTACCCGTCATCGCAAACGGCGTCGTCATCGACCTCGAGGTCTTGTTCGAAGAGCTCGACGCCTTGATCAGTCGCGGCATCGACGTATCACGGCTTCGCGTGTCGGCCAACGCTCACGTCATCACCTCCTACCACCGCACGCTCGACAAGGTCACGGAACGATTCCTCGGAAAGCGCCAGATTGGGACCACGGGTCGCGGAATCGGACCCACCTACGCCGACAAAATAAACCGCGTGGGGATCCGCATCCAAGATATTTTCGACGAAGGAATTCTGCGCCAGAAGGTCGACGGCGCCCTGGACATGAAGAACCACCTCCTCGTCAAGATTTACAACCGCCGAGCGATAACCGCCGACGAAATCGTCGACGAACTGCTGTCGTACGCCGACCGCCTTCGCCCCTTGGTGTGCGACACGTCGCTGTTGCTTCACGAGGCGCTCGCCGATGGGAAGACGGTCTTGTTCGAAGGTGGCCAGGCAACGATGCTTGATGTCGACCACGGTACGTACCCGTTTGTCACCTCGTCCAACTCAACAGCCGGCGGCGCGTCAACAGGGGCGGGAATCGGACCGAACCAGATATCCCGCGTGATCGGAATCGTCAAGGCGTACACGACTCGCGTTGGGTCTGGTCCCTTCCCGACGGAACTCGACAACGAGGAAGGCGAGCGACTTCGACAGGCCGGCGCTGAGTTCGGCACAACCACCGGCCGCCCGCGTCGATGCGGATGGTACGACGCCCCGATTGCACGTTATTCGGCGCGCATTAACGGAATTACCGACTTTGTCCTCACCAAGCTCGATGTGCTCACGGGGCTCACGGAAATCCCGGTCTGCGTCGCCTATGAGGTCGACGGGGTTCGTTTCGATGAAATGCCGATTAACCAATCTGATTTCCACCACGCGACACCCGTATATGAATCGCTCCCCGGCTGGACCGAAGACATCTCGACCGCACGTTCCTTTTCGGACCTCCCCGCGAACGCACAGAACTACGTTCACGCCATCGAAAAAATATCCGGCGCCCGGTTCTCGGCGATTGGCGTCGGACCTGCCCGGGACGAAATCATCGCAATTCACGACCTTCTCGACTAGAACGTCCAAGTTTTGTCCAAGATTTGGCTAAAGCCCGAACGGACAGAGATCGTCGGATTTACACTGGGGCTATGGAACATGAAAGAAAGCGCATGACACAACGCCTCATTGTCACCACTGTGGCGTCCGCCGCGTTGTTGCTGACGACGCTGGCAGGCTGTGCCCCGACTGTTCCCAGCGAGTCCATGAGCGTACTCACTGGAAACGAAATTCTCACTGCCGACCTAGGGACCGACTTAACGGCACGTGGTGTGGTTCTCGCTGCGGTCCTCCTTGTCGCGGGTGATGTCGAAAAGGCTCTGGCCAAGGGTGTCGTCACAGCACCCGAGGTGCAGGCTGCACGTGCGGCAATCGCCGAGGGAACACTCGATATGTGGCGTCAGCGAGCCGACGCGGACGAGGCCACCCCGTGATCCGCAAATCTGCTTTTGTGACCGCCGCGGTCATCGGTGCGGTCGTGTTCACCAGCACTACGCCGGCCCAGGCCGCGGATCAGAGCGCAATCAAACGAGCAATTGTGGTCACCGTGCTGAATAACCTTGGCGTCCAACCGACCGACCAGCTTGTCAACGACATAGTCGGAGGTATCCCGATGGAATTTTTCGATTCGACGCTGGTTCGCGAGGTTGGAACTGCTCTCGATAATTCGGAGGATCCGACACTCATCATTAGCCAGACGGTTGACAGCGACGGTGACGGCATCCCCAATGCTGACGCAACGGTTGATTCCGATGAAGAGTCCGATGACGACGCTGATGAGGCTGATGACGACTCGTCGGGTTCGTCGGGCTCCGATGGCGACTCCAATGATGACGCTGATGAGGCTGATGACGACTCTGATGATGGCGAAGAAGACGAAGAAGACGGCGACGACGACGACAACTAGATATCACTAGGGGTGGGGTGACACGCGTCCAACGGCACTCGATGCGGTTGGACGCGATGCTTTGTAGGCTGAACCCATGGATGAGGAAACGGCTGCCGAGCTTCGCGACTTGCGACAGAGTATTGACAATGTCGACGCCGCACTGATCCACATGCTTGCCGAGCGGTTTCGATTCACGCAGAAGGTTGGCCAATTGAAGGCTCGTGCCGGGTTGCCACTGTCGGACAAGACGCGTGAAGCGACGCAAATCGATCGGCTTACCGCTCTGGCTCACGACGCGAACCTGGACCCAGTCTTCGCCGAGAAGTTCCTCAACTTTATTGTCGCCGAGGTCATTCGTCATCACGAAAAAATCGCCAACGACTCACAGGGGTAACGCGCGCTGGATTCGTTCGCTGTTTCCTCGGTGTTCACCCGAATTCCACGTCGTTTCCGCACACTATACGAATGGTTGTTACGCGCCCGAAATTCGTCCCGCTACACGGGTGGGCCATCTCACTTGAACCGATGACATCGGAACATTTTGCTGATCTTTTCGCCGCAATCGCCCACCCCGTCGTTTTTGAACAGGGCTTTGGGGGCGGGCTTGCAAACCTCACGACCGACATCGCGAGTTTCTCGGGATGGGCTTCGTCGCACTTTAAGTTCGACACCTCGCACGTGTACATCATTCGGGCGGAATCCGGTCCGTTGGCAGGGGCGCTCCTCGGGACGACCACACTGGGTGACTTCGATGACGAGCGCGAACACACGCACATCTTTTCCACCGCGTTTGCCCCGCACGCCTGGGGGACAACGGTCAACGCAGTGACCAAGTACTTGTTACTTGACCGCGCGTTCAATCACGGCTACGGCCGCGTGCGAATCCAGGCTGATGTTATGAACCATCGGTCACGCAGGGCAATCGAGGCGCTGGGCGCTCAATTCGAAGGTGTTGTTCGACGCGACAAGAAACGCGCTGACGGTTCGTGGCGCGACACCGCGTTGTATTCAATCCTGATCGATGAATGGCCGATGGTTGCGGGTCGTCTCGAGCGGCGAATCACCGAGAAGGCTGTTGCTCAGCCTCTCCGGGCGATCCCGATCTCGCTTGGTTAGCTAGGCGCTGACAGCCGGCAGGTTGGAATACAACTTGTGGGCGGTTTCGAGGCACTGGTCAATCATGCGTTGTTGACGCTTCACGGTGACGTATTTTGGGCCAACCCAAGCCGGCACGAATGAACCGTCCGGAGCCTTTTCTCGCAGCATCCAGGCGAAAACACATTCCTCAGCGCCGGTGACAAACAATTGCCACTGCACCTGCCGCTTGTAATAAATCGGGACCCAATCGTATGAGCCCCAATCCCGACCGGTTGTCTTCACTTCGACGATAGTTCCGTGGTCGGGGGACAACCCGTCGGGGGTGGCCATCATCCAATTCGCTTCTGTCGACGCAATCAGCCAGTCATTGCCGGCGACGTCGAAACGCTCAGCGAGCTTGTCGATAATGTTCGATTCCTGATCGCGCCCGAACGCCATAAATGCGTTATCGGGGATGGGAGTCGGATCCATCATTTGACCGACGACCTCGGAAAAACCCTTGTCGTCGTGAGCCTTGCCCACCATCGTCGCGGTCACGCCCGTGGCGCGAACCCGCAACCATTCGTCGCGGTCGGCGCTCTGCACTAAAAATCGGGATTGGTCAATCATGTTGGTCCTCCATTGTGGTTAAGGCTAACGCGGGGCACCGTCACGATTGCACAGCGCACAGAGGATTAGCCTCCGACGACCGGCCCGAAATGGGCGGGGAGAGTACCGCGGTGCACAGAACGCATTTGGTCGATTTCAATCGAGAACAACCCTTGAACTTCGAGTTCGCCCGATCGCTTGTCGGTAACACCGACACGCAAGACGGGAACGTGGCGACCGTCGCACAGACCGCGGAACTTGACGTCGTCTTCCCGCGCCACGGATACGAGCGCGCGGGCCTGGGTCTCGGAAAACAACGCGGCCGTCGCATCGACACCGTCACGAGAGACAATCTCGTCAATCCAGACGCGGGCTCCGACACCGAAACGCAAGACGCCGTCCGCAACCGCGCGAATGAAACCGCCCGTTCCGAGGTCGACTGCGCAGGTGACGATTCCTTCGTGAGCGGCGGCTCCGAGAAGTCCTGCGAGATCTTTTTCCGCGGTGAAATCAACGCGCGGCGGGATACCACCGAGGTGGTCGTGAACGGAACCCGCAAATGCTGATCCGCCCAGTTCGTCGGCCGTGACGCCCAATAGGTACAGGTTTTCACCTTCGTCCTGCCAACCGGACGGCAGTCGTCGCGCAACGTTGTCGATCGACCCCATGACAGCGACGACGGGTGTCGGGTGGATGGGAACATCGCCGGTCTGGTTGTAAAACGACACGTTTCCACCAGTGACGGGAATTCCAAGTTCGAGGCAGCCGTCCGCGAGTCCTTCGACGGCACGGGCAAACTGCCACATCACCTCGGGGTTCTCTGGGCTTCCGAAATTCAGGCAATCGCTCACCGCGAGGGGCGTCGCGCCACTCGACGCAACGTTGCGATACGACTCGACCAGGGCGAGTTGTGCTCCAATGTAGGGGTCGAGTTGGCAATAACGCCCGTTTGCGTCGGTCGCGAGCGCAACCCCGAGACCGCTCACTTCGTCGATGCGAATCATTCCGGCACCGTCGGGGGTGTGTAGCGCCGTGTTGCCCATGACGTAATAGTCATACTGGTTCGTGATCCAGTCGTTGTCGGCCTCGTTTGGCGACCCGAGAACGGTGAGGAACTGTTTCTTCAGTTCGTCGCCGTCGGTCGCGCGCGCGAACTTCGCCGGCGAATCTGCCTGCAGTGCGTCGAGCCACGTGGGATATTCCATCGGGCGGTCGTATACCGGACCGTCAATCGCGACCGTACGGGGGTCGACGTCGACGATCGTCTGACCCTTCCATTCGATGATGAGGCGACCGGTGTCGGTCACTTCTCCAAGAACGCTGGCTTCGACATCCCACTTGGTGGTCACCGCGAGGAATGCGTCGATCATCTCGGGGCGAACAATCGCCATCATGCGTTCCTGGCTCTCAGACATGAGGATTTCCTCGGCCGTCAATGTTGGGTCGCGCAACAACACGTTGTCGAGAGTAATGAACATTCCGCCGTCACCGTTTGACGCGAGTTCGCTCGTCGCACACGAGATTCCGGCAGCACCGAGGTCCTGAATGCCCTCAACACAATCACCCGCGAACAACTCGAGACAGCACTCGATGAGCACCTTTTCGGCGAACGGGTCGCCGACCTGGACGGCCGGACGTTTGGTGGGACCACCTTCAGCAAAAGTGTCCGATGCAAGAATCGACGCTCCGCCGATTCCGTCACCGCCCGTCCGAGCCCCGAACAAGACGACGAGGTTACCCACGCCCTTCGCGTTCGCGAGGTGAAGGTCTTCGTGACGCAGTGCGCCAACCGCCAGCGCGTTGACGAGCGGGTTCGCCTGATAGACGGGGTCGAACCAGGTCTCGCCTCCGATGTTTGGCAAACCGAGACAGTTCCCGTAGAACGAGATACCGCCCACGACACCGTTGACAACACGACTCGTATCGGGATGGTCGATCGCACCGAATCGCAGCGCGTCCATGACCGCCACGGGGCGAGCACCCATCGAAATGATGTCGCGAACGATTCCGCCGATGCCGGTAGCGGCGCCCTGGAACGGTTCGATGTACGACGGGTGGTTGTGGCTCTCGATTTTGAACGTCACCGCCCAGCCCTCACCGATATCGACAACGCCGGCGTTTTCGCCCATTCCGACCATGAGGTTTTTGGTCATTGCCTCGGTGACCTTCTCGCCGAACTGGCGCAGGTGGACCTTCGATGACTTGTAGGAACAGTGTTCCGACCACATGACCGAGTACATCGCCAATTCGCCGCTCGTCGGACGACGCCCGAGGATGTCCCGGATTTGTTGGTATTCATCGGGCTTGAGCCCGAGCAGGTCGTAGGGCTGGTTCTTCGCGGGGGTTGCCGTGGCGTTCTCGACGGTGTCGGGAATAAGTTCAGTCACGATGGCTCCTGGTCACGAGAGAACGGCGGCGGCGAGAACCGACTGGAACACGGCGAGCCCGTCCGTACCGGACGACATCGCGGCGGGAGTGTCGGGGCCGAATCCGGGTTCAACGGCGTGTTCGGGGTGTGGCATGAGCCCCACGACGTTCCCGCGAGCGTTTCGAAGCCCCGCAATGTCGTTGAGAGACCCGTTGGGGTTGACCTCGAGATAGCGGAACGCGACAAGCCCGTCACCCTCGAGTCGCTTCAGCGTCTCGTCGTCGGCGATGAACCCACCCTCGCCGTTTTTCAGCGGAATGGTGATTTCTTGTCCCTGCGTGTAGCCACTTGTCCAGACGGTGTCGACGTTCTCGACTCGAATTTTCTGGTCGCGACGAATGAACGTGCCGTGGTCATTACGAATTAGTCCGCCAGCAAGCAGGTGCGCCTCGACGAGAATCTGGAACCCGTTGCAGATTCCGAGGACGGGCATGCCCTTGTTCGCGGCATCAATAACTTCGCTCATGATGGGCGAGTGTGCGGCGATTGCGCCACAGCGGAGGTAGTCGCCGTATGAGAACCCGCCGGGCAGGATGATGGCGTCGACGCCGTGAAGGTCGTGGTCACCGTGCCAGAGCGAAACGGCGTCACCACCGGCGAGTTTGATGGCCCGCAGGGCGTCGCGGTCGTCGAGCGACCCGGGGAACGTGATGACGCCGACGCGCACGTTAGTCCGCCACGCGAATCGAAAGGACGTCTTCGATGACGTCGTTTGACAGAACGTCTTTTGCGACTTCAGCGATGTGGTCGAGCAATTTCGGCGTGATCTCGCCCTCGATCGTGATTTCAAATCGTTTGCCGATGCGAACGTCGGTGATCTCGCCGTCTCCGAAGCGCTGCAAGGCGCGGGCCGTGGCCTTTCCGGCGGGGTCGAGAAGCACTTCTTTCGGCATTACCTCGACGATGACTTTCGGCACGCGCGCTCCTCGATTTACGGATGAATTCTGTCTTCAGTCTATTCGCGCGCGTCACCCCCAACGGGAGCCCTTGCGTTGCGCTGGGTTAGTCAGATGTTGTCAGTCGCGAAATCAACTCGCGGTACCGGTGCGCCGTTTGCGTGACGATCGCCTCGGGCAGGACGGGCGGCTCGCCGGTCTTGTCCCAGTTCGCCGACAGCCAATCGCGCACGATTTGCTTGTCAAACGAATCGAGCCGGTTCGGACCACCATCGGCATACGTGGTTGCGTCCCAGTACCGGCTCGAATCCGAGATGAGCACCTCGTCGCACAGGGTCAATTCGCCGGTGTCACGATTGCGACCGAACTCGAACTTGGTGTCGGCGAGGATCAGCCCCTTCGCCTCGGCGATGTCGCTCGCTCGGCGGAATATCGCGAGGCTTAAGTCGCGCAGTTTGCGCGCGGTGTCTTCACCAACCAAGTCGACCGTCTGCGCGAACGAAATGTTCTCGTCGTGCTCGCCGAGCGGAGCCTTGAACGCGGGGGTGAAAATGGGCTCGGGCAGCCGGTCGCCGTTGGTCAGCCCCGCGGGAAGGGCGATTCCGCACACCGTTCCCGATTCCTGGTATTCCGCCCAACCGCTGCCGACCAGGTAACCGCGAACGACACATTCCACGGGAATCATGTTCAGCGTGCGCACGACCATGGCGCGATTGGCCACCTCGGCGGGCGGCTCGCTGGACAGAAGATGATTGGGGAATTCGGCCAATTGGTCGAACCACCAGCGGGAAAGCGCGGTGAGCAACGCGCCTTTGCCAGGGATTCCAGGTTCCAGAACGTGGTCAAAAGCCGACACCCGATCGCTCGCTACGAGCAGCATCGAGGGGGACGAATCAAGGCCTGACTCTGTCTCGGGAATGTACAAATCGCGGACTTTTCCGGAATAGACGTGACGCCACCCAGGAACAATCATTTGGCGGCTCGTTCGGCGATGTCGGTGCGGAAGTGCGAACCGTCGAGCGTGATGCGGTCAAGCGCCATATACACGCGCCTCCGGGCGTCGGTGAAATCGGCACCACGCGCGATGACAGACAGCACTCGTCCGCCCGTCGACACGAACCCGTCACCGTCTCGTGCGGTCGCCCCATGAGCGATGGAAACACCGGGAACCTCGAGCGCATCGGCCAGTCCCAGAATCGGCTTGCCTGTGACGGGCGATTCGGGGTAGCCCTCGCTCGCGAGGACGACGGTTACCGCGACATCATTGGCGAATACGGGTTCGGGCACCGACGCGAGTCGTCCGGTCGCGGTTGCCAGCAGCAGGTCGGCGAGTGACGACTCAAGAAGTTCGAGCACAACCTGCGTCTCGGGGTCGCCCAGTCGTGCATTGAATTCGATAACGCGAACGCCTTTGGAGGTGACAATTAGCCCGCAGTAAAGCAGCCCGATGAAAGGGGTACCGCGCCGAGACATCTCGCGAATCGTTGGCTGGGCGACGGTCTCGACGATCTCGTCCACAAAGCCCTCGGGCAGCCACGGAAGCGGCGAGTACGCGCCCATACCGCCCGTGTTCGGGCCTTCGTCGTTATCGAATGCGCGCTTGTAGTCCTGCGCGGGCGACAGGGCAACCACCGCGTCCCCGTCGGACAGGACAAAGAGAGATACTTCCTGGCCGTCGAGGAACTCCTCGATGAGGACCGGACCTTGGTGAATGAAGAACTCGGCGTGATCACGGGCCGCGGTGCGGTCGACCGTAACGATGACGCCCTTGCCGGCCGCGAGCCCGTCCGCCTTCACGACATAGGGGGGACCGAATTCGTCGAGCGCGGTTTCGACCTCGGCCGTGGTCGTTGCCGACATCGATCGACCGGTCGGTACGCGGGCCGCATTCATGATTTCTTTCGCAAATTCTTTCGAGCCCTCGATTTGCGCGGCCGCCTTGTCTGGCCCGAACACGGGGACACCAGCCGCACGAAGCGCATCGGCGACACCGGCGACGAGGGGCGCCTCTGGGCCAACGATGACAAGTTCGACACCCTGTTCCGAGGCATAGTCGGCGATGAGCGGACCATCGGTCGTGTTGAGAGACACCGTCTCGACCACATCGGCGATTCCGGCATTCCCGGGGGCGACCATAATCTCGTGGGAGGCCTCGTCACGCAACAGTGCGTTGACGATGGCGTGCTCTCTGGCACCCGACCCAATCACGAGTATCTTCACGTGAAAACCCTACCTTTGCCGCTGCTAGCGTGTTGGGCGTGCCTCTTCCCCGAATCGACTCCGAGCGTGGCCGAGCCGCCATCGCCGATGTTCGAGGCAGCTCGGCGGATCGCGACACGACGGCGATCGCCGTGAGGTTTATCCTGCAGGAATTTGCGCGCATCTCGCCGGGCAAATCCGTCGAGGTGCGAGTACCCCCACACGGGGCGGTCCAGATTGTCGAAGGAATCGGGCACACGCGAGGAACCCCGCCCAACGTCATCGAGCTGGATGCAAACACGCTCGTGGCGCTCGCTGTTGGTGCCGAGTCCTGGGACGCGGCCGTCGATCGCGGTGCCGTCCGCGCATCGGGGACCCGCGCGACGCTCGCCGAACTCGTGCCCTTGACGGCTCTGCGAGAATAGAATCATGCCGAAAACCGACGTCACCATCCGCCGCGCTCCTCGAATCTGGTCGTTCATGATGACGGGAGCCTTCGTCGGAATCATCATCGCCGCCCTCATCACGGTGGCAACACCCGTTGACCCGGCTGTGGGCGTTATGCCGACCTTCGGATTCTTCGCGCTCTTCGGATTCGCCATCGGGCTCATTCTCGGAGGACTGGTTGGAGTGTTCCTCGATCGAATGACGAAATCATCACGGGGCGTTGCCGAAATTACTGAAACGAAGGAACGCGCAACAAAGCTGCGCAAACCCAAAAGCTAGGACGACTGGTTTTCTTCAACCCAGCGCAGGTATTCGGGGGTGACGGCTCCCGTCACGTAGTCGCCCGAAAAACACGACATTTCGAGTGCCGAAACACTGCCGCCTTCGAGGATCGCACTCTGCATATCAGAGACCTCTTGATAGATGAGGTGGTCGGCACCGATTTCGGTTGCGATCTCGGGAATCTTGCGACCAGCGGCAACGAGCTCGGCCCGGCTCGGCATATTGATGCCGTAAACGTGGGGGAAGCGAACGGGCGGTGCCGCCGACGTGAACGTCACCGAGTTTGCACCAGCATTGCGCGCCATGTCCACGATCTCGCGTGAGGTCGTGCCGCGCACAATCGAGTCGTCGACGATGAGGACGTTCTTGCCCTTGAACTCGGACGGCATCGCATTGAGCTTTTGCTTGACTCCCTTTCGGCGTTCTTCTTGCCCCGGCATGATGAACGTTCGGCCGACGTAACGGTTTTTGTAGAAGCCCTCGCGATACTCGATGCCGAGCTTTCGTGCGACCTGCAGCGCGGCGGGACGCGACGAGTCCGGAATTGGCATGACAACATCGATATCGCCAGCTGGCGCCCACTTTGCGATCGTGTCAGCGAGGCGGTCACCAAGGCGCAAGCGCGCTTCGTAGACCGAAATTCCATTCATGACCGAGTCGGGACGCGCGAGGTAAACGTATTCGAACGAACACGGAATCAGAACGGGGTTTTTTGCGCACTGGCGGGACACCATTTCGCCGTCCTGCGAGATGAAGAGGGCCTCGCCGGGCTCGACGTCTCGAACGATCTCGTAACCGCCGGCCTCGAGCACGAGTGATTCGCTTGCAACCGCCCACTCGGCTCCGACAAGCCCGGCATTACGCCGACCCAGAATCAGCGGGCGAATTCCAAACGGGTCGCGGAATGCGAGTAGTCCGTGGCCGGCGATGAGGGCGATCGCGGCATACGATCCCTCGACCCGCTCGTGCAGCCGGGCGACCGCATCAAACACGTTGTCGGGCGAGAACTTCTCGATGGTCGTTGCGGTCTGTAGTTCGTGCGCGAGCACATTGACGAGAAGTTCCGTGTCGGAATTTGTGTTGAGGTGACGACGGTCATCCTCGTTGAGTTGTTTGGTGAGTTCCCGCGTGTTCGTGAGGTTCCCGTTGTGAACGAGGATGATCCCGTAAGGCGCGTTGACGAAAAACGGCTGAGCTTCCGACTCGCGGTTAGCGTTGCCGCGCGTCGCATAGCGAACGTGGCCGAGCCCGACATTCCCCGCGAGACCGCGCATGTCCCGGGTTCGGAAAGCTTCTCGAACCTGACCCTTCGCCTTCGCCATGTGGAGGGTCGTGTCTTCACACGTCGCAATTCCGGTGGAGTCTTGCCCGCGGTGTTGCAGAAGCGCGAGAGCGTCGTAGACCTGCTGATTGACGGCCGTAGATGAGACGATTCCGACGATGCCGCACATGTCGAGAGGGTCTCCTTTGGCTGGGTGTCGATGCCCATCGGCTTTGGCTCAATACTCTCACATCGAACAGACGACGAGGTCGGTAGAATTGCCCAATGACGGCGTCCAATTCATATTCTGCCGCCGGTGTCGACACCGAAGCTGGCGACAAGGCCATCGAACTCATGAAAGCCGCCGTGTCGGCGACGCACGGACCCGACATCCTCGGCGGCGTGGGCGGTTTCGCAGGAGTGGTCGACGTGTCCTTTCTCAAAGATTTTCGTCGGCCGATCCTCGCGACGTCGACCGACGGCGTCGGCACCAAGGTCGCAATCGCTCAAGCGCTCGACGTTCACCACACCATCGGGCACGACCTCGTCGGCATGGTGGTCGACGACATCGTGGTCGTCGGCGCGAAGCCCCTGTTCATGACGGACTACATCGCGTGCGGCAAAGTCGTCCCCGAGCGCATCGCCGACATCGTGCGCGGAATCGCCGAGGCCTGTGCCCTGACCGGAACGGCTCTCGTCGGCGGTGAAACGGCCGAACACCCTGGGCTTTTGGGGGAACACGACTACGACGTCGCCGGTGCTGCGGTGGGTGCCGTCGAAGCGGACGAGATGCTCGGTGCTGAGCGCGTTCAGCCTGGTGATGTCGTCATCGCGATGGCATCGAGCGGACTGCATTCGAACGGCTATTCGCTCGTCCGCCACATTGTTGCCAACCGCAAGCTCGCGTTCGACGCAACTGTTCCCGAATTCGACAGGGTCCTCGGTCTAGAACTGCTTGAGCCGACGTGTCTGTACACGACACCGTTGTTGGACTCGCTCGCCGAACACCCCGGTTCGATTCACGCGCTGAGCCATGTCACGGGAGGCGGAATCGCCGCAAACCTCGCCCGCGTGTTGCCGGCGGGCGTGTGGGTCGACCTCGATCGCTCGACGTGGAGTCCGTCGCGCGTCTTCCGCGTTCTCAGTGAATGGGCGGGGGAGTCACTCGAATCGACCGAAGGTACGTGGAACTTGGGCATAGGAATGCTCGCTGTCGTGTCTCACGAATCGGCCAGCACGCTGACCCGCGAATGGACCGCCGCCGGAATCGAATCCTGGGTTGTCGGTCACATTTCGGACCGCGAGCACTCTTTCGACGGTTACGTCACGAGCGCCAAGGGAGTCGCCGGCGGAGCCGTACGACTGGTCGGCACTTACGCCGACTGAACCTCGTCTGTGCCATCGATGTCATCGCCCGCGTCGGCATCGGAGCTAGCCGGAGCTGGTGACGCATATTCCGGCCACTTTGCCAGGTCTTCGTCGAGACGAGGGTTCACACCGAGTTCCGATTCGAGTTTCGTCAGGTCGGTGTCGGGACTGAAATATTTCAGTTCGCGCGCAACCTTTGTGTGCTTTGCTTTTTGACGGCCGCGGCCCATAGTGGACCCCTTTCCCTCACACATTTCGCCTCACCGGCGATCGTCGTGTCCGGGGCGTCAGATGTTCAGAATATCACGACCCGAGCAGAGCGATGGCGGAGATATACCCAAGTGCTGCCACAACTATCCCGACGACGACGTGCGACGTCACCATGATCGCACCGATCCACATTTCACGACGTTCGATGTGTTGGGCTGCCGTGACGGTCAGGGTCGAAAACGTGGTGAGCCCTGCTGCGAATGCGAGAACGAGAGACGTGATTGTCCAGTCAAGCGCGTTAGTTGCAAACGCACCGGCCGCGATGCCCACGGCGAGACTTCCCACCCCGTTGACGGCAAACAAACCCCGCGACCACACGCCGGGACGGACGACCGTCATGACGCCGAATCGGGCTAGCGCACCAAACCCGCCCGCCACGATTTGCGCGAGAACCCACCACGCGTCGATCATGTCGCCCCCGAGCGGCGCGCGCCCAGCCGCAACCCAGCGATCGCACAGACGAGACCCACAATGATGGATCCGATGGCGTAGGAGCCCATCACGACAAGGGGCACGGCCCCATAGCGAACGATCGGTACCGCGACGTCGAGCGAAATCGCTGACAAGGTGGTGAAGGCCCCGAGAAATCCGGTCGTGACTCCGAGGTGCATCCAGTTGGGAATGGACGACAGGCGTCGAGCGACGAGATACCCCAGCACGAATGAACCAATCAGGTTGACCAATAGTGTCGGGTAGGGCCACCAGTGGTCGTCAATTTGGCCCGCGACCAGAGTGATGCCAATGCGTGCTGCGCTACCCACGAGCCCGCCGACAAATACGGCTAACACCGACTTCAGTGACGTGTGCACAATCGTCAGCGTACTCGTGTCGGTAGCCCATAATTTGGCGGTTAGGCTTGTCCCACGACGCCAAAGGAGTGCCCGTGTCCGTAGTTCCGCTCTTCAGTCACGACGACCATCGGGGTGAGGTCGTTGAACGCTGGGGCAAGAAAGCGTGGACTCAGTCATCGTCGTGGTGGAAGCACCTCGACGCCATTGGCCGCGATGCGTTTCTCGCCGAGGGAGTTGCCCTGAAGGTTGCGTACTTGGGTGCGAAAGACGCGTCGTTAGCCGTCACGGACTCCGCTGTCGTTGCTCTCGTCGTTCGTCACCGGACCTGGATTACCCAGGGTTGGGGTGGAATCGAGCCGACCGCCGAGCAATTCATTGGCCTCGGAAACATGTACGTCGCAGACGAGCGCTTCGCACGTCATTACGGCGGAATTGACGGCGCGAGCTATGTTCGCGACGCGATCGTGGCATGGGTCGCCGCAACGCCCTAGTAGTCGGATTCGTTCGACAGACATCACCGTTTAGCTAAAGGAACAACGTCATGAACCGTCTCGCCATATTCAGCCTCAGGAACCGCGCACTCATCGCCCTGGTCACGGTTGTCGTCGCAATTTTTGGTGGCATCGCGATGTCGCTTCTCAAGCTCGAATTGATTCCCTCGATCACGTTCCCACAACTCGTCGTCGTGACGAACTATCCAGGGGCCTCGCCGATCATTGTCGAGAAAGAAGTTTCGACCCCAATCGAAACGGCGATTCAGGGAGTCAACGGACTCGAATCGACGACCGCGACCTCGCAGAATGGTTTGTCGCAGATCACCGCGGCGTTCGCCTACGGCACGAGCCTCGAATCGGCCGAACAAAAGGTCCAACTGGCAATCAACCGGATCTCGAGCCTGCTTCCGGCTGGAATCGAGCCGCAGGTTATCGCTGGTTCTTTTTCGGACATACCCGTTCTTCAAATGGCGGTGACGAGCGATCTCGCGCCCGATCAACTGAACCAAGCGTTGAAGGACATCGCGGTTAAAGAACTGACCAAGTTGGACGGCGTTCGAGACGCGGCGGTGTTTGGTGCAAACGGTGAACACATTGCCATCGTCCCCAACGCCGATAAGTTGGCGGACCTGGAATTGACGAACACCGACATCCAGACCGCACTACAGACCGCCGGAATTCGAATCGGTGCGGGCAGCGTCATGTCCACGAGAGGTGAATTGTCGATTGTGTCGGGAACTCCCCTCGCGAGCCTCAGTGACATCCGCTCGGTCCCCGTCACGATTCCCTACAAGCCGCCGGCAGTCACGGTGCCGACCGCGCCGACTATGCCGACGTTTCCGACCATCTCGGTGATTCCTCGGGCGGCCGGAACGTGGAGTTGGGACGAGTTGAACGGTGGCGAATGTATCGATAACTACGACGACGCAAACCCGTTGACTGATGACGCATATCAGAGTACGTACGACGTAGTCGACTGTGCCGTTGCGCACGAGGCGCAACTTGTTCGCGTCGGTGACCTGCGGACGGATGCGGGAATCCCTATTTACCCTGGAGACTCTGCCGTGGGACCCGTCGCGATGGGCGAGTGCTTCGCCTCCGGAATTATTGAGGAGTCGGCCTACGCGACCTACCCGACATTGTTGTCGGATGTCCGATACCCGACGAGCCAGACCCAGTGGAACAAGGGCAACACCTTCTATTACTGCTTTGCTCACACCTTCCCCGTCGCCGACATTACGGGAAGTGTCGCGGGCGATACGGTGAACACCGTTGTCCCCGCAGCCCCCGCAGCCCCTGCATCGTCCACATCAAGCCTGTCAGCGTTGGCGTCGGCCGGTGCGACGACGGCTCCAACGACGCTATCGGTTACCACGATTGGGGCGCTCGCTAGCGTGTCGATCCAGCCCGATGCGATCACCTCCATTTCCAGCGTCAATGGCGAGCCGTCGCTGACCCTTGCCATCACCAAACGTGCCGACGCGAACACTGTTGACGTGTCCCGTGCGGTCACAGCGGCCCTGCCCGCGCTAACCGACCTGCTCGGTAACGGCACTAAATTCACCATTGTCTTTGACCAGGCGCCGTTCATCGAAAAGAGCATCGAATCGCTCGCAGTTGAGGGCCTCCTCGGCCTGATCTTTGCCATCATCGTGATCCTCGTATTCCTGTTGTCGATTCGATCGACACTCGTCACCGCGGTGTCGATTCCGACGTCGTTGTTGCTCACGTTCATTGGTATGTGGGCGAGCAACTTCTCGCTCAACATCCTCACCATCGGCGCCGTCACCATCTCGATCGGTCGAGTCGTTGACGACTCGATTGTGGTTGTAGAAAACATCAAGAGGCACTTGTCGCTTGGTGAAGAACGTATGGTCGCCATTCGTGACGGCGTCAAAGAGGTCGCGACGGCGGTCACCGCGTCGACGATCACCACGGTCGCTGTGTTCCTTCCGCTGGCGTTCGTCGGCGGTTTGTCCGGCGAGCTGTTTCAACCCTTCGCTGTCACCGTCACAATCGCACTCCTCGCGTCGCTTTTCGTGTCGCTCACAATTGTTCCTGTGCTCGCGTATTGGTTCCTCGGGGACAAGAAGCCGAAAAAGAATACGTCGACAAAGCCAGCCAAGCCGGTCAAGGCGGTATCGGAAGACAACGACTTCTTGCAGCGCAACTATCGACCGATTGTTCGCTGGACGGTCACCCATCCCGTCGCGACGATGCTCATCGCCCTTCTCACTCTGGGAGGGACGCTCGCACTGACACCGTTCGTCAAGACCAACTTTGTGGGCGGAAGTGGCCAGTCCACCATCACGCTCACGCACTCGACACCCGGCGGACTCACGCTCATGGACCGCGCCGAAGTCGCCGAAGATGTTGAGGCGAAACTGCTGGACTATGAGGGTATCGAAACCGTTCAGACGTCGATCGGCGGCGGAAACGGTTTCGCCGCTTTCAACGGCCAGGCCGGGAACATTGTCTACCAGATCACTATCTCTGATGAAGTGGATGCTGATCTGGTCCGCGCTGAAGTCACGCGCGACCTCGAAACCATCACCGACACGGGTGAGATTAGGTCGGCGCAGGGCGGAGCCTTTGGTTCCCAAACAATCGACATCACGGTAAAGGCGCCCTCAGAAGAGACGCTCACCACCGTTACCGCAGCCATCGCCGGGGCGATCACCGAGTCCAAATCGGCCGACAGTGTCACGACCTCGCTCGATGACACCCAGTCGTTCATCTCAATCTCGATCAAGCGCGCGGCGGCGGCGAAGTACGCCCTGTCGGAAGTAATCATCGGGCGCACGCTGGCCGGTCTCATCGCACCGAGCGCCATCGGTCAGGTCGTTATCGATGACGTCACGATGGACCTCATTGTAGAGACGAAGAATTCGCCGGAAACGTTGGACGAATTGCGAAAGTATAAATTGACGACGCCGCTCGGAGCCAAGGTTCGTCTTTCTAACGTTGCAACCATCGGAATCACCGAAACGGCCGCATCGCGCACCACGGAGCGCGGTGTGTTGTCGGCATCGGTAGCGGTGACGCCCACGTCGGACAACCTCTCTGAATCGACCGTGGCGGTTAACACTGCGCTCGCGAGCGTCGAGTTGCCGTCGGGAACCACAGCCACGGTTGGTGGTGTCGCCCAAGACCAGGTGGAGTCCTTCCAACAGTTGGGTCTCGCGCTGCTCGCCGCAATCCTGATCGTGTACGTCGTCATGGTCGCGACGTTCCGATCGTTGCGTCAACCCCTGTTGCTACTCGTGTCGATTCCGTTTGCCGCGACCGGAGCAATCGCACTCCAGATCATCTCGGGAATCCCGCTCGGAATCTCGTCACTCATCGGGTTGCTCATGCTCGTCGGAATCGTGGTCACCAACGCCATCGTTCTCATCGACCTCGTGAACCAATATCGCGAACGAGGGGGTTCGGTGGTCGATTCGTTGCTCGACGGCACGAGTCGACGCGTTCGGCCCGTGTTGATGACAGCGCTCGCGACGATTTTCGCACTCACGCCGCTCGCGACCGGAGTGACCGGAAGTGGCGGATTCATTTCGCAGCCGCTCGCGATCGTCGTTATTGGTGGCTTGTTGTCATCGACAATCCTGACCCTGCTGGTACTGCCCGCGCTCTATTCCCTCGTCGAAGGACGCATCGAACGCAAGACGGCTCGTCGGGCTCTGAAGTCCTAGGGTGCCGGAGACAGCACCCACAACACCTCGGCGGGCTCGCTCGTTGAGGGGTTCCGCCACGTGTGCGGTTCGCGGCCACGAAACGTCATCGCGTCGCCGATATTGAGGTTGTGTGTGGTGGGTCCGAGAATGATGTCGAATTGACCCTTGAGCACGTAGACGAATTCGATTTCGGTGTCGAGGGCGTACAGCGCTTCGCCGCCGGTACCCTTCGGGCTGACGATCGAGTGCAACACCTCTACGTGTGTTTGCGACCCAGGCGACAAAAGGTATTCGCGGGCGTTGAGGCCACCAAAGTTGATCATGGCGCCCTCGCCGGCGCGGACAATGGCGCTCGTGGGTGGCTCAAATAATTCGCCGACTCGAAGCCCCAGGGCTTCGCACACTGACACCAGCGACGCAACAGACGGGGACACGTGGTCGCGCTCGAGCTTGCTCACGAATCCCTCGGTGAGGCCGGCGGCGGCGGCGACCTGGCCGAGAGTGAGTCCACGCGCGAGCCTCGTCGCTCGAAGCCGCCCGCCGATGGGGATTGCCTTATCGCTCACCTGTTTTGCTGTGCGTCGAATACTGCCGGCCATGATCAGCGAACTTCCATCGCGACGGCACGAACAGGTGCGCCATCGATTCCGACGAATTTCATTGGCAGCAACGACACGAGCGGGTCAGCAAAGTCGATTGATTCGAGGTTGCAGAGGTTTTCACAAATAACGCCGCCAACCGTGGCAATGAGGTGGTGAGCGGGAAAGCCCTCGCCCGGGTGCGTGCCGTCGGGCGTTTCGTCGATGTTGAGAGCGTCGAGCCCAATCGTGCGCACTCCGCGGTCGAGGAGGAACGACACCAGTCCGGCATCGAGGAACGGGTTGTCGAAATATGCGGGGTCGCCGTAGTGACGCGCCCAGCCGGTGTGCACGAGGACGATGTCGCCGGCGCGGGCTGACTCGGCGTCAGCCCGAACGGAATCGAGTGTGATCCGCTCGCGAGCCGCGACGCCGTCACAGCGCAGCACCACACCTCGACCGACGAATCGGCCCAATGGGACTTCATCGATTTTCTCGGTGTCGTCGTCGAAGTGGAACGGTGCGTCGACGTGCGTTCCGCTCTGGCTGCCCATCTGAATCGACACGAGGTTGAATCCATCTTTTGCAATAGTCGCGTGTTGGGCGATGTGCGGAACGGGGTCGCCAGGGTACACCACGGTCTCGGCTGTGATTTCGCGGGAAAGGTCAACGACACGAACTATCTCCATGAGAAAAAACTATTGCCTGTGAGGCAAGAAGGGAATAGCATGGCGTCACATTGTTTTGCCAACCTTTAGAGAGGACCACAATGAGCAAGGTTGCTCACAACCCCAAACCGAAAATCACCGAGGTCGAAGGCTTCGGAATTGACACCATCCCCGACGCCGACCGCACATCGACGCCGCGCGACTTGTTCCGCATTCAGTTCGGAGGCGCAAACACCTTTGCCACCGTTCTTTTGGGAACCTTCCCCATCTTCTTCGGGCTCTCCTTTTGGGAGGGCGTCGGTGCCGCCGTACTCGGCGTGCTCGTCGGAACGTTGTTCCTCATGCCGATGGGTCTCTTTGGACCTCGCACCGGAACGAACAACGCGGTCGCTTCGGGTGCACACCTCGGTGTCACCGGACGTATCGCCGGTTCGTTCCTGTCGCTCTTGACCGCAATCGCGTTCTATTCGATTTCGGTGTGGGTCGGCGGTGATGCTCTCGTCGGCGCATTCGTTCGCTTGTTTGGCGCGGAAGACTCCCCGATGCTGCGCATTGGTCTCTACTCGCTCATCGGACTCATCGTGATCGTCGTCGTGGTCTACGGCTACCAGTTCATGTTGCTCATTAACCGCATCGCGGTGTGGGCCAACACGATTCTGATGTTGCTCGCCATCGTCGCGTTCGCCAGCGTGTTTGACCCGTCGTACGCCGGCTCGGGTGAATACCTGCTCGGTGGCTTCTGGCCGACGTTCATTCTGTCCGCACTCATCGTCATGTCGAACCCGATTTCGTTCGGTGCCTTCCTCGGTGACTGGTCGCGTTACATCCCCAACGGCACCTCGAACAGCAAGCTCGCCCTCGCAACGTTCGGCGCACAGGCGATGACCTTGATTCCGTTCATCTTTGGTGTCGCTACGGCGACGCTGGTAACCGGCGGAGACTACGTTGTCGGATTGATTGGCGCCGCACCCGAGTGGTACGCCTACCTCATCATCATCGTGGCGTTCGTCGGCGGCCTGTCAACGGGAAGCACCTCGCTCTACGGAACCGGACTTGACTTCTCCTCCGTATTCCCCAAGCTGACTCGTGTTCAGGCGACCATCGCCATCGGAGCCGTCGCGTTTGCCTTCATCGTGGTGGGTCGTCTGTACTTCGACCTTCTCGGTGCTGTCAACGGATTCGTCGGTGCCATTGTGGTGACCACCACTCCGTGGATGATCATCATGGCAATCGGTTTCTGGAACCGCCGCGGCTGGTACAGCGTTGAAGACCTTCAGGTCTTCAACCGCGGCAAGAAGGGCGGTCGCTACTGGTACACCAATGGAATCAACTGGCGCGCAATGGTCGCGTGGGTCGTCTCGGCAGTCCTTGGTCTGCAGTTCGCGTACTACCCGCCGATCATTGAAGGACAGTGGAACGCGGTTGCGGGCGGAGTCGACCTCAGCCTCCTCGTTGCCATTGTCTCGGCCGCCGTGTTGTACGTCGGTGCGTTGATTCTCTTCCCCGAACCCGACTATGTGTTCGGACCGAAGGGTCCCCGCATCGGTCGTTCGGTGAAGTCCACCATCCCGCCCGTCCGTTAGAAAGCTGCAATGACTGGTCCCGTCCCCCGCGACAATGCGGGAAACAAGGTCGGACAGGTCGATGCGACGGTGGTGCCCCGGTTCGCCGGGGCACCTACCTTCGCTCGCCTTCCCCGGCGCGACGAAGTATCCCGAGCCGATATTGCGGTGGTCGGGATTCCGTTTGATGCGGGCGTGAGCTATCGTCCCGGCGCGCGTTTTGGGCCGGGGCACATTCGAGAATCGTCGCGCCTTTTACGCCCTTACAACCCCGCCCAGGACGCGATGCCCTTTGCGCTCGCACAAGTCGTCGACGCGGGCGACCTCGGGGTCAACCCATTCGATATCGCGCAGGCGATCAGACAGATCGAAGCGGGCATGGACGAACTGACGGCCGATGGAACCAAGGTTGTCACCCTTGGTGGCGACCACACTATTGCGTACCCCATTCTTAAGTCCCTGCACAAAAAACACGGACCCATCGCGGTCATTCACTTCGATGCCCACCTTGACACGTGGGACACCTATTTCGGCGCACCCTTGACTCATGGGACGCCCTTCCGCCGTGCGAGTGAAGACGGCTTCCTCGACCTCTCTGGCTGCTTGCACGTCGGTATCCGCGGTCCTCTTTACGCGGACACCGATTTGTCCGACGACACGGCTCTCGGTTTCCAGGTGTTACGCGCGACGGACGCGGACGACCTCGGAATCGACGAGATGATCGCGCGAATGCTGGCACGGGTCGGTGATCGACCGGTGTACGTTTCGATTGATGTTGACGTCATGGACCCAGCCTTCACGCCTGGAACGGGCACCCCCGAGGCGGGCGGGCTTTCTAGTCGAGAAATGCTGAGGCTGGTTCGCGCGCTCGACGGCGTCAACTTGGTCGGCGCAGACATCGTCGAGGTTGCACCGGCGTATGACCACGCCGAGATCACGGGTATCGCCGCCGCACACCTCACCTATGAATTGATTACGGTTTTGGCACGGAGAATCGCGTGAGCGCGGTTGACGACGTCCTCGCCGCCGCGGCAAAGATCGTCGACGACTTCGGGAACCACCGCACGGCCGCCTATTTTTCGGGATTCGCGGACGATGCGACCTTCATGTTTTACACGCACACCGAACGCCTCAACTCGCGCGCCGATTACGAGGCGCTGTGGGCGTCGTGGGAAAAGGACGACGGATTTCGTGTTCACGGGTGCCGATCGCGCGACCAGCTGGTGCAGGTGCTCGGTGATTCGTCGGCCGTGTTTACCCATTACGTCGAGAGCGACGTCGAATTCGGTGGTGAGGTGTCGACCATCACGGAACGCGAAACCATCGTGTTCGAGCGCCAGAACGGCGCGTGGATCGCGGTTCACGAGCACCTTTCGCCCGACAGCGCGGTTTAGTGTCGTTTGTTACGGCGTTGACGTAACACAACTACCGCGATTGAGGCCTCGTTTGTAGTGTCGAAACACGACCTCACTAAACAGGAGACCTTCATGGCACGCATTTATTCGGACATTACCGAAGCATTTGGGAACACCCCACTCGTCAGGCTCAACCGCGTGACGGACGGATCAGAAGCAATCGTTCTGGCCAAACTTGAGTTCTACAACCCGACATCGAGCGTCAAAGACCGACTCGGGGTTGCGATTGTGGACGCCGCAGAAGCATCCGGCGAACTCAAGCCGGGCGGAACGATCGTTGAGGCGACCAGTGGCAACACCGGAATTGCACTCGCCATGGTTGGCGCCGCACGCGGCTACAAGGTCGTTCTGACGATGCCGGAATCGATGTCGATTGAACGCCGTGCGCTTCTTAGAGGATTTGGCGCGGAACTTGTCCTGACGGCTGCCCCTGAAGGCATGAAGGGCGCGGTTTCTCGTGCCGAAGAAATCGCCGCGGAGCGCCCCGGCGCTGTGCTCGCGCGTCAGTTTGAAAATGAAGCCAACCCCGAGATTCACCGAAAGACGACCGCAGTCGAGATTTTGAACGACACCGATGGCGCCGTGGATATTTTCGTTGCCGGCGTTGGGACGGGCGGAACTATCACCGGAACCGGTCAGGTGCTCAAGCAAAAGAAGCCCAGTGTCAAGGTGGTCGCAGTTGAGCCGATTGACTCACCAATCCTCAACGGCGGCGCACCCGGCCCCCACAAGATTCAGGGAATCGGTGCGAACTTCGTTCCCGCTGTTCTCGATCGCGACGTCTATGACGAGGTAATCGACGTGTCGATCACCGATTCGGTCGACACCGCTCGTCGTCTCGCTCGCGAAGAGGGAATCATGGCGGGAATCTCGTCCGGGGCGACTGCCTGGGCGGCTCTCGAGCTGGCCAAGCGTCCCGAGAACAAGGGCAAGACCATCGTTGTCATCCTCGCTTCCTACGGAGAGCGATATCTGTCGACAGTGCTGTTTGAGGGTATTCTCGACTAGGTGACCCCTCTCCGACGAATTCGCGAGGACCTCGCGATGGCGTTGGACCGCGACCCCGCGACGCGCACGCGCACCGAGGCATTTTGGGTGCTGTCCGGGTTGCACGCGGTCTGGTGGTACCGGCTGACGCACATGCTGTGGGGTTGGCGCTGGAAGTTTGTCGCCCGTCTCGTCTCGCAGATCGTGCGGTGGTGGACACTCATCGAGATTCACCCCGGTGCCACGATTGGTCGCCGCTTGTTCATCGACCACGGTGCCGGTGTCGTCATCGGCGAAACCGCTGTCGTCGGCGATGATTGCACGTTTTATCACGGCGTCACGCTCGGTGGGCAGGGTGACGTCAAGGACGGACGCCGCCATCCCACCGTGGGTAGCGGTGTCGCAATCGGTGCAGGGGCAATCGTTCTGGGTCCCATCACTGTCGGCGATAACGCCATGATTGGCGCGGGTGCCGTCGTGCTCAAGGACGTCCCAGCGAACCGAACCGCGGTGGGTGTGCCTGCCCAACTACTTCCCAAGTCCCCACGACAGTCACGGGCATGATTAAATTCATCACGCGCGTGTTGTTCCCGCCGCTCATTCGCGTGCTGTTCGCCGCGCGGATCATCGGGCGTGGGAATATGCCCGGCAAGGGTGGTGTGATCCTCGCGAGCAACCACCTGTCGTTTTTTGATTCCGTCATCATCACACTCTTGTCCCGGCGACCAGTGTCCTTCCTTGCGAAAGCCGAGTATTTCACGGGCAGAGGATTCAAAGGTTGGCTTTCCAAGAAGTTTTTCGAGTCAATCGACGCAATTCCGGTAAACCGTAGTTCCGCCTCGGCCGCTCAGGATGCCCTCGATGCCGGCCTTGCGCGACTCGTCGACGGGGAATCATTCGCGATGTATCCGGAGGGGACACGCTCGCTCGACGGGCGCTTGTATCGAGGAAAGACTGGTGTTGCGTGGCTCGCACTCACCGCTAACGTTCCGGTCGTCCCGGTCGCATTGACAGGCACCGACAAAATTCAGCCTGTGGGCACCAAGGGCATCCGCTTTGCGAAGTTGCGCATCGAATACGGCCAACCGATGGACCTCTCGAGTTACGGTGAGGCGTCAAGCGGCAAAGCGCGACGCGATGCAACGGACGCAATCATGATCGAAATCCAGAAGATGTCCGGCCAGGAATTCGCGGGGATTTACAACGAGAAGCCCGCCACCACCATCAAAGCGAAGGTCAGACGTCTGTTCCGGGGTCGGGCTCCGCTGACGTAGTGGTCGCGGCAAGTTCTGCGCGAATGGCATCCATGTCCAGTTTGCGAGCCTGCGCGATGATGTCTTCGAGCGCCGATTCTGGCGCTGCGCCGGACTGATTGAACAGCAAGACTCCGTCGCGAAACATCATGAGGGTTGGGATTGACTTAATTCCGGCCATCGCCGACAACTCTTGCTCTGTCTCGGTGTCAACCTTCGCAAAAGTAATATCGGGATGTTTGTCGCTGACGCGTTCAAATATCGGACCGAACTGCCTGCACGGCCCGCACCACGCTGCCCAAAAGTCGACGAGCACGAACGAGTCTTCCGCGACAATCGCCGCTTCGAAAGCGCTTTTGTCAAACTCTACGGTTGCCATGAATCTCTTTCTGTCATGCCAGGGACCGGCCCGCCACGCTACTTTTTGCGCGCGGCGGCGATCAACCCGGCGATCACCTGGTCGGTGGTTTTCGCGCCAGCAGTTGCTTGCGCAGTCACCCACGTTGCTGCGGCGCCCGTGAGGGTTATGGTCACGACTTTCCCGGACGCTGCGGGAACCGCAGGGGTCGGAACGCCCTGCTTGTTCTGGCCGCGAACGATGAGTGTTGCGACAGGGAGTGCGATGGTGCACAGCGCGTCGAGAATCAGAATGACGCCGAAGAATCGCCAGTAGACATTCTGGAACGGCTCCGGCGGGAACATTCCGTCAGTGAGGATGACAGGGACGACCAGTGACACAACGATTGCGATGAGAATGAGAGCCACTGAGAGTGAGGATCGAATCCAGCGAAGTGGCGCGGTTTGCAGAAGCAACATCAGATTGGCGTGTGCGAGCGACACCGCAGCGAGCCCCGAGATCGCGAACGTCTTTGTGATGTTCGAGTAAATGCCGCCGGGTTGATATGCGTAGTCCCCGAAATTCCACCAAATAAGGATTACTGCGGCGAGGAGCGCGAGCGCACTCGTTCCGATTCCGATCCAGCCGACGGCCCTGACGTCTCGTTCAACGATGGCAAGGTGACACAGGGCCAGAACCGAGAATGCCGCGACGGCCAGCGTCGTGATCATGACCTTGCCTTGGGTCTCGCCGAATTCGCCCGACACGATCGTATAAATACCAATCAACGCGGTGATGACCAGCGAGACGACCACCGTCCACACGGCGATGCGACGGATGCCCTTGATGTTTCGGACCTCGTTAACGTTTTGGTGTGTGCTCATGGTCACAGACTACAAGCGCCCGCGTGAGAAACGTAGGTTCGAGAGAGCCCCGTTACTGGACGATGGGTAGACCGGTGACCGCCGCGGCGTCGCTAACACCGCCGGCGTTCGTTAGATTCACGTATCCCATGTCCGTCAGCGCGTCGATTGCCTGACCGGCTCGGTTGCCCGATCGGCAATAGATGATGTACGTGTCGGCGGGATCGAACTGCGCAATCTCCTCAAAGAATGTCGCTCCCTGCCAGTCGATGTTAACCGCACCGTCGAGGTGGCCGGTGGCGAACTCTTCCGGGGTGCGGACGTCAATCACGGCGGTGACGGAACTCATGTCTATATTCTCGGGCGCACACCCGGCTATGCAAAACGCGTGACTGTTGAAAAAGTGTTCGTGTCTCTTGCGTAAAGTGAATGAATCATGAAAACAGTCATCGTAGGAGGCGTTGCGGGCGGGATGTCAGCTGCGACACGGCTGCGTCGCCTGGACGAGAACGCCGAAATCACGGTTTACGAGGCTGGCCCGGATGTTTCGTTCGCAAACTGCGGGTTGCCCTATTTCATCGGTGGTGTCATCGGAAAGCGAGACAGTCTGTTGTTGCAGACCCCCGAAAGCCTCGCGGCGCGTTTCAACCTCGACGTGCGGGTCAACTCGCGTGTGACCTCAATCGACAGGACCGCGAAAACCGTCACGGTTCACGATTCCGAGTCCGATGAGACCTACACAGACTCGTACGACTCACTCATCCTGGCGCCGGGAGCCACGCCGCGCCGACTTGACATTCCTGGTTGGGAACGTTCGCTCACATTGCGAAACGTCCCCGACGCCGACCGAATCGTCACGGCGGTCGCGGGTGCCCCACGCTATGTCGTTATCCTCGGCGCAGGATTCATCGGAGTCGAGGTTGCCGAAAACCTTAGACACCGTGGCCACTCCGTTACCATCGTCCAGTCCGGGCCGACCATCCTCGCGCCACTTGACGCAGAAATGATCGAACCGTTCCATCGTCACCTTGAGGCGAATGGCGTGTCTGTCGTCGTCAACACGACGGTGACCGAGATCACGGAATACGCCGTCCGTCTTTCCGACGGAACGTCGTTCACCGCGGACGTCGTGATTTCATCCGTCGGCGTGACCCCCGACCACGCATTGGCGCTTGAAGCTGGGCTTCGTATCGGCGCTGCCGGCGGAATCTGGGTAGACGACCAGCAACGCACGAGTGATCCCAACATCTACGCCGTTGGTGATGCCGCCGAAAAAGAATCCGCGCTGACGGGCGACGACCAGATGGTGTGGCTCGCTAACCTCGCGAACCGGCACGGTCGACTCGTTGCCGATGTCGTCGCGGGACTCGACGTGCGGGCTCGTCCGTCGGTGACCACCGGAATCATCGGGGCGTTCGGAATGGCGGCCGCCATCACCGGACTGAGTGAAAAAGCCGCCCTCCGAGCCAGCGTCGACCACCAGGTTATGCATTTGCACCCAAATTCCCATGCTGGCTACTACCCGGGCGCGGAATCGATGTCGCTCAAAGTGGTCTTTGCCCCCGACAACGGGAGAATCCTGGGAGCACAAGCGGTTGGGAAAGACGGCGTGGATAAGCGGATCGACGTCATCGCCACGGCAATCTACGGAGGGCTCACGGTGTCGGATTTGATGAACCTCGAACTCGCCTACGCACCCCAATTCGGGTCGGCCAAGGATGCAATTAACCAAGCCGGCTACATTGGCGACAACATCATGGACGGTCGCACTCCGACGGTTCAGTGGCACGAGCTCGAGCAACGTCGCGCCGCCGGCGCAGTCCTCGTTGACGTCAGAACGGCTGATGAAAATCACGCTGGCGACATCCCTGGCTCGTTGCTGATTCCCATCGATGACCTTCGAGAGCGCCTCGATGAGATTTCCGCAACCGACGTCATCGTCCACTGCAAAGTCGGCCAGCGCGGGCACACGGCAACTCAAATACTTCGCTCCCACGGAATCACGGCATCCAACCTTGATGGCGGATACCTGACCTGGCGAGCGGGGATGGATTCAATCGAACGAGCGAACTCCGTTTCACGTACCCACAACCAATAAGGAGACACCATGTGCCAAAAAGTAACGTGCAACAACTGCGGCAAACCCACGTGGGACGGCTGCGGACAGCACATCGAGGAAGCGCTCGCCGGCGTCAAGCCCGCCGACCGATGCAGCTGTAAATAACCACCCTCCACCGATCGGCGGTGAGGAGCTTCACGCGATTATTTCTTTCTCGCCGCCGAGCGCTTTTCCGCTGATGCACCGAGCGAGAAGCTCGCGACCATTGCCATAGCCAAGAACCCCGCTGCGAGGTATGCGGCCGCAGATGTTCCTGCAGAGATGGAGTCCTTTGCGTCCGACGCAAAGTCTGCCGTCGCAGGGTTCGCTTCGAGTCCGCTGATTGCGCCACCGGCCGAGTCGATGACGGCCGCGACGATTGGCGCGCTCTTCGCGTCGGGCACGTTGCGATCGGCGAGTGAGGACTCGAGGCTGAACTGCGCCGTCGAGAACAACACCGTTCCGATGACGGCGATTCCGAGGGCCGATCCGATTTGACGCGATGTACTGGACGTTCCTGAACCCTGACCGCTTGCGGCGACGGGCACGTCTTGCAGCACAACACCGGTCAGTTGCGCGGTCGCGAATCCGACTCCCATTCCGTAAACAAACAGGAATGGCACGATCGACCAGCCCGTGGCCTCTGGCGAGATCATGAGCCCAATGCCGGCAACACCGATCATCTCAAGAATGAGCCCGATGCGAATGATCCACGTTGGCGGAAGGCGTGAGCCGAGGCCAGCAGCAATTCCACTGGCGACGAACGAACCGACCGCGAGTGCGAGAATGACCAGCCCGGAATCGAACGCCGAATAACCCAAAACGAACTGGAGCCAGAGGGGCAGTGCGAGGATGATGCCGAATTCACCCATGCTCACGATCATGGCAACGAGGTTTCCGTTGCGGAAGCTGGGAATCGAAAACAGTCCGAATGCGATGAGTGTTGACTTTCCGGCCTTTTGGCGGCGGAGCCCGTGCACGATGTACATCGCTACGGTGACCGCGGTCATGGCGAAGGCAATCGGAACGACCGAGATGTCAAGCGGCCACGTCCAGTCACCGATTTCGAAGGCCTTGTTGACGTCCCACCACCCAAAATTGCGACCCTCGATCAGTCCGAAGACGAGGCTGCCGCTAGCAAGAACACTGAGGAGCGCACCCGTCCAGTCGATGGCGCGTGCGTGCTCAACGTCTTTCGACTCAGTGACAAAGAGGAAAACCCCAATGGTGATGAGGACACCGAGCGGGATATTGATTCCGAAGGCCCAGTTCCACGAGAACTCGGTCGTCAGCCAGCCACCGAGGAGAGGCCCGACGGCGACCATTCCACCGATCGTCGAACCCCACACGGCGAATGCGATTCCGCGCTCTTTGCCCTGGAATGTCGCGTTGACGATCGAGAGGGTCGTGGGCAGGACCATGGCCCCACCGATTCCCTGAATGACTCGCCACGCAATGAGTGCGCCTGCGGTATCGGACATGGCCGCAAAAATCGACGACACGATGAAGAATGAGAGACCGACAACGAGCATCGAGCGGCGCCCCCACTTGTCGGCGAGCGCGCCGAAGACGAGAAGCAGTGCGGCAAATACGAGGGTGTACGACTCTTGAATCCACTGGACGTCCGTCGAGGTCGCATCGAGGTCGGTGACAATCGCGGGGATTGCCACGTTGATGATCGTGGTATCGACGATGACGAGGGCGACGGCAAGGCTGACGAAAAGGAGAGCGAGCCAGCGGTTTTTCTGAGTAGACATGGTTACCAGCATATGCGCGGGTGCAATCTCTGGTTTACCTGTTAGCATTTCTAAGTCGGCTCAGGACAGGCAGAAGTTATTCTGCAAATTTGTGTGGTTTGTATAGGTTCCGAGTCGGGTTGACAACATCCTGTTGGCAATGGTCCCCACTCGTGAATCGAACCCGGTCACTGATAGCTCGGTTTCGTGCGGCACTTCTGTGTGCTGTCATGGGTATTTACAAGCCAGAAAGCATTCTGATGCCCAGCAACACTCCTCCCGCGGAACGCCGCGGAAAGAACTTCGTGCCGCGCGATGCCGCTGCGAAGAAAAAGAGCCGTTTCGGCCGCCCCGATGGTCCTGCAGGCGCAAGCCGTCCGGCCCGTGGTGCTCGCGACGACCGACCCGTCCGCGACGACCGACCGGCTCGTGACGACCGCTATGCCGCTGGATCGCGCCCCGCGCGCGACGACCGTCCGGCTCATGACGACCGCGGTGTACGACCCGCTCGTGACGACCGGGCCCCCCGCGCAGATCGCGCCGATCGCGCTCCTCGGAACGAATACGCCTTCCGCGACGGTCGCCCCGTTCGCGAAGGCCGCCACGTGGACGCCAAGAGCAAGTTTGACCGACCCGTTCGTTCGACACGTGATGAGCGACGTGACGTACGCCCCGCGCGTGATGACCGTCCGGTTCGTGACGACCGTCCGGCACGCGACGACCGCTTTTCAGGTGGATCGCGCCCCGCGCGCGATGACCGTGCACCGCGCACGGATCGCACCGATCGCCCGCTCCGTCCCGCACGTGACGATCGTCCCGCGCGTGATGACCGTCGTCCCGCTCGTGATGACCGCGGCCCTCGAAACGACCGTTTCTCGCGAGACGACCGACCGGCGCGAGACGACCGTCCCGCCCGCCGCGACTCGGATTTCTATCCTTCGCGCGACGAGAAGGCGTTCTACGAGCCCGGAGAAGACGTCGTACTCGAGCGACTTCAGGCGATGGCCACCACGGCCGATGATGTCGATGGTGTGACGTTCGGCGATCTTGGATTGGGTCGCAACATCGAATCAGCTCTCCTGGAACTCGGTGCAATCGCACCGTTCCCAATCCAGGCCGCAACCATCCCTGACGTTCTCGCTGGTCGTGACGTTCTCGGGCGCGGTCGCACCGGCTCGGGCAAGACCATCGCCTTTGCCGCACCGATCGTTGAACTGTTGATGGCGAACGGTGGCGGAAAAAAGCGCAGCCAGGGTCGTTCGCCTCGCGCGCTCATCCTCGCTCCGACTCGTGAACTCGCAATGCAGATCAACCGCACCGTCATGCCCATCGCGAAGTCGGTCGGCCTCTTCACCACGACCATCGTTGGTGGGGTTCCACAGGGTTCACAGGTCATGAGCCTCCGTCGCGGTGTTGACATCGTCATCGCCACGCCCGGTCGTCTCGAAGACCTCGCGCGTCAGCGTCACATCGACCTGTCGCAGATCCAGATCACGGTTCTCGACGAGGCCGACCACATGTGCGACCTCGGATTCCTCGAGCCGGTCCAGCGAATACTTCGCGACACCGCCGAGGGTGGACAGCGCCTGTTGTTCTCGGCAACACTCGATAAGGGTGTCGCCTCGATCATCGACGAGTTCCTCCCCGAGCCAGCGATCCACGAGGTAGCCGGCGAAGACCAGTCCTCATCCACAATCGATCACCGCGTGTTCATCATCGATCACCGTGACAAGATTCCTCTCATCGAGCACCTCGTCCGTCGTGACGGCAAGACCCTCGTGTTCACGCGCACCCGCGCGTACGCCGAGCAGCTTGCCGACGAACTCGAGGACGCCGGAATCCCGGCGACCAGCCTTCACGGTGACCTTAACCAGTCGCGTCGTACTCGCAATCTCGAGCGCCTCACGACGGGCCGCGTCAACGTTCTCGTTGCGACCGATGTTGCCGCCCGTGGAATTCACGTTGACGACATCGACCTCGTTATCCAGGCGGACGCACCCGACGAGTACAAGACGTACCTGCACCGTTCGGGCCGTACGGGCCGCGCGGGAAAGACCGGAACGGTTGTCACATTGATCCCGAAGCAGCGCCAGCGCCGCATGACGGACCTGCTCAACCGTGCCGAGATTCAGGCTGTCATGATCCCGACCCGCGTCGGAGACCCGCACCTCGACAATCTCGTCTAAGTGATTCAGCGATGCCCACTCTGACCCGCCCGTGCGGAAGTTAGAGTGGGCATTGTGATTCGTCGACTAACCGAAATCTCTCGTCCTGTTCTGTGGATTAACACGATCGGCACGACCATCGTGGGCATGTGGTTGGCCGGGTTCCTCTGGACCTGGGACATCCTGCCGATCCTCATCTGGGTGACTCTTCCGTTCAATCTGTTGATTTACGGAATCAATGACATCTACGATCAAGACACCGACGCCGAGAACGACCGCAAGGGCGGATTTGGAGGAGCCAAAATCAAGCCCGCCGAGGTTCGGATGATCAACTGGGGAGTCCTCCTCCTCAACGTCCCCTTCCTTGTGTATTTCGCGTTCACGGTTCCGCTTGCTGCGTTCCTGTGGATGCTGGCCTATTCGTTCTCGTTCTGGCAATATTCGTCGACGCCTCTGCGATTCAAGGCCCGACCCGTCTGGGACTCGGTCAGCAACGCCGATTACGCTTTCCCGCTCGCGTTCGTTCCGCTTGCGCTCGGGGTCGAACCGATGTGGCCGGCGGTCATCGGACTCATGGCGTGGAGTATGGCGAAGCACGTGTATGACGCCATTCAGGACATCGGCGAAGACGCGGCGGCCGGAATCGTAACGACCGCTGTGAAGTTTGGTGTCAAGGGTTCGTTGGTGTGGTCGGGCTCGTGGTGGATCGTCTCGACCGTCGCGTTCGCGATGGTAAACGTGCCAGTGGCAATCGTCTCGGGTGTCATCTCGGGTTGGCTCCTCGTCGCCAACTGGCGAACCCCGACCAGCCTCGAAGCGAAACGCTTGTACAAGTTTTCGGTTGCGTTCCCATATGTCGCGGGGGCAGTCGCCGGCGTTCAATTGGTGACGGGCATCACGCTCGGGCTGTACCCGTGACCCCTCGCCGCGTCGTCGTCATCGGAGCGGGACTCGGTGGACTGTCCTCGGCCGCACTTCTCGCACGAGCAGGTCATGACGTCACGGTCGTCGACAAGAACGACTGGATTGGCGGCAAGAGTCGCCGCATTGAGGTAGCCGGTCAGCGAATCGACACCGGCCCCTCGCTGATCACGTTTCCCGCTGCGCTCGAAAAATTCTTCGACCGTTTCGACGAACTCGGTTCGACCGGTGCGCCAACCGCCCGCCAAATTGCGCCGCTCACTCTCGAACGCCTTCCCGAAGTTGGCCGATATTACTTCCGTGGCGATGTCGCCAACCTGCCCGTCGAGTCGGGGCACGCCTGGCGTGAGCCGTGGGACCGATTCGAGGCGGAACACGGCCCACTCGGGCGTCACATCACCACGATGCTGACGAACGACCCGTGGGACCCCGCAATTTACCCGGCAGCCGGAGCGCTCTTCAGCCACTATGGCACACGACTCAATACCGACCGATACCTCGAGGGTCTCGACTGGATGCCCGAAAACCTGCGGGAAGTCATCTCGATTCACACGCTCAACGCGGGAGTATCCCCGGCCAAGACGCTGGCGCTGTTCGCGACCATGCCCGCCGTCATGTCGACGGACGGCGTCTGGGTGCCGACCGGCGGAGTGAACGAAATCCCGCGCACCATCGCCACGCTTGCAACGGAATCGGGGGCGACGATTCGACTCGGTGAAGCCGTTGTCTCCGTGTCGCGCGGGAAGGTCGTCACGGAGTCAGCGGAATACGACGCGGATGTCGTCGTCAGCGGCCTCGATGCAGGGATTCTTGAACGGTTGTTGGGACAACGCGTCCGAGCACCGAAGGCGCTGTCGTGCTCGGGCATCGCCGTGTTCGCCGTGCTCGACGAGGAGTTACCGCCCGACATCGTCACGCACTCGGTGATCATGCCGGACGATCCCGCCGACCTGTACGAGAGCATTCGAACGAAGACGCTGCCGAAACAGACGATGGCGTTCCTCAACTATTACCGAGCCGGGCACATCTATCCGAATGACCGTCCGACCGCCGCCATCTTGCTCACCGCACCACCGGACGGCAAGCGATACGCGGTCAACCACGAGTTCGTTCAACGCGAGATGACTCGAATCACGAGCGTGATGGGGCTGCCGCGCGAACTGTCGACAATGATCACTGACCACACCGTCTTCCACCCCGAGTACTTCGCCGGATTCGGAGCCGTTGGCGGTGCGCTCTACGGCGAGGGTCACCCGTGGTGGCAGAGCGGTCCCTTCCACAAACCGGGATATTCCTCGAAGCGCCGACCGTGGCTCTGGCGCGTTGGAGCGTCGGTTCACCCCGGCGGCGGCGTCCCAGCTGTTCTCGGCGGTGCCATGATTTCGACCAACCGACTTCTCGCGAGCCTCGACTAGCGGGTCACGATGCGGTTGCGATTGGGGTGTTGCCCTCGAGCACCGCGCGGATGCCATCGGCCGCGTCGGCATACGTTTGTGCCGCGGCCTTTTGAGTAAGTCCCATTACGTGAGGCGTCATCACCACGCGCGGGTCGCTCATCATCGGGTGACTTGCGGGCGGCTCCTCGTCGAACACGTCGAGGCCGACTCCGGCCAATTTCCCGGACTGGAGGGCGCGGTGAACCGCGTCGATGTCGATCAGTGGACCTCGCCCGCAATTGATGAGGATTGCGCCCTGCTTAACAAATGCCAGTGACGAGTCGTCGATCATGTGGCGCGTCGATTCGATGAGCGGCGCGTGAAGAGACACAAAGTCGCTGTCAGCGAGGAGTTCGGCAAGCGTCTCGCAATTGATGTCGGCGGGAATCGGCGCGACAGGGTCGAATGCCCGAACCGTTGCTCCGAGCGCGGCCGCAATCGCCCCGAGGCGTTGACCGATCCGACCCCAACCGATGATGCCGACGGTTGACCCCTCGATGTCTCCGAGCGGGAAGTTATCGCGTTCGCCCCAATGCCCGTCTCGAACGAGTTCGGTCATCCCCGCAAGGTTCTTGGTCAGGTGCAACATCATCGCGAGTGCACCTTCCGCGACCGCGTTCGTATTGCTGCCCGGGGTGATGACAACGGGAATCGAGCGTTCGCGCGCGACATTAAGGTCGACCAGTTCGGTGCCAACGCCGGTTCGCGCCAACACTCGAAGGCGCGGCATCGAATCGAACAGCGCGCGGTCTACGGTCACATTGCCACGAACTATCGCGCCTTCCGCCACGGCCAGGTCGCCAGCGCCCGGATCGGACACAAGGACGTGGTCAGCTCCGAGGTGTTTTTCGACGATGGGTCGATCAACGGGACCGAGAGCAACAACGACCGACATGTCGGCTCTTATCGAATCGCGGCTGTGACGCCCGCAACTGGCTCGAGGTGAACCCACTCGCCGTTGTCGGCCGACCGTTCGGCGGCATCGATCACCTGGGCCGCGGCGACCGCATCGTGAATGTTCGAGTTGACGTGGCTGCGTCCGACGTAGGACTCGAGGAACTTGCGAGCCTCGATGATCTTGAGGTCGTCGAACCCAAGACCCATGCCGGGACCGGGTTGGAAGTGGGCGAAGTCACCGAAGGGCAACCCCGTCATCACTCGCTGGTACCCGAGCAGTTCTCCCGAGCGACCGATGGCCACATCGAACTCGTTCAAGCGTTCGAAGTCCCACTTGAGCGAACCCTCGGTTCCGTAGATCTCGATGTTGTATGAAGCGCGAGGACCGACCGCGACGCGGGACGCCTCGAGGGTTCCGACCGCACCCGCCGCAACGGCATTTCCGGCGAAACGAACGAGCATCGCGGCGTAGTCCTCGTTCTCGACGTCACCCAGCTCGCCTCCCTCAATCACATCGAAATGCGTGCCCTTGCCCATCTGTTGAATCGGACGCTGAGGGTGAATCGTCGAGGTCAGCGCCGAAACATCAGAAATCGGACCGACGATGTACTGCATGAGGTCGACGAGGTGTCCCATGAGGTCACCAAGAACTCCGCTTCCCGCAAGAGCGCGGGTGAAACGCCACGACAGGGCGCCGTTCGGCTCAGATGAATAGTCGGCAAAGAAGGTTCCACGAATGTTGGTGATGCGACCGAGCTTTCCGTCCGCGATCATCTGCTTGGCCTTTTCGATCGCAGGGGCATGGCGGTAGTTGAACCCGATGCTCGAGACGACTCCGGCCTCGTTCGCGGCCGCTTCGACAGCACGGGTTTCGTCCGCACCGCGACCGACAGGTTTTTCAATCCAGAACGCTTTGCCCGCCTTTGCCGCGGCGATTCCGATTTCGGCGTGGAGGAAGTTCGGCGCGCAGATCGACACGACGTCGACATCGGGGTGAGCGAGCACCTCGCGATAGTCGAGGGTCGATTCGGCATAGCCGAGGACATCCCTGGCATATTCGGCGCGCGACGGCTCGGTATCCGCAGCGATGATGAGTTTGGGGACGATGCCCAGCTCGGGATACACGACCGGAACGGCGCTGTAGGCGCGACTGTGGACCTTTCCCATCCAACCGACACTGATGAGTCCGACGCCGATTTCGGTGCGGGGGAAGGCGGTCATGGGGTGTTTCCTTTCAGGGCGGTGACGTTCTGGCGAATTGCGGCGGACAGGAGAACTGAGTCGGACGATACGGCGATGAAACGAAAGCCTCGGTCGATGTGCCGCTGCGCGGTCTCGGCGTCGGGGGCGAGGATCCCGGGGGCAATCCCGGCGCGGTTTGTCGCGGCAAGCACCAAATCGAGCGCTCCGAGGAAGTCGGGGTGGTCGTACTGCCGAGGAATCCCGAGCGAATAACTGAGGTCTAGAGGGCCGACAAATAGCATATCGACCCCGTCGATCGCCGCAATCTCGTCGACGTCAGCCAACGCACCGCGGGTCTCAATCTGAATCATTGCGCACGCGTGCAGGGCGCCATCGAGGGCCGAGATCTCGGCGCCCCACTGGTTCGCACGGTTGTACGTGGCGACACCGCGATCCCCGCGTGGCGGGTAAAAGAAGTGGCTGACGGCGGCGCGAACCTCATCAGCGCTTGTCAGGCGGGGGATCATGACACCGGCAGCGCCCGCGTCCAGCGCCCGACCAATTCGGATTCGCTCGCCGGATTCCGCGCGAACCAGGGTCGGCACCCCGTACGCGCCTGTCGCGGCGACAATCGGTGACACGATGTCGTCGCCAGCGGCGCCGTGTTCGCAGTCCACGAGCACCCAGTCGACACCGCTTGCGGCGGCGACCTCGGCGGCGAGGACAGAGCCCAGCCCCGCGAAAACGCCGACGGTTATATCGGGCCCGTGCAGGCGCTCGCGAAGTCGACCGTGGTTCAGCGGTGTTGTCATGCGATTACCCGTGCCATCGCTGGTTGGCGAGCCCCGCCGCGTAGTCTTCGCGAACGGCGGTGAGCCACGGCTGGTCAGACACCTCGGCGGGAGCCACATCCCACCAGACCTCGGAAGCGGGCAGGTTGGCGTGGGGAATGGTGGCGACGACGATGACGACGGGTCCTGGATTATCACGGGTGTCGTTGAGCGCGGCGCGGAACTCGTCGGCGGTCCGAACCCGAAGCGCGTGCGCTCCGAGACCGCGGGCGACCGACACGAGGTCGACGTCAAGGTATCCGCCCTCGAGGCGTCCCGCGCTGTTTTTGGATTCGACCTGGTTGACGACGTTCTTCGCTGGGTCGCGATATCGGAACTCGTTTCCGTAGTGGTGGCCGACGCGCCACATCTGGAGGCGTCGAATCACCTGATAGCCGTGGTTCTCTGCGATGACGATTGTCAGTGGGAGGCCTTCTTGCGCAGCCGTGACGAGTTCGGTTGGCGCCATGAGGAACGTTCCGTCGCCTATAAACGTCATGACGCGGTGAGCGGGATCTGGTTCGGCGAATCGAACACCGATGGCGGCGGGTAGTTCGTACCCCATGCACGAGAAACCGAACTCGAGGTGTGCGAAGCGCCCGTTCGTCGCGTCCCACACCTTCTGGACGTCGCCGGGAGGGCCTCCAGCGCCCGCAATGAGAATGTCGCCGTCACGGGCGTGCTCTTGCATAACACCGAGCATCTGACCCTGCGTAATGATCGCGTCCGTTCCGTCGGGGTCGTGTTCCGCTGTTTTCGGGAACAACACGTCAGGGTCGATCGCGGCGGCGCGCATCGCGACCCAGCGCGACTGACGTTCGGCGATTTCCGCCGTCCACTCCGCTGGAACCCGGTACCCCGCCACTTCGGCGGTCAGGGCGGCGAGTCCGACCTTGGCGTCGGCGACGATCGTGGCAGCACCTTGCTTGACGCCGTCGAATTCGCTGACGTTGAGGCTTACAAATCGAACCTTGGGGTTCTGGAACAATGACTGCGACGCCGTCGCAAAGTCGGTCAAGCGCGTGCCGACGTGCAGAATGACATCCGCTTGCTCGACAAGACGGTTCGTTTCGGGCGAACCCTCGAGACCGATTCCCCAGACGTGCCACGACCCGGGGTTCTGGATAGATCCCTTGCCACCGAACGTCTCGGCAACGGGAATGCCCGTTGCGTTGGCGAGCGCTTCGAGTTCAGCCGTCGCGCCAGAATAAATGACACCGCCACCAGCGATGATGAGGGGCTTGGTCGCCGAGCGCAGAATCGCGGCGACCGCACGCACGTCGTCGGACTCGGGTTCCGGCCGGCGAATCTTCCAGTCGTGTGGCTCGAAGAACTCAACGGGGTAGTCGTGCGCGTGCGACTGGATGTCCTGCGGAAGCGCGATCACGACGGCGCCGGTTTCGACCGGATTCGCGAGGACGCGGAATGCCTGTGGAAGTGCCGTGAGTAGTTGCTCGGGGCGCGTGATGCGGTCAAAGAAACGCGAGACGGGGCGGAACGCGTCGTTCGCCGTGATGTCGGGTGCGCTGGGGTCTTCGATCTGTTGCAGAACGGGACCCTGGCGGCGCGTGGCGTAGGTGTCCCCCGGCAACAACAGCACGGGAAGCCGGTTGACCGTCGCGAGTCCCGCGGCGGTCACCATGTTAAGCGCACCGGGTCCGATTGATGCCGTCACGGCGAGCGCTTGGCGACGCCGCTTTGCTTTTGCAAAAGCGATGGCGGCGTGTGCGAGCGCCTGCTCGTTTCGTCCCTGAATAAAGGGGAGTTCGTCGTTGAATTCGTCGAGCGCCTGCCCAAGACCGGCGACGTTGCCGTGCCCGAAGATTCCGAACGCGGCGGGAATGAACCGCTCGCGCACGCCGTCGGCAACGGAATACTGCGCCGCGATGTATTTGACGAGCGCTTGGGCAACGGTCAGCCGTATGGTTTTTCTGGCGTGGGTCATGGGGTGTCCTTAGCTGTTGGTCCAGGGAGTTCCGTGCATGATTACGGTCTTGACTTCGGTCATTTCGGCGATGGCTGAGCGCGGCCCTTCTTTGCCGATTCCGCTCGATTTGAAACCACCGTAGGGCATCAGGTCTGCCCGCCACAATTGGGTCCAGTTGATGTGGACGACGCCGGATTCGATCTCGCGAATGGCGCGGATTGTGTTCGACATGTTGTTCGTGAACACGCCCGCCCCGAGCCCGTATGCGGTGGAGTTCGCGAGTTCGATGGCGTGTTGGATGTCTCGAGCGGTGCTCACAGCCACGGCGGGGCCGAACAGTTCGTCCTGCGCAAAGGGCGAATACGGATCGACGTCGGCAACAATCGCTGGCTGAATCACGCTTCCGTCCTGTTCACCGCCCGTGACGAGACGTGCTCCTGCGGACACGGCCGCACGAATAGATTCGGTGACGCGGTCGGCTTCGGTCCTCGAGATCATGCTGCCGACGGTGATGCCGCCACCGAATGGGTCGCCGACTCGAATCGCCTCGACCTTGGGGGTGAGCGACGCGAGAAAATCATCAACGATTTTGTCGTGAACGATGATGCGCTGCGCAGAAATGCAGACCTGTCCGGCGTTGATGTATCCGCCGAGCGCGATAGACGTGGTCGCGGCGTCGATGTCGGCATCGTCGAGCACAATGACCGGTCCAGAAGCGCCGAGTTCGAGGGACAACTTCTTCACGCCGGCAATCGAGGCGATGTGCTCGCCGACTCTGGTCGACCCGGTGAAAGAAATCTTGCGCACGCGCCGGTCGCGAACCAGCGCATCACCGACATCGGAACCGCCACCCGTGACGACATTGAGGACACCATCGGGTAGCCCCGCGTCGACGAAACACTGCGCGACCGCCAGCGCGGTCAACGGGGTGGCGCGTGCTGGCTTGAGAACGACGGCGTTCCCCGCCGCAAGGGCCGGAGCGATTTTGTGCAGAACTAAGAGCGCCGGGTAGTTGAAGGGTGAAATCGCGACGATGACCCCGACCGGCTGGTGGATTGTGAAGCCGATCTTGTCGAAACCCGTCCCTTTGTTCGCGTCAAGCGGCAACGAATCGCCGTACAACTGCGAACCCTCGAAGGCTGACAGTCGAATGATTTCGCCCGATCGGGAGGCTTCCCCGCGCGCTTCGAGGATCGACTTCCCGTTCTCGCGAGACATGATCTGCGCGATGTCTTCGGCGCGCTCATCGGCGAGCGCAGCAGCTTTGGTCAAAATCGCGAATCGGGCGTGGGCGGGAGTCCGTCGCCACGTCTCGAATCCGATGACAGCCGCGTCAATCGCTCGTTCCGCGTCAGCCGGTCGAGCGAGGGCGACGTTCCCGACGACATCGCCGTTGAATGGGGACGTGACGTCTTCCCGCTCGCGTGCGCTGGCGTCGACCCATTGTCCGCCAATAAGAAGTGATTGCGACGTCATAGTCGGCCTCCGCGATGAGTCTCTGGAACGTTCCAGAATGAGGCAAACGTACCACCGTTGGCATTCGTTATGCGCCGACGATGCTCGCAACGATGCTCGTGAGGATAGGTGCGACGACGAGCGCGGGCAACATGTCGGCAACCGACACTGCACGAATATTCAGCAGACGCAGTCCGACCCCGAGCAGCAAAACGCCGCCGGTTGCCGTGAGGGTGGCAATGGACGCCCCAGGCAGAACGGAGCCGAGCGCGAAGGCCGCGAGCGTCAAAACACCCTGCCAGATTCCGACGGGAAGAGCGGCGAACGCAACACCCCAGCCGAGCGACGCAGCGAAGGCGATCGACGCGAATCCATCGAGGATGGACTTGAGCACGAGCTGGTCTATTCCCTGCCCCATACCGTCACTGAACGCACCAAGAATTGCCAGTGGTCCGATCGCAAAAATGAGCGAGGCGTCCACGAAACCCTGAATGAATCGTTCGCGGGCGGAATTCGCTGCCGAACCCGATTTTGCACCGACCTTCGCGTGAAGAAAAGACCCAAACGTCTCGAGTCGAGATTCGATTCCCACGAGCGAACCGATGATGCTTCCAATCAGAAGAGCGCCGACGATGATCAGGAAAGGAGCTGCGGGACCAACAGCAGCAACGAGCTCCGCGTCGCCAAGGGCGGCAAGATTCAGCCCGCCCATCACCAGCGTGATGAGGCCGAGGGCGTCGGTGACTACTCGATTCGTGCGCTCGGGGAGTTTGGATCCGATGGCCACGCCGATGGCGGAACCGGCGACGATTGTCCCAATGTTGATTAGTGTGCCGAGTCCGATCATGTCTCTCATTATCCCGAACAAGCGGAACCCGTCAGAATGAACGGCAAAATCTCCTGTCCACAGTTTTCCCTCAAGCGCTACTCAGCGATTGTTTTCGGAGAAATCGTTTCCCACGCTTGATAGGCAATCCACAGTGACGAAAGGTCCGCGGAACGACCAATCTTGAGCCCCGTTTGCTCCTCAATCTTCCCCAACCGATAAGACAGAGTTTGCTTGTGAATGAACAACTCATCTGCTGTTTCTTTCCACTTGCGGTCGTTCCGCAGGAAGGCGAACAATGTGTCGCGCAACATGATTGACCGCGTGCTTTCGTCGGCAAGTGGCCCGAGCACCCCACGCACGATTTCCGTTGCTTCTCGATGCGACCGAGTGAGCACGGACACGGTCGAACCGTCGAACTCGGTCCACATCCGATCGTTGTGTTGAGCGACCGATAAAACCTTCCCCGCTTCGACCGCCGCTGCTCGCGTGTCGGCAAAATCCGTGAAGACCGAAGACACGCCGGCGTGCGCAGAAACGGTGGCAAACAATTCGCGAACCGTCGTGATCTCGCCACTCGGTACCAGCGCGAGAAACGTGATTCGACCCAATCCGGCGAGGATCGGAAGCTTGTTCATTGCTATCGCCCGTGCGAGGGCGCGGGCGTCGGAAACCGGAACTGAGACGAGGACGAAGCCATCGGAAGGTAAATGGGGGGCGAGGAACTCGTGAGTTTCAGGAAGTGTGACGCCGTTGAGTAACGAGAGCATCAAGCGAGCAGAGATTTCGGCGCGTCTGTCGGCACCGTTGAGAATGCGGTCAACGACGACTTCGAGAATCTTCATGAGGTGAATCAGAATGAAGCTGTCGATGCTCTCCCCGGCGAATTCGGTAATGGTCAGAACTACCTTGTGCGCCCCGTGGAGGTCGTAGTCGTGGCACGATTTAGTCAGGTCGCCACCATCTGGTTCTGATCCGACGACAACGATTCCCGTTGCCAGGTCGGTTACCCGAATCCCGATACTCAAGAGTTGTTCGAGTCGTCCAACCAGGGCGTCGCTATCCTCATCCGCATAGGCGGCGGTGTGATACAACTTGCTCAATGTCAAAACTTGGAGGGTTTGTTCGTGCGAGTTAGCCGCCGCGACATGACGTGCAACGACCGCATAGGGAACTTGCTCCGCAGCCAACAGGACCGGGAAATCACATCGTTCCGCTGCGTCGAGCATTTCGGGGGTGAGTGGAGGGGCGAGAGTGTGGTCGCCGATCATTATTCCCGCGAGGCCGGCACCGTTGAGACGTTCAATGAACGCCACCTGCTCGACGACGTCGGCGGGCACACAGAGCCCCACGGTCATGAGAAGTTCGTGTGGTCCAAGCCAATTCTCAGGGTTCGGCATTTCGCAACTGTGCGCCCACAGCACACGACGATCGCCGCCCTTTTCCCCCGCGAGAAATCGTGAATCCAGACTTGCGGTGGCAACGATGTCGGCGACTGTAAGTCCACCCGTTGGTTCCATAGTCATTAGTTTAGGTGTCACGAGCTATGAATCCGAGGGCGTATTCATATCACCACACAAGGAACGCCCGGTGTTCCCGCGTTTTTGGGCACACGATCGCGCGGGACGCGAGTCGCCGCTATTTGTACGCTTCGTCGTCCGAATAGGGGAACCACCAGAAATTCTGTTCGGACGAGTGTGCGTCGACCATCATGAACTTGGTGTGCCGAAAAGTATCCAGTCCTTCCGCGCCAAGTTGGCGACCGGTTCCCGACATCTTGCGCCCGCCGAACGGGCCAGCGTCATTGTCGAGAAGGGGGGCATTCACCCAGACCATGCCCGCAACGATTTCGTTCACCGCCCGATCTATTTCGACCACATCGGTCGAATACAAATTCGAGCCCAGTCCGAACGGTGAGCCGTTCGCAAGATCGAGCGCTTCATCGAAACTGGACACTCGATATACCGCCACCGCGGGACCAAAAATCTCTTGCAGATAAATGTCCATGTCCCGATTGACGTTTTCCAAGATGGTCGGTTCGTGGAAGAACCCGGATGTCAATTCGGTGTCGCCGAGTGACGGACGTCCGCCGCCGATGGTGATGGTTGCACCCTGCTCGACAGCGCGAGCGATGACGCTTTCCAATCGCGCGAGTTCACGACCATTCTCCATAGGGCCCACATCCACCTTGTCGAGAGGGTGTCCTTGGCGCAGTGCGGCAACATGGCTTGTGAACATCCGCATGAACTCGTCATAGATATCGGTGTGAACTATGAGCTTTTCTGTCGACGTACAAACTTGTCCGCAATTGATAAAAGAGGCAAATGCGGCGCCTCGCGCGGCGACGTCCAATTTCGCCGACGGCATCACGATGAAGGGGTCGCTTCCCGACGCCTCGATGATGCACGGCTTGAACTGTTCGCCACACGACCTCGCAACAATCTTGCCGGTGGGCACGCTCCCCGTGAACGAAATCTGGTGCGTGCCTTTGTGGTTTACGAGTTGAATCGAGGTCGGAGCCGTTCCGGGGACGACCTGAACCAATCCAGCCGGAAGCACGTCGAACGCTTCGGCGAATGCGAGAGTCGTGAGGGTCGCCCACTCCGAAGGTTTGATGATGATGGCGTTCCCGGCAGCCAGCGCGGCAGCACCCGTCCACATCGCCAAAACGACGGGATAGTTTGCCGGGAGGATAATCACGGCGGTTCCCATCGGTTCTTTGAGCGTGTAATGGAATTGTCCGGCGGTCGCCGTCCCGTGCACGGTGCCGATTGAGTGACGCCCAATTTCCGCGTAATAGTCCATTGCGGTTATGGCCCAACTCACCTCGTCGAAGCTTTCCTTGAACGGTTTGCCCGTTTCGGTAGACAGGATTTCTGCGACAACGTGCTGATTCTCGCGAACTTTGCGCGCCGCTTCGTGAATGAGTTCGGCACGTTCCAGCGCCGAGAGCGCATGCCATTTCTGTTGAGCTGCATTGGCGTCTGCGACGACTCGATCCACCTGCGCCTCGGTGAGATCAGAGATCTCACCGAGGACACCGGCGGTCGATGGGTCGAGTACATCGGCAAACTTCGCGCCGTCCGCCCGCTCGAGCCCCGACTTTCCAAAGAACTGGTTGTTCAGGGTTGCGATTTTTTCGTGGACCCGTGGAGAACCACGACGGGCGGAACTACTCATTTCTGTTTCCTGTGCTTTCGTTTAGGAAATGGGCTTGGCGATGGAGTCGAGGTTGGCGTCAGCCTTGTCGACAATCGCGCGTTCGGCCTTCATGTCCATACTCAGACACATCACCCAATAGATGACGCCACCGAGAGGAATCCCGATGAAGAAGGCGATGTCGACTCCGCCGAGTGCGGTGGCGATTGGCCCGGTGTAGAACGGAAGGATCATGAACGGAATCATGATGGCGAACGTCGCCAGGTAGGACACTATTCCCCGCATGTTCCAGTTGCCGTAGATACCCGTGCGCGAGAACATTTCGCGAATCGAATAGTGTCCACGACGAACGAGGAAGAAGTCGGTGAGATTGATCGCCGTCCACGGAGCCATGAGGTACGACAGAACGATGAGAATCGTCCAGAAGCTCGTGTTGAGGTAGTCGGCCGGCATGAACGCACCTGCGTAGGTGGAGGTCAGACCGACAAGGAGGATTGTCCAAATTCGGACTTTGCGTGTGGGCAGAACGGATTTGATGCTGTCCATCGCTGTAATGATGGTCAGCGACCCGCCATAGACACACATCGCCATCAGCCCAAGAAGACCCGCTCCACCGATGACCAACATGATGGGACCAAGACCAACGAAGACGCTGTCTGCCGTTTGAGCAAGTGCCGTGACAACGTACTCGTCTGGCAGCAATGCGGCACCGACCGCGCCGATTGCCATGAACGAGAAGACGCCGAAGAACAGCCCCAGTGATGTCCACGTGATGATCTTGCCCTTGTTGGTGTTCGCGGGCATGTATCGCGAATAGTCCGATACAAAGAACGCCCACGATAACTGGTAGGCCGCCGCGGCAGACACCTGGATGAAGAAGGGTGCGATTTGGAAGCTACCAGCGCTGAGGTCCCAGGCCGATGCGGGGATTGCGCCGTTCATTGCGAGACCGCCGGTGTAGATGATCAGCACGACGATGAGGGCGACCGTGATCCAACGCTGCACGGCGTGCAGCCAGTGGTAACCATAAATCGCGAGCAACACGGCGACCAGGCCCGTAATGATTGCCCAGATAGGGGCGCTTCCTGCGCCAAGCTGCTCAGCTGTTGCGCCGAGCATGTTACCGCCGAAGACGACGTAGCCCCAGTAAACGATGAGGGCCATCAGCCAGATGGCGAGTGCGCCATAGCGCCCGAATTGGGGACGGCTCTGAACCAACTGTGGCAGCCCGAGGTGCGGGCCTTGAGTCGCGTGAACCGAAACAGGAATAGTTCCTATGAGAGCTCCCAGCGCGAGTGCAACAAGGGTCCAACCCAAGTTCAGCCCTGCCCAGATTCCGATTGCACCAGTGGCCATGCTCAGGAGATGAGCGCTGCCGGCAAACCAGATTGTTGCCTGGTCAGTAAGACGACCGTACCGTTCGTGCGAAGGCACGTAGTCGATCGATCGTGTTTCGATTGATCCCAAAGGTGAGGAATCCGTAAGGGTGGTTGTCATTTGTGACCTCTCCGTGTGACGTCATTGTCGTTGTGGATCACGTTCCCGGTCTCGGCGAATGCCAATCATTAGCGAACGTACCTCCACTGTGGGCGAACAGTCCGCGATTCCCAATCGTTGATATGTATGAAAAAGTGGGTGCTTCTTGTGGTTTCGTACAGTCGACTAAACCGTGCGTCCGCACAACACTGAGAGGCGTGAATACTCTCGACACAACAGCGCAACCCCTTTCGTTATGGCACGATGACCCCTCGCTCACGCCGTTTTCCTCGGCGCCACTCAAGGGCGATATCTCGGCTGACGTGGCGATTGTCGGTGCGGGTTACACGGGTTTGTGGACTGCTTATTTCCTGCTCAAAGAAAATCCAGCACTCAACGTGGTCATCTGCGAGGCAGAGACCGTCGGTTACGGGGCGTCGGGGCGAAACGGCGGCTGGTGCTCGGCATTGTTCCCTGCGTCGATGAAAAAGATCGCGAGCCTCTCCTCACGAGACGAGGCCATCCGACTTCAACGAGCAATGAATGCCTCCATCGCCGAAATGGGCGCAATCATCGCGGCGGAAAAAATCGACTGCGACTGGAAGCAGGGTGGATATGTTTCGCTCGCTCGAAACGAAGCCCAACTCGTTCGGTCGCGCAATGAAGTAGCCGGGTGGAACTCGTGGGGGTTCGGAAAAGAGCACATGCAACTTCTCAGCAAGAAAGAGGCTTCAGAACGCGCCAATGCCACGGAGGTTATCGGCGGCACGTTTACGCCGAATTGTGCGGCGATGCACCCGGCAAAGCTCGCCTCTGGCCTCGCTCGAGTAGTGCACGGCCTCGGAGCGAAAATCTATGAACAGACGCGCGTGACGCAAATTGCCGAGCGCAGACTCGAGACCGAGCACGGAACCGTGCGGGCCGACGTCATCATCCGTGCCACCGAAGGATTCACCGCGGAGTTTAGAGAGTCCCACCGCGCCATCATTCCGATGTATTCACTCATGGTCGCTACCGAACCGCTGTCGAAATCGCAGCTAGCTGAAATCGGCTTAGGGGAGAGAGAAACGTTCTCGGACAAGCGGCACTTGCGAATCTACGGCCAACGAACGAATGACGGTCGTCTCGCGTTCGGTGGACGAGGGGCGCCGTACCACTACGGCTCGAGGGTCAGCCCATCCTTCGATCGCGACGAGGGGGTTCACGACATGCTGCGCGGCATTCTGCGCGGACTGTTCCCCGTTCTCGGTGAAACCAAATTCACCCACGCATGGGGCGGTAACCTCGGAATCCCCCGCGACTGGTATCCATCGGTGACCTTTGACCGCCGCACCGGGTTCGGCCAAGCCGGCGGTTACATCGGCGACGGCGTCTCGACCGCGTACGTCGCAGGGAAAACTCTCGCCGCCGAAATCCTCGAGACCGATTCCGACATGCGGACGCTGCCCTGGGCCGGTCGCCATTCGCCGAACTGGGAAATCGAGCCGCTTCGCTGGCTCGGGGTCAACGCGGTGACGCAAGCGTTTGCTCAGTCAGATCGTGACGAAGCGCGCACTGGACGCCCGGCAGGAATTGCATCCGCCGTCTGGCGGTTCATCGGCCACTAGCCGCGATTATCGTCCAGAAGTCGGTCGAGTTCGGTGTCGACCTTCGACATCGAGTCAGCGAGGTTTGGATTGTCGATCGTATCGTCGAGAACGAGTGTTCGGCTCGTTTCAATGCCGCAGTAGTCGGCTATTCCGTCATTTAGTTGTCGCTCGAGAGCATCGATATGCCCGCGCTTCCCGAGCGTGAGTCGATCGATCCCAGCGAGAGCGACCCACAATATCGTCGAGGCATTCGCGTGAAAATCATCGCCGTACATCCGGCCGTGATTCCATACCCGGTCGATGTAGCCTTTGAGCATCGCGGGCATCGCGTACCACCACAGAGGGAATACAACGACAATCAATTCAGCTCGCTGTGCTCGACCGGCCAGCTCTTCAACGATTGGTGAATAAGATTTGTGCGGATTATCCCAGTCGGGCTCATCAACTTCATGAAGCGCGGGATCGAAACCCGCGCGATAGAGGTCGAGTTCGTCGACGTCGTAACCTCGGCGTGCGAGTGAGTCATTGACCGCTCTGACCAACGAAGACGTGAGCGATTGCTCACGTGGGTGAGCCCACACGAGATGCGCGCGAAGTTTTATGGTCATGGTGGCTCCGACGGGCGTCGATCCCGTGACCTCTCGATTTTCAGTCGAACGCTCTACCAACTGAGCTACAGAGCCAAGGAGTTTGTCACTCCTAGACAAAAGAGCCTCTCGCGAAAGAGACTCT
>Ga0164294_10000065_pt1 | contig 105162 bp, 110 predicted proteins | sample GEODES005metaG_FD_111479 | JGI IMG/M metagenome (GOLD analysis project Ga0164294, IMG submission 111479) | Oligotrophic lake water microbial communities from Sparkling Lake, Wisconsin, USA - GEODES005 metaG | ecosystem: Environmental > Aquatic > Freshwater > Lake | place: USA: Sparkling Lake... | reverse complement strand
GATCTTAATGATTTTATCAACCATACATTAAGACAATATAAGAAGAAAGATAAAAAAGTTATTAATAAGATAAAAGAATGTAAATCGTTGAGGCAGTTGTTAATAATAAGAAAAAAATTACATTTAGTCGAATGGGATTAGCTTGAACTAAGTTGATATTCCTTTATATTGATACCATATGCCCCTATAGGGGTAATTAGACATATGAAATTTACAATTATAAACGGGTCTCTCGGGGGTCGTACCGGGAACACTAATAACCTTATACAAAAGGTTAAGAAACTAATTTTAAAACGAGATCTAGATACGAAAGTACGTATTATTCACCTGTCTCCCACCTTTGATTGGATTAAAGTACGTCGGGCTATTAAAGCTTCGGACGCATTGATATTTTGTACGGGAACTTACTGGGATTCTTGGGGATCGCCCATGCAACAATTATTTGAAAAGATGACACAAATTGAAGGGAAGAAACACTTGCTTGGTAAGCCCGCGGGAGCCATAGTGACTATGCACTCTGTGGGGGGCAAAGAGGTGTGCTCCAGAATTTTAGGAAACTTAGTTGGTCTTGGCTGCATGATTCCGCCATTTACCGGCTTTGCATATGCATATTCAGATCATGTTGCTCATAGATCTCGTACTTCTGGTAAGAAACTATTAGACGATGTATGGCATATTGATGATCTAGATGCCTTTATTCATAACATATTTGAAGCACATCTGGGTACAAAAAATTGGAAGGTATGGGATTATCTGGACACCCAGGCAATGGACCCTTCTTACGTTTGGCTTAAATAATTTTTTCTTCATAAATATATGAATAATGAATTGTGTTTTAATTACTGCATATACAAATTGTGAAGGCAGAGGGCCTCTTAGTAAAGCAGATAGATGGAATCAGCTAATAACCTATACTATTCCAGACTTACATAAATGTATTCCTAATTCAAAGCTTTTTTTAATAGACGGTACAATATTAGATAAAGATCAAAAAAATAAACTTAGTGAACATAATGTAGAACTTTTTCGTGAAGGTGATTATATAGGTACCAAAAATGCAGGTGAATTGTGCATGATAAAAACATTTTTTAATTCATTTAATGACTTTAATTATAGTTCCTTTTCAAAAATTACCGGTAGATACAATCCCACGTTTACTCACGATTTTTTTAATAATAACAAATTCATTTTTAAAAGACGACAGTCATGGATGTCTTGTGATATGAACCTTATAGAAACATTTTTCTATAAATTTCCTAATTCTTACTTTAATATTTTTAAAGAAAAAATTAATAGCCTTGAAATATTTCAAGATTTAGAACACTCTTTTGAAAAAAATAAAATTTTTGAACAAGAGATAGGAGTTAAATCATTGTTTATAACCTGTAGAGGTAGTGAAGACGGTTCAGTATTAGATAAATAATCTCTTTGCCTGAGTAGCTCAGTGGTAGAGCAACGGTTTTGTAAACCGTCGGTCACTGGTTCAATCCCAGTCTCAGGCTCACTATATCTCATGATTAGCAGAATTTAATGAAGAAAACGACTTTATTAGAATAAATAATTATATGGCTATTCAGTATGTTAATGTAGATACACCAGTTACTAGATTTTCGCAATCTTTTGTAAACTTAACTCAGATAAACAGTACCAAATACCCCGCTCTGACAACAAAACAGGTAGATATAACTATGAATGATCCGTTAACAAGTTATTATATTTACGATCAATACGCTTTTAGAACTATTGCAGTGTCTGGTGTGGCAATGCCTTAACGCAACTCACCAATCATCTTAAACGGAATTTCTTTTCCGTTGGCGTCAACCACAGCTTCTCCATCTACATATCCAATCATTTTACGGCCACTTTGAACTGGAATAACTCTTTTATCTGCAAGAAAACGATACTTTGGGCGGGATGTTTTAAATCCGGGGACTGCTGTTGCTTTTGCTACTGGTGTTGACATATTTTTTATTTATTTCTTGAATACACCGGTGCAACAGGTATAATTATAAAAAATGTCTAAAATTTTAGTTACAGGCGGCTATGGCTTTATTGGTACACATTTTCTAATAAGATTGTTAGAAGAAACTGATTTTGTTATCTATAATATAGATTGTGAATCATATGCTGCTAATAAAGATAACATTAAGGCGTTTTTAAAAGTGAAAAAGCAGTATCGAAGACGTGTAAAGTTTTTTAAAAAAGATATTTCAAATAAAAAGCAGTTAGATATTTTGTTTACAAAAATTAAACCCAAATATGTGGTTAATATTGCAGCAGAATCACATGTAGACAATAGTATTACCGGTCCAACTCCTTTTATTACATCAAATATTGTTGGGACATTTAATTTACTCGAATGTTCAAGGAAGCATAATATAGAAAAATTTGTTCAAGTAAGCACCGATGAGGTTTACGGTCAATTATTCGATGAAAAAGACGCACCGTTTAAAGAAAAAGACATCTTAAAGCCAAGTTCTGTATATTCTGCTTCAAAAGCCTCTGCGGACCTGCTAGCGTTATCGTATTTTAATACCTTTAAGTTAAACGTCTGTGTTACCCGTTGTTGTAATAATTATGGTCCCTATCAACACAAAGAAAAGCTTTTACCAAAGACTATTCTTAATGCATTAGCTAACCTTTCTATTCCTGTTTACGGTAAAGGTAAGAATATGCGGGAGTGGATACATGCAGAAGATCATTGTCGTGGTATTTTAGCTGTTCTTAATAAAGGTATAGCAGGAGAAATATACAATATCGGTACAGATATAGTTTTGACTAATATTAAACTTGTTAAACAGGTTATTGAACTAGTAGAAAGGAAAGAAGAGCTTATTGAATTTGTAGAAGACCGTAAAGGACATGATTTTATATACACAACAAATAGCGATAAAATTAAAAACGAATTAAAATGGGAACCAAAGATTGACTTTTTGGAGGGGTTGAAGCAAACTATAGAGTGGTATAGAAAACAGTTGAGTTAATTGGATTGTCCTGCATAATTATTAATAGTTCATTAACAACTGGGGGCGTAATGGTATCGATTGAACAGTGGAGTTCATGAGAGCAAGTACCGGGGCATGCCGGTTACCAATAGCAATCATATTAAATGCCGAAGACAACTTCGACATGGCTATGAGTCTCGAAGAGGCCGATGCAATTCTTGCATCGACTGGCTTTGTTGATTCAGAAGCCACACTCGAGCTAGTTTAACTACTCGATCGTTCTACTGTAGATTGAAGCTTGTAAAGTAGAGCGTGTTACTGGCTTTCGTATAGTCTGGGTTTTAACAATTAATAGATTATACGTACAAAATTGTTATCAGTAAGGGCTTTTTGCTTAGTTTAATCCTTATGAAAATTCAACTAAAATAAACTTGTAGTGCTTGTGAGTGAAATTATTCAAGACGAGAGTTCAATTCTCTCCGCCTCCAGGTTCTTAGATAAGATAGCCTTCTACTATTGCAGAAGCGGAAAGTGTGGTAAGATTATTAGCTGCGGTTGTTAGTCTGAATGCGACAATTTCACCTCCACTAGCTGTCGTGTTGCCAGTATTTTGAGCAATATTTGTACCTCCAATTACGCAATTTGCTGTTGGGAGAGTATTATTATTGGTCAAAGCTAAATTATTTCTAGAAGCATTTGCAACCCTAGATATTGGTGCTACTCCTGTGGCGGTTCCTCCTGCATCTATAACTAAAATAGTAAGGGTTTTGGCAATAAAAATTCTGCCGGTCGGTACATTGAATAGATTAATATTAGTATTAATTGCTCCTAACAAATTTATCGGAGAGTAATTAATTGTGGTCAATAAGGGATATGTAGTAAAATAATTTGCTGCAGCAGACCAACCTGCACTATTTGAATTAACGGTTGTACGTGAACTGTTCCATTGAATACTAGTACCACCAGCTACCGTGATACCATCGTTACTACTAATAGCACCATTTACTGTTAATTCTGCATCAGGATCGCTCTCGTTAATACCTACTTTACCTTTTGGGTTACCGCCTCCTGCAGCATTACCTACATGAAGCACTTCAACACCATCTCCATCGTAAAAACTAGCTACATCAGAGCTTCCTGCAGCCTGAGAAACATATAATGCAGGACCGGTACCGTTATTAATAATACTCAGTGCAGTTGTAGTAGCAAATATAGTATTTGTAAATGTAGTTCCGCTCAAGGCAGATAGCCCACCTTGGAATACTGTATCACCGTAAAAGTAATTTGTTTGTGTATTGGCTATTCTCATGTTATATAGTCCCAAAGTCTAATGGCTTTATTCGCACCATTAATATTTAATATTAAAAATTGCCCTGAATCAGTAGTTGAAGAAGGTGTAATAATACTTGCCCCTGTTAATTTAATATCTGCCCCTGTTAAAGCATTAGTACTGCTCAAACTATTACAATAAAAAGCATTGTCTGTTTTTAGAATACCTACATCTAGTCTATATAAATTTGTATCATAGCTAGAATTACCATCGCCAAAAATTAATGAATTTATCGAACTATCAGCTATTTTTACCTCACCTCTAAAAGTATTAACATCGGTTTTTGCATTACCTAAATTTGTATTACCATTTACATTAAGATTACCAGCAACCGTAGCGTTATTACGAGCAGATATACTACCGTTTACTGTTAAATTGGTATCAGGGTTATCAGTATTAATACCAACAAAACCATTTTCGGTAACTATTAATGCTGTTGCACTAGCAGGATCACCTACAGTTGTTGCATTAAACAAATAAATACCACTCATAGAAAATACGTTAAATGTATTTTCATCAAACGTTTGACTATTATACTTGTTGTTTGTATTGTAATTATAATTACTAAAAACTAAACTATTATTATTTACTGGTTGTCCGTTTCCAATAGCTAAACTACTCTTTTCAGCATAAGCTGCAATACGTGGGTAATCTACCGACCATGCACGCCATGACGTAGGCGGTGTAACAGTTGTACTGTAGCTATTATTTGAAAGTAATACATATCTAATACCGTCAGGGTCAGGACAAGCTGAACCAGGATTAACCGGTGTACCGAGATTTGGTTCAGCATTTGCGAGGTTTAAAAATGTATATCTACCGGAAAGTGCTTGAGCTTGGATCGGTAAACGTACTCTTACTTTCCCGCTAATTGTTTCGGGGGTGGTAATATACTTTCCCATAATTATGTTACCGTATTAAGTGTTTCTAGGAGAGATATGTTTAATACCACAGCATTTGGTGTATTGCAAGAAGCAATTAATGTATCGTATTGCTGTAAAACAAGTTTAGATGGTACTAGGCTTGTTGTATCGTTACCTGATATGAGTATACCTTTAGCGTAATCAACATAAGGTTGTACCGGTACAAATTGTGCTCCTACACCAGATATACCTACTGTTACGGTTACATCGTTATTCGTAAGATTAGTAGCATAAGCTGCTAAAATAATAGCCGCTCTGTCAAATGGTGCTGTGTACACAGAAGATAGGGTGGGTGTGAGGGTGATTGCCTTTCTTCTGAAAAAATTAAGAGGTATATTAGCCATAATATTATTTAATCTAGACTGAGTATTAAAGGTGTAACTAATGCAAGAATTGACTTATTAAAGTCAAGACCTTCAATTGTTCCTTTGCTTTGCACCACTTTAAACCCTCCTCCTACTTTAAAGTCGCCTCGTTCATTAGTACTTGAATAGTAAACAATTCCATTGTCAGAGAATACTGCTTCATTGTTATTAATGGGTGTACCACCCAGTGCAGGTACTGCCAATTCTATTTCAACACCAGTGCCAATGTATTCAAATGCATGTGATGAAGATGCAATCAGACTTCTTAAATAAAACTCAACATATTTAGGTTCATTGGAAGAAGCAGTCAGAGGTGCTTGAAGATTCTGTTCCAATTCAATTCTGTATGTGTACGGTGGGGCTGGTGCTTCTAATGCACTCACTGATTTGATGCTGTGATATTTGGGCAATGCATCAGGATTGAAGAAATCATCATAATCACTTGCAGGATCATCTTGAATATTCATCAACAATCCGTTGTATGGTTCAAGCACAGGAATACCTTCAAGCTCAAACCCAGCTTGCAGAGCAGCAACAAATGCAGACAGTGGTCTAGGTGTCACATCTTGCACATAAACATAATTTTCAGAAAGTGGTGAAGATGTTATCTGATAACCTGTCAACACAGGGAATGTAGATTTTCCTGTTGCAACCAATCCAGACAGCCCGAAGGAACAGTTTGAGGTGCTGATGCTGCATTGACCACCACTTTCACATATTATACCTTCTGTTGTGCAAATAGTAAATGTGCTCACCAATTGTGCATAACCACAATTGATGATATGAATGCCTTTGCCACCTTGATTGTATTGAGTGAATGAATCGGTAACAAAACTTCTCAAGAAGCCAGTTGCAAGTGAGCCGTCCACTCTGATGCCGCAACCTGCTCCAATAACTTTCACAGGCTCATTGGCTATGATCTGCAAAGCAAGGTACTTGGCGTAATTAATAGCCATCACTGTTTGTATTTCTTGGCCAGAAATTACTGATTGGTCAGTTAAATTGTCGAAATAAGCATTTCCTGAATCTATTGCACTGGCAGTGGTGCCATTAGTCACATCATAACACACTGAATCAATGATGATTCCAACATCTCTTTCACACTTATCTTTATTGTATATGAATGTGGGGTAGGCTTTGCCCATGTATTCAATGACTTCTTTCTGTATGAAGAGCTTATTTGCCTGCAACAATGTTACTGCATCATAACGACTTGCAACTGGTGTATTGGTTATGATATTTTGTGAAATAATATCGGCATAGCCAAGAGCATCTGCTGTTTGCTTTTGCTGGCCTGCGACCCTCGATACACCAGTGCCTGTGTAATAGTAATTACCTGCATTGATGCTGCTCAAATAGTTACCTTGGGTGATATCATATGAAACAGCATCAACAATGTAACCAGTGTCCCTGAGACATGACGCAATGTTATATCTGAGTGAAGGATATGTGGTATTAACATAATTAATGACCTCGTTTTGTATGAACGATCTGTTTAATTCCAACAGATAATTTGCATCTGTAGATCCTGGAACTGGAGGCGTAAATGTGCCAGGTGATATGGAGCCTATGCCGTTTAATATGATACCCGACACCACAGTATAGCCAGTTTTTACATATGGAGAAGCATCACCTCCTAAAGCATATGTAGGACTATACTGCTGTGCATAATATTTAAACGGTTCATTAGAAATTACTGCTTGTGATACAAGATTTGCAAACAATAATGCAGCTATAGTGGGCGATTCCTGGCCAGATATGAGACTCTTGTTATGTTTGAAATATGAAGTACCAGCAGAAATGCTGTAAAAGTTAGTATTGAGGGCAAGATCTTGAACTATGCTGTCTATGACATTGCCCACATCTCTGTAGCATAAATCATTATTATAAGTAAGTTTTGGAAATATCTTATCTACGTAATCCACAACTAACCTTTGAATATATGGTTTATTACTTTGTAAAAGAGTTATAGCATCTGCAGCCCCTGGTACAGGTGTAGGAGAGCTTGTTGCTGTTGGTGTGTATGTACCATTGCTGCCTATAATTTGTGCTACTATGTTCCAGGAATACTCTACAAATGCAGAAGCTAAATTGCCTGTAGGAGCAAATGGATCGAAGACTTGATTTTGTAATTTTTCACCAGTAATAATAATATCTGTTATAGTGTCAAACGATTTAGTGACATCTGATTTTATTAAATACCCAGAAGATAGGAATGGATTGAATGTTTGTGAAGTAACTGCTGGTGTGTTGGTAACCAGTTTATTGGCTAAAAAGTTGATATATCTTAACGCAGCAATGGTTTGTATTTCTTGACCAACAATGACAATCTTGGACCCTCTGTAGTATCGACTGCCTGCGCTTATGGCTTTGACGTTAGTACCTGTTTGCAAGTCACTGATGACACAATCAATAATTATTCCTGTGTCTCTTTCACATATTTCTTTATTATAAGCAAAGCCTGGAAAATTTTTATCAATGTAATTGATGGTTGTTTTTTGAATGAAGGGTTTATTCAAACTTAACAAGTATGCAGCGTCTGTATTAGTAGGTATTGTAACTACTGGTGGTAGGGTGGCAGTGCCATTGCGAATGATGTTGATAATTGTATTGAATTCATTTGTTATATATCCAGTAGCTTGATACCCGTTAGTGTAAGTTGCATCAAACTGCTGTTCATATGTGCGCAAATATTTGTTGTTAATGACATGGACGGCAACAGACTTTGCAAACCTAATGGCATCAGCTGTCTGTAGTATTTGATCTTCCGGCAGAACACTCAAGGCGCCATTTTTATAGCTTTCACCAGCGCTTATTGCACTTAATGTGGTGTTGTTTAACAAATCATAAACTGTGGCTTCAATGATATATCCAACATCTCTGTAGCACGAACTTCTGTTGTATGCAAGCAATGGATAATTGTATGATACCCATCTCACAGTTGCTTCTTGAATGAATGCACTGTTGGTCTGAAGCAAAGTGATGGCTGTGTCTCTGCCTACTGATGGGGTTGTGGTTACTGGTGCAGGAACAATGCCTCCTTCAATTATACCAGCAACTATGTCAAAGGAAAGTTCAACATTGGACTGTTCTTGTTTGCCAGGTTGAATGGCTTGCAGACAAAGATTGCGTGCATAATTGTAAGCATTGATTGTGGGGTCAATTTGATCTTCAGGCAGAGGCACATATCCGCCAACAACATAACCGTTTGCTACATTAACAGCAGAAGTGGATGTGCCAGTGGTCAACCCATCTATAACTGCATTTAAAATGTACTCAGTATCTCTGGCACATTTTGTTTTATTGTAATTAGGTGGTGGTGAATTGCTATCAACAAATCTTATCACATCTGCTGTTATGGAGCTCAAGCTGTATGTTAAGATGTTAACAGCAGTTGATGTGAAAGCATCAGGTGCAGCAATGGATGGTGGGGTTGGCACAACTGCTGTGGACAGAGTTGTTGTTATAATTGAAAATAGTTTGTTGACATTATCACCTGCATCAAATGGTTCGAACACTTGTGTGAATGGCAGGTAATAACTAGGATACAGATCCGGTTGAATTGGAACCTTGAGATAAGTTGTAATGGAGCTCATGCCTTGTGTGTATGGGCTGGTGGTAACAAATGGTTTTGAGACTATTGGTAATCCAAAAGGGCCTCCTGGTTTGGTTGTACTAATTTCACACCCTGGTGTGTTGAAAGCTACTTTGTATGCAGCAGTTCTTGGGTCCAAATTAGGAAATGCAGTTGCTGCACAAGGATCCCATGTATCTCTGAATGTGAAGCCCCACATGTAACATGCAGCATTGAGCCAAAACAAATCCATTTGTTTGTGATATGGGCGAACGTTTGTGCGGCGCAAATAAGCTTCACCAATGATGGATGTGCCTGCAGGCACATAAATGGGATTAATTTCTGTGTAGTCACCAGCTTCCACCTGAATGGTTGCTTTGTTGGTACCATACACATTAAAAACAATTTGACATGCTTTTTTAATTGTTCTGACTTTTTGTGAGGGGTTCAACCCACTGTTGTAATCTGAACCAGTGGTGCTAACATATACTGTATTACCATCTGGCCTGTCATATATAAAAGCTTTCTTAGCATAGCCGTTACCGTAGACATTAAAATCCATTGGAACCGCAGAAAGATTTCCTTGATAAGGATCATATTTTTCAGCAGCTGTTTTACCATTAACTACAACATACCCATTGTCAGTAATAAATAGAGCTTCTTTACCACCACTTAATGCATCACCGTCGATAAATTGAGCAATAGGCTGTTTACCGTATTGTACAACTGTTAATGCAGGTCCAGTACCGTGATTAATAACGCTTAATGCGCTAGTAACTGAAACTACTGTATCAAGATAAGTAAAATCTCCAAAAACAGAAAGATTTCCTAGAACAGTAGCATTACCATCAACAAAAAGATTTTCGTGTGCAGAAATTGAATTATAAGTTACAAAATCACCAATAAAAGGCTCTTCAGGCGAAGCAATAGGATCAGTACCCGAATCAGGGTAACCTATTGAAGGAGAAGAATGATGATTCCTTCTATGCCATTTATTATGAAATCGCGCATTACCGGCCATATAATATATTTATGTAAAAAGCATGCTTAAATTATAGTTAAACTGGCCAATATTTACCACCAGTTACAAAGTAATAATATGTTCTAGGTGTTAATCTACCATAATACTTAGTCTGTGTAGCATCACCGTTAAATATTACATAAAATATATTACTATTAGATAGATATGTGTCCTTCTTTATTACACACGAGGCTACACCATTAAAATAACAGTAAAGTGCGCCAAACCCGGAAGAAAATCTATCAGCAGTTATACCTAGTTTTGTTACAGGTGCTGGTGAGCATAATCCTTGGAACTGTACTCCTACGTAAGTGGGAGCACTAGCGGATGGTTGGTAAGCTAAATTAGGCGGTACTGGGCATGTGTATGTATATTGCGAAGTAAATGTGGGTACACTGGTATTAGTGGGTGTAATTGTCGGTGTTCTTGTCGGTGTAGGTGTTCTAGTAGGTGTAACTGTATTAGAAGGTGATATGGTTATTGTTGGTGTAACTGTTTCTGTCGGCGTAACTGTAGGTGTAACTGTTGGTGTTAATGAATTAGTTGGTGTGACCGTCTGTGTTACAGTAGGTGTTACTGTTGGTGTAACGTAATTTTTAGCTTCATCAAATACATTGAATATAAATTTTGTTGGTGTTATTGTCGGTGTGACAGTCGGTGTAACAGTTATAGTCGGTGTTATAGTTGGAGTAATTGTTGTTGTCGGTGTAGCTGTAGGTGTAACTGTGGATGTCGCTTCAGGCGTTACAGTCGGTGTAACAGTTTCAGTAGGCGTAATTGTAATTGTTGGTGTTACAGTCGGTGTAACAGTTTCTGTTGGTGTAATAGTTGGTGTTACAGTCGGAGTTACAGTTTCTGTTGGCGTTGCTGTAGGTGTTACAGTCGGAGTTACAGTTTCAGTTGGCGTTACTGTAGGTGTCACCGTCTCGGTTGGCGTAATAGTTATAGTAGGAGTAGGTGATAGATAAACTGTTACAGTAACAGTAGGTGTGATTGTAGGTGTTGTGGTCTGCGTAGGCGTAATAGATTGAGTCGGTGTTATAGTAGGTGTAATTGTTTCTGTAGGTGTAATAGTAGGTGTAATTGTTTCTGTTGGCGTAATAGTTGGTGTTACTGTTTCTGTCGGCGTAATAGTTGGTGTTATAGTAGGTGTGACAGTCTCTGTGGGTGTAATTGTCGGTGTAGCTGTATGGGTTGTTGTAGGTGTAATTGTTGCTGTCTGTGTTACAGTAGGTGTTACTGTTGGTGTAACGTAATTTTTAGCTTCATCAAATACATTAAAGACAAATACCGTTGGTGTTATTGTAGGCGTTATGGTTGGTGTAACTGTTTTAGTAGGCGTCATGGTTGGTGTAACTGTTTTAGTAGGCGTCATGGTTGGTGTAACTGTTTTAGTAGGCGTCATGGTTGGTGTAACTGTTTTAGTAGGCGTTATAGATTGAGTAGGTGTAATAGATTGAGTAGGAGTATTTGTAGGTGTCTTAGTAATAGTAGGTGTAATAGTTGGCGTTGTTGTTGGCGTAACTGTTGGTGTAGCTGTATTAGTAGGGGTTCTTGTTGGTGTTCTTGTTGGTGTAATTGTAGGTTTTGGCGTTCTAGTAGGCGTAACAGTTAAAGTGGTTGTAGGCGTAACAGTAGTAGTCGGTGTTGTAGTCTGGGTTGTTGTACTTGTCGGTGTAATAGTTGGGGTGATAGTAGGTGTAATGGTAGGCGTTACTGTCTCTGTAGGTGTAATTGTTGTAGTTGGTGTACCAGTAGGTGTAGGTGTTGTTGTAGGTGTAAGCGATCTTGTAATCGTTATAGTAGGTGTTATTGTGGGTGTAATTGTGGGTGTAATTGTGGGTGTCCTTGTTACAGTAGGTGTAATAGTGTTTGTAGGTGTAATAGTGTTTGTAGGTGTAATAGTCGGTGTAGATGATCTTGTAATCGTTATAGTAGGTGTTATAGTTGGTGTTATAGTAGGTGTGACAGTCTCTGTTTGTGTAATTGTAGGTGTTATAGTTGCCGTCGGTGTAATAGTCTGTGTAGGTGTTATTGTGGGTGTTATTGTCGGTGTTATTGTCGGTGTTATTGTCGGTGTTATTGTTACAGTAGGTGTAATAGTATTTGTAGGTGTAATAGTCGGTGTAAGCGTAGGCGTTCTAGTAACGGTTGGTGTTACTGTAGGTGTAACCGTTTCAGTAGGTGTAGTTGTAGGTGTTATTGTAATAGTTGGCGTAATTGTAGGTGTTATTGTAATAGTTGGCGTAATTGTAGGTGTTATTGTAATAGTTGGCGTAATTGTAGGTGTTATAGTTGCAGTAGGTGTCGGTGTAGGTATAACATATGGTCCTATCTGTGCGTTAATTAACAAATTACTATCTGATAGTTTAGCATACCCTGCATTACTAAAAATAATAACATCATAATACCCCCCACCAGATAAATTAGAAACATTTAACGTTAAGATATTATTTGTTAATGTGTAGTCAAAATACTTAAACCCTGTAAAAGCAGGGTATAGAGATGAACCTGGAAAAAAGTCAACAACTACATTATTGTATGCTTGAGCGTTATCACTAGTAGTACTTAGATAAACAAATCTTGTATTTTCAAAATTATAGCCTTGAAATGAAATAACTGTAGTTCCGCCAGATAAATACGTAATCCTATTCATTTTAAAAGCCTTATAAATTATTTATGGATTTTTTAAATAAATAAGGTTAAACTTATAAGATGAGTGCAGGTAAAGGCGATAAACCGAGAAACTGTTTTAGTAAACAATTTAAAGAGAATTTTGATGTTATTAATTGGCCATCAAAAGAAAACAAAGAAATACGGAACTATACAGTTAAAAGGGGTAAGAAAATCTACAAATACCCATAATATCTATTCGCCTAGTATTCCAATGGCAGAGAAAAACGACTTAAAATCGTTCAAGTGTCAGTTCGAGTCTGACCTAGGCGAAGTACTTGCACTATTTAAAAATTCCCGTATACTATGAATATGGACGTTGATTATCTTTTAGAGCAGATTGAGTTTCATAACTCTAGCTATGAATGGATTGTTAGAGAATCTGAAAAAATAGCTAGAGCAATGAAATCTTTAGATGACCGAGAATTTAATCCTGAAGCATATGATAAGCTTACCAAGAAATTTCTTGAACTTGAGCTCCGGTATAAGAGGAATAAAAAAGACTATGATACTGTAGTAGCTCAAGTTCGCTCTTATTTTAATGATAAACATGGCATGGATATCATGGGGCTGCTAGATGATGATATCAATGAGGCAAATAAATGAGACCTACTCTTATTATCTGGACAGTCATTATTCTTATTTCCATTGTGGCTAGCAGAGTACGCAGCTCTAAGGCAGATTGTTATAGCAACCCTAATCGCCCTTACGTGGCAGGATGTCCATGAATTGGGTTATTCGAATACGATAGGAGGTTTATGCCTCCGTCGTCTAACTGGTTAAGACCCTACTCTTATAAAGTAGTCGCTCTAGATTTGGGCAAAATGCGGGTTCGAATCCCGCCGGAGGTACCATTTATTGCACTCATAGCTCAACCGGATAGAGCAACGGTTTTCTAAACCGTCGGTTCCAGGTTCGATTCCTGGTGAGTGCGAAATATATAATGTATGGGTAGATACCGAAGTGGCCAAACGGGGAAACTGTAAATCTTCTGGCTTCCGCCTTCAGTGGTTCGAATCCACTTTACCCACAATTTATATAAATTACTAAGTTACCTGAACGTCGCCATTGTAAGTATAGTAAACTAGCTCAGAAATAGTCGCGTAAGACGGGCATGTGTTGCCCTTAGCTATAGTAAACGGATCACGTACAAATTCTTTAATCTCATTTATAATACCACCGTTTAAGATAAACGTATTATTAATATCATCTAACGTAAATGTACCGCCAGTAACTGCGCTCATAGATAGTTTAAATGTCCAGAACGGTTGAATTGGGTTAGCTGGGTTCATAAACCAGTTTCCAGATATACCAATATTAATAGAGGTTGCAAGCGGATTAATAGCGCTCAACGTCTGTAGATCAACAAGCACTTGCTCTATACCGGAAGACGATTTAAAGTCGCCGCCATATGAAAGTGAACCTACCACCGTACTTGGCGAGCCAATCGGACAGCCTCCAACAGTAACATAATTATTAGCATAACCAGGAATATTATATACAGAGACATTAGGATCAAAATCATTTCCGTCATACTCAAATCCGAATAATAAATACCTAAACGGCTGACGGAATAATATTAATGGGCTGACGGTAGGTGTAGGAGTAGGTGTTTTTGTTACTGTAGGTGTAATAGTAGGTGTGCGTGTGATAGTAGGTGTAATAGTAGGTGTGCGTGTGATAGTAGGTGTAATAGTGGGTGTTCTAGTTACAGTTGATGTAATAGTGGGTGTAGGTGTAGGAAATCCTGAAGGTGTTATTGTAGGTGTAACAGTAGGGGTAGGTGTCACCGAGCCAGTAGGTGTGGGTAATATAGGTACTATTTTACTCACGCCTTGCCCTTGCCTTATATTAAAAATGTATTTCATTAGCTTATATATACTGTATTTGATGTACCGGGATTATTGGTAACCTCAGCTTCTAAGATACTTCTTAATGCGACTTGAACATCGTAAATCTTTTTTATAATTCTATTAAATACACTTGTAGTTGTAAGCTCGTTTGCGCCTATATAAAAAGCTAGATCTTGCTGAAAGATAATAGAATCTAATTCGTCAGGCAAAAGATATCTTGTCCCTTCAAAAACAATATTACCTTGACCGTCTTGCGATCCTATAAATTTACCAATAATTTGATCTCTAAAACGCATATGATTAATTAAGAGTTTTGATATTGCTTTATTAAAAACCCAATTTTGAAAGTACTCTTCACTATTAAGTTTAATTTGGTCAAGATTATATATATCAAAATGTCTAATTCTCAAGATATCATATAAATTTAAGTTGTCAAAAAAGTTGCCTAGCTTACCTGTATTACCGTTTAAAGTAAAAATAACATTTCTATCACCAGTATCTGTAGCTACAGAACTAAATCCTGTAATTATATCATTAGGTAAATTATAGTTAAATAAATACAGTAAATATTTACCTATTAAATCAGATGGAGTGCTAGCAAACTTTTTATATACATTTAAGTTAGAAATTAAATAAAAAATATCTTTATTGTATTTCGAAAATACTATCTTTTTAAATATTTCGCCTGGATATGTTGATGCTGTATCAAATATCTGTTTGGATTGAAAAGTATTATCATATTTTATAAAATTTTTATCAGTAAGTACAAAAATATTACCAAGATTATCTGCTGCTATATCTACCGGTCTAAGGTCTGCTAAATCAATAGATAGCCTATAAGTTCCAAGCCAATTTAAATTTGAATCGTACATTTTAACACATTTATTTCCTGAATCTAATACATAAAGATTTTTATCATATGAAGTTAGACCTGTAGGTGAATTGAATTCTAATTTAGAGGTTGAAGGTCCAAAATTACCTATTGAATTTAAATATCTAAGTGAATTTCTTGTAATTATGTCATTTGTATATAAACCAGATGCATCGTACTTTACAATTTTGTTAAGAGAACTGTCTAATACAAATAAATTCTGATCTATAGATTCAAATGCTGTTATACACTGATAGTAAGTACCTAGCCCGGGATCGACTTCATTAAGAGCAAAGTTACGCGTAAAGTACGATGCGCTTTCATCAAAATTAAAAACTGCTATTGACGATATACAGCTCATTAAAATGGAATATTGATCTATATCTTCATTTTTTATTAAGAACAACAAATCTGTCTTATCTAATCCTATAAATCTATTATTAGAGGATAACGGTATAAATGTACTGGTATAGGCATTTTTATGCCATTTAAAATCGGTAGAATTTGCAGTTATTCCTGCTACCCCCGTGCTTGAAACTGGTATTACGTTAGAAGATATTAATGATGCTTGATAGAGATATATAAAATTATCATATAAATGACTTAATTTTAAATTAATTAAATCACTTGAAACGGTGTCATTAGCTTGAAACGCTATGTTATTAAAACTATAAGGAAGCTCTAAATTATAAGTAAGATATCTTACAAGCTGTAAATTGTTTGATAGAGTATTCATTAATTTGCCCATTTAATATTTTTAATTTGCGTATATACCGGCGCAGTATTTCTTAATATACTTAATATACGCTGCTCTAACGCGTACTTTAAATCTTCATCTCGAATACCGCTGTTTCTTATAATTAAATTAAATAATGTAGATTTGGAACCGGGCGATCTTAGCTTGAAATATCTTTCAACCTCTTCTACGTAATTACGTCTTCCGCATGCAACGTTAAGATTGATATCGCGAATAAACATATTTTTTCTTGTATGCATAATAATATCGTAGTCATATAGAGGCTTATCGTATAGATAAAAATTCTTAATTTTTAAGTTAGTTGCTAGATAATTTGTATTTTGAAGAAAATTAAATAACGGTATAGAATTTAAATAAGTTGATGTTCCTACTAAAAATGGTCTGTTAATTATATTACTAAATATGTATTTTCTAGGATCAAACTCTGCTACATCTTGCAGCTGCCCGTCGACAAAGAAATGCATGAATCCTTCATATGCGTCAAATCTTATAGCAAAGTTATGATACCCAGGGTCAACCGCAGAAAGATTAAATTTTACTTCTACAGTAGTACTGCTATTAATATTATACATATTATAAAGTCTTACTTTAGCGCTAAAATTACCGGGTGAATAATTAGCTTGGTTATTAACTCTTAAAAATTCGCCATTTGTGAGATTGTTAAAGCCGGCGGTTAAATAGGTAGATTGTGTACTTAATGCAGTTGCCCCATCAATACCTATTTTCGTAAAATTAATAGTATTGCTGCTTGAAGTTGATTGTCGCATTACAATCATTTCTTTAATATACTGACCTTGTTTAAATTCTGCTAAAGAATCGATCTTATAATTAGCAAAATTAGTTTCAGAAAAATACCCTGACAGCAGAAATTCTCTATATCTATTATATTTTGCATATTTATTTCTATCAAATAATATCCAAATATTATTATCGTAGTCTATAGTAAAATCTTCTATGCTCGTAGAAGCAGAAAACGCTGTAATGAGCGTTGAAACAGTATTAATATTGCTCCATAGTTTAATTTTATTGCCCACTAAATAAAAAATATTATTATCTATAATTTCTGACTTTGTACCGTCAGTGTAATAAAACTCTCCATTATATAAATTAACTGTATTACAAAAAGTTATAAGTGTATCGATAGGTACATTAGTAAAATCGGCATTAGCAGTAAAATCAGTAATTACATTGGAGTTAAGATCTGCTCTAGCTAATTTCATATTAGGTGTACCGCCCGGGTTATTATTGAAGAAGAAATATGCGTAATCTTCCGTATTAGTAAAGTCTCTAGATTGTCCTATTTTTAAATTAGTTAATGTTCTTCTAATCTCTGAAAATGACAAATTGTATCTGCGCACAGTGTTGTCTTCAAAAAGTATATAAAAATCATCAAGACTCTGTGTTCTAATTACACCTCTTATTTTTGAATCTGTCTCGAGCCTACTTAAAACATTTAAATCAGTATTAGTTATATTTAACGAGCTAAGAGTATTATAAAACACGAAAGGTGTAACTGATTGTTGATTAAAAATTCCAAACCCATCGGAACTATAGTTTCCAATAATTTGATTACCTAATGGTATATTCCAATCAGTACTATAACCATCAAAAATTAAAGTAAACTGATTTGTATCGTTAATAGAAGAGAGAGAACCTGTAGATGCATATTTTACACCATTAAAGCTATATTCACCAGTAAAGACCTCTTGTACATCTGACCCATTGTAAAATTTATAACTAATTAAATCTTTTTGAGCTAAATTCTTACTAAAAATATTAATAAAGTTTTCAACATCTTTTGGCCCATAATGATGATACGCGTAATAAGCTCCTTTTTCAAAAATTAAATCTGAAGGCTTATCAAACACATCAACGTCACCTAGTAGTTGATTTGCTTCGCTTACTAAACAATCGAAAACAGATATATACCTAACCGCTTTAAAATCAGATGAGGTTAATGCTCTTAAGAATGATATATTTTTAGGGTTATAATATCTATCTACCCATATAGGTCTTACGTTTGTATCTGTACTACCGGATAACCATGCACATAGAAACTCACCAGTAGTTTCTTCTATTGTATCGCCAAAATGGGTTGTGCGGCTGTAATCGCCTTTCTTTTTAAATATCTTATCTGACTTTAAAGGGTGATCTCCAGCTATAGCCCCTGATTCAGCTAAATAAGAATCATTTACATTTAATCTTTCAAAAGGATAAAAGTTCTGAGGAATATGAAAATACGTTACACTATCTTTTTTTAGTAAAATATTAGTTGTATATGTTTCATAACCTAGTGAGATGTTATCATCGCCATATTGTTGATTAGATCCTGTAAATAATGATTGATAATCTCTAAATTGAACATTTTTTTCATCAAAAAAAGGATTACCACGTCCTTGATAATTATCAGAATTACTACTATTTTTTAAAGATAAGATATTAAAATCGATAGACGCACTAGATAAATTAAAGTATTCATTATTTAACAATAAATTAGATTCTATATTTTCAAAACTTCTTAAAGGATATATATTTTGTGAGTTGGTAAATAGATCTTTTTTGTAGCTCATCCATGGGTCTATAAATTTTGTATTGTTTGGCGATTTACTTCTAGGATTAATTCTAAAAATTGAACTTATAGAATAGGGTATAGAAGTACCGGTGAGAGGTTCAGCTAAAGTCAGATTATTATTGTTTGCGTTGAACGTAACATAATTAGCTATATCATTAATATTCTTAAATAATACAATAAATTTAAAATCTCTATCGTAGATATACATAAAAATTTGAGGACTATATTCTCCTAGACTATCTAACTCAGCGTCTTTACTAAAAGAAAGATTACCTGTATAATCAACTGTTAAATATCTTTTTACATTACTATTTTCATGTGATATCTTACAAAAATTTTCTGATAAAAATGAAACGTCGAAGAAATATTGATTATTAATGTTTGAATATTCACCATTTACATTTAGTTCTGCACGATTAACTCCGACTCCGGGTTCTTCTACAACCCAAAATTTAGTAGATGGTGTTATTGTGCCCGGCGCATTAGCAGCAAAAAATGTAGAAAACCCGTAATCATTTAAATACTCCAAAGGATCGACATAGAAACTACTTGTTAAAAGATCATTCTTAGTAAGAATTAAGTTTGAAAAATTATTTATTTTTTGATCATTAATATCTTTTAAAGAGTCATTAAGAGGTATATTAAGATCCTGCTCGGTGAACATAACAGTTTCTTTAAACTTAAACTCTTCATCGTAAGGATATCTTGCTGTAAGACATATAAAGTTAGATGAGGTTATTTCAGCGATTTCCATAAATTTATTTATAATAAAGTCCTTATGTACACACTATCGATAAACGATATATCATTACTATTAGTCGTTATAGATTCGAAATATAGCGTTACATTATCACCTGACGGTATTGTTACATATGAGGGTGATAAATGTTCTATCCAAGTACTTGTAGTAGTAGGTGTGAATATACCTAAACTATATAAATTAACAGAGTCGACAACTGCAGATACACTTAATACCATGCTGCTGGGATTATTTGTTTGTGACCGGAAACCGATTTTAAGATTTTTAGGATCTACATAACCTGCCAATATAGGGTATAATAAGTAGGCATTATTACCGGATAAGAACGCTGCTTGACCTAAAGTACTTGTTGTGTCGTCTTTTTGATTTAGATTTTGAGCCCCGGTGACACCTAAAACACTACCGTTAGCTGCAATACCTGCGCGACCACTAAAATCCCATTTCACTCCCACACCTACAGGATTTAGAACATATAGAGGTCCTGGATCGCTTCCTAAATTAGGTTCTTCAAAACCACTATTTATAAGATATTCGTCATTGTATATAAACGGGGTTACAGTTGGTGTAACAGTTTCAGTAGGTGTGATTGTTACTGTATGTGTTACCGTTGGAGTTAATGTAGGTGTATTTGTTGGTGTATTTGTTGGTGTATTTGTTGGTGTAACAGAATTAGTTACGGTAACAGTGTTTGTTGGTGTAACGGTAGGTCTAGGTGTCTTTGTTACTGTCATTGTAGGTGTTGAAGCTATAGCTGTCTCCGTTGGTGTTACCGTAGGCGTAACTGTTTCAGTAGGTGTAAATGTTGGGGTAACTGTAGGCGTCGGTGTGAGCGTCTCTGTAGGCGTTAAGGTGGGTGTTTCTGTTAGCGTTTCTGTTGGTGTAATAGTAGGTGTTGGTGTAGGTGTAAAATTAGAAGGTGTTATAGTAGGCGTAATAGTATTTGTAGGTGTTATAGTAGGTGTAACAGTTTCAGTTGGCGTGAAAGTAGGTGTAATTGTAGCTGTCGGTGTAACGGTTGGCGTAATAGTGGGTGTAACTGTTATAACCGGCGTTACAGAGGGTGTAATAGATTGTGTTGGTGTTATAGTAGGTGTAATAGATGCTGTCGGCGTTGGTGTAGGTGTGATTGTAGGTGTAATAGTAGGTGTCGGTGTAAAGACAACCCTATTTAAATTAAAATCCGGATAACTGCTTACTAGACAAAAATGGGATAAATAAGTCGAAGATAGTGTTTCTACTTGTAATACTTCTAAGCTATTAAATTTATTATCTATAACATCTAATTGCCTTGAATTAATTAGATGCAAATCATCTAAATCAAAAATAGTAGCAGGATATAATGTTAATTTTAATTCAAATACATTTAAAGCTAGATTACCGTTAAAAACTGTTACTGTAGGAAAATATGTGTTAATACCAGAGCTGTTTAACTTATAGGTGTGTGAAACGTTTATATCTTTAGGTGAGCTCGGATCAAGACTTACTATATTAACGAAATCATTTTGTATTATTTTTTTATTAATAGTAATAACGTCGTTATCATTAAAATCATATACTATCTTAACAATAGGGTAATATTGTTCACTAAGCCCGGACGGTGTAATAGTAAGTGTAGTATTACCTTTAAATATGCCTAGGTCTGCACTTAATGATGTATTTTGTATAGCGTACCCCCACGGGAAAAACGCTCCACCATAAGAAGAAGCGGGGTAAACAAAGGTTCCAGAAGTAGCAGAAAAGGTACTGCCAGTAGCGATATTTGTAAAAACTATATTATCGTAAGCTGGGTCTTCAAATAGATAACCATTTAAAACATAGGGCCTTAGAAGTACTTGAGTGCTTGAAAGGCCATATAAAACAGAGTTCACATTATTATTTACTTAAAAATTAACTTTCTTTACGTAAATTGCTATTATAGTGATCAAAACGATTATGCTCAACGGGAGATAGTAAGAGAACAGAGCCTCGTAACTTATTATCTTTGGTTAATTGAAACATATGTGACATCCATGTTTGTTCAAATGGATGAGCCCATTTAACATTTAAAAACATTTTTCTATTACCTTCTCTATTAACAAGTTGCGGCCAATTACAATAATATGTATCACCTTCTAAATAACTTAACCCATCAATTGTTTTAACACTGGTATACTGTGTTCTTGGTGCATTAGGATCAGTTCCGATTTCAGGTAGCTTACAATAATGCGGCCAATATCTCTGTCTAACTACTTGCGGTACGTTATACCATGCCCACTGTGTACCGTTGTCACCAAAAAATTCCGTATATGAAAATTTTATAAAATCGTAATTTTCTTTTTCCATAATTTTATGTATTTTATAGAAAAAGTTAGGTGTATAGCGAGACAAACCGTTACGACAAACTGTTCCAGGTTTTTCTACTAGTGTCATATCATCTTCTAAGAAGAAATAGTGTTTTAAATTAGTAGCTTCAAAATGCTCAGCAATAAATTGACGACCGCCGCATATACCAATGTTATTCTTTTTAATATGCTCAAAATTATATTTCTTACAAAGTGAAATATACTCATTATTAAGAGATAAATCGGTACTATTATTCAATAAATAGTTTTTAGTCTCTCTTATGAACCCTGGATGCTTTAAATAACTTTCACATAATAATTGAAATTGTTTAGGCGAATTAAATCCAATAACATACAAACCTGTACCGGTGGAGTTATCTTCGACTTTAATACTTTCTTTATATTCATCAACTTTAATATTTTTTAAATTTTCAAAAAACGTCACCAAAAGCCCGTTGTCTTCGATAGTAAACCGCTTAAACATATGAGGATGCAAATATGTCATTAATGTAAATATACTTTCTTCTGTTCCCATGTAACCTTGCCGTAGGGTATCGCTTAATAATGAGTAGTATATACTATTAATATTTGTTATTGATGATTTCGGACCGCCAAAGAACCCTGCTCTATTGACATATTCAACATTCTTTGTGTTAGCGATTTCATTCATTTTAGTGCGGGTAAACCCATGAATCTCATCGCCACCAGAGTATGGAAAGCTAACAAATAAAAATTTATCATCAAGCAATTCAGGTAATTTATCTAATACTTTATCATGAGTAAAATAACCGGGATGAACGGTATTAGTAATACCCGCATCAAGCCAAAATAGATATTCAGAATTAAACTTATCCATTATACTAGCATCATTTAATAAAAATACTTTAGACATAACCAACGGGTTATATAATTCAAGCTTTGCTTGCGTTGAATCTTTTAACCAACCTGCTTGGTTATACCAATCCGGGTTAGTTCGAATTTCTTGAATTTTATTGTAGAAAGGCATATTCTTAATCCAATCTAAACTTCTAACTATAAACTGTGTATTATAATGCTGTCGATGCTTAAAGACAAATTCTTCTAATTCTTTTTCACCAAAAATAATTAAATTAAAGTCTGTTTTAAGAAGTTCTTCTAATTTGTTTAAGTAATGATTAAAAGATCTCGACCACCCTTCGCTTAACTTATCCCTACCGATATCCCACAACCCTGTTACTATAGTGTAAGGCGATGTAGGTATATTAACTTCAGCTAAAGATGCATTTTTTTGAATAACGGCTAGTTGATCGCATAATTTAACAATATCAAATTTATATCCACGTTCATTAAAGAAATCAAACACTGCGGCTTTTACCCCCGGGAGATCTGCTCTATCGTAGTCGTGAATAAAAATATATCCATCTTCTGAAACTCTGTCGTATACTTTATTTAAACTATCGTAAATTGAGTCATAAAAATCGCCATCTAAAAAAGCAAAGCATATTTTTTCAGGCAGCTGATCATCTCTGATATCTTTAAACCAACCTTTAGTAATAGTAGGTATAGGTAAGGAGTTGTTAATAAAATTTTCTTTTAATACGTCTTCTGTTGTTGTTAACCCGCCTTCTGTCCACCCGGTATTTTCTTCATATTTAGATAGCGGAGGTAGCCCCTCGAAAGAATCGTAAACATATAGTTTTTTATCTGTACATGTTTCAACAATTGTTTTTTGAAGGTATTTGCTTGACTCACCTACGTAGCATCCTAATTCGACTACATCGCCTTCTATTTTATTGTTAATAGCTTCAAGTAGATATAGGACAAGAAAACTAATTTGACTATCATTAATTATACTTGGATCTTTTTTATTATTGTCGAAGTGTTTAATTTTATCAAATAGGCTCATATTTTAACCTTACATGTCCACGCTACATTATTAAAAATATTATTACTATAATCTTGTAAATTATTTTTTACAACAGATGGTGAAATGTCACTTTCAGTAATTTCACACCAATTCCAAATCTTACCGTTACAATGCTGATCAAAAATGCTCCTATCAAAGCCGTAGTCATGAGCTAAGATATAATCTCTCGGTTTTAGATAAAATGAAAGCAAATTGAATTCATCTTTTTTACTACCGCCATCGCAAAAAACAATAGTTGTGCCTGGCGATTTAATAAAATCTATAACATCCGGTTTGACAGAAGAAAAGTCATCGGCAAAAATATTTTCAACTCTTACGTCAATACCATCTTTTATCATATCATTATACCAGTCATGACCATGAATATCATAACTTAATATTTTGCAATTATTATTAATTTGTTTGTTAACGTAGTGTAAGTATTGTGTAAACCCACCTAGAGCAGTTCCAATTTCAAGTATGTTAGATGGTTTTACTTCATTTAAAAAATTATAAAATACTTCATATACACCATGATGTTGCTGACAAGCGAATCCGAGATAACTAGATAGCCCATCATTAGCTTCGAGATTAACCTTTTTAGTTATATTTTTATCTATTTCTTCCATTGTTCTATTCCTGTTAAATTATATGTATGTTCAACACATTTATCTAATTTAATGTAGTTTTCATAATAATCCCTAGCATTTTTTGAAATAAAATTTAAAAAGTCTTTGTCATCTTTTACTTCTAGGAATCTTTTCTCTATTAAATGTGAATGCTCTGGCGACAGCTGATGTTCAGAACTAATAAAAGGACGTAGTGTGGAGATGTAATGAAAATTTGGTATAAGCGGCGGTGACATTTCATGTGAATATTCAAATCTAATAATAGGAATACCCATGGCCATATTTTCTATATCTCTATAACAAAATTCACCTCGACCCGCAATGGAAAATGCAGCTTTATAGTTAATAATATCATTTGCATATGCTTCAAAACCTCCAATTGGTAAGCCACCTTCAAAATACTGTGAATTAAACCCGTTTAATATTGTGCGTATTTCTAATGAAGTGCCTCTAAAGTAAAATTTGTCAATAAAATTAGAAATATCTTTTCTTTTATTGTAGAATGCATCGTAATCATATATGTTTTGCGGGAAATAAACCCACGGGGAAAACTTACTAAAATCTTGTCCGCTATATAAATTAGAGCTAATTTTATTCTTTTGATATTGTGATATTAATATTTTCTGCACTTTTGGGTAATTGTGAAGTATTGCATGTGTCAAATCGTCGGAGACTGATAATACTACTACTTCATGTGTATCATAATTTTCAATAAGCATTTCGCATTCAAGCAAAAGTGTTGTTTCTCGTTCCTTAGTAGGTGTATCATACATTAATTTTACCGGATATCGAATTTCATTTGCGTGCTTAAAATATCTAGCCTCTAAACAATCGAAATTTTCACTAATTTTCTTACTAAGCCCGTCAAAAAGGTAATTATAATAGCGGTAATATCTACTTTCAAAGTTTTTAGGCTGATGTATAATTACCTTAGTCATGTAAAATATATATTTGTATTTAAATGTGCTTCAATATACTAATTTTTTAATAATTTTTAAAACATTAAACTCATTAAAATAAATTTCTTTAGCTTTTATTACACTAGGCAGCATTTCATTATAAAGAGCATCGCAGTTTTCATTAATATATTTTAATTTAGTTAATGTACCGTCTAGGTCATCTATATCTATAGATATAAAAGAATTTGTTGGTAATAAATCATCTACATTCTTACACCCGTAGTAAATAGGTACTGTGTTTGTTAATATACAATCAAAAAACTTTTCACTAATATAGTTTTTCTCTCTAGAGTTTTCACAGCAAATAGAAAATCTGTAGTCTTTTAAAGCATCGAATTTATATCTAGCGTCTCCTTTAAGATTCGGTCTACTTTCATCGTTTCTCGCATAAATATCAATAAAATTAGCATTATTGACAAGACAGTCAACTAATTTTACTCTTTTTTTGTATAAACAACCTGATGGTTTATCACCGCCATCAGAACCTAGGGTAGATATAATACAACTTATATTTTTTGTTTTCTCGTAATTGTACTTAGTAATAAAGTCGTACGTCCAATGATCATATCCTTCTGATGTAGGTCCTCTACCACCATAAAACATATAACTCATACTTTCTTTGATTACTTCTGGACGCGAATATAGCGCTTTATCATACCCGTAAACAGTTAAATTAGGATTATAATCAAAATATCTGGGATGACCGCCTGACCAGCTAGGTTCTTGCGGGAAAACATAAGCTTTAGCTCCTTGTTTAATTTCTCCCACTATATAACCAAAAAACACTATAATATCATAGCTATCATCTAATACAAATTTAATACCTGAAAGGTCATCTTCTGAAGTTTTAAACTGAAGTAGAACGCGTTTTAAAATTTCCTCATCACTCGTCCAAGAGGCACGGAGTCTAACAGATACCATAAATTAATATTTAACTTTTTCCCAGTTATTGTGATTACAAACTACCTTAATAATATGATAAAGACCGTCGTTACCGAAATCTCCTACATTATAACCCGCTAGTTTAGCAGAAACCCCTATTTCAAATGCCTCCATATCATAGGTTATAATGTATGGCAAATCTACTTGTGTTTCAAACTTTTGATTAAATTTTTCAAATTCGGTAGCCATAATAGCAAGTTTTTCATTATTTTTAATTAGTAATACATGCTCGCTTGGTAGCACCGCATCAAACCATTCAAAAGGACCTTTATCTGACGACATTTTGTAAAAAATAAACTTAGATGAAAATAAATTACCTGGATTATACTGACTAGGGTCTTGCTCCCATTTTTTTATTTTACTTTCATGGTCTAATAGCTCGTTTTTAACAATACAATTAGTGCGTGTACCGAGCATATCATACCCTTGCTCTTCAACATAAGTTAAAAACGAATCTATTTGTGCAGAGTTTAAGGTATCTGTAAACCCAGCATCACAATCTAAATATAATAACCAATCATACTTTTTAGATACATCTTGCATTGTCTTATATTTGAGCATTTGGTTAAATGCACCTACATAAATTTGATTATTTGATAGATCATCGTGCTTAATTATTACACGTTCACCCCACTTTTGAATATCTTCTTTAAAGTGTTCAAGTTCATTTGTAATTATTCTCACGTCATATGGTGATTTAACCATAACATCGTTTATTAATCTGCGTGCGAAAGTAGCGTATATTTCTGCACCTGGTTTTTTTCTATTTATAAAGCAAATTGCACTAACTAATATATTATATTTCATTGTAAAAATACCTTATTAAATTTATCCATTATTACTTCTGGTCTACAGCAATCATAAGCTTTATAATAATCATCATATTTAATGTATTCAGGTAGATTGATAAACATGTCATGTAATTCGTCAGGATTCTTATAAAAAATACCTCTATCTCCTAGTAATTCTATATGACTGCGTTCGCCTGATTCACCATATGTTAGTACGGGTTTATTTGCCATAGTAAACTCAGAAACAGCACAACCAAAAGTCTCTCCACCGCTTCTTGCATGAATCATAGCGTCGCATGCATGTACAAACGCTGATTTTTCAAGCATGTCGTGTGTACCTGGTAGAAAAATAATATTATTATGAGTAGTAACCGGTGCATTAGGCCATCTAAATCTAAAATCTTCAATATTCATAAACATAAAAACGAGATCTGGAGCTTTTGGGGCTAGATTGCATATTAATTCTTGTACCCAGGAAATATTAAATTCAGTCGTACCAGCATAGCAGCCGAATACTCTTTTATTTGAAGATATACCTAATTTTTCGCGAAGTGAATATGTAGGTTGAGGTAAAGGCTCGGCAATATGTGGTACAGAATGTTTTTCTATATCATACCCCATAGCTCTACACAACCAATCAGATACATACGCATATCTATGTCCATGGTGGTCTTTAGAACCGAATACAGAATGAACTAATGTAGGTGGTTGACTCATACTAACGCCATCATTGCCGCCTGATTTAATAACATAAATATAATCTACTTTATTTTCATTCAAAAAATAACTATGATCATGAAAATGCGCTAGATTAACATCAAAGCGCGATTTAAATTTAGGTAGGGCGTCAAGATTTGCCGAAGGGCAGCTCAATATATAGCTTTTGTTTCCAAGAATTTTTTCATTATAATTAGCATACTGATATAACGCTACAGATGTTCCACGCAAACATAGATTATTATCGTGAAACGCTATTCTTTTCATCACAAATTACCAGTAATTGGATCGGCCCAGCCCTTACTGACACTATGCGGCCATACAAGCCAACTATGAGGCGGTTCTTCAACGTTAAACGTTCTCCATACCTTACAATACTTGTCGGGATCATTAAACATTACAGTAATTTCACTCTTATCAGCATCTTTCCGATATACGTCTTTACCTTGCTTATCTTTAAACGCTACACACCAGAAATCATAATCTTTTTCAGGTACCTGCTCGTATCTAATATCAATACAATGTTTAAATATCTTTAGAAATGACTTATCGAGCTCATCTGCAGACATTTTAGCATTCTCTGGATTAGGTGGATAGTTATTATCGAGTGTATAACGCTGTACAGCTCTCTTTTTAAAGCATATACCAGCGTATTTTTCGTATTCAGCAACAGATCTCTTTTTACCGAAATCGTATTTACCGAAGTCTATATCTTTTTTCTCACCATCCATTTCAAAAAGCTTGCGATTTCGAGAATGCGATTTACTATTTAAATCACCCCACTCTTTAATATCGTCCCAATGCTTAGTTCTTCCTCTTCTAGTATATTCGTGCCATGCAATAACTTTATGCGGGTGAAACAAATCATATCCCCATGTATAAGAACGTACAGCAAGGTTAATTTCTTCACCGTGAAAATAATAAAATGGATCATAAGGTACTTCTTCGATCCATTTACCTAGAGTAAAGATAAAATGCGCGGAAACAAATCTACTTGGTACCGGTGAAGTTCTGTCTTTATAATCATCAATTGATGCAGGTAAAAAGAATACAGCACCTTCGGGAATAAACCTATCAAAGTTCATTTTCCACGGAGTATTAATACGCTCAGCAGGGTCATTTGATGGATTAAAGCTTGATATATAGCCTGTAAGTAAAGGTTTCTTATGTCCTTTCGCTTGCAAATCTTTAATCATTTGAATGCATTCAGCATCCCAGTGCTTAATAAATCTATGATGGCTATCTAACTGAAGATGGTATTTCTCACCATCATAATTTTCCTGAATTCTGCTTCTTGCCCAGCAAGTACCTTTACTTTCTTGATAAGGTATGTCAATAATCTTAAAACGCTTGTCATTAGTAAATTCAGCTAATGTTTCTTTTTCATCTCTTTGCCAAGCTATAGAAAATCTTAAATTTTCAGGCTTTTTAGCATTAGCAATACAATCTCTTATTGTAGGCAGTAGTTCGGGATCTCTATATGATGCAATTGATATGAATATTTTCACGTATATATTTTATATTATATATACATAGAAATCAATCATCAACTATATATAAAACTCAATGTCGCGCTTGTAAGTGTACCGGAATCGCCTGGTACGAAATCGTAAATATATAGATTCCAAGTGCCAGTGGCGTCGACTGCAGAAATATTATTGTATACATCTAGTACATAATTATACGGCGCAGAAGGTGCAGGTGAAGCGAACGGGAACGTCTTATCTGGATCGTAATTAGGAGCATATGTGCCTGAAGAATATGCATTCCAAGGCACAGGTGCTAAGCTGTCAAGAGTAACATATGCATTTACTGCAGGCTGCGGGTCGTCATTATCCGGTATTCTACCTACAACCAAACTATTAATATTATTAGGCGAAACAAGTAGCACGCCTATATCATAAGGTGAACTATGACTGAAGTTGTTAAGTGATACTGTAACTCGCGAAGGAGCAATTGTTGTATTAGCAGAGAATGTTATAGGATAGACGCTAGCTCTAGCCGGTCCACGTGGAATAACGATATTAGATTGATTAGAATTAAAGTTACGTATATAGGGGCTAACAGTTGTAGTAGGTGTAACAGTACTTGTAACTGTATTTGTAGGTGTTATTGTAGGAGTAATAGTGTTGGTTGGTGTTAGAGTCGGTGTACGTGTATTAGTTGGCGAAATTGTTGGTGTTATTGAAGCTGTAGGGGTAATAGTAGGTGTAAGTGTTGGCGTTACTGTGGGAGTAGATGTTACAGTATTTGTAGGTGTTATTGTCGGTGTAATTGTATTTGTAGGTGTTATTGTTGGTGTTACAGTTTCTGTAGGTGTTATTGTTGGTGTTACAGTTTCTGTAGGTGTTATTGTTGGTGTTACAGTTTCTGTAGGTGTTATTGTCGGTGTAACTGTATTTGTAGGTGTAATAGTTGGTGTGATAGTTGGTGTACGTGTATTAGTCGGGGTTACTGTTGGCGTTCGTGTATTTGTCGGGGTAATTGTTGGTGTTACCGTCGGTGTTACTGTCATAGTAGGTGTAACAGTATTTGTAGGTGTGATAGTAGGTGTCGGGGTAGGGGTTAGAAAAAATCCATTAACATTAATATTTTTAATTCGTAAATTCGTAGGAAATAATATATTATTACCTGCTCCAAATCCTATTGCAGGAAAGACAGTAGAAGGTACACTAACTGGTAAATCATACCTAAGAACATTAGTAAATTTTTCCGCAGTTTTATTTTTATGATCGATTACAACTGTTTTTCCGAGATTAGTAATACGAACTCTAAATGTTTTAAAATTATCACCAGTTGTAGATTGCTCATATAAATTAATAGGCTCTGAAAAAGCTGAACTAGCTAAGTTTGCAGTTGTATAGAGCAATTTAAATTGATCACGCGTGCCGCTCCTTAAAGAAATTGTATTAGGTAGGGGTGTGCTATTGCCGCCTCTAGCATAAATATCCGCACCAAAGTTACCACTAACATCAAACCCTATAACAAAATGTGTTTTATCAATACCTGGGTATTTTTTGAAGTACGGTATAAAGAGAGGCGGTAGTGCTGATATTCCGGTAAGAGCAGTTACACCTAACCCCGGTCCAATACCGCCACCGTAAAAATTAGCAACCTGATTATCAACAAAACATAAGCTAAACCCTTCAAAACCGCTTAAACCTATACCGTAACAGCAATAATCAAAAGTTATTATATAATCTCTACTAGTATCAATTGTTCTGTCAATAACAACTAGAGAAGTCTTATTATTAGAGTTAAAATAATATTCTTGCATTATACGTTAAAGTTAAACACCCCATTTATAACAGATGAATTGCCTAATATGTTATATGCTGTGTATTGGTCGGATAAAACAGATGCAAAGTTATTTGAATATACATCCGGGCTAATCTTGTACATAAAATTATTAATATTAGTTATAGCTCCGTTTACATATTTAAAGTATATTTTAAATAGATAAAATACGTTAGCCATGTCTTTACCTAAATAAGTTATTACAAAATTTTCAGTCTGATAGTCAAAAGTAAATATAGGCTTTTCTATTTCTACTATATTTAGATCTATATTTTTACCTGAAAGAGAGAACTGTACTAAGTCGTCTGCTTTTAAGCTTTCAATAGGTACTGGTGGATATACTCGTTTTATTGCTAAAGTATTTGAATTTATTGCATAAATTTCCGGATAAATTATTTTTTGATTAGTAGCGCTTAATTCTGGATATAATACTGTTTTACAGAAGAATATATTGTTTAATTTTTCGTCAAACCATACAGTAGAAATATGATTGAAATTTATATTACTACCTTTATAAAAATATGCGTTAGATTTTGTTACATTTTCAATTAGGTTTGAATCGTAATCAAATTTAATTCTATCAAATATTAAGTAATTTTCTGATTCAAACTGAAGTGTATCATAATAGACATCAATATTAATTAATTTATTATTAAGTTCATTTTTAATATCATCATTATACTTTATATACAATCCGCTTAATGCTGTAGAGAGTGGAACAATTTGTAATGAATTTAAGTCTCTAAAATAGCATTCACCATATTCTTTGAACTTTACTTCATATATAGATTTTTTATATGCTGCCCCTGAAATGCCTTCAAGCACTCTTGTTTCTCTGTTTGGTAATTTATAATTTAAAAAATTAGTTTTTTCTGTATAAGTTACATTTCGTGAAGCAATAATTCCACCGCATGGCTCTTCGCCGTCAACTAAATATGGGCCGCCGTTTACATTTTCTATTGCAGTAAAATAAGGTGTAAAGGTAAATAGCGGTAAATGCTCGAAATTAGGCCTAAATCCCGGCCCGGTAGGCGAGGCACCGCTTTCGATAAGATCTGTATAGTATAGATCATCAGTATCTGCATTAAAAGAAGGTAAATCAGAAGAAACATCGGGCAATATTACACCCCCTTTGCCCAGAAACTCTACACTGTCGAATGTATTACATATAAAAGTAGTATCTATAACACTGCTGCAGAATGTTTCAGGCTGAAATCTATAAGATAAAATAGATGTAATATCTCCAGAAAGAGCGAAATTAGGTATACCGTTGTTATAATATTGAGCTGAAAGAGGTGAAACGCCGGTTAGACTATCTGCACGTGTGAAGAAACCGGTGCCGGGTGGTATATTAGTAGTTGTTTTAAGAATTACACCAGAGTAATTCCTTTCAGGGTCAACTTCTGTCCAATCAAAATTATATCCAGAAACGTTATCGTAAAATGAATAACCATCCAGGGTCTTACAATATTTTAAGGTATTACCATCATCTGGGTTAAACGTATTAGTTAGTTTCTTTACTGGGTGTATACTTTTATATAGACTGTAACTGTTACCAAAAACATCGGTCTTAAAGGTAACGAGTGTTTTATTAAGCGAGTAGAGCTTTTCTAGTCGTTCTTGTATAGGAAAATAGTTTTTAGGTACTATAGGAAATACATCTTCATTAGACCAAATAGACCTAATATCGCCTTTAAAAAAGTCTTGTGCATCTATATATCTAGATAATCCTTGACTTGCAAACTGTAAGGACTGCTCTCTACTTTCATATGCTCTTAACGTTTGTAAATAAGGACTAGACTCGCTTTCACCAAACATGTACTGGTTAGAAAAATCTACTTTGTTTAAATAGTTATTCTCTAAGATTATTAACGGGTATTTAAATTCCTCTTGAGTTAAACCAGAGATGTTACCGAATTTCGATGGATCAGGAAAAATATATACTGTATTAGCACTGAGAGCTGCTACATCAATAAAGCTATCGACTCCAAAACAATTAAAATTCGAAATGCCTATTTTATCTGGTTTAAAAAACAATCCTATTTGCTTTGCTGTTTTAGTAAATGACTGATCAGGTATAGCAGCTACAGTTGGGTAGCGCTTATTTAGATAATTTGCAAACGGGTTATCAGACATGGCCATTACACCAGAGGTGTAAAACGAAGCAGTTGATCCTGTTGAGACATAGTAAAAATCAGTACCTATAAATTTTTTAAATTGAAGTTGTTCAATATTTAAATTTAAATTAGTTTCTTGTTCATTATTAATAGTATTAATAAAATCACTATCTTTAAGTAAATTTAAATCGGATGAACCTACTTGAGGTGTTATACTAAAATTATTAGTACCTAGTTCAATTAGAAAAAACGGATATGAAGTAATTGCAGCTACTATAGCAGAATTAAAATCAATTTGTACTGTGGGGTCAGCATTATATTGGTTGTAATTAAAGTATTCTTCTCTACTACCTGTTGCTTTGTATGTAGATGCAGGTTTATTGTAACTTACATCCAAATAGCTAGGGTATAAATCATACAAATCTTCAATTTCAATTACTAAATTATTTCTTATATCAGAAAGAGAAAGCGATAAAGTTCTTATAAAATCAGTAAGATCTTCTGTTTCTAATGATTTAGAAATTTCGTTATAAATTATCTTCTCAATACCATAATTTGACCCCTTAAGACCATATCTTAACTCTGCTGTCCTAACATCATCTCTTAAAGTACTATAATATAAGCATATTTCTTTTATTTTTGCCGCAAAAAATGGAATAGCTACCGCTAGATCTCTAGGATTATTATAGTCAACATTTTTCAACCATCTTCTTTCATCTGATGAAGTATAGGAAAGTACTATCTCATTGATTAGTAATACATACATCTGTTTAACCATTTCTTCTTGATTAACAGTACTAATGTTTTTAGCTGCGTACCAATTGTTTAAGTAAGATTGATAGCGTATTAAGAAATCATTAGCGTTAGTAAATAGAGTATTGTTATATTTTAACCATTCTTGAAAAGTTAACGGAGACGTCTGGTCTATTGGATTATCCGACTTCTCAGAAGAAGTAATCGAATTAGATATTCTTTCGTCAGTATATCTACTTGCGTCTAACATCTAATTATTTAATTGTTGTATACTAAGTCGCTAGCACTTAAAAACAGGCGGAGGCCTTTAGTTAGTTCATAGCTTAATATGTTTTGCATTATACCACTATCTTTACTCCATTCGGAAAATGAACTGTTAGTAAAAGTAAGTGTTGTTAAAGGGTTGTCCCAATCAATAATATTCTCTCTATACGAATCTTCATAAGTGGGTATATAGTTATAGAATGAATAAAAATCAGATATTCGATCTCCAGAAAGCGATTTTGGCGAAACTAATCCCCAACCCCAATCATAATTATATGCAGATAAAGGAATTTCTGTACCATATTCTAGCGGCAATCCAGCAGATAGTATCTCTACGTTGTTAACTACAAGATATGCATTTGAGAACTTTTCGTATGCAACTAACGAATAGCCTGAAGATATTACACTAGTTAAGGTAGATAGTTGTGTACCTAAATTCTTATTATTGCTAAGTCCGTAGTTTTCAAACTGTAGATTAAACTTATTTCTCTCGCCCCATAGTTTTTTATGCTTAATGGAGAGCATATTTACTAAACGTGCTAATTGAGGGGGGAACGGATAATTATATTGTTCAAACTGTACTGATAATTCGTTGCAAAACGATAAAAGCTGATCTAAGTTTACAGCATCTATATCGGAATTATTAGATACATAGTTAGCAATCTTCTCGTAAACTGTTTTACCTAGTTCGTAGGGCTGAGAGGATAAATTGCCTACAATAGTACCTAAGAAATCGTTAAAAAATACATATCTATCTTCAAGTGTTTCATTTAATATTAAGGATTTGTAATAGCTACTGGCGTCAAAATCTTCATTAATCTTAGAAATATTATATTCACCAGAAAGAGGGTATAAATTAAATAAATTAGACTCGCCTGTAAGCACTCTAATCGTGCTTGTATCATCTATATACTTGTTCAGCCATTTGCTACCCAGCCAATCACCATAAGCTTGAAAAGACTTTTCCTCGAAAGTTGAAACAGGGTTTTCTAAGCTTGAACCGGGCATTACTAAATCAATATATGGTATTTCATTTATAGGTTTAGGTGGTTCAGTAGCATCAATAAAATATAATTTTTGATCAAAATTATTAATAGCCCATATAAATGAAGATGTATCGCAAGCAATACCTCCAAAGCTTTGAATATAGTTTGTGTAATTACCTGACCCTGCTATATAGTCTGTACGCAGTCTTGTTAAAGCGTCAATTTTAGTAATAGTTTGTCTATCTTGTGCTACCCAAGCATTTTGCTGACCATCTACAGCAATATTTCCGATAAGCTTAAATCCAGACAAAGGATATCCCGGTAATGTATTACCTTCGCTATCGAATTTGTAGAGAAAATCGTTTCTAGCAGTTAATTCCCTAGCTGAGGTAGTCAGATTGTATGTAGTTAGCCATACATTTCTATTTCTATCGACACAAAGCTCAACAGGCGAATGTAAGTAGGGAAATGTAATAGTTCTTAATAAATTACCATTTGTATCATATTTTACTAAAAAGTTTGAAACTGGGTGGGTATATGTTATCCAAACATTATTATTAATATCTGTATCGACGCTTGCGGGTAGTAATAAATTTTCTCCTGCAAACCCTTGTAATTGTGGTAGATTGTAATCTGAACTCAATGCATAAACAATATTTGCTGTATCTGGATATGCGATTGCTTTAATACGGCCTGAATCTTTATCTATCTTTATAGCAGATACCGCGTCAAACAATGCAACCCATAGATCGCTATTACCATCCATAGCAATACTACCAGGCGCAGCACTGCTCAATACATCCGATCTTAAATCAACATAATTAGTCATATTATACATACCAGTAAATGCAGGGTAGCTCGATAAAGCGAAAGAAGATAATATATTTCCATTACTATCAAATTTAAATAAATTGTCTGTAGTACCATCAGCAAACCATGTCTGGTAATCACTACCAAATAATGATCCCGAGGGCGCTACTTGTATGGAGTAAACATTTCTATTTTCATAATTATAAAAGAATTTACCGCTAGCTGATGCGGTAAAATCTAGGTACCCTTTACAATAATCATAAATTTGAAGATTAAAGAATCTTAACAGTACATTGAACTGCGGTACAGCTATCCAACCAATCAAACTATCTTTTGGAAAATTAATAGGATCTTGCACAATCATATGTGCAGTAAGCGACACATTTAATGCGGTTTCTTGTGGAACGAAATATCCTTTATAGAACGCTCCTATAGATTGCGGAGCATCAGCTGTAAAATCTTCATAAAACTTAACAGCTGTGTACGGTATTGTACCTGTACCTGTATGCTGTACTAACCCGAATGTTAAGTTATAGCTTGTTAAGCTAGTTAAAGCTGTGTTAACTGTAGAAGAAGATAGTGGAGGGTAAGTTTTAGTAGTAAAATTTTCATTATCTCGCATTTTTATAACAAACGGTATCTCTGTATTCTGCCAGCTAACTTCAGGTATATCAAATTTAGTAGAAGATAGAGTACCTTCACCTTCGATACCTGTAGTTGAGATAGAAAGTTGCTTTGCAGGGTTATGACGAACTTTAATTATAGGTAATACAGCTGGTTTAAGCATTTGAAATCCATGTGGAGGGTAGTTTATATAATCAAATGCATTATTCTCAAAAGAATATTTGTCTTGGAACTTAGAACTGTCTAGAGTAGCAAATAAAAATATAGGGAACTCCCTTGAAGTAAAGTTCTTAGCTCTATCATCAACATAATAAAATACGCAAGACCCTGTTGTTCCTGCAAAGACACTATCTTTACTGCCTTGCTCACATAACTCTAACTGCTTATCATCATTTATCCTGCAGTAAATCTCTTGATTAGAAGTAACTAATTTATTAACAGGCGCATATTCGAAGTCTGAGCCTACTTTAACTTTTTCAATAAATCTGCTTAAAGCGCGCAAATGTGACCATTTATCGTCGAAAAAATTATCAATATTTAAATAATCTCCTGCAGCGCCCGATGCATATAGGTTTACTGTATACCCCGTCGCGCTTAAAGCGTTGTAAGATTGCCAACTAGATTGGCGGTTAACGGTCAACGGATCGTTAATTTTACTAGCTGGTACATCGTAAATAAATTTTCTATAATCCTCAAATACTAATTGATCGTAAACAAAATTATATATACTAATAGTAGGTTGATAAGAACTATCAAATGCATTTCCCAGTCTATCATAGATAGTTAGTATGGGTGTATAATTACCTGGCCATCTATATTGGTGGGTAGCTGTTAGATCTGTTGATGTGGTCCCGTCACCGAAGTCCCAGGTTATTCTTTTGTTGGATATATTTGTTAGTTCATTAGGTGAAAATGATAATTCAAAGTCAGGCTTAAAGGTTAAAGGTGTATTAGAAAGTGTATAAGAAGATAGTGCTTCATTACCAGTATAATCGCGTACGCTAAAGTAGACGTATTTGTAATTGACCTGATTAGCCATTAAAACTCCGTCTGTAATACTTGTATTGAAGGTGTGACGACGGTTACTTTATCAGCAAAATCTAATGGATTATTTAAAAATGGAAATTTAAAATAGGGAAGCTGTAAATCCTGTGTGGTTATATTAATATCATTATACGGGTAAACGGGATTATAAATTAAAAGACTAATGCCTGGTACTCTAATAGTTGTATTACCAATTTTTCTAATAGTATTTATTTCAGTTATACCTTCTAATTCAAATATCTGATTAGTAAGTTCACCTAGATTTATTAATTTACCTAAATTATCTTTTGATGTAGAGAAATAAGAGGAAATAATATTTTTTATAGAATCTTTTAACGATTCGGGGTTTCTCTTTGCAGTAATCTCTCTTATTATTTCTAAATATGTTGTGTCGCTTATTTGCGGTGTGAGCTGCTCACCAGGCTGTGCTACACCTAAGTCGACAGCCATGTATACAGGGTCATTGATAATAATTTCTGCAGTAGTGAGCTTGACTTGCTGTAGATCATTTAACAAAAGCTGTTTTTGCGCAGAGTTAATATAGCTTGCACGTGTTGTTAAAGAAGTGAGCTTCTCAAGTCTTGGTACCGCATATATGTATACGTTATTAAAATTACAAGAATCAGAAAACTTTACCTGATTAAACAGTACTCTACTTTGTAAATTAGGTTTATCTACTCCTAGATCGAAATAATACTTTAAATGGCCTGATATATAATCCCAATTATTAACAGCTCTTGTAGAAGATATTATATTGCTATAGTTTTTAGATATATAGCTTGTAAAATCTTCTGATGTGATAAGCCTATACTGGCTTCTAAAGGAATTAATAGCATTAGTCTTAATATCCTTAACAGATTCAATATCTACAAACTGTGTTGAAGCATCTATATTTGAAAACGCAAGGTAACTTGCTTGAGTACTGGTAATTAAATTTAAGTTATCTGGAATAACATTGCTTTTAATTGTATTAAATTGAGGTGTATTATAAAAGAACAATCTATTATTATCTAAAAGACCGGGTCCCACCTCACCTGACGTTCCATTAGATCTCAAATAATATACAGCTACTGTATCGCCAGCATTTAGTTTTTTACCAGTTACATTATTGCCAAATTTAATTTCATATCTTTGGTTTTCGTTTAATCTTATTTCATATTTTTGTGTATTTGATTTTTCTAAGAATAACGATTGAGTCGGTTCCCATTTTGTCCATACCGGTGTTGTTAAAGAATTATCTTTTACATATACATCAATATTAAAATGATCTATAATTATATTTGCACCGTTGGGGTCAGTAACTGTAAGGGTGAGTATTTCAAAAGGTTCACCTGTAGCTGTATAAGCAGGGTATTCGTTATATATACCTTGAAATAATAAATTATTTTCTTGTAAGTCGGTTAGAGTTTCAGAAGATGAAAGATTTTTTGAAAAAGTGACATCTCTATTAAATGCGTAATTGACACCGTTGAGAGTAAAATACGAATACCTAGGTATGGTATAAATGTTTATTGGTAGACTATCTGATGCTGTAGCTAAAAAAGAAAGAATTGCAGTTTGATAGCCAATAGGATTGTAATTTATAAGCTTTACAATTTTATTAATATTTTCATACAATTCAGCGGTTGTAAAAGTACTTTCAGAACTAGTACGGTTCAAATAAAACATTAATACATGGTAAGCATAAGCTACAATATCAATAATTGAAGATATATTGCTTCCTTCAAAATTTTGATCAGTAAAAAAGTTTTTGCTATTTAATCGTGCATTAATTAAGCTCTTGAGACTTAATGCGTCGAACGCAACATAGCCTGTCGGTGTTATATCAAAGTTGTTAAATGATGTTGCCATATTAGTTAAAGAATAATCCTGAATTACTTAATGTTCCTACTAGTCTAAAGCTAGAAGTTGAATCAATACCGACCAGCCCTAAGGTTAATAAAATATTATATTGCTGATTAACTTCATCTACCTCTACATTAACATTCTGCACAACTACTCTAGGTTCGAATTTTGAAATAGCTTGAACTATATCATTTCCGATATTCATAGCTTGTATTTCGGTAACTCTATTAAAAAGGTATTTTTGAAGGTTAACGCCAAAGTATGGATTTAATATTCTTTGGCCGGGTACTGTATTTAGCAGATTGAATATTGAATTTCTTATTGCTGCGTAGTCATAGTCTATTTTAATATCTTTAATTTCTTTTCGCTTAAGAAGTTCATTGTTTTTAGTGTAGTCAAATTCAAGATCTAGCTTTAAATCCGTATATGTAAAGTTACTTTGCGCTTTTTCCAGTTGAGCAACAGATTCTATTTTAATAGTAGCCACGTTATTATTTATATCATTTTTATTCTTTTAAAATCAGTTTTATTCATAGTATAAAGAATAAATAATTTAAAATGAAGCGTAATTTTGTCGAATTATATGAATCCGCAATGCAGAGATATACAATAGGTGGATTATTAGCTGGAGACGTAGTTGTGTTCGGAGAAGGTGCATTTAATGATCCGTGGTATAAGGGATTAGGTGAAAATACTAAGGAAAAGATACAGTCTATGGCAAAAAGCGGTTTAAACCTAAGAGTGTCGTCTATTAAGAGCGTTCTACCTGCTGTTCAAGGTGCAGGTAATACGGATTATAATGGTACTGAGTTTAATGTAGATATTACATCAGAGATAGCACCTGGTAGGTACATGGATTTCGTAACAGTTCCAGCTAGAATGCTTAAACCTATAAGCTCTTATCCTAATTTACCTGAAGTTCCTGAAGTTTTTAAGAAAGGCGATCCATCTAGAAGAGTTAATATTAAGCCTAAGAAGTTAAAGGGTGAAAATGAAGAAGTGCCATTCTTTTCCCCTAAAGATACGATGCTTTCAGATTTAGGTAATAAAAAACTCTCTAAAGGTGATAGAGAGCTTTTAAATACTAACATAAAAATACCTTCTCAGCCTGTCCAGGGTCAAGCAGATCCCGCATCGTATACTTATAAATATCTTCCTAAACGCTAACTTCCGACATCGCAATAAAACAAGTATAGCAATTAATTTCTTGATCGACTACAAAACTGCTTCTATACAAATGCTCAGCTAAGGTTAATAGGTACTTCTTTTTAATATTAAGTTGTATGTCCTGATTGTCTATATAATTAAACAAATTGCGCATTAGTGTGACATAATCACTGTTAAACTGCTGCTCGCTTTCAATTAAAGCTTTACGAAGAGCCATAACATTCTTATTCTTAATTTGTTCGTATATCAGCGTTAGTACGTCATCATTAAACGAATCTGTAAGCTTAAGTGTGCCGCTTGCTGAAGATTTTTGTAATTCGTTTATACACTTACGCAAATCAGGATAAAAGGATTTAATAAATTCCATTAATTTCTGCTTTTCTTCTGTAGGTATATTAACTTTTTCCGCCTTAAGAATATGTACACATCTCTTTACAACGCCATCTAAGCTAAGTGTAAGGTCAAATCCTTGACATCTACTTTGCAATGCTGTTATAACTCTATGCTTATAGTTAGCAGTTAGGATAAAACGAGTAATCTTAGCAAACTCTTCCATAGTATTTCTAAGAGCACGCTGAGCATCAATAGAAAGACCGTCTGTTTCATCTAAAATAATAACCTTTATTTTACCATCTATGCTTTTTGTCTGCGCAAAACTTGTAACTTTTGTTCTAATTGTGTCAATTCCGTTTTCATCGCTTGCATTAATATAGAGGTACTGACACTCTAGTACCTCATTAACAAGAATCTTAGCTAATGTCGTCTTACCTATACCAGGGGTACCAATAAAAAGTAGGTTAGGTATTTCTTTCTGCGATTTATACGACTCTATAACGGTTTTATTTTTATCTGATATAGTGAAATCAGATAAAGCGCTAGGCCTATACTTTTCGACCCATAGGTTACTGAAATCAATACTCATTATTTACCTGAAGAGCCAAATCCCTTCTCACCCCTCTCACTATTCTCACATTTACCCCATTCAACTGGCATAGAAAAGTTAAGATATACGACAAACTGAGCAATTCTATCACCAGCTTTGACTTCGTAATCTTTATCAGAAAGATTATATAACTTTACACCTGCATCGCCTCTATACCCACAATCAATAATACCGGGATGTGCTAAAATGCTATGTTTAAACCCTAAACCGCTTCTGGATTCGACTTTTACCCAGTATCCTTCGGGTATTGAAGCGAATTTTAGACCGACCCCAACAACTGCATTGCTTTTTGCTGGTATTACCGTGTCTTCGACTGAATAAACATCATATCCTGTGTCGGATTCATGATTTTTAGTCGGTAATTTAGCTAGCTCATGTGTTTTTTCAAATTTTAGTACAGGTAGAAACTGTATATTTGGATCTGCATCTTTAGTTACATTATACATACATCTATTATAATACATGTTTATAAAAATCAATAGTAGATAAATAATATTATGAGTGAAGAACTTAACGAAATGGTAGGCGATCTATTAGAGCAGTTAAATGATGCTAATAAAAAGGCAGAAATAGCTAAAAAGGAATCAAACCCACTTAAGAAAGAGGATATGGAACGGTTTGTCGTCGAAAAGGCAGGTAAGTTAGTAGAGGAAAGCCTGGATGTGGTGTCTAACGTTAAAGATTATATATCATCTGCACCCGAAAGTAAGGATGTAGGGTCACTTGCTGATTTAATTGCTGCAACTTCCGCTGCTATTGAGACACTTAATAAGATTATTGTAACGGATAAAAGAAATGAAACTGTTATTAAAGCTAAGGAAATGGATATAGCTACTAAAAAGGAATTAAAAGAGGCTGATAATAATAATAAATTATTAGCTACACGAGAGCAAGTCTTTAAAATGCTTATAGACACAGCAAACACTAATGCAAAAATAATAGATATAGAACCATCAAGCTAAATTATTATTATTATTTTTGCATTCAAAGTATTTAGCATAAAAATCTTTCCATATTTGATTAAAGGTAGGTTTTAACTTAATAAACATCTTCTTAAAATCATCTGTCTTGGGTAATGTTATCTTGGGTAGTATTGCTTCTAGTCTTTTAGCAAGCGATTCCGGGTCAAAATCAATATCTGCATTAGCTAATGCATTAAAATCTATCTCACCCACAACTGGTAACCTGAAATCGCATAAAGTATTTTTAATTGCCTCGGCTCTTGCTAGTATAGCTTGGGGATCAGAATTATTAAAGCTAGTATTAGTAGCAATTGCTGCTAGTTCAGGGAATGAACCTGCGTCAACTGAAGGTAGAGACAATGGCATATTTAAATTAGCTACTTGCTTAATAGCGTCTAGGTTAGTGATAGAGCTAGTTAGATTATTTACATCGCCTAAATATTGTGAAGCGGAGGGTATTTCTGTAATCCCTGTCTTTTGCGCAACTATATTAAGTCTAGATAAGTTAGCGTTAGGTATTTGAAGGTTCTGAATAGCTCCTCGTGTGTTAGTAAGTGCAGATGATGCTCTTGAGATAGGTATAACATTGAATGATCTCTGCTTGTAAGTAAATTTGTCATTAATATCCTTTGTAGTTAATGTAGGTTTACTTAAGAGAGTCTGGTTTATGGATAGAGTATTTTTAATAGTCATATTACTCATTGAATCTTTTATTTTATTTTTTAGTAAATCTAAGGTTTGATTGGCTTCCTCTATGTACATATCAAAAGTTACGTCTGTTATTTGCTGTAAATTATTATTTGTGTAGTTTCTGCAATTATATCCTATTTTATCATTAATATTGCTAAAGAACGTGATGTAATCTTTAGTGTTACTAAACTCTGCGAACAATTCATTAATTAGAGACTCTATATTTTTATAAAACGTTTGGTAAAAATTATAATCAGTCATTAGATTAAGTCCATGTGACTGCGTTGTATCCGTAATAATGCTTGTAGGGTCGCTAGTTTTTACTATATTGAGAAGATTTCCTTTCATTAAAATACTATTTTTTGTAGACATCTCACTTACAACACTACTTGTAACAGAGCTTATCTTGTTTTTTAAAGATACAGGCACTATATTAGGCGGGCCATACGATAGTATAACATCAGTAATAGGTGATACACTATCATCAAACTTATTTTTAACATTAACTAACAGCCCTATGCTATCGCTAGGAGCGTTTAGTAACGAATCATCTGCTAAATTTAACTGCGATTTTACTACATCAATTGTAGAGTTGAGTTTCTTATACCAAAAAAATACAAAATCATTATTAAATTCTTTTAAAGTAGTGCTATCTAATAATTCAAAAAAGCTAACTAACGCTGTTATAGGATCTCCGCTTTTTTTAGCATTCCAGTAGTTAATAGAAGTCTCTAATTGAGGTGTTAAATCGCCAACAGTCTCAGTTTGTTGTTGCTCTGTTTTATCTGTTTGCGCTACGCTTTGAATAGCTGTACCATCTGGTGGATAAATTTTTGCCGCTAAAACGGGTTTATTTGTTCTTTCAAACTGCAGCTGCTGACTGTATGAATCAAAGTAAACATCTATTACAGGCTGACCACCTGTTTTTTTACTGGCCTGACGACTCTTTACAGCACCACCTGTATCCATAGCTACAAAATTATCACCCAACCCAGGTATAGATATACGGCTACCATAAGGTATAACTTTGGGGTCAACAGCAACACTATAGCCTTGACGTAGTTTTCCGTAGGTGTTTGTCTGTGAAGCGAGTCCGGCTCGTGTATCAGGGTCTGAAGTCGGTTCATCTGGCGAGTAGCCAGTAACTCTAACATCCATTTGATAAGTACCGTCCTCGTTTACACCTGGTAAAGCTTGTGGTACTACAGAATCGACAGGCTGATTAGGATTAGTATAAGTTATACTTCCAATTCTAGGTAAAAAATTAGAGTATTTTTTTACAAACTCTACAGAATTAGCGATATTAGAATCTACTAATTCCGGATAAAGTGTTTTTGTCGCTGTTTTAACCATATTATCTACTCTTTGTATTTAAGAACAGATTATCATAACTATATGTCTTAACGCATCTTAGTTCAGTAAAATAATCATTGCCTTCAAATAAGTGTTTAACTTCTAAAACAAAATATACACCTAAAATTTTACTATCAAAATCGCTATAAGCGGTTGCGCCTTCTCTATTAATACCTATAAACCTACCTGCCTGACGATGGGTCGACCCAGGCACTTTAAATAACACTGTATTATTAAGAAACACATTATTAAAAATAGCTCTATTTCTTCCTGCAGCTAGTCTTTGATCTGAATTAGCTTCAACTACAGAAAGAACGTTCTTAACATTTTTTTGCTGCAATCTATACTCACCGGGGTAAAAATTAATATGTGCATTTTCATCTGGACATAATTTATTAAATGGTTCTACATAGTTTTTTCCGTAAACAGAAAGTGCAGACATTATTGTATTACGGTCTTGATCTATATTAAAAGATTTCTCATCATTATTATAGCTATGAACCAATGTGGTAACCAAATCTTGTTGGGTATATTCACCAGGCATAGGGTCATATACAAAATTGCTAATAGTTCCGTATTTTCCTAAGTACAAGGAATTTGGAGGAGTAAATGATACGCTTTCTATAATGAACTCATTATTTTTATCCGAGTATTCGCCAAGTTTAAACGTCTCTAAAAAATACTGACCAATAGAAGGGCTATTCTCTGTCAATGCTTTTTTAAAGTAGGTTCCTAAGCTTTGAAGTGAGAAAGATGAATCGCTTCTACTTTTCCTTAAAAACCCTTGGTCAAAATTATTATTTGCATCGGAAACATGTCTATTCAAAAGATAAGTAAGGCAATCAATCCCTTTAAAGCGCGCAGGTGCAGAAAAGAACACGGAAGTGCTTCCGGGATCAAATTCATTTTCATTAATAGAAATAGATAAACCGTCATCTTTATTAAAAAATTCTTGTAAAAAGTGTTTTATTGCAGTACCTGTAGGTATACCTCTATCAGTATTAGATAAATTATTAATACCGGGTTTATCTTTTAAATAATTTGAAGTTGAAAAATATGAATTTTTATTCTTTAAAACGTCATGATATATATCCCAAAAATAAAGTTTTTTGAATTTTTCACCAGGTAATTCTCCGGCAATTTCTTCTGTATTATATATTGAAAAGGTAAAAAGCATTCTAAAAGAAGTATTAGCTTTGCTATCGTCATTAAAACTAAATTGCGTATCATCAAGTTTAGGCATAATATCTACGATTAAAAAGTCTCTAGAATCGCCTCTAAAGATAAACCCTTTATCGGCTATAAAATTAGATGTTACTGTAAGTCTTTCTTTATTCTTTACATCAGCTAATCTTTCTACGCCATCAAATCTGTTGTTTATAATAATGTATCCTTTGTGATAGAAGTCGGTAAATAGGTCTTCAATAACAAGAGAATTTATTGATGCTATTTTTAGCTCTTGATATCTACCGTCTGCAGTAACTAAGCCAATATTAAAGCGGTAATTATTACCGTTGATAATATTATTAAAATTTTCATCGTAAGCTATAGAATCAGCCATATATTATTTTAATGCTTGTTTTATTTCGCTCAAGATATTAGGTACGTATTGCGGCTTAATAATCTTTAAAACTGCCCCTCTATCAGGAAATTTAACAGGGTTATATATTTGGTTAGTTAGACATATCAGCCACCACAATTCAATAGTTTTGTAAGCATTAAAACTTACTACTGTCCAAGGTGTTTTTGTATTTAAAGACTGATAATATATTAAATCCGGATTTAACTTTTCCGGTAAGAAAATTGATTGTAGTAAATTATAATAATATTGACTTTTATCTGTTGTATATACTTTAAATATATTCTCGTATCTTAAGTTTTTTAAAACAGGAAGATCTGATAATTTATTTTGATATGTTCCAAGGCCTTCCATATTATCTTCCTAGACTCCTATTAACTAGTATTTGCTCGGCTGCTTGAGTTACTGTTTCTAAAGCTGCAGCATCGGAAACACTAGTAGTAACCACGGGTTGATTGTTTATTATAGAATACATAAAATTCTTAGAATCAGCTAATAAGCTTTTTACAGTAATTTTTATAAGATATGCATCGGGTATAATAGTAGTTATTTTCTTTCTAATTGGTTGATTAAAGAATCCTATTGTTTGTGACGCTTTATTATTAAAGAAATTTCTAATAGCACCTCCTACCGCGTTTCCTACACCGCCTCCGAAAATAGGAGTAGCTGATTCAACATTTAAATTATCTAAATAAGAAAGATCAAAAGTTAGTTCTCTTCTCGAGCCTTGAAATTCTATAGCAATACTAGACATATAACAAAAAGGCAAAAATTTAACGCCTGGTATTTCTACTTGATAAATGTTTGGCGGGTCAATTAAAGCGGTATTTCTTCTAGCAGGCTTATTATTGTAGAGTAATAAGAAAAGCAATTCCCAGTTTCTAATTACATCATCAAATGTAACCGAACCTGTATTAATTAAAGGAAATGTAAATGTAATATCTTCACCTTCTGTGTTATAGCTATAAAACTTAGATTTTTCGACAAAGCTTATAGAAGCAGGGCCCGTTAAGATAGAAGCAGTTGAAGCTAAATCAGAGAGACCCTCAGATGCTTTTTTAAGTATACCTAAAAACGGGTTAGGAGCATCATCAGAAAATGCATTAGCTTGAGCACCGGAAAAATTTTCAAAGTATGGTAATACAAACTGCCATCCTGTGGGTTCAGTAATATACAGGTTTCTGTAAGGTCTTAAATATGGGTTGTTATCATAGATATCATTATTATCTTGTAAGAAGTCAAATTTGTTTACAAAATTAGTTGTGTTTTGCACCACTCCGGTATTTGTTTCTATATTTTTAAAAAAATCATTTAAGTCGTTTTTAACATTATCGGGTAACTTATTAATAGCAGCGGTAACTGCATCTTTGGTAACACCAAAAGAATATTTTAACTGTGAGATAAGTGCATTAGATTTTAAGCGTCTTTCGGTTAGGATGATTTTAGGTACTTCTTGTCTAGATTCTTTTAATTTTGAGTACGTCCAGTAAAAGTCTGAAACGACATCAACGGTGGTACCTACCTGTGAAGTGTTAGATGTAGCTAAACCGGTGCCAGTCTGTGCAATATTTGGGGCAACTAATAAAGGCGGGCTAACCTCAGCATCGCTTAAATTAGATGCATCTACCGTACGACTTCTTGAAATAGAAAATACATGATTCATAATAGTACTTATTAATAATTGACAGCTACAAGTCCTCTTCTAAAATCAAAATTTGATGATTGTTTTTGAGTTAGAACCATTTGACTTGAGCTATTATTAACAACAACGTTGTTACTCGATTGTTCTTTATCTCGAATCTCTTTTAGAGTTCCTAAGCTATTATCTGTGAGTTTAGCTTGTTGTTGCTGTACCTTAATTGAGTCCTCTATTCTATTCTTAATATTATCTAACGATGCTGTTAGTTCGGTAATACTATCGTTTAAAGTAGTTGTTGATGAATAGAGGTCCTCGAATATATCGCTACCTTCCTTAAAGCTTACATCTGTTTTTTGCTGTGCTGCTATTTCAACTGATTTAGCAGGTAATTCTACGTTTTTTAGATCATTGACATATTTAAGATTTTGTAATTTATCTAAATTCTTTACATTAGTTATTTGCTCTATACCTTTACCTACTTTAGCCATTTGATCTACAAATTCATCACCGTAAGTTTGTTTTGTAAATTCAGCTAATGTACTAGATAAAATTCCTATGTTATTTGACGCTATTATTAGTTTATCGCTTTTATCAGCAAGATCTATAATAGCATCTAAAGGTGTTTTGCCTTTCTTGAAGAAAGACCCTGCTGCAGATATAAGTGTACCGCTAGCATCAGCTAATCCAAAGGTTGCAACTGCGGCACCTAGCGCAACTACTGCTGCAGCTACTGCTGTAATATGAGCTGGATCTTGTGTGATAATCCATTTAAACGTATCACTAAATTTAGTAAATATTTTTTCAACAGTACTAATCGATTGTAATGCTACATCTTTAATAAAATTTACTAGAGTTTTAAACGAATCAAAAAATTGATCTACAAAAACTGTAATAGCTTTAAATGCTTCTAGTAGAGTTTGACCTATTAATGTTACAAACGGCTCAAGACTAACAACTAAGGTATTAATAATTTTTCTTAAATTTTCGAATGCTGATACTAAGATTGTTTTTACATAAGGTGCTATAGTAGTAATACCATTAATAGTTTCAGAAAGAATGTCTTTTAATGGTGGTATTAGTGCTAAAATTACATCTTTAACAGCTGATAAAGTAGGTAAAAATACATCTTTAAACGTATTTAAAATTACAGGAATTTTATCAATTAAAGACAAATATATTTCTTTAATGTAACTGGCTAACTCAGTTATGTAGGGCATTATAGGGGGTAAATTTTTTAAAATTACTTCTGTAAGATTAGCTATACCACCAAAAAACGACTCTACTATAGAAGGTATATTAGCTATTATAAATTCAAAAAATTCTTTTACATCACTAATAATAGGAAGTAATATATCTCCGATTGCTTTTAAAACAGGAGGGATATGAGATAAAATGATTTCAGCTAATTTTACAACATTCTCAACAACTGTTTGTATTAAAGGTATTATAACAGTAGACATAGCTTTACCTGCACTTTCAATAGCAGGGGGTAAAACTTTAACAAAGAAATCTCCTATAGCAGGTAATGCGTCTTTTAAAAATGTAGAAAGCTTATCAAGATTTTGTAAAAGCAGATATATAATAGCTACACCTCCGACGGCAGCTATAGCAGCAATTATAGCTCCCCAAGGCCCAGCACCTCCAATTAAATTACCTAAAAAGTTTCCAGCTGCACCTGCTATACCGCCGCCTTTGCCTCCACCGGGTGCTGTTTGCATTGATAAAGACCTTGCAGTGCTTTCAGAAAATATTTTTTTAAGACTTCTTAAAACATCTCTGGAAACAGATTCTAGCTTAACTTTAATACCATTTTTTTGAAAAAGTTTTTCATTTTTATCATTTAACTCTTCTTGTTTTTTAGTAAGTCTCGTAAAGTTTTTATCAAACTCTTTAGAATAAATTTTAGCTATTTCTTTTATTCTTTCCTTTTCGCGGGGCTGTAATCTATCTATCTTGTCTTTATCTTTACCTTTTTTATCATCAGGTTCAGGCATCGTGCTATAGATAGAATCAAGCCTTGAACTTATTTTAGTTAGTTGATCTAAAAATAGCTGAAATTGCTGAGGATCCATAAGCTATTAATACTTATGAATGAATAGTCAAAATTGCATTATTCTTTTGTAAAAAATGAGGTGTCTAAATTAATAGTAACTTCTTTATCGCCAACCATTAATTTTAAAGAATCAGTTTCTACTTTTCTAATATTGGCAATACTCTGTATTAATTTCGTTGTAACTGCCATAGGAAGGCTTTCTACAGTCTCAACTTTTTGATTAATAGATAAGATATTAAATTTTATCTCATCGGTTTTACTATCAACAGTGACCTTAATATTATCGATAAACTTAATAATTTCATAAACATAAACTTCGCCTATAAGATCTTTTATTTTATCATTATCATTACTCTTACGACTTTCTAATACTCTCTTACAATCTAAATTAACACGGTAATCTTCTTCTAAAGAAGGAACCTTGGTTGTAATTTCCAAATTATCAAACGTTAAGGTTTCTGCAAGATCAGCTATATTTATTGCTTCGCGTCTCTTTAAGCATTCAGATAAATCTACAACTTCTTTTTGTGCACCGTCTATAACATAAGAGGTTCCTAAAGAATTAGCCCTTAACGCTAAGAGAATTAGAGGCTTATCTATTATTGAAAGGTTAGTCTTTGTTTGAATATTTTCCTTAATAATTTCTGTAGTAGTAAGAGAAAAAGTAATAGGAGAAAGAACTACATCTAATGCAGTCTTTATAATATTTTTTTGCTGCTTAATAGTTAAGGGTAAGAATGAAACGTCTGCATTGACTGAACGTGCATACGTATTAACTTTATTAATAATAGCTATTTGCTTAATTTTGTCAACTACTGAATTGCTGCTCATTTAATAATTTATCCTAAAGTTATGGTTTTCCAGGGTTAATCGGTATAGAAGGGGATTTTGACTTTTTATGCTGATCTTCTTGACGCTTAATTTCGTCTTCAAATAGCCGTATTATAAGGAGATTCTCTGTAAAGGTATTTTCATCTAAATATTCAGGCGTGTAATATAGTTTACTGACAAGGATATACTGCATTTCATATATATTAGACAAATTAGCTCTAAAGATAAGCTTTAGTAGCTCAAGTAAAGTACCATCAAATGGGTTTAGTACTATTACCTCTTCAAAGCTAGGTATTTTAAATTCTAAAGCTTTAAATTTTTCAACTGTTTCTTCAAAAAACGTTTTAATTTCAAAAATAATACTACCAGGTAATGTCTCAATAATATCATTTTTTATTGTTTCTTCTAATTCATTAAAGTTGTATGAAGAGTCTTGAATCTTAACTTTCTTAATAACAAGATGAGGTAATTCTAAGAAGTTTTGTATAATAAAATTATGAGGTAGTTCAAGTGTGATCTCTATATCTGGTTGTGTAATTGTCTTTGTAAATTCTTTATTGAAGTTTAAGCAACTATTTAAAAAATCTGATACAGATATTTTTACGTTTTGCTTCTTCTGAAAAACTTCTAAATCAGGAGATACACATACACTTCTTAGCAAAAGCATGCAGCAAAATTTATCAAAATTTGATAGTCGATGGAATTGTGTTTTGTTTTCTAGATTATCAAAAATAATTGTATTTAAACAGCTTTCAATAAATTCATTATTATTAGATAAAATATATTTGTTAAGCTCTCTAAATTGCTTAAAAGATAATTCTTTTATCTTAAGAGGTGTTTTTAAAGTAGGTGTTTCGAAATTTAAATAAAATGCCATTATAAAAATCCTAAAGGATTTATATTCCCGAGTCCGTTCTGGAAGCTAGTAATTCGAGGTATAGATCCATTAGATATTCTATTAACAAGATCAGCAATAGGCAAGTAAAGATTGTTTTCAACCGTATAATTTGAATACGTCCATCTTGTACTATATGTAGTTAGCTTTTCATCTGAATAATCTAAGGATTGCTCTGAAACTTGATATGGCATACAATTGTAAAAATTAAACACTTTTCTAGGTATCATAGATATACCTTGATATGTTCTTGTATACTCTAATAAAGTCATATTTACTTTCATATTTTTAGGATCTTTATTACCTTGAGTATCACCCGGGCGGGCGGTCATCCCGTAATGCGACCCCACTATCACCCAAGGTCTGAGTACGAAGTCGACAAACGATGTATTTGTTTCTCTAAACTCAATTACTAATTCCGGAGCTTCGGTAATTCTCGGACCACCTAAAACACCAGGTAAAAAACCTCTATTATTATTAATTGATACTGTGCTTACTGAATATTGTTCGGTGGGTATAACAATTGAATGCGCGAACAAACAACCTACAATTTTTTGTAAAGGAAAGCTATTTAAAATAGATCTAGCTGTATCAATATCAAACCCTTTTTTACTACCGTCAGTTCTTTCTAATCCTTGAATAATACTGCTTCTTAATGCAGGGGGATAATTATCTATAACTATAATCCACTGTGTCGAATTGGGAATCGAAGTAAACCATGATTCCATTTGTACCAAGAAATAATCTCTTGGACTTATTATAGGTACGCCCGGGATATTGAACCCGAAAAGATTAATTGCTTGAGGAGCAAAAGAGGCGTTAGTACCTCTACCCAAATCTGTAAAATTTTGACCTAACGAATTTAAAGCACTGGTAAACGGATTGTTCACCTAATTATTTAGATCTAACTAACGAATTAGCTAAGTTTTCTCCAGTAGTGATAAGAAACAGTAGCAGTAAATTCAATCGTCTCACCAGTACCGGTAGCAATATTATACTGAAGGGGTCCAACGTTTCTTACTGAAACGCCAACTAATTGATATTGACCAACGCTGTTTAATGCATTATCTAGTTGTACTAAATCAATAATAGCTGTCTGCTTAGGGGCGAAATAATTACCTGTCGAATTAGCATCATTAAAAATATCCGTTGACCACTGTTCAAACTTCTGGCGGATTTGAGACTGTGCATCCGCATAAAATGTTAATTCATAGCTATCACTATTAGGATATGTAGCATTGCCGGGTAAATTAAAATTTAACCCCATGTAAGGCACCGGCACGTTGGTAATAGAACGAGCAGGTAATGTAGCTGTTTTAACATATACTAAATCATTCTCATCAAAAGATACCGTACTTGCACCGCCAGTATTAATGGATAATACACGGAAGTTAAAATCACGTGCAAACTCACGTGTCGTCGCTACTCTGTAAAAGTCTGTAATTAATTGATTTACGTCAGCCATAAAATTATTTATTAACCTCGATCATTTATGATACTATCTCCTGGAAGTTTGTTCCGGTTCTAGTAGCGTAGAAATTACAAAGTATATACTCTGCTGTTCTTACAGGTTTAATATAAATGTCAATTACTAAAGTATTATCATCTATTATAGCAGGTGTATTATTACGCTCATCGCATATTATTAGATAATCATATATACCTTGAGTGTTTTTAGCATTCTCAAACAATGGGCTGATTGTATTAATAACCTGTGTACGTGTAAAGAGTGTATTTGGCTCGAATACGAAATATTTTAATGTATCGCGTGTTGCTGTCTCGAGATTAAGAAATAGCCTACGAACATTAATTCTATCGAATGCGCTTGGCTTCTTCTGCAGGGTCTTTTGTCCGAAGATTACAAAGCCTTCAGACGGGAAGAACGCAATTGGATTAATATTGATCTTATAAAGCTGATCGCGCTGCTTCTGCTTGGGGTAAATACCGACATCATTTACACCAATAATAACACCGCGGGAGAATCCTGCAGGTGCATACCAAGGCTGATAATTATTATCTGTCTTTGCCATAGCAGCTGCAGCAAACCCGGAGAATGGAACCCAGACCTGCTGATCGGTTGCAGCATCACTAACTTGTGCACAATTGGCAAATGTACATGCATAACTTGTATTATATGCAGTAAATTGATTTTTTAATGGCCAATAGATATCATCCGAGAAGCTCTTTCCGCGAAGATCTAACGTCTTAACGTTTGCACCTTGTACAAATATATTCGATAGAGCGTCTAATATTAAAATATGATCTTTTCTGCCTTCAGCTAAGTTCAATAACGGCTGTACAGCAGCGTTATAGCGCGTTATACCTACTGGTAGAGAAGAAGGATTTTGTACCTTTAACGATTCTACTAGTTCTTCAAACGGTGCAGTTTCATCAAAATATGTAAATGTAGAAGGATTAAATGAATTGGCATAAATTGTACCTAATCCAGCTTCAACAGTTACAGTAATTGGATATAAATCGACGTTATTCAATCTCTCTGTGGCGGTAGTAAGCTTAAGAGGCAAGTTGCCGATAATCTTTGTAGCTAAATCTTGATTATCGTAATCACCTAACGCATAAAGGGCTGCAGTACTACCAAGAAGTGATAGCATCACTTCAACGCTTATCTCAGGCGCACCTACACGGGCGGTATACTCATTTGCGGTTTCGCCATCTAAAGGAGTAGCTAATGCATCGGTAAGGAAGCGAACTTTCTTTGACGGTATACCAGAAAGATCTAGCCATGTTGTATCGTTTTTATTAGCGATAAAGGGATTAACTATAATCGTTGTATTAAGCGAGCCTGCATTTGATTGCTCAATCGAAAAACTAATTGCGGGTCCACCATTCTCACTATTAATTTGTCTGTTTGAATCAAACGACCCTGTATAACTTTCCTGTAAAACGTAATCTAAGGCAATTGTATCGGGTGAAAATACTGATTGACGGAGTTTAAATACGCCGATTGAAACAGTATCATCAAATTGATGCGATGAAATATCAAAAGAAGGTATATTCTCTAATACTTCAGAAACAGAGCCTTGTAAACCTGTAGATTCAGCACTTAAGGTAAAGTTAAGTCTTGTAGAGGGTACTTGTACAAAATTATCATTACCGTAAACAGATATTGTTTCACTATTAATCGTATAAACTGAGTTTACACCGTTAAAAGGTGTAGCGGGATTTAAATTGGTGTTATCGATAATACCAACATATGTTCCTTCAAATTTAGAATTAATTGTTGATTGATTCTTATTAAGAATGATTAGCCCTGCACCGCTAAGCGATGCAACGTTAGGAAAGTTTACTCTATTTTCAGTATTAGTAGCCCAAGCAAATGCATCTCCTTGTAGAATACCTATATATTCAGCTTGTGTAAGTTTTAAATGCGTTGGAGTGCCGAAGAAATATCTTGAATCTGTTTTGGTTAAGTCGCTTGATGTATATTGTGTAGAAGGGCAATATGTTAGGACAGGGTATACTAGTGCGCTATACTCATCGCTTGTATCAACACCAGCACCCGCTCCGTACGGTAATCTGTATACTAAAACATTTGCAGGAGATTGTAGTACAGCCTTTACGGAATGATAAAAATATCTCTCTGCACCATTAGTAGGTGTGCCAAATATTTGCTCAAATTCAGATAATGAGGATACGGAGACCGGTTCAGACGACGGTCCTTTGTTAGAGAAACCTGGAATAAATACTGTGGTAGAAGGGGTTCCGACATTTGATAACGAAAGATCTACCTCTTGAATTTGTACACCGGGACTTTGAATTGTGCGTGCCATATAAAATATTTATGTTTTTTCGGATAAAACTTTTCAGTTTTTATAAATTATCTATCTGTTCAACTAGAGATACTTCCAGCTGTGAATATTCAAAAGTGAAAGAAGTTTCAATTTCTGTTGCATCTCTATTGTTAAAATTGATCGATCCGACTGCTGTTGGAAACGCATCTTTATAAATAAATTCAATAATTCTTTTGTCATATTCGTCTAATGCAAATAAAGAGAAATTAGCTCTAAACTTAAGAAAATCGGCACCTGAAGAGTTAGTTTTATTTACTATAGCTACTTGCTTATTTAATGAATTCTTAATATCGTTATCTATGAGATTATCAGCATCAAATATACTAAGTCTTGCATTATTTAAAAGATCTAACCATTTGTATATAATCCAATAATTGTTAAACCTGTTATCAATGGTAAAATTAACTGTTACGGGTGGGTAGGGATCTCTAGAATATCCTGAATTAGCTAATGTTTGACCGGAGTATCTAATATTAACTGCAGGTACGGATACTTCGGGAATTGTGGCACCGAAAACAGAAAATTGTAGAGCATCGGGAATTACGGTATTATTATCGCGTTCAAATTTACGAGAAATATCTTTTAAGCAAGCGGGTAAATTTAAAACAAATAAAAATTTATCTTTACGCGCTTTATTAAAAGGGCTTTGAGTATATGTTACTAGGTTTGCCATTTAATTATTTATATTAAACGGCGGTAACCTTGTGACTCAAGGTCAGCTATTTCATTATGATCCTGATTACCGTCCTGCGATATAACAATTGGCAAAGGCGGTACACCATCTATACCCATTTTTTCGTTACTATACATAGATGTAGGATTAATGAAGTATTTTATACCGTAATCTAACGATTTAATTTTAAGGGGTTTTTTATTTTTATCATATTCTACAACTTCAAAATACTTTTCACAAAGATCTGTTTCAAGGATCATTAACCCCCATAATAACGACATTACTCGGTCATCCCAACTATCTGATCCTTGCTTTGCAGCCCATGTACCGTTTGGGTATCTTACAAAACCTTTAAGTTCGTTTAAAGTTTTAAAGTCCCTAATTTTTAATGCACGTACTTCATTCATCCAATAGCGCATATTAACTACACCCTTGTATTTGGTATTAGTATGTGCTTGCACACCAATCTTATTAAAAGATACAGGGCCGACTTTAGTTCCATACGAAACAATATTTTCATACGCATGAGTGTTTTTTAATTGATCAACTACTTGCGCCCCGCAATTATTTCTTTCTATCATTGCTAATGGTGATCCCCAGTGCTGCAAGATTTCGTAAACTTTGGAAGTAAAATTATAAGGGCTAATTAGTCTATCATGGTAAGTAGCCACCTGTTTTATCTCTCTTAAGTCGGTTAAGTCAAATATTTGAATTACGCTTGCTGCTTCACCAACTCCTTCACTTATGTCAACACCCGCAACGTAAATATGATCTTTATTGGGTTCATCCCATAAAAGATATTTTCCTTCTTCAAATACAAATTTAGGTTCAGTGCACTCGGTTTTCATTTCTTCAAAAAGTTTTTCATCCAAGGCACTTTCACCAGCTTGCAAGAATACATTTCCAAATTCTTGATCAAAAACTTCTCTACTTCCTAAAGTTTTAATTGTCTTTTCTTTCCACACCTCATCACGCCCCGGGAACTCCCACCAGTCAACCTTTTCTGCATGCCAGTCATTTTTCTTTTCGAATGCACCGCTATAGAGCTCATGAAAAAGATTTCCAGTACCGTTTGGCGTTGAAGCAACAAATATTTTAGATTTCTTAGAAGATGATATAATTGGGTATACCGAACTCCAAAATTGCTCAACAAGATGGTTATCAATAAATGCCAACTCGTCCAAAATGAGAACATTACAGCTATCACCTCGCCCTGCATCACTACTAGTAGTTGAAATACCAATACTAGATCCATTTCCTAACGACATAGATGTTTTACCATATTCTACAGTTCCTGGTTTAAGGTAGTTCGGTAGCTTTTCATAAGCTAAACGAACTCTCTTAAAAATGTTAATCGCAGTCTGCTCTTTATTCGCTACAATAAGAATACGTTGATCTTCAAAAAAGCATGCAATCCATAATGCATATATTGTCATTAAGGTCGTTTTTCCCACCTGTCTAGATGCTAGTAAGCAAACAAATCTGTTATCTCTCAAACTTCTTAAAATTCTTTTTTGATAAGAATGAAGTCTTATCTTCATCTTACCTTCATCGAGATTTGTTATATAAAAGAAATTTTCTGCAAAGTATAAAATGTTCTTTCTTGATTTTGCTATATCTTCTACCCACTCAGGATGTGCTTCATAATCAAACACCGCATCTGATGTGGGTAAGTTTTGATTACCTAAATAAAATTTACTTTCTTGTTTTTTAGGCATATATAACATAAATACTTAATATGAATCAAGCAAGATCGCTAGTAGAATTGGGTGCCTTCTATGAAAACAATATAATTGAAGAAAAGAAGGCCGTATTTCCCCCTAAAGGCACATTTAAACTAGCTACAGATAAGAAGCCAGTAGAAGCTAAAGCAGATCCTAAAGCCTTCACTCCCAAGAATTCTGGCCCGGAAAATGCTGATGGTTTTAAGAAAGATTTAATTGATCCCGAGACTGCCAAAAACGATAATTTTTATACTCCAAAAAAATTCTCACAAAATCTTGAAAAAACAGAGGTACAAACAATAAATAATTTTATGAGCAAATCTATTTTTGATAAATTATACGAGGACGTAATGTCCGGCCGGCCTGAGGATGTCGAGGCTAGCGATGCAGAGGCTCTCGGTCTTCCTGCTGGTGAGGAAGGTGCTGGTGAGGAAGGTGATGTAACCTTCACATTGCCTCGTGATGTCGCTCAAAAGCTTTGTGATGTTATGCATGCCGCATTAGGTGAAGAAAATTCTGATGAGTCTTCTGATGAAGGTTCCGATGAAATTGGTGAACTCGACGCTGGTGGCGCCGATGAAGCTAACGAAGAAAAAGAGAAGACAGAAGAAGATGAAGATAATGAAGGTGTTGCTAAAGAAGGCACTGAAATGAAAGAGCTTCCTACTTCTGCTGGCCAATCTCTTCAAAAGAAAGATAACAAGGTTGGCGATGTAACAAATAGTTTAAAGTCGAGTGGCCCTGGTGATTCCAAGGTAACTGACAAAGTTGGTAATGATGGTGAAAAGGGCCATGCTCTTGTTGGTGGTGGCATAAAAGGTGGCGCCCCCACATCCCCCAAGGGTAAGGCTAACGTAGTGAATTCTAAGACCTCTAAGGTCGGTGCTTATCTAGCTGGTCTAAAATAAGCAATCAAAAAATAGTAAAAAAAAGGGCCTAAGTCAAATTAGGCCCTTTTTTTTGCTTAAATAACTATATGACGTTTAGAGATTTTTATTCCGGTAAAATAGGTACAGATAAACGACATATGCATCCTGTTGTACGCGACCCATCTTCACATCCTAAGAATCCAGGTCGCACAGTACCTCACATGCATAGAACAAAGCATAATAATCAAAAAGTACAAAGCTTATTAAGGAAACCATCAGGTAAATATACTTTAAATACTCGAGAAGTCGCACAAATTGAAGGTGAATTCCATTTTAAGTATGATCCCGTTAAGCCTAAGAAACTAGGTAATACAGGCGTGACTATTAAATTAGATCCTATATTACAAAAACCGGTATTAGAAAAATGAGCGTAGCGTATTATACCGGTAGTCCACAACCTAAGGTATATCCGTTTTTCTTTGAGGATAATCCCTGCTTTAGATATACTAATAAGCAAAATAATAATTGCGAAAGAAATACATACTCTAACTATTGGAGAGAACAAATTAATCTGTATGGCCAGCAAGTAGGCTATATTGTTAATAACACGACCACTTTAAGTGCAGATATGCTATACGGTGAACAGCCAACCCAAGCTTTTTCGCCGCCTCAAAATATTATAATGGCTATTAATCTTAATGAAAATGCATTAATGCTAAGTAAATTTGGTTTAGTATCAGATGATGAGGTAACAGCTTTTATCCACATAAGCGCGTTCTATGAAACGTTTGGCTATGGTGCAGAACCTAAATCCGGTGACCTATTCCAACTAGTAGAGTATGGTAGTGATAGACCCGGGGGTAGAAACGGTAATATATACGAAATAACACAAAGATTAGACCAAGATATTGCCCAAATCAACACTCTTATGGGACATTATGTGTGGTTAATTAAAGCTAAGCGCTTTGAATATTCTTTCGAACCAGGTGTTATACCGGAAGCTCAGAATGATCAATTATTTGACGATACTAAAACCCCTTATGCTTCCGGGGCTAATAAACCGTACACGGATAGTATGGATATTGAGTCAAAGAAGGTTTTTGACTACAGTAAGACAGATTACTCTGATGTATACGGCGGTTATTACTAATCCGCAATGGTATCAATAATATCTTCTTTTTGCTCTTCGTAGTTTGGAATTCTCTCGTTTTTTAATTTGGCTAACAAAGAGTCTGCCTCTCTGCAAGAATTAAATTCTATATCTAGTTTATTTCTACTTAAATCCATAAAGTAGTAAACGTATTTCCCATTACGCGGTGTAATGTGGATGAGAGAGTAAACCCCTCCTACAGCAAAACGCTTATCTCTTAAAAGAGTGCGTCCAGCTTGACTTACTTTAAAGCTGGTTCCAATGATGTAATGCATTTTGGTACTACCGGTGTTGTATCGGTCGATTCATTCATAAGAACCTCGTCGACCATAGATTCATATCTTTCATCTATATATTTTTGAAATGCTAGAGGTTTTACCCAGTCAGCATCTTTGTTTTGCAGGTCAACTTTGAATTGTTGAGCTTTTCGACTTATAATGTCCAAAGCTTCAATAAGACAAAACCAACGGGCATATTCACTCACCTTGAGTTTATGATTTCCGTTTTTAGCTTCTATTGTTATCGATTTTTTTAAGGAGTCCGATTGCATATCCTAGTATTATCAAGGTAAAATCTTTGACGTCAAGTAAATTATTATTTTTATTCAGCATGTTTAAATTCTTAAATACGGATTCTAAAATCTCATTAATACCCGTAAATGAATTTTTAATACTGAGTCCTAGATTTATTTTATATTCTTCATTGATGTCACTATCTTTGAGAGCAGTTATTATAATGTCCGAAACTAGACCCATCATATTTTGTGATACTGATTTATCGGATGTAACATTGGTTTTATAAAAATTTAAACCTTGCTCAAAATTATTAAGTTGCTTTAAATTTAGAGATTTTTTAACAAGCAAAACAACATCGTTTAAATTTAAAATAGGATCAACTGGTTTAGTATTAAAATGATCATTTGATACTTCAGTAGTTAACTTAGCTATACTGTCGGGTATATTCATTGTATAGCTTTTTCTATAATACTGGTGTCAAGACTGGATAAATCTGTATTTAAAATAGGTTCGGTAACCACAGCGGATTCCGCAGTAACTATAACACTAAGCTGTTTGTTACAAGCTTTACATCTATAATAGTTAGGTGTATTAAATCTAACTGGAACTAGTTCTCTTTCTTTTTTATAGCAAGGACATTCTAATTCAAGACCTTGATAAGAAAACTCTTGAAGTCTTTCGTTTTCAAGTTTTTTATTTTTCAATAATACAATAGAATTAAAAACAGTTGAAAAGGCGTTAAACCCTAAGAATTGAATAACTGCACCAGTTAACGTTCCGACAATTATATTAACACCTATAGTGGTAGTCCAATATCCAAAAAGGAGAGATACTATTGTAAGAGAAAAAAGCTGAAAGCTAACTTTTGTAAGCATTTAACTATTATAGTATTAGTTTATTTTTTTGCAACCGGTGTATCAGTGATTTTAAATATATGATTAATTTCTTCTATTATATTGTCAAGCTTAGCTACTACTTGTTTTACTGTCTCAAATGCACTCTCGTTTTTATTAATAATAGGGTTCTTTAATGAATCGTTAAATAGTGCTCTTGTGTTTGTCGCGTTTAAATATAGCTCACCTACTTGCTCAACAACACTAGGCAAAGGGAAAGGCAGTACCTTTTCAGCTTTTGCTGAACCAGGTAGCTGGTCTGTCACACTCTTATCAAATAGATCCTTTAAAGTAACACGTTGAGAGCCAAGCTCTCTGGAAGCTATACCGGAAACCCATTTATTATAGTAGTTAGTAAAGTCTTCAAACAAAACCGTCTTTTTCACTAAATTATTTATTCTCTTGTAATAAATAATTAATATGATATCTTTCGAACGTATATTTGACACCATTCTAGAAGCTGATCAAGCTCCAGCACCTGTTAATCAAGATTCTACCCCGCAAACAGATAAAGAAGCAATGGCACAGTCGTTAACTACTGCAAAGCCTGAAGATTTTGATGTGCAGCAACCTGGTAGAGAGAAGCTTTTAGATAGAACTAAAATTGATCAGGCACAGAAACTAAAAGATTGGATTGCCCAAATCGATACGTTTATTGGTTTCCTAAATGGTACAGATGCATCTTCAATGCAAGTACAACTACACTCCGCTCCTTGCGATTCAATTTTTGAGGATATTGCTAGAAGTGAGAAAAAGAAGATTGCAAGACTTGCAGCTGAATTGAGTTCTTTGAGCGAATCGCTTAAGGGGTATCTTATTTCGTCTAACGACCGATAACGCTCATTAGTAGTTTAGCTTTCATATCCGTAAACGAATTGCTTACTATAAAATCTACATCTAAGCTATCCTTCTCCTGATCAATACAAAGATCGTTCATATCTTTATATTTCTTACTCAAATTCTCAGGCCAGATAAAAACGCATTCACCGTTTTCTATAAGCTTATTTGTTTTATTACGACTAGCGTTATCAACCCATTGATTATCTAATACCCAAATTTTCTTATGAAACTTGAACGTGTTTAACTGCATCTCTTGTAGCTTAGAAAACATAGCATTACTATTCTCCTGAATGCCTGCAACAGCTGTTCCATTTTTAATAAAAAAAGAATCGATTGGTCCTTCGAATATAAAAATATAATCAATATCGGATGTAATTTTATTAATATTGTATAGTGACTTTTCACCATTTATTTTACTTAGATATTTTGGATAAAGTCTTAAATCACGGTCATATAAAGCACGAGATTGATAGAAAATAATATTATTATTTTCATTATAAAACGGAATGACAACTCGGTTCTTATGGGTATGGTCATTTAGTGATAGCCATAACGTCTCCGGTCTATTAATAGCTCTATCTATTCTTCTTCGTTTAACTAAGCTTAAGGCGTCTTGTACTACCTGATTATCGCTATAGAATTCGACCTGCTTACTATCAAATAAATTAATTGAATCTTTAGGCAAATCTTCGACAGGCTTACGTATTATTGGCTCGGTTTTATCGCTTAATACATCTAAAGGTAAAATATCAAACTCTCTCGATTCATTCAAAATTTCATTAAACGACTGACCGGAGACTTCTTGAATCCATTTTATAGCATCGCTATACCAACCGCAATTATGACAACAAACAGCATTGTCTTCAACAATATAAATACATCGTCTTTTCTTACCCCAAGATCGGCCTTCTCTACAAATCGGACACCCTGCAATATACGTATTACTATGCTTTTTATATTGCGGATAACCAGCAAATTGATAAAACTTCTGAAGTATATACTCTCTAGGTATTAACACACGTATAGTATAAGTTATATACTATCAAAAACAAGTTAAGCCTTATTTTGTTTAGGTATAGGTTTAACAGAAACTATACCTTTTCTAATAAAGGTACCACTAGCCGGATCAATATATTCTGCTTCAACAATTTCATTACCTTCACGAATGTAAGTACGTAGACGAGGTCTAACAGGCTCACCACTAATAGGTGAAACAATAGGTATGGGGTTAATTAGGTCCATATAGTTATTTAATAGCTACTTCCGTATTTAAAGTGTTATTTTTATTATATTGTATTCTGCAGACGTCGTAAACATTTGCTGGCAGCTTTTCAACTATATCTACTATTTTTTGTGTTAACCCAAAATCAAATTTATCGCATGGTACCTCTCTTATTTTCATATCAGGTAAAGACAAAAATACAAAATCATCATTCTTCTTTTCCATGTATACAAAGAGTTCGCCTAAAAATGCACCGCCTGTAATTGCATAAACGTATCTCTTTTTTGGGTGTTTAAATATTTCAGTTAACATAATTCCTGTATATATTTTTCAACTGTTTCAAAGGTATCGGAAAATTCTAGCCCATGCTGCTGTAATTTTTGAGTACTGAGAATACAATTAGATCGGTTAGCTACTATATCTAGATCGTCCATTTCAACAAAATTCCAATTAGGATTAACTTTATTATATTTTTTAAATATGTCTACTACTTCTTTTGCAGTTATAGGCTTTGTATTAACAGCGTTAAAGATACCTGGGATAAAATTATCTAATAAATGCTTGACTAAGCGATTAAGATCGTCAATGCATGTAATGCTATTCTTATAGCTAATTAAATTATCATACTTAAAGAGTTTGTATAGATAATTTTTATCCTCTTTAACTGACGTTACAGGCATACGAATTCTAAGAATAGCTGATTGTTTAGTATCAATAACTGTTTCAAAAGCATGTTTTGATTTACTGTAAAAACTAGATTGCGGATTATAAAGACCAAAATTGGGTTGATCTGTTTCTAGAAACTCTTTTTCGTAGCCTGTATATATACACCCACTTGAAATATGAATAATTTTTTTATTATGTCTATCTGCAATTTTATCAATTTCATTTGGCACAGTAACGTTTAGATTCCAACAGGTTTCTTTATTTTTTTCACAACCATCAACATTAGGAGTACCGGTATACCCACAGCAATTAACTACATGTGTAAAATTATAATCACGAAACATACGTGATAACGTTTTACTATTTGTATAATCTATTTCTTGCTGACTAATATGAAAAACGTCAACATCAGCTGTCTGTAAAAATTGACCTAATTTAGTACCAATGAATCCTTTACCAAGCAATAATACTCTCATGTATTATTATTTTAATATAACTTTTATTAATCTCCAAAAGTATCTTTAGCGTTATTAAAAATAAACTTATTAATTAGTGTTCCAAGAGAATCGGCTTCTTGTTGGTTATGAGCAGAAATAATAGAAATAGGCTCACCATTAAAATTGTAGCCGATTAAAATAAAGCTATTTAAAAATTCTAAAACCTGACTAGTTAATACGTCTAAATCCGTTTTATTGTCAGACTTTTCTTTAATTTGATCTCTCAAGAAAGAAACTAATGCTTTATGAGTAAGCTCTTTTACCTCTTTATTTTCATTAGGATTAAAGGGTGTATTTTTACCGTCATTACCTTTAGATGAGTTCTTATTTTTCATCATAAGTATTTAATCTTTTTGACAAGTATCTTTCTCTTCCTGGGTAATCAGCATTGTTAGAAACACCGTTTTTAATAAGATAATCAATAATAACTTCAATACTATCGGTTTTAATAAAGAAATTCTTAAGAATCTTACGGCCCCCATCATTGAATTCAAATAGAATTTCGTCCATATTATCCTTATTAAGGTAGCAAGTAATCATAACAGATGCCTCGCTAGGATTAACCATTATAGTCCATTGCCGCGGGTCACCTTTGGAATAAACAGAAAAAATCTTAATTACAATAAATCTATTGTCCCTAAGCCTTTTAATAAAGTAACTTGGCGTTCTTAATTTATTTTTACTTGTTTTATACATTAATTTGCTAATGCAGAGATAACAAACTTAAAGTCAGAATTTTCAAGTTTAAGATCTAATGTCATTACTCCTAATTTTGTTATTATTTGGGATTGTAATTCTTTGAATCTCATAGAAGAAATTATTCTAAATATTTCAAAGTTCAACGGTAAAGGTAAGGCAAATTGAGTGCCCTTATAATCTTCAGCAATCTTTATACCATACGAATCTATGTTGCTTCTCGTTTTATCCGTTAGTTCACCGAAAACTGTAGTATCTTTAACAGATATATAAATCTTATTTGTCTCCGTACTTATAGAACTGCCTTTTATGAGGCTAATAACTGATGTATAAGGCAACGTAAAGGAGCCATCAAATTCAAGAGTTTTAATCTTTTCCATGTTTAGCTTAGGTGTAGTAATAATATTATCATCGTATAGATGGTACTTAAACCTAACGCTATCAGACGAATACCCAATAAAGTTCGATGAAATATCTAGCTCAAATGTATCATGCTCAATACAAGAAATAACTCTAACAAATTTCTTTACATCGGGTATATTGAGACATTTAACAGCATCAATACTACTGTCTGTAAAATTAACACCAACAATAATTGTATTATCGCTCGTAGAAATAAGCGAGCTCAACTTACCCTTACTAACATTTATTACTGCACTATCCGTTACCTTACTTAACGGTGTTAAAAAGTTATTTAAAAAAATATCTTTATTAGCTATTTTAAGATTCATTAATCTTTATAATAGCATATATATCTTGTTATTCAAGATATTTTTATCTTATCCAGCTTCTCTTCTATTCTCTTTAATGTATTAGCTATTTCTTTTAAAATTAAATTATCGGTAGCTTTTTCCTGGATACTATTTCGATGCTCTGTTACCTGTACATAATTCTGTTGAGGTTGCGGGCGTGGAATATTAATACCCGCATTAACGGTTGTATGCACTGGGTTAGGCTGTTGTGCAGTCGGTATAGTATTAATCACCTGTAGCGGATTTAATGAATTACCAAGGCAAGTAGGGTTCTGTGAGACCATATTACTCTGAAGCATCTTAAGATCACCTGTTAGATGTTGGCCCATAAAAGCTATGGTAGCCATCTTAATTTCTTCTGGAGAAAGATCTTCTCTGAAAGCATCCATGTTATTATAGATCTTTTAAAAGGTTATCTATTGATTCATCGCTTTCAGCGACTTTTACTGTAGCTTTTTTAGCAACAGGTGTTGGTGCGCTTGTTGTGACTTGCACCGGTGCATCAGCAGTATCATCAACGTCTTTAGTACCATGATAATGCTCATCAAGTATAGTCTTGAGTTCATCGTAACTCTTGACAGATACATATGACTCAAGATCAAAGGCATTATTGTAGATCTTCTTAAAGTCATCTTCTTCCAGACCTTCGATTTCCTTAGGAGTAGAGAACTTCGAAGAAACATATGTAGGATAATCACCCTGCTTCTCAACCTTAATTCTAAGATTACAGCCCTTAGGTGAAAGATCGAAAATACGCGGGCCAAGCTCAGCGGCTTCTTCGCCCTCAATAGCGTCCATAACAATTTTATGAAGCTGACGACCAAAGCGCAGAAGCTTAATCTTCCCGTTATTGTCGGCATTAACCGGATCGTTAATAACATATACACTTACAAGCCAATTTTCACGGCGCTTAATAGCAAGTGCTTTCTCTTTTTCTTTTTCAGTACCGTTGCGTAATACACGATAGCGTTCCTCGGCAATAGGATCGCGTTGATTCCAAGTAGTCGGGCTAATAGCTGTGACTAGTTGACCAGTCGTAAGGCTATTCCACCCATAAGAATAATAATGGAAAAATGTCTTCGATGGGTCTTTTACATTAGGAAGAAGTCGGACTGTATAGGTATTTCCTACCTCACAGCGCAAATAATCCTTAATTTTAGAAGAAGCGGTTTCGTTATTTTTAGTAAGAGCGCCTTTAATGCTCTCAAACATCGATGCGGTAAATGTACTCATATTATTATTATGATAATAGCTTATAATTTTAAATCAAGCATTATTTAAAATTTTTTTGAGACCGAGTTCAACTAATTTAGAAGCTTTTTGAGAATTATATAATTTTGTTCTATATACAGAAATGTTATTATAAAGATTCTCGCCTATAATAAATTTGACTACCTCGGCATCTCTTTGTTTTATAGTTTTCTCAAAATTGGAATACCCTAAAAGCGTATATATGTTCACTTTATGTTCTTTTAGATGAAGAATAAAAGAATATTCATTATTTGTTCTATGATTAATGTAATTTGCAGGAGAGAGATTTTTAGCTATACAAAAATTCTTAATAAACAAAATAGATTCTTTTATACCGATTAATTGTTCATCAGAATCTGGATCTAAATTTTCTTGCTTCTTATTAAACAATGTATATGCTTTAGTAGCCTTAAGAGTGTGATAATAATCTAAAGGAAAATATTCTTCGTCAGAGTATATAGAATACGGCGCTTTAAAATACTCTTCAATCTTAATATGCGGAAATCTTTTTAAAAAATTACTAACCTTTTTAATTGATACAAATGTTTCGTTATTAAGTTTATCAAAATTTTTACGCAATTTAAAAGGTAATTTGTTTTTCGATCGCGAAACCCTTAAAAATGTATTGTAAATTAATTTATCGAACTCGGTGATCAACGCAAATGCTTCCACTTGTTTCTAACTATCTGCTTCTTTATCTTGCGTAACATACTTGGCTTGTAATAACACCTCTTCAATCTCAATTCTTCAACAATACCAGAGTTCATATATTCTCTACTAAATTTATTCCACATTTTATCAAAATATGCTTTATCGGTGCACTTCTTCTTATCCAACTTAACTTCAACATTTACTGGTCTCATAAAAATAAACTCTTTTTGCAGGAATTTAAAAACTTCATAATGTACTTACTTTTATACAATCCTGAGTCGAATTGCAAGAAAAATTTTACTGCTGAAAAATCGTTTTTAAGTTCACAATGCATTTTAAATAGCTCCCTTATTTCCTTACTCTTTAATAATAATATGAACACATTCGCTAAATTCAACTTTTTTGTATGCATTAATGTTATTAAAGAGCAGAACGACAAAAACGTATGGTTTTGTTCGAACTCAGTTATTTGTTCTGAGGGATCGTAGCCTTTCACTGTAGACAACTAATTATTAATTATTTATAAAAAATCAATTATCTATTGCTAATTTAGACAAAGTACTAATAGAAGATGTGCTCGCCTCCGTATCATTTATATGTTCGTCTTCGGTAATAGTTAATGTAGAATAGTCTATACGCATTGCACAATGACCGAAATTTGGACCGAATCTATTTTTCATAAAGCCCATCTTTATAACACCTAGCTCTTTATCTGTATCTTCTTGCCAAATACTTAAAATAACGTCACCGGTCATAGCAAGTCCAATACTTTCGGATATAGTCTTTAAGCCGGGATCAGATATATCATAGCCTTCTCTATTAAGCTGAGTTGCAGATATAATAGGGCAATTAAAGTGATAAGAAATAGCTCTTAGCTGCTCAGTACATATCTTAATTCTCTCATAACTACTATCACCGTAGGTAGAGTTAAGCAAATTAACATAATCAAGAACTATCGCATCAATCTTAATTCCCTTTTGAATTAGTTTTTTTGTAAATGCTTTGAGATGATTTGCAGTTATAGTTGCGGGCGGAAATTCTTTAATAATAATTTTTGAATTAGGGTGCTCGATACAATATTCGTCTAACTGAGTCTTAAGGGTCTCGGATTCAATTTTAAGCTGTCCAAGGGGAATCTTTGATACACTAGAGCAAAGGCGTTTAGCGTAAATAATTTCTGGCATTTCAAGAGAAACCAATAATACTGTTTTTCCTTGTTCAGCGATGTTTACCGCAATATTACCTAGAAATATACTCTTACCAATATTAGTTTCACCGGCAAACAAATAAAGGGCTTTACCTTCCTCTAAAAACCCACCGCCGATTTTATCGTCTAACCATTTCCACTTAGAGGGAATATATTTTTCATTAGAATGGAGATTATCAATTACTTTACTAACATCATTAAACAGATCTAACCCAATATCAGTAGTAAGCGAGATATTGCATGCTTTTTCAAACTTATCTAATATTTTAGATGTATCTACGCTGTTTTTATTAATATCATCCACCACATCCATCATTGTATGGTAGACTGATTTTTCCTTAATAAAAATTTCGGTATTAGCAGTAAGTTCATCGACATTAAAATTCTTTTCAATATTATTAAAAAGATTAACGGCATTCTTAAAAGAACTTTTAAGTTCATCGGTAGTTAAATAAGATTTAATTTCTGTTAGAGTAGGGCATGTCGCTCTTTTTTCATAAAACTCTCTAATAATTTCAAAAACAACTTTTATGTCTTTGTTTTTAAAATACAAAGGTTTAATGTAATCGACGATAGAAGCTAAATATGATTCGTCTGTAAGAGATTTGTAAGCTATAATAACTTCAAAATAATCTAAATCTAGCTTAGCCATTACTCTATGATATACTAGACTTTATAGTAATCAATAACCACTGTATTCTTTTAAAAACTTATCTTGGCTCGATACAAATATTTCATCATTCGTATTTAAAAGTCCGGGCGATTTGTGTACGACCCATATAGGTGCTACCCCTAATTTTAGTTTCTTAACATTTGCGTCTAAGCTACTAGCTATATCATAATGATGAAAGGTATAATTTTCATTAAACTTCCAGTCGACCTGTTTGGTTCTTTTTGTGTTAATACTCATGAATAGCCCATCAAGTATAGCTACTCTTGCAGGGGTAGGTCCAAACGACGTCATAAATATCTGTCCATGATCATTACAAGGATGGGCTACCGCGCCCCTCAAATTATTTCCATTAAACCCACCACACATTAAATGCCATAAAGCTAATTTCTGGATCTTCGGATTAACGCCACCGGCAAGCCCGACTATATCAAAATCTTGATGAGCTTTCTCTAGCTTTTCATTTACTGCAAGATCGTCAACATAAACATCATCATGAACAAAAACGATAAATTTATAATCGTTTCTATATTCATTTAAAATTTCATTATATTTTTTGCTTAATCCTTCTTTATTATCAGCATCAAATAAGATATCTATTTTATCTTTCAATCGAATAAGTGACTTATATGCTGAAGTTTGTTTAGCATCCGAGCTTCTAGTAGCAAAATAAAAAGCAATATTGTTCATGGATTAAAAAACGGTGAGTTTGTTGTGAACTTACCTACACTAGTTATACCTTCTTTTGTTAAGAGGTACAATAAACCCTCCTCAACTTCTACAAACTCATTATCTGGATTTGGTAAAGAAGAAAATTCATTATTTAAAAAATCCGCATAAAGTGTACTACCAGATCTAGCTATATATACGTGGCCTGATTTTTGATTATAGATCCAAAGACCGAATGTTCCTTTTAAAAGTGAAAGAGTTTTAATAATAGCTAGAATCTCATCACCATGCTTCTTGAGATGCATATCTAATAATGGTGCGATAATTGACGAATCGACAACGTTATAGCTTTTTTTATTGCTAATTAATAGCTTAAGCTCCTTATGGTTTGTTAGAACACCATTATGTGCTATAAGCCAATCTTTATATTGAAAAGGATGTGACGTTGTAGGTGAGAATGCTCTTTGTGATGATGTTGGCGCTTGCGTATGACCTAAGAAATAATTAAAATCTGTAATGTTCCTTCTTTTCTTGCCATACTCAATAACTAGCTTTTTAGAAAGAGTTGCAGTACCAGGTGACTTTAGAATAGCATGTATCTTATTACCGATCAGTAGTCCGCCATATGAAAAGGTGCCTCTTTTCTTATTACTCTTATAGAGATTTACATAGTTTGTAAATTCTTTAGCTCCAAATATTCCGCAAATAGTATTATACCTCCTAATTATTATATTAAATAGAATAAATATTTCAAGATGAATAAGGACTGTAAACTCATATTTGAAGCGTATTTAGTTAAAAAACCTGTTATTTCTGAAGCTCCCATATATGGAATGGGTGATATAGGGTATTCTGGTGACTTCGAATCAGCACCTGGCAAGGGATATGGAATCGGCAAAGTAGCGGCAAAAGAAGGTAAACCTATGGCTGATGTTGCTAATCGTTTGCTGGCTGCTATAAAGACTAAACTTTTTAAACCTGCAAAGCATGTTGTTGACGGTAAAGAATATGATTTGTTTTACCCGGGTTCTAAGATGAAATTTAGAACTGAATTAGAGAATTTAATTAAAAACGAGCTTAAGCTTGGTGGTACGGAGGCTAAATATACTGCGCGCATCGTTGACAATCTTTTAAATGTAGTAAGAGTAGATGCAGAAGGCGGTACAGCTGCTAGCCCCCATCAAGTCAAGCAAGCAGTTGATGCAGGAGTAAAGGGTAAAGCTGTTATAGCACCTGGTACTCCTGGTACATCTCCTGCACAACCTGAAGTACCAAAAGCAAATAGTTTTGTAAAAAATCCAAATGCACGTTTTATTAAAGAATGGATGCCAATATTTGTTGAGCTTCCTGATGAAATTACTATCGAGAAAGGCGACATTTATGATTCACCTGAACTTAAAAATGAAGTAATTGAGGCTATAACGCGTGCGTATGATCAAAAAATGGCTAATGATAAAGAAGTTGTTCAAGACTTTATTGATTCATTAAAATTTAAAAGCAGCTATACCCCCGCTTCGGAGAAAAAAGAAGGTGAAGGTACCGGTGAAGTAGAAACTGTTGAAGAATATCCAGAAGATGATTTACCGACCAGTGAATTGCGTGGAATGGGTGCACTGCCAGGTCGCCGTGGTTATGACTCAGGTGGGTTTAGCTATGGAGATTAAAAATGGCCGATACAACAATTACTGATTTAGCGCGCGCGCTAACTACTAATACAGGCGCTATATTACCTATAACTATAACTTAATAATATGGCTGATACAACCATCTCTGCGCTTAGTCCAATGACCCCCAGTGGGAGCTTGTCTGTTCCTGTGTCAGATGGAACAACAACTGGAAGGGTGTCCATATCAGACATCGGGGGAGTGCCCGTTGGCACTATAGTCATGTGGTCTAATTACAATGGAGCTAGCATACCCTCAGGTTGGGCATTGTGTGATGGGCAAGCAGGCAGGCCAGATTTGCGCGATCGATTTGCTGTGGGTGCAGGAAGTACTTATCCTCTCAATACAACTGGAGGGCAAGCTTCTGTAACAGGAACTGTGGGGGCAACATCTTTAAACTCCACACAACAAAGCTCTTTTAGATCAAGTACATACGCGCCAGGTGCGGCATGCGGTGGAAAAAATCAGCCAGCCTGTGCAACATACTTAACCGGAATTGCAAGCTATGGAGGATCACACACTCACCCGGTTACGGTGGCTACACTCCCCCCTTACATCAGCCTGCATTATATAATTAAAATATCATAAATATTATTAATATGCAATACAACAATACATATTTTAAAATTAGCTTTGATGATAACTATGTTGAAATTAATAATAAAATATATTTTTTAAATTTAAATAAATTTCTCCTCAACGGGGTGAGCACAGTTACATGCAAAGAGGGGCGTGGGTTGATTGAACACAAGGATAAAGCTGTTGTCAATTCAGAATTCAACAGCAGTGATGCATATGATCATATCATAGATGAGGTAATATTGAAGGGAAGCAAATATTCACCTACCGAAACTCTATTGAAAATGAATGAAGTGCAAAATTTTAAGCCATTCTCTGTGTGCAGAGGTATTGTGAAGGGGCCAGAGTTCACAAATGCATATAGAGTTGAGTCCCGATATACCTCTCATTACTTGTTTATGATTGATGGTAGAGGTGTAGAGCAAACTACAGGCACAATATTTGAAAAGGATGGTTTTTATAATGTAAAAAGCTTATTTACAACAACGCGCAAATTTTTAATCTCCACAGATGAGATCAAATGGGTGGCATTCTGCCCAGAGGATATTGCAAGGGATTATAATGCCAAAATGATTTTTAAAGATGAACAAATACAAACAAGCAGTTATGTGATTCCTATTGATGGGACCATACTAGTGGATGGAATTAAGAAAGAAATTGATGAGCTTATAACTGCAAACTCAAAATCCTTAATAAAACTAGGAACTGCATCCAGTTGCATGGTAGTAGAAATTTAGTACACATGGATATAACATATGGCTGATACAACAATATCTGATTTAGCGCGCGCTAACCCCTCTCCGGGGCATTTGCTGCCATACAGCACAGGGAGCGACACACTTGCAACGCCTGTAAGTGCCTTGTTTCAAGGCAGTAGTTCTTTTTATTTAGTCAACTCGTCAAACCCTACAATATGGGCAAGTACAAATATATCGCTCAATTCGCAATCCGTTTACATTCAAGCAAATACTACTAGCTTGGAAAATAGATTTGGTTCATATACTAACCATCCTCTTTCTTTAGTAACAAATAACACTGAACGTATGCGCATTGATACGGCAGGAAATATTAATATTACTGGAGGTTTGACACTGAAAAATGTTCCTGTAGCAGTACCAGTAGGAGCAGTTTTTTACATGGCAACATCTACAACACCTTCAGGTTATTTGGTTTGCAATGGTGATACTGTTCCAAATGGAAACGGTGTTGTACAGGGGATAACTTATAATTTTAGCGCGCTATTTACATTATTAGGTACCACATACGGTGTAGCTGGTAAACTGCCTGACTTGAGAGGAGAGTTTTTAAGAGGTTGGGATAACAGTAGAGGTGTAGATACAGATAGAGCATTTGGCAGCTATCAAAAATCTACTGTTATGGCTTTTAACACTCCAAGCTCAGAGAACTATGTACACAGTATTGCTGCAGGATCAAGCCCGTCAGATGGGAGGACTCTTATTGGGTTGGATACAGCAGCTAAATCAGATTATGCCGGGACTATCAGTACAGCTGGTCCAGGTAATGTTGCTAATGGTGGTGATTGGATTAATGACGGCAGTTGGGGTGGCGGTGCAATAAGGCCTAGAAATCTAGCGATGCTGCCTGTAATTAAATACTAATCTGTTTACAATTGTATTTTTCCCAAGGCAACGATATCTTGTAGTTTAACGGGTCTATATACCTCGCATCTATAAAGCCTTTTATTCGCAAAGAGCACGCAGTACATTCACCGCAAGCTTGCTCTTCTCCTTCATAACAAGTCCAAGTCTTACTAAAATCTACACCAAGCTTAATACCGAGTTTTATGATTTCTTCCTTAGATTTGTCGATTAACGGTGCTTGTACTATAATTTTATTTCTACGGTTCAAAGCTGATACTTTATTGATTTGCTCCAGAAATTCTTCGCTGCCATCCCAGAACCCTGCAACGCTATCGGCTTGTGCAGCACCATGAAAAACAGTGCTAGCCCCAGCGTTCTCCGCTATTGCTAGTGATATACTAAGAAGCATTAGGTTCCTATACGGAACATAGTTCACCGTCTGTGGATCTCCCATCACATCTTTAGCCTTAGCTACAGCAATTTTAGTATTAAGAAGTGAAGAGACCTCACAAATACTCTTGAAAAACGGTAAATCTATCCATTTATACTCAACTGGTACTTTGATTGATTCAACCTGCAGAGCAGCACAATTGAGCTCTTTGTCCTTGTGCTTCTGACCGTAATTATAGCTAATTGCTATAATCTCATCATACTGGCTCGCAGCTAAATGTAACAGTACTGTACTGTCCATTCCACCGGAAATAGGAACAACTGCTTTACGCGATGGGCTCTTCTTCGCTTGGCGCTTCATTAACGTTGTATTTGTATTCCTCTGTTAAGCGCTTGTCGAGTTCTGGAATAATAAACTCCTCGTAGAAAGCGGGGTCTTTTGCAAAAGTCTTTGCATAACCTAGTTTATCACCTTTTTTATACTTACCGCTAGTAATACCAACAGTATATGTTGCACCATTTTGTTCAATGATACCTCTTGCAGTCGCCATACCAAGCAACCCGCTATACTTGTTAAGACCAGTCTTAAAGGAAAGGTACATTTCTGTCTCTAAAAACGGTGGGAGAAAGCGATTCTTAACAGTTAGCGCACGAAGTGTTGTACCACTGTACTTATTGGCTTCTGCAAGCTTCTTATCATCTGCATCCATGGAATCACCTTCACCTTCCTTCTCATGACGCTTAGCAAGCTGTACTAGAATACTAGCCATATACACCGGGCCTGAGCCTCCAGCCTGATTTTTTACAAGACTTGGAAACATCGAAGCAGGGTCTTCGTAAGTATGGTTTGTAAATAGAATCGTAACACCAGCCTTAGCAGCTTTAAAGGTTAACGTTCGGAACATACTCTTTAAAGACTTTGCGCGAAGACCCATATCTGATGCAGATTTATCTTTAGCTACGTCATCAAGCTCTTTTTGTGAGGCTAAGTTACCCAAACTATCAATACTAATAATAAACTTACCTCTCGCGTTATTTTCGATTACGCTATCAAGAAAAGCACTAATCTGATTACGGCACTGATCAATGGTATCAACAGGTACATATTTTGTGCCTTCCGGGTCTAATCCGACTCCCTTTGTACTATTCTCATCAATAGCGATCTCGGTATCAAATATAACAGGAGTAAGACCTTTCTTCTGCGCAGTAGCAAGAATCTTATTTACAATAAATGTCTTACCTGTCTGACTAGGTCCAGAGAAACCGGTTATTCTTCCCTTAGGTACGCCACCACTACGACAACTACCGCCGAGAATAGCGTTAAGAGCGTAACATCCAGTATCAAACCACTCATCAACTTTACTAAGTGCATTTTCATTTAACATCGATGCCTCGCTATTAAGCTTGTCTAGCGACGCGAATATTTTATTAAGATCTTTACTCATAGTTTTAGTATATATGAAGTAAGTTTAAAAACAAGTAATAAATTACTCGTCAAACAACTTAATTGTTTTTTCGTCTTGGCCTGCAGAAGAAACAGTAGGCGCTGCAAATAGCTTATGATACTGATCTACCAATCTAGCATCATTGTCAATATCTTCTCCCATTACAATACTTGCTAGATTAAATTTCCAAGTAGTACCAGCTTCCTTACTCTTAGGGCCAACAAATTCTCTAAAATATAGAGGAATTGTCTGCACATTGAGTTGCCCCTGCTGTGTGGGCTGCACATGTATAATAGCAGGATTTCTTACTGTAATTGTTGTTTTGTCAGAACTCTCTAGAGTTGCAAGAATTGTACGACCAATATGGTCAATAAAGGTAACTAGTTGTTTGTCGCTCATAATTAGTTTATTTTATTATTAACTTTATTAAAATCAACTACTGCAGTAATTCAAATAAATTTGTTTGTACCTGTGTACCAGGCGATTGAAGCTTCCAATTTACAGCTTCATAGAATCTTTCAATTACAGAAAAAATAATCTTTTCAAACATTAATTCATGGTCAATAAGAAAGTTATCGGCAAATTCCTTTGGATATGAATACTTGTACCCTATTGTAGTAATGCCAAATCTGTTTGGCTGTTTAGCGTAAAAATATCTAACTTTATCACCAGATGATATTTTTTCATACTTCTTACCCGTATTAAACCGATCCAATAACATGTTATAAAAATATGCAGCTTTAACATGGATAGGCATATGCTTGGCAGTTTTAAATCCGTCACATTGCGCTGCGTACTTTTCATACCCTTTAATACCCATTACAAACGCTATATCTTCAATAGGCAAGTTCTTAAAAATATCATACGTCTCATTAAAAAGCTTATTAGTTTGCGCTAGATCTTTCGTAAGAAGCATGGTCTCAATAATTTTCTTAACGTAAGGTTTAATAGGAGCAGGCATCGTAGTCCTTACAACCTCTACGCCAGTATATTTAAATTTATCACAAGGAATACCTTCTTCGTCTAATACGTGTAATACATATCGCTTTTTCTGTAAAAATAATCCTGCATCTGCAATTGCCTCTCTTTTAAAGTTTAGCCTGCAATCTATCGAACCAAGAGCGGATTTACCCCATTCAATTATTTTTTCATTTAAATGGTCTTCAATATCTTGTACAACTTTATAATATTCCGGGGTTATCTTACCTTTACTATTAAGCATTTTAAGACCTGTCTTATTAACAATATGCCTGATGGATATATAGGAACTATCTGTATCGTTGTAAATAATAGGTGAGCTAGTCTTTAATTCTTCATCTGTAAGACCGGTCTTTTCCTTAATATATTCTTCTAGCAATCTATTCGATTCCTTAATAACTGCTTGACCAGTTAATGTAATTGACTCTGCTAGTTCGTCGTCACCTAGCGGGCTATGCTTGTTACCAAAGTAGCCGTAAATTGTATTAATTAAAATCTTGATAGTATGCTGGGTAATATTTAGATTTTCAATCTGAATAGATAGTTTTGCATATTCATCGGTATCTTTCTGTATATCTAGTAAACGTTTCTTAGCAAGCTTAAGCTCTCGTTTGATTTCAACTCGCTTTTTATAAAAATGATCTACCGTTTCTGGAATAATACCTTTTTCTTTTTGCGTAAAGAGTACCTTAGCCTTAGATATTGCTATCTTTTCTTTCTTAACAAATTCAACAAAATGCTGATGTGATAAATTAAACGTCTGACCATTTACATGCTGTATGGTAATCTCTTTATCAGTCTTCTCTGTTATTACACCTACTTTCGTTTCTGGTGAAAGATTTAATGTGATCATTACATTTGGATATAGGCTATTAGCGTCAAACGATACAATATTTTCTTGAAATCCTCTCTGCGGATCGCCAACGTAAGCGCCAGCGTTTTGTTCTGTGTTTGTAACTTCTCTATTAAAAGTAGGAATTCGTTGTTGACGCATCCTAGCTCTTACAGCACATAGACCGGTAATAACAGATAAAGACCCTAGAGCACCCTCAAAAGTAGTTAAGCCTGCATATGCTATCATTCTAAGTAATTTTAAGTATTGTAATTTTTCCTCTAGTTTAATAAGCAGATTTACGTCTTGTATGTTGTAGTCAATAAATAATTCCCAATTATCATCTGCTAGACTTGCGAGATTTGTATCCCCGTAATCAATCTTATTTTCACCGAGCTCTGTTTCGCCAATAGCATCTAGCTTATATGACTCTCTAAGTACCGGGCAAAATCGTTTATAGATATCAAGATAGTCAACACAGGAAACGCCCTCAATATGCCAATGCACTTGCTCTCTACCAAACCTGCCTTTAAAAACAATCGGTCTTATATACCCTACTGGTGATAATCTTTTTGTTTCTTCTTCACCTAATAGTCTTGTAATACGGTTAATAATATAAGGTACATCGAAGAATTCGCTATTCCATCCCGAAAGAATATCCGGGTAGTCAGAAGTAAAGAAATTTATAAATTTAGATAATAACTCTTTCTCGCTCTTACAATAAATGTATATACCGTTTTCGTTTTTCTTATGATATGGTTTTAATCCCCATGTTATAAATTGTCTTCTTAAAGTATCGTATACTGTTATAACATTAATAGGATGCTGGGGATCTTCAGGCTTTGGAAACTCATCTGGGCTATATGTCTCAATATCGATAAACAACACTCTTATCTGCTGATTAGTAAATTCCTGTCGTTCATTAAGCTCCCAAAAACTATCAATTAAAAATTGTTGCTGAATATTTAAATTTTCAAATATGCGAGTTATTTTATTATCTTTAAGATATCGAGATCTCTCGGCTTGATTACGAAATTTTTTCTTCTTAAGCTTTGTATTGAATATACTTGTACTATCCGGTTTATTATTTGTTTCTAAATAAATATATGGCTCAAAGGTAGTATCGACGGCTATACGTTTGCCGTTCTGATCCCATGTAAAGAGCCTCATTAGCTGCTCTCTAGGTAAGTATGCTACATTCCTATACACAATACTATTATAATATCAATTCACAAAAATAAAAGTTAAACTTTTATATGCGGACGATTTATTATATTCCGTTAATTTTATTTAGCAGTACTCTCTTGGGATCGCCATACGGGAGGCCATAAAGTTCGGTATAGCAGTTAACATTGTCTTCATTTTCAAGCCATCTACCTTCTGCAACTTTTCTAAACTTTGCGCAGCTATTCATATATTTACCCTTTTTACTCAATGTATCCTCAATACAGCCGATCATCTCTTCTCCGGTTTGGAACTTAATGGGAGCATCTTTATATGTAATGAGATTTTGGCATGCAATCGGTATGCCATAGCAGCATGCTTCAATATACTTTAAATCGCTTTTTGCTTTGTTAAATGTGTTGTTCTGTAATGGTGCAACCATCATATTAACTCTCAAATTATAAATTTTCTCCGGGTAGCTATAGAGTTGTTGCCAGGGATGAAATTCGAGATCACCGTTGGCTACATACTGTTGTAGGGGTATAGGAAAGGCACCTAAAAATACCCACCTATACTTGTGACGTGTCTTAATAATAGTATCAATTACATGCGCAAAATCATCATCAAATCCAACTCTATTTTCAACATCAAAATGCGCTCCTGATCCAGCATACAATATACGAGGTCTCTTTTCAAATTCATCATAGTTATCAGAAATTTTTCTCTCATTATAATAGTTGCCCATCCAAAACTTAGGAGGGAAATTAGGTATTACTGTAATATTTTTGTGACCTGTCTTTTCAGCATAATATGATTTCATAAAGTCACAAGTAACTGTTATTTCATCACACATGCTCATAATTTCTTGTGCTGTTTTTCTAATCTCTGGATCAGCGAATGCAGGTTTAAATTTATTATACTCCGGGATATCTTCAATAAAAACAAGATCGTCAATTTCATATATCAATTTAAACCCAGCTTGCTTGCTGACTTCTTTTAAAAATTTAACAAATCGTAATTGATGTGGTGTAGCTTGTCTTTGAATACGCACAGCTTTAATTCCCCGATAATAATTAGGATCAAAACACATTACTGTACTACCATGTACTATAAATTTTTGATGCGCGTTAAGTACATGCTCTGGCCAAATCATTCTCCAAAATCCGCAACCACTATAGTCAGCATAGTAATTTAGAGCTCTTGGTAAATCCAATTCTGGTGGACGTGGTGCCTCTTTTTGCTTTGGCATATTAGGCATAGCTTGGGGAAAAGGAGAAGCAAAAGGCGATACAAACGGGCTTGGAAACATATTCATATATTAAATGGTATACTCTTTGTAATCAACTCGTTTTGTTATACCATTATTCTTTTCTAGGAAAATAATATCACCTGTTGCAGCTTTTATACTTTCTTTTCTATGACTAATTACCATAATTGATTCTTTATACTTCTCCACTCTTTCTTTAAGAATACTAATAACTAACTCAACACCTCTCTCATCTAAACTCGAATCAAAAAGTTCGTCATATATACTAAAATTAAAAGAAACATCACCCTGCAGACGGCGAATATCCATAAAAGTAAAAAGACATGCTAAATCAATATTCTTACGCTCGGCTCCGCTAAAGTTAAAATAGGAACAATTTTTACCTTTATTGTCTATAATCTCTTCTTCAAAATACTCATTAAACGTACAAATACAATTAGCATCCATCTTTTTCAAGTAGTATGCTAGCTTACTATTGAACAGTTGTAATATCTTCTTAACGATATATGACTTAACACCTTCTTCAGATACAACAAACTTAACTACATCGAATAAATTTAAATCTTTCTTAATAGAATCTATTTCAGACTTAATATCGGTAAGTCTTTTATTTTGCTCCTGAATAAGCGCATCAAAAGAATTCGAATCGTTATCGATATCTTTTAAATCTTGTTGTAGTTCAATCTGCCACTTCTCTAGCTGCGATAACCTTTCTTCTAGATTCTGTTTCTCTTTAACTTTATGCTTATATTCAGATGCATTTTCTCTTAGTTTTTGAATTCTAGTATCTAGAGCATTCTGTAATGTTATGTACTGCTTTTCTTCAACCTTTAACTTCTCAATATCAGTTTCATAATTTTCAATCTCAACTTTTATCTTCTTCTTTTCATTTTTAATATGATTCCTGTCTGTCTCTTCTATCGATCTCAAGCACGTCGGGCATACCTCTTTATCCGTACCTACAGAAGTTAGTTTCTTATTGCATTGTGAAATAAGAGTTGTATTTTCTGAGATAGTATGTCGAACATCCTTGAGCTTATTATCAACCTTTAATGTATTGGCTTCTTGCTCTGCTATATCTTTTTTAATTTGCTCAACATCCGGTAGAACAAACTTAGTAAGCTTATCATTTATTTCTTTTATTTCCTTTGTATTGTTTTCTTGACGCGTGAGATATTTTTCCTTTTTCTTATACCTCTCGAAAGAAGAAGCTTCTTTTTGCTTTTCATATGTAAGAATTGTTTTCTGTATCTCATCATGCTTTGCAACGCTTATATCAAATACTTTTTTCTTTTCATTAATATCTGTCTTAAGAATATCTAACATATCACCGAATACACTAAGATTAAAAATATCTTCGATAAACTTTCTCTTCTCTTGCTTCTTCTTTGCCATAAACGGTATGGTGTTGTTTATGGTCATAATAACACAGTTTTGAAATACTTCTGGGTTGCTACTGATCTTCGAAGCAATATAAGATGTCGTATTTGTTATACTATCTCTCGTCTTATCCTCTCCGTTAATATAAAGATAACATTTCGAAGGCTCAATAGTTCTAATAATCTGTATATCTTCTTTTTTATCCATATTATTAATTGCTAATTCAAGAACAACTTCACAGCCCTTACGATTGACATTATTAATAATATTTTCTTTTTTAAGATCTCGCAGTGTTTCACCAAACACAGCAAAATATATAGCATCAGCTATTGTAGATTTACCGACACCGTTTCTACGATCCTCCTTATCTCTATTAACGCCTGTAATAATATGAAGCCCGGGTTTAAACTCTACCTTGACAGGCTGATTACCAACCGATAAAAAATTCTTAATACTAATGCTTTTAAAAACAACGTTCTTCATTTATTAACTGCCTTTTTGTAAAGCTCAACACAATATTTGGATATTTCTGATTTTTTCTCTATATCAAGTATCTCAATAAACTCTTCGATAGCTTTACTCATATCTACTCCCGATATATCACACGCTTGATCGTCATTGACAACGACACTGTTATTATATAGTGAATAATCAACAGATAGATTAAATGGTTGATGAGCTGAAAGCTTTTGTATTAATAGGTCAATATCATCGGTTTGAATATTTTTATCAATTAAAACTTTAACAATATTATTTTGAATATTATTTTTTATATCTGCTGCACTAAGGGCTACAAACTTGGATAGCTCTGAAATAGCTATTTTTTTATGTTTCGGTGAAATAGTATTTTCGTAGAATTTATAATTCAAATCATTAAAGTCTAAAATATAATATCCTTTTGTGTCGCCGGTATCACCGAAATCCATTTCAAAAGGATTGCCAATATATAAAATAGTTTTATCATTATATTTTCTTTCATCGCGTAGATGAAAGTGACCACTCATAATAAGCTTAGCTTTAGATAAAAGATCGGTAGATTTTATTCCATGATCACATAGCTTATAGCTATGCATTTTAAAGCTTTCTATTTCTAAATGACCAAGCATTAAATCACTTTCTTCTAATTTAGATATATCTGCACCCCACGGAACAAACGAAACCTTTTTACCTAAAATTGTACAATGATGTATCTCACTAATAACTTTAATATTCTTCCACCCGTTAAGAATAGATAATGAGTTTACATCAGTTCTGTCTTTATAATAAGAATCATGATTGCCTACTAAAATAACAATATTAAAATCTTCCCAAAGTTTTAATATTTGATTAACAACATGGATTGTATTTACAGCAATTTCATCTCTATAATGATAAAGATCACCGAGTATAAAAATATCTTTTATCTTCTTTTTCTGTAATTCAGATTTAAGCCATTCAGCCCACTTTAGAGCTGTTTCGTGCCACACAAGACTATTCTGATGTACACCAATATGTATATCGGAAATACAACAAACTTTATCTGTGCTGAGTGTTATTTCTTTATCAGCTTTCACTACTTGTATTATAATTGTCGTCGTCGCTTGGCTCTACATAAATGTTATATGTATTCCCGTTTCCATCTGGGCTTAGCATTAAATCCGTATATACTTTGTCACGATATTCATTTAGTACGGCATGATGCTTATTTTCTTTCTTAATCCGATTAATAAAAGCATGAAATGCAATTGTTGTAAAATAAGAGAAGGGGCTAAACCCAGTATCAAGTCTAAACTTTTGATTACGTAATGCGGAAAACATTTTTACGATTGCATCGCCTATCATATCATCCTTATAGGAGTAGTTAATAAAATTGGGTGCATAAGATAACCCGTTTGCAATCTTTGTAATGCTTTCACCGAGTTTCTGAGAAACAACACCTGATTTATAGTATACACGTATCTCTTCTTCAAACTCTTTACCGTTAACATAATAAACCTTTTCCTTTGGCTTAAGTTTTTTACCGGTGGGCGTAACTTCTGGCGTAGCCATAACACCTTTAGACATAATCTTTTTAAGATCTGGATCATTTTTTATCTGATCTGCATCAGCAGATTCCTCAGCTTTAGGCTTCTTGGATTTCTTTAATGCTGTATTGTATTTTTTCTTTTTCATAAAGGTTTATTCGCTTCTCCATATGAGCAGAGCTATACTTGAAGTTATCGGCGATGTCGAATATTATAAGCTTATCCTTATCCTTATGCAAGCGAAGGCCTCGTCCTATAGATTGGACAATTTTAATCTTAGCTTTGCCGCCGCATGCAAATATAATGTAGTGTAAATTTTTAATATTAATACCGGTCGAAAATATCTTAGAAATCGCTACAACTATAACATCGGTTCTATTCTCCATTAAAGCTCTAATCTTCTCTCTTTCAGCTACTTCAACCTCGCCGCGAATAAAATAAACTTGCTTATCTGGGCATATTTCTTTAATAGTTTTATAGAGAGTCTCGCCATGCTCAATAAAGTCGATTAAAATCAGAGTATTATTTGCCAGCTTACATGATATTTTTCCAATAACATTATTTCTAAACTGACTGCGCATTAAAAAGCGCTGCTCTTCTCTATATAGATTAGCAGAAGAGATAACCGTATCTTTAAATGGATCTTCTTTAAATAATAATTTAAAAATCTGCACCTGTGCATTACTAACATAATTCTCTAATCGTAATTCGTGACTATGCTTTTCATAAATTATTGGCCCTATCTTTCCTATAATGTTCCATTGATCTATTAAATTCTCAGGCATAGTACCCGTAAAACCAAATCTAACGGGTGTTTTTATTTTCTTTATAATCTTATTAACCTCATTGCCTTTTCTAATTTTATGAACCTCGTCAACAATTAGACAATCAATATCCTCTATCCAAGATAAATCTGTATTTTTACTTTGTAAAATACCTAGATTGGCTACTGTTACGTTTGCGCTTCCTTCTAAAGGACAGCTTCCTGTCCATTTACGCACTGTAAATGGTACATTATATGAATTGAAATCACCTAATGTTTGCTGTACTAGACCTAGATCAGGAACAATATATAAGCAGTTAAATTTTGATCCATATAAAAGAAATAGTTTAGTTAGAAGAGAAGCTGCTGTAAGTGTTTTACCGCCTGCGGTTGCTAATACAATTGTACCTCTACCGATTGTATATGCTTTCTTAACTATCTCTTCCTGGTAATCTCTTAAGGGTAAAGTAAGAGGCACAATATTTTCACTATAATGTGGATTAGACTTCCATTTACTTGCAGGTATTATATACTCTGTTAATCCTGACTCCGTTGTAACTTCACCAATATATTGGTTGTTAGTTAAATATTTTCTTATCTCAAAATAAAGACCGGGCTCAAATCTACCTGTTGGTGTTATAGCATATATACGTTGTGGTAAAAATCTTCCGTAACGCTTGCGAACGAAAAAAGCTGCATCGTTCTTTACAGAAAACGTTTCGCGTATTTCTTCTAGCTTATCACCAGAAATTATAGCCGTACATTTTTTAATATCGTATAAAAATTGAATCACAGATTTTTAAGCGTATCTAATACGTATTTTGTAATTGCAGTTGTCGTGAGGTTTATTTTAGTATATTCAAATAGTTTATTTAATACATCATTATACTCTAAATGAGATAAATCATTACTAATAAACTTTCTATTAATATTAATAATATCCTCTTTAGGAAAATTTACCATAGTACATGAAGGACACGCGTCTAAATTTTCAAATAAAGGTATACAATAATTTGCCAAAATTTCATAGTGCCTCATACAATCCCAACCAGATTTTTTCTTCGTTATACCGAATTTAGCTGTTTTATAGTTATTATAATATGCGTCTTCATTTTCAAAAATATAACCTGTACCAGGTGAGCTAGGTATATATTCAGCTATATCCCTTGTCTTATTAATAATAGTAGTATCAGTAACAATTTTTTTTGGTGGTATACCAAAGGAAATTGGTCGTAATAACGTTGTAGGTTCAAAAACTAATTCCCTTTTAAAGAGTATAATACCATCAGTATCAAAAACACCCGTGCAGTCTTCTCCTTCTATAAAACAGATTTTATTTTTAGGATAATATTGCTTTACTAGCTCTAGATAGTTTTTATTACGTCTAATACTACCATATATTATATAATCAAATAATTTATTTTTAATCTTTGATTCGAGGTCAGAATTATCATTATAATATTTCGGTAGATGCCCCCACATTGTAAATCCGCGGCCAGAGCATCTATTAATTAGATCCGTTACATTAGTCTGCTCTCTATACATAAAATGATACTCATTTGAATGAGTAAAATCAGCACCCAACAGATCATACAAGCCGTGAAAAATAGTATCACTTTGATAATCACAAAGCCCGTCTGCAATAAATAAAACCTTCATTACGTTGTTTCAAGTTTAATAATATCAACAAGATTCTTAATATCATAAGACGTAGAGCTTAATGTCTTTTCCGATTTTTCTAACAACTCTATTATCAGTTCCAATTCTTTTATAGTATTATCAATGTCAGTAATTTCAGAACATTTCTCTGCTGTGCGTTCCACCATAGGTATTGCGAGTTTTACCGGACTTTGTTCCTGTATTTTATCTACAATTTCTTTCTTTAGTTTTTCTCTCTTCTTACGAATCGCTACTAGCTCTAGCTTATGACGAATGCATCGGCCAGCCCATTTATGCTTTATACCCGGTAACTTTAATTGATATTCTTTTAAAATAAGCTCATCAATTTTTAAGTCATTTTCTAGCTCTTTTATGTAATCTTCTAGCAGCATTAACTTAAATAATAGTATATAGTTATATGAAATCAATAGGTTTATTTGAACAGGCTTTTTATAAAACATTAAGTGAAATGAATGTAGCAGGAGGAGCTACAAGCGTATTTGGTACGGTTGATTCCGGAGCTACTGGGAATGCATTTCCCGGTCATAAAGACAATTACGCGCCAAATGATTCAAGGGTTCCAAAAGTATTAGGTGCTGGTAAAAAGAAGAAGAAATTTTTTGTACAGCGACGTCCATTACCTGGATTAGTCTTAAAGCTTTCTAAATAACTCGTGGATCTAGGTCATTGGATATTAAATGAAAACGTAATTATAGACGAGAATACGTTTGGCTTTATATATGAAATTACAAATACTATTACCGGTAAGAAATATATTGGCAAAAAACAGTGTAAGTCAAAATTAAAGAGAAAGCCTTTAAAAGGAAAAAAGAATAAAAGAATTGAAATTAAAGAATCAGATTGGAAAGAGTATACTAGCTCATCGACCGATTTAAACGAAGATATTAAAAAATATGGTAAAGATAAATTTATATTCAAGATATTACGGGCATGCGGCTCGAAATGGGAATTAGCATATTTCGAAATAAGCGAACAAATCGACAAAAACGTTTTAATGAGAGAAGATTATTATAATGGTATTATTAATGTGAGAATCGGCAGACCGCCTAAAAAATTTCTTGAGTAGTTTATATTTTCATTCATAATAAGATATGCTCAAAAAAATTGAGTTTAGTCAATATAATTTTAAGCTGCTAAATTTTAACTATATTTTCGCAAGAAAGATGGAAGTTAATTTAATAAACGATCTGCATAGGTTTGATCTTTTAAAAGAGAAAATATCTAATCATGCTAAGAAGTTTTTCTATCATCATATTATTCATAGTCTTTGTGAAGAGCTTTTGAATAACCCTAGTACTGAAAAAACTATTATTTACTTTAATAATACCCAACTCGAACAGTTACATATTTTTAAGTATTTTAAAGAAGAGGACGTTCTTAAGACTCTTAATATTGTTTTAGCTAAAATAAAGAAATTATTACCTATAAAGATGTTTATTACTAATATATCGTTTGATTTTCTTACCCACCTCCTTTCTTCTAACGACGGCAGAGGTATTGAAGTTATTAATAGTATTAGAAGTTATATAGATAGTGTTAATATAGAAAACTATACATTTGCTAGCGTAAGAACGTTTACTAAGAAGAATGATCTTATTTTTCTAAATAAAGAATACTTTAATCAGCTTAAGACTAAACAACTTCTCATTAGTTAAATTAATAAATAATTAGATGGCTGATACTACCATTTCCGGTTTATCTAGAATTTTGACAACTAATACCGGTGCTATAGTACCTATTTCTGTTGACGGTGTTACATCTGGTATACCGGTAAGCGGAATTATTACTGCTACCGGTAATATTGGAGGCGCTCTACCTATTCCTGCTGGTACAACTGCACAAAGACCGGGTGCTCCGAGCTCCGGAATGTTAAGGTTTAATACTTCTCTTAATACTTTAGAAATATACAATAATGGATATTGGCTTGGATTAGCACAAGCTACATCGTCAACAGGTACTGTAACAACAGTATATGATTATACTGGATTAGATGTTAGTTTTATAGTGCCTGCAGGTATTACTTCATTATCTGTTAAAATGTGGGGTGCAGGCGGTTCGACTGTAGGCTCTAATACAGCTGGAGGTGGAGGTGGCTATACAAGCGGTACTAAAACCGTTACATCAGGTCAAGTATATATTATTTCTGTTGGAGGAGGAGCCTCTAGTACACACATAGGCGGTTACAACGGTGGAGGTAGTGTTGGTGATGCATCTTACAACTTAACATACGGCTCTGGTGGAGGTGGTGGTTATTCTGGTATATTCCTGGTAAGTAAAACTTTTGCAAATGCAATTGCAATTGCAGGTGGCGGTGGAGGCGGGGCTGGGGAAGCAGGAGGTCTTAAGGGAGGAGCAGGCGGTGGTGCATCCGGATTAGATAGCGGTGGAGGTGGTGAGGGTAATTATTGGGGTGCATCTGGCGGTAAGAGAGGTACACAATCTGCTGGTGGAGCAGCAGGGCAAAACACTTCTGATGCTTTATATATTGGAGCTCAGTTGCAGGGCGGAAAAGGTCAGCCATCTGGTGGCTATGGTCCAGGTGGGGGTGGTGGAGGGGGGTACTACGGGGGTGGAGGCGGATATGGCTATTATATACGGACTGCTAGTGGTGGTGGGGGCGGTGGATCCGGGTATACAGGTGGATTATCTAGTAATATTAACACAGTAGCTGGAGATAATCCTGACAATAACACCGGGCTACCCGGTAATCCTAATGATTCGGATAGAGGAGGCGCTGGGCAAGGTGGTAAAGGTGTAAATGCTGCTGGTTCTAATGGTAAGATTATAATAAGTTATACGTATCCACAATAAATAACTATATGAGCTTTAACGACAAAATATCTAAGTATATGAATCTCTTTAATGAGCAAGATCAGCCTGAAGATGCAGCAATGCCTGAAGCTCAATCTGCTATTCCCGATCCCTCAAGACCTCAGTCTCAGGTTAAGGAGGAGCCTGATGCTCTCCCGCCTGAAGGTTATGTAGATATTGTTCGAATGCTTGCAAAAGCATTAGTTATGAACATCCCTCCTGGTTCAATTGATACTCTTTTCACAAAGCCTATTAATAGAGAGACTGCTACAGATGTGAGAGAAGCTTTACAGCAATCTATTGCACAGAATGAAAATTTTGAAGATAATCCTACTAAATTAACTAACCCTCATTTTAGAAAGTTTGAACAATCTATAAATGAAAATAATTTTATGGCAAAGTATAAAGAGATTCTTAATATAATGCAGCGTTATAGCGACGATCCAAATCTTAAAACAAAATGATATGCGTAAGCCTAAGGTTAAAAAACCATACAAGTCTCTTAAAGACATCTATTTAAACGAATCCTTCTCTAAACCTGTACCGATTCTTCCGCGCTCCAGAGTTTTAATTTATCGAGAAAATGCAGATGTTGTAGTACAGCAGGACCCCCCTCATGGTCAGATGCATGAGTTTGAAATTAGTGATAAATTAGCTAATAAATTAATTAACACACTTACTAGACAAAAATCAGTAAAAACACCGGAGGGTGAAGCTTCTGTCGATTCACTTATTCAGAAAGCTTTAGAAATAGATCGCTGGAATGAAGCTAATCCAAGATGGAAACAAGTTTTAACGTCAATACAGAGTTATTTCGATGAAGCGAATTTAAATGCAGATAAGTTCTATGAGCTAATTAGCTTACAAAAAGATAAAGATAATCTTGTTCGTACTGTTTTAATTGGAAAAAGTTTAGGTTCAAATGGTGCGGTTGCTGCTTATAATTTCAATGATCTTATTCCGGATAAATTTAAACAGCTCTTTGTAAATCCTCAGGACGCTATATCTGTAATGGATAAGATTTATAATTATGATTTTAAGGCTAAAGTTTATGTTGGGAAAGGTGAAATAGCTTTAACTTTAATTTCAGATGCAATTAAAGGAGAAAAAGGCGATTTATATTTTGATGGCATTGGTGAAGTTGAATACAAGGCCTCAGAAGCCCGGCTTGGCGGTGATGGCTATGCAGGTGTTTCTTCATCAGAAGAATTATCTAAAATATTTGCTTCTTCGCCTAACACACAGCAGCTTTCAGCAAAAATACTAGATAGAGCAAAAGAAATGGCTTACAAAGCAATTGAAAGCTGGATAACAAAAAGAGGAAAAGATGAACAGATTATTAATTATTTAAAGCAAGTTCAGAATGCACTTAACGATGATAAAACATTACAGCAATTAATATCAACCATAGATCAAGTAATACCTACTGATTCTACAACTGCAAAGTGGAAATCACAGCTCAAAACATCTGTTAAATCACAAATAGAAGAATTTACGCGAAAAAAAGCTGGTGAAATAAAAGGTACATTTAAGCCTGCATTCGAAGCATTTTTTAATAACTGGCAAACATTAACTGATGAACAACTTGCAAAAGGTTTAGTAGCTTGCAGAAGTTATTCATTAGAATCCGGTAAAGGTCAATCTTTAAAAACTGAACTAGAGACATATCTTTTAAATAAAATAAAATCTAATAAAAATGCAATTTTAGCTTCTAGCGATACTAGATTGAGACTTTTAGCAGCAATACATTTAGTATTATATCATTATGTAGAAGAATTTAAGTATATTATTTTTGGTAATAATAAAACTAAAAATTTAGTTACTTTCACATTTCCAGGTAATTCGGTTGGAGAAAAAATAGAAAGCGCATATAATTTTTTAAATCAAGTCAAAGCGTCTATTGGTAATTCAATAGATAAATTTGGCCCGTCAGTACAGGTGACTGTTAATCCATGATAACATTTGCACAATTTTTATTAGAAGGCGGGGTAGCCGGTCACATGGCACATCCTTTTGATCTACCTAATGCACGTACAGGGAAAGATCTAATTAATATTTTTAATAAGCTTGTTAATAGTCTTAAGAAAAAACCTTCTTCTGTTAAGATTGACGGTGTAAATGCTTCCATTAAATTAATTACCAATGCAGAAGGTAATAAAGAGTTTGCTATGGATAGAGGTTCTAATAAACCTGAAGATGTAGAGGGTGTAACAATTGCTAAGTTAACATCTCGCTTTCCTGAAGGCCATGGTATGATAGAAACAGGTAAGACTGTACTCAATATTTTTAATACTGCTATTCCCAGCATAGAGCCGGAGCTTAAAAAACTTAAAATGTGGAATAATCCAAAAATACTTTTTAATATGGAATTTGTGAAAGGCGCAACCAATGTAATTGGTTATGCTAATAACTTTTTAGCTATACACGGGTTAAATGAGATTATAGAAGTTAAGAGCCCGGTACGTGGTAGTGTGAGAAGAGCATCACGCGAAATACCATATGATAAAAAAGCATTATTATCTTTAATATTTAAAGTTAATCCTATTGCTAAGAAGTCTGGCTTTGATGTGGAACACGAGTTTACTGTTGAACAGGGTAATGTAAATTTTAATGATGTATTAAGTTCAAAGTTTACAGTTAACTACGACACAAAGAATATTGTTACCAAGCCTTTAAGTGAATGGTTAACTAAGGCTGTTAATCCTCGAGCTGATAAAATTAAACTAGCTTCTGGTAAATCTATTAGCGCTATGAGTCTAGAGAATTTTAAGAATATAATTAATGGTGTACCTATGCATACCTATATTGGTAATAATAAGAAAGATATTGAAAAGGCTATTAATGGTGCATTGTTTTATTATGCTACAATTAAGCTAGGTGACAAGATTAAGCAAGCTGCCAATTCAAAGCTTGGTAGCATTGGTGATCAGGAGGGTATAGTTGTAAGGGATAACACTATATCAGCTAACCCAGTTAAAATAACAGGGAGCTTTATTACAGGAAAAGAAGCTGGTAAATTTGCTAATAGAGGTGAAAATGAAGAATACGGTATTAGAGGACAGTTAGCAAATATGGATAGGGTTAATAACACCCCAAACTATCAAACTGCTCCGCCCTATAGTAAGGATATTTTACAAGGAAGATTAACGCCAGGAATGCCTATATGAAATTCGATGATTTAGTAAATGAAATTTTAATGCCTCAGAAGAATAACCTTATAGTTATTTTCCCGGGTCGCTTTCAACCCTTTCATATTGGTCATAAAAAGTTTTTTGATATGGCTAAAAAGCAATTTCCAGGTGCTGATTTTTTTATAGCTACATCCGATATGCCTGCTAAAGATGCTGGTAAAGATCCAAGCAGATACCCTTTTAATTTTAATGAAAAAAAGCAGATTATGTTAGCAGCAGGTGTTCCTGAGCAAGAAATTAAGCTCGTTAAACAACCTTATAAGCCTTTAGAAATTTTAAAAGACTATGATCCTAATGTAGCTAAAGTAGTTTATGTTGTAGGTGAAAAGGATATGAAAGAAGATCCTAGATTTGCATTCGGTATGACCAAAAAAGGCAAGCCAACATACTTTCAGCCCTTTAGAAGTTTAAATGAAATGTATCCTTTTAGAGAAGATGGCGGCCACGGCTACATATACTCACCTGGCACTATCCAGTTTAATATAGGTGGTAAGAATATAACTAGTGCTACAGAGCTAAGAAATATGTATAAAGCTGCTAATGAGCAACAAAGAAAAGAATATATCGCTCAAATACTAGGTAAATTTGATCCTAAAATCTACAATCTCTTCAATACGAAACTAAAATAATTATTTCTTATTTTTTTCTTCTAGGATAAGAATTGTTTCAAATAAAACTTTTTCTAAATTTTCTCTCGATTCTCTTCTTAATGCTGTTTTAAGATTAGTCAATAATTTATCACCACCTGCAGCAATTGCAGAAAAAAGTTCTTCTTCATTATTTTCTTCTAAATTACCTGCATCATCACATGTACCATGCATTGGATTCTTAGCGGCTTCATAATCTTCATAACCGAATACAGACTCTAGCTGATCGTGTGCATTAGTAATCTTGCTTAAAACCCAAGCTTCAACATTATCTTTACCTGCTAATATATCATGGAGCATTGCAGAAATTTTTGCACATCTAAAAAGAAGCTGTTTTGCCATTTGACCATTGCTGTCGTAAGATGCAGGATCATAACCTTCACAATCCTCACTCTTGCTATAATGCTCTTGTTCTTCATTGTTACCACAAGATCTTTTAGGAGGCATTTGTATCTTCTTAACTCTGGCCGGTGTGGGCGATACAGTCTCATTGTCAGCTAGAGTCCCAAGACCAACGTTTTCTTTTATGATCTTTTTATCATATAGATCATTAAGATTATTATAATCATTAGCAAACATGTTATATATATTTATTCTAAATTAAGAGATAAATGTGCTTTTTCCAAATAGATTTATCATACTATGGTGTTACATGAAAACAGTTTATAAATCAATAAATAATATTATGGAACCGTTTAAAGATTTTTATAACAAACCAGTGTTTGGTGTAAACGAATTAATCGAAATTAATGGCTTAGGTAAGCTTAAGGCTAAAATTGATAGTGGTAATGAAGCCTATAATGTTCTGCATGGTGTAGATATTTCTGAAGACGGTGAAAACATTTCTTTCACTACTGTAGATGGTAAACCAATGAAAGCACCTCGTGCGGGTGACATAAAGATACATATTGGAAGTGGGGTTAAAGAAGATAGACCTATAGTAAAGCTCAATATTAAAATTAACGGAAAAGAGTATAAAGATGTTCCTTTTAGCATAGCGGATCGTTCTGAAAATGAAGATCCTATCTTAGTAGGCGAACCTTTTCTTAAGAAATTAAATGCAGTGATTGATGTTAATAAACAGGTAAATGAATCAGTTCGTTACAATGTAATAGCTATTAATAAAAAAGATCCTCTTTCAAAAGAATGGATGAGACCAAGTTTTAGTGAAAATGCTATCCGTCATATTGCTAACAAACAAAAAACTTTAATAGTTAACCAGCATGGTGGAGCTAAATTTAAAGGTAAAGATGTTCTTAAGATATATAACCCACAAACAAAAAGACCTTTTATAGTTTTTAAGAAGAAAAAGAAAGTAGATAACAATGGCTGATACAACAATATCGCAGCTAACAACTAATTTAGTGCTATCAGCGGAAAATTTTTTACCTCTGAGTGATGGTAATACAACTACAAAACTTTCTACAAATAGTTTATTAGGTACGAGAAATCGCTTAATAAATGGCTCCCCTATAGTTTGGCAAAGAGGTACAACCTTTACAAATATTGCAGGTAATGGAACTTCAACTTATACTGCTGATAGGTGGGCTTTTAGTCAAAATAATTCTCCGATAAATATTATTACTCGGCAAACTGGTTTCGGTGGCCGTCCATATTGTATTAGAGCGGGAAAACCATCAGGCTCTACTTTAACTGAGCAGTACAGATTATGGAATCAAATAGAATCTACTGATTGTTTTGATCTAGCAAATCAAGAGATAACCCTCTCTTTTTGGCTTAGAAAAGGCTCTAGCTTCTCCGGTACTTATGTTTGGACTTCTGTTACTACTGGTACAGGGGTAGATCAAGCAGGTAATTTAGCAGCTGGTAACAATTGGACGGGTCAAACAAATGCTATTTTTAAAAGTTTTACTTCTAGCGAATTAACGACAACCGGTACTTTTTATAAATTAACTGGTACTGTAGGAGCAGGAATAGGTGAAATGTTAGTTGGATTTTTCTGGGATACACAAGGTACAGCATCTAATGCAAACGATTATATTGAAATTACCGGTGTACAGTTAGAGAGAGGCTCGGTAGCTACACCTTACGAACATAGACCGTTTGCACAAGAATTATGGATGTGTTGTAGATATTATAACGGCGGTGGTTATTACAGAGGCGATTTTTAAATTAACTTTTTATTCTGCGCAAATTCAACAAACTTATAAAACTCAGCTCGAGAATTATCATTATTATCTAAGAACGCACCAGACATTCTAGCTGTCCGCATCGTTGAATCATGTCTAATACCACGATTAGAGCAACAAGTATGATTAGCTTCAATCATTACTGCTACACCATTATTCTTTTCGCATACTAAATCGATATGCGCATGAATTTGCATAGTAAGATTTTCTTGTACTTGTGGACGGCGAGCAAACCAATCTACAATACGATTAAGCTTACTCAGACCAATAACTTTACCTTCTTTAGAAGGAATATAAGCAACATGAGCTACCCCGGTAAAAGGTGCATGATGATGGGAACAAAGCGAGGTTAATTTAATATTATTCTGACAAACCATTCCATCATATTGATCAATATTATCAAAAGCTGTAATCTTCGGTGGCTTGCTATAACAGCCCCATGCGAAGTCTTCTACGAAAGCCTTAGCCACGCGATGTGGGGTATTATCACTGTTTGGATCATTTCTCCAATCATAACCTAATGCATCCATATAAGCTTCATAAGCCTTAGATGCTCTTTCAATTATTTGTTCTCTTTCTTCTTGAGTATGAGGATGATTGTGATTAGCGAAAGCGAGTTTTACTTTAGACATATTAGCTATTATATTATAAGTTATAACAAGATCAACATAAATAATATTGTATATCTATGGCAGACGTAACCATATCTCAATTGACACCAGGTGTACCTGCTGGTAATAATTTACTTGCTTACAGCACAGGTTCCAATACCTTGGGTGTACCGGTAAGTGCATTATTTCAGAATACAGAGTGTGTGGCAATTGGAACAACTACACCATTAACTTTTACCAGACTGCATATACAGGCGCCTCAAGAAACAAATTTATTTCAAAGCACATCCGTAACAAAACATCAGTTAAACTCGCATTTAAATGGTAATGGCGCAAACTTGTATTGTGGTGTTGAAGGTTCTTCATCAGGTAGAACTGATGTGGCCGGCACACTTGATAATGCATCTTATTTTGGCTCAAGAACAGCCCATGCCACACAATTCATAACAAACAATTCAGCAAAAATGACAATAAGTTCAGCAGGTTATGTAACTATACCCTATCAACCCATATTTAGAGTTAGCATGACAGGCGGTGGCGGAAATCAAGGAAATACACTTATTAAGGTTCCCTTTAACTACGCACCAGTAAATGTGGGTGGCCACTACAGTTTAACAGATAAACAATTCAATGTACCCATTGCCGGTAATTATCATTTTACAGCAGGGCATATGAATAGTCAAAATAATTCTGGTGTCGGTATTTTTGAAATAAGAAAAAATAATGTAAGACAGTGTTATGTTCATAACAGTAATTCACATCCCATGAGCACCAGTTGGAGCATCATAATACAATGCAGTCAGGGTGATTATATTGACATGTGGGCTTCAAACTACCATTTTGGTGGTGCAGCTGAACAAGGTTATGATTACCCCACGTTAATGGGGTATCTGATAGGATAAATAATATTATGCATTACGACCGAATAATACAAGAGAGTTTGAAAAAAACAGCTTTGAAGCGCATTCGCATCAAAGTGGATCCTGCCTTGGTTAATGCCAGCGCTGACTTGACTGGTTTAGATGGATATGAAGGTTATGTTCTAGAAGAATGTATGGGTAAATTAAAAATATTAGTCCTTACACCAGATATGGCTGTACATGACATACCTGAACAATTTATTGAAATGCTAGCTACCCAACACGATATGGATGTATTTGAAGAATTCAAAGCTTTTGCTATTAAAAATTTAATTAAAGATGGTATGCCTGAAAATAGCCCTACTTTAGAGCAGGTTCTTAATTCAGGTTGCCTTAATGATATTGAACAGTATTTAAAACAATCAGGCTTTACCGGTGAAAGGTTAGCTGATATGTATAGAGATTTTATAACTAATGACGCCTAAATTTGATCAACTATCTGAAGGGTTTTTAAACGGGTTAGGTAAGACTATATCTAGCGCTGCTACTATGGCTCAAAAAGCTTATAATATGCCTGGTAAAGCTATCGGAGCTCTTAATCAAGTAGTACAGCAAGGGGATATATCTCCTATCACAGGTGCAGCAAAAGCTTTAGGTGATAAGTTACAAGATAAAAATAAGAAACCTACAGACCAACAGCCCGAGCAAGGTGGTGATGTACCTCCTTTAAAAGCGGGTGATAAGGTCAGGATATTTGGTAATGCATTTAAAAATATGCCAAAAGGTGTAGAAGCTAAATTAGATCAACCTCAAAAATATAAGGGAGGTAATCTTTATAACGCTGTAGTTAATAATCACCCTAAGATAGGCTCAATTAAGGTTTACGATAACCCTAATACATCACAAGGCAAAGTAAGAGATATATTTTACTTTGATAAAACTGGAAACCCTATCACAAACGACTCTACCTTAACGAGGTATACTTACATAGGTCAAAATCCTAACGCATCACAAAAGGAATATATACTTTCGGACGACGAATCACGATTATTACCTGGATCGCAACAACAAAAATAATAAATATTATTACTATGCCATCAAAATCAGAAAAACAAAAAAAATTCTTCGGTGCCGTTATGGGCGCTAAAATGGGTCAAAAAGGTGTTACAGGTGCTGCTAAGAAAGCTGCTAAAGAAATGCCTAAAAAAGAAATTAAGAAATTTCTACATAAAGAGAGTTTCGGTGATGCTGTTAATAATATTTTAACGGAATTGTTTAAATTTAAAAAATAATGTCAAAAAGCTTTGTAATTACTAAAGCAGGCTATTACTTGTTAGATGAAAGTAATAATATTATATTAGGTGAAAACGGTAAGCCGGTAACGTTTAAAGAAAAAGAAGCGGCCGAAAACTACTTAAAAGAAAAAAATATTACTGGAACTGTAAAATAACCAGTTGATTTTTTAGGTATATTTGATTATAATAATACAGGTATATTAAGATCAGGTATAATGAAATACGAAAGTACTAAGATTATTGATTTAGGTAGTTGTGCATTTAGACAATGGAAGGCTGATAGTCATTGCAAGTTTATTCACGGCTATAATTTACAAGCTAAGTTTTGGTTTTGTTGTACAGAATTAGATGAAAAGAATTGGGTAGTAGATTTCGGTGGATTAAAGGGGTTAAAGGATATTTTAGAGAAACAATTTGATCATACATTATGCATTGCAATTGACGATCCATTATTAGATGGATTTAAATCATTACATGCATCAGGTGGTTGCGATTTACGTATAATGGAGAATGGTGTAGGTATAGAGAGAACTGCGGAATGGTGTCTTGGTACAGCAGACAATTATATTCGAAGCATTACTAACAATAGATGTTGGGTAGATAAGGTTGAAGTATGGGAGCATGATAAAAACTCTGCAATAGTTTCAAGCGATACAATAAAAGTTGACGTGCAAAATTCTTTTGAATCCGGTAATACTGTGACACAAGGTGCACCGCAAAATCATATTAGGAATTTTATGGCAGATATTGCAGAAACAACAGGTATTAATTTAGAGTCGGTTATTAAGAACCCCCCACCTATTAGTAATAAACCCGGTTCATCAAGTGTACAGCCAGCACCGGTAAAGAATAAGGTTACTTCAGGTTGGTCAGATTTATATGGCGGTACATCGTGGGGAATAAATCGTTAAGTTACTTCTTAAGCGTCGCTATAACTTTAACTATAAATTTAAGTAATTTACTTCTTGTAATGTCATCTTCTGTAAAATGACAAACATGAATTCCGTTATGTCTGCTTTCTTCCGAATCAAATCCTGTCATAATATTTTTAAATCCAGATTTTTGAATATCAGACTGTAGTGAATCTCCTATTACAAAAAGCTTACAATTTTTTCCAAATCTAGTTAAAATGGTTACAAGTTCACTATGCTCTAAATTTTGCGCTTCGTCAACAATAACAACACTATTTTGAAATGTCGAACCACGTAAGAAATTTACCGGTATACATTTAAGATATTCACTTTCAAATAACATATTTGTTATTTGTTTACCTACTAATTCATCACACTTTTCGACTAATGGAATACTCCACGGTTTAAACTTTTCATCCACTTCACCTGGAAGACTTCCTAGCTTACGAGTTGCTGATTCAACTATACTTCTTATATAGATAACCTCATCTATACGTTTTTCCTTTAACATAGTCAAAGCAACATATGTTGCGCAATAGGTTTTAGATGAACCCGCAGGGCCATCGCAAAAGAGAATATGTGAGCTTTCATCAAACGCTTTGTCGACAAAAGTCTTATGATGATCGTTGAAGTGAAATTTTTGATCAACTTTAAAATTGAGAAAAATATCGTTTCTAAGGATCCCGTTTTCGTCGCGCGCCTGTTGTTTAGCAGCTTTTTTAAGCTGTCTATCCTTTTTAGACATCTATTAATATTTATTCTTTTTTGACTTTATATACTAGTACTAGTTGAAACTAATTATAATTAGTTTATAATAAGATTATGGATAATACTATTTTTCTTAGCGACGATAAGCTTTTTTATACGTTAGAGGGTGAAGGTGAGTATGTAGGTCGGCCTTCAGTGTTTATGAGACTTTCAATGTGTAACTTAACATGTAAAGGATTTGCGTCTGCAGATTCACCAAATGGCTGTGATAGTTTTGTTAGTTGGTCGGTAAAAAATAAGTTAACGTTTGATGAGATTTTTGAATATATGTCTCAGAACCGATATAACTGCTATCTCAAAGACGGAGCTATATTAAAAATAACCGGTGGAGAGCCACTTATACAGCAAAAGCAGCTTTTAAAGCTTATGGAAGCGTTTGTTGCTCGTTATGCATTTTGTCCTAATATTGACTTTGAAACTAACGGTACTATTATGCCGGATAATATATGGGTAAAGGAATATTCTGCTACATTTACTGTATCGCCTAAATTAACTAACAACGGTGATCCTGAAGAGAAGCGCTACAAACCTCAAGTACTTAAGTGGCATGTTGACAATGGATCAGGATTTAAATTTGTTATTAATAATGAAAGCGATTTAAATGAGATAATAGAGAAGTATATGCAAAATCCGGAAATTCGAATTCCATATAATAGAATATGGCTTATGCCTTGTTGCGGCAGTCGACAAGAGCATACAGAAAAATCAGTTATGGTAGCAGAATTATGTAAGAAACATAATCTTAAATTCAGTCCAAGATTACAATTGGTTATCTGGGATAAAGCCCTAAAGGTATGAAGTTTAAAGAATTTATAGACGGGCCTGAAGTACTAAAAAAAGAAGACGATGGTAAGCTTTCAGTTAAAGATTGGGTAAACGAGCTTACAGATGGTAAAGGTCTTGATACGGAGAAGGTGTATATTATTGTTGGCAGCTTTATAAATAAACTAAAGCAATGAGAATAGCAATTGTAGGTAGCGCCTGTCAAGGTAAGACAACTCTTATAAACGATTTTCTTAAGAAATGGCCATCATATAAACGGTCAAACGAATCATATAGAGACCTCATTAAAAAAGAAAAATTAAAACTTAATAAGGATGTTAATAAAGATGGTCAGTGGAAGATTTTAAATTGTTTAATTGATGATATACAGCACACGCAAAAGGGTGATAAGATAATTTTTGATAGATGCCCTCTAGATAATATTATCTATTCACTATGGGCAGAAGATAAGCAATCTTCAGATATTGATAAAGACTTTATAAAAGAATGTATACCGTTGGTACAGGAAAGTATGAAAGCTATTGACATAGTTCTTTTCCTACCTATTACAAAAGTAGCGCCTGTACCTATAGAGAAAAAGAAAAATAGAGAAGTTGATGAAGTTTATATAAAAGAAATTGATAATATTTTTAAAATTATTAGTCATAATTTAGCTCGTCATGGTGTTTGTCCGTTCTTAGCTAGTGATGATAGACCTCCTATGATAGAAATCTTTGGTAGTCCTGAGGAGCGTATTGAGATGCTTAAGCTTTATTTAAACGAAGGAGGTGGTTTAATTGAAGACCAGACTAGCGTATTAGATAGTGATAACATTAAGAGTATGGAAGATATATTAAAAGCTAATAAAAGTGCACATTACGATGAGAAATATGAGCAAAAGATTAAAAATAAAATTATACTTGGTGAATAAATATTTACATGGCTAATTTTAATGAGAAATATGATGAGCTTCTAGAAAGCTTTAAAAGTATTAAAACAATAAGAAGAGAATTTTATCCAAAAAATTTTAGGCTATCTGAAGAGTTCGTAAAAGCTTTTAGAAATGAATATAGAAGGCTTATTGATGAAGGTAACCACCCTCGTAAAGCTTTAGCCAGAATTAATAAAGCTTTATTATTTCACGCAAAATAAATTATTGCGATCCGAAATTATAAGTACCGTTATTTATGGTATATGTAATTAAGACACGCGCATAAACATTAATACTCGGAACATTACGTGCTGGGAAAACAACGTCGAATCTTAATCCACCGGTACCGTTATTTGCTATCGAACCAGGTGGTATATACGGGCATCCAGATAGCTTATTGTCTAATGCAATTGTAAAATGCCATGGCTTAATATTTGCCGCGCCAACAAATGGATAATCAGTAAAAAAGCTTCCTATAGTTATAGTAACGCCTTCAGAATTAGGATTAGCTAATGCTAATCCAACTTTATCAATAGTTCTAGTATAAATTGTATTTTGTTCAGCGGTTAAAGTGGGTATGAATGTTTGAGTTAGGTAGTTATAATCATCATCTGCACGACCAACATAAGTGGCGCTTGTAACAATGCCGCTATTAAGAGTAAACCTATTATAAAATCCATTTAATGCTGTATACCCGGGAATACTATTTGCATAGTATTGAGAGGATGAGACATAACTTAAAGCAGAAAGCGTATTAAACTGCGCTCCTGTACCGGTAACCCCACCAATAATAGTAGCATTTCCAACAGCATCCGTCTTTACTACATTGAAATTATCAAATGTAATAGTTTGAGTACCATTTTCAGTTTGTAAAATTAATAAATCAGTATTTACTGCTTCTTGTGTTTGCGGTAAATTACTAATATTGACGTAATTACTGTTTGTTGAATTAATTGCCATTATTATTATTTATATTATAATACTTAAATTAATATGGATAAAATAGGTATAGGTATAGTTACATGCAATAGACCTAAGTTTTTTCTAAAATGTTTTAGATCAATACCTAATGATTATTTACTAGCTGTTGTAAATGATGGTGCGGATTTTGAAGATATTGATAAACTTCAAAAAGAAAAACACTTTACATATTTTTATAATGATAAGAACCTAGGTGTTGGTAGATCAAAGAATAAATTGCTTAGATATCTTTTAGATAGCGGTTGTGAGCATATCTTTATAATAGAAGATGATATAATTATTAAGGATCCAGAAGTTTTTAACAAATATATAGAGTTAAGAAGTGTTACCGGTATTCAGCATTTTAATTTTGGTTACCATGGGCCTGCAAATAGGGGCAATATATCAAAAGGTACCCCGATGCCGAGATATGTAATTGATTATGGAAAGACAAAGCTGGCTATAAACGCTAATAGTGTTGGAGCTTTTTGTTATTATACAAGAGAAGCTCTAGAAAAAGTCGGGTTAATAGATGAAGATTATACTAATGCCTTTGAACATGTAGATCATGACTATAGAATGTATAAAGCTGGTTTCTGTACCCCTTACTGGAATTTTCCTGACTTGGCTAATAGCTGCGATTATTTAGATGAAATAGAGTGCTCAGAAAATAGCAGTTCTATTAGACCTAGAGAAGATTGGATGGATAATATTAAAATGGGCGTTAAATTGTTTGAGAAAAAACATGGCTATTCACCTGCATGGCAAAATGCTGTACCTGATACTTCAAGAGAAAAATTAATTAAACTACTTAAGGAAATAAAGAAAAAATATGAAAATAAGTCTATTAGTACCGAGTCGTGAGAGATTAAATTTAAAGCTCACACTAATAAGTTCAATTATAACTTCTGTAAAAGATATTAATAATGTAGAGCTAGTCTTTGGTGTTGATAAAGATGATCCTACCAGAGAAACAGTCTATAAAATAGCTGATGCAATACCTTTTGTTCGTATTGTTGATATAGAAAATAACGGTAAGTTTATAGGTATTAATAAAATATGGAATATTTTAGCAGATAATACTAAGGCAGAAATATTTGGTTATATTGGTGATGATATGATTTTTATGACACCCAATTGGGATGAGATGATTATCAAAGAGTTTACTGAGCCAGATTTACCGAAAGATAAGATAAAATTAGTGCATTGTTATGATGGTCATAGAATGCGTGATGAAATTTGTGTTAATGCCTTTATACATAGAAAATATTATGAAGTTCTTGGATATTTTACTAAGGAAGATTTTTTAATTAATTGGTCTGATCAATGGATGTATCAAACCTTCGCCGCATTTAATAGAGTAAAATGGATTAAGGATATTCATATTCAGCATAATCATTGGATCTATGGCGGTAGAAAGAAAGATAAGACTGCAGACCGAATGTTAAGCGATAATCATGATAAAATAAGTGATAGCTTATGGTACTCACTTGCACCGCAGCGTATTGAAGCTGTTGAAAAATTATCAAAATATTTGAACATATCTCCTGATTGGTCAAAAGTTGACAGGCAAACACAACCATGAAGATCTATACACATTACAGTAAGACACACGAAGAACTATATAACGACTTTTTCTTAAAGACATTAAGAAATATATATAGTAAAAAGGAATTACCAGTAAGAGCGTTAAACCATGAGCAAACCACAGAAAGCGGTTCATTTATGGAACCAGGTTGGTTGGAAGCAATGGATTATAAATTACTAGTTATACTCAAAGCTATTGAAGAATGCATGGGTAGTTGGTTTGTCTTTGCTGATTGTGATATTCAATTCTTTAATCCGTTTTTAGATGATATAGGAGCATATTTAAAAAAGAATGATTTAGCTTGTCAAGAGGATAGAGGCAGCTTATGCGCAGGTTTTTTCGCATGCAATGCAACAGAAAAGACAAAAATTCTTTTTCAATCTATAAGAAGTCATTTTAGAGGCATGGTAAATGACCAAGCAGCACTAAATAATTTTAGTTATCTAACTACAAATGCACTGCTAAATACAAAGAAATATTTTACAATTGGAAATGTATTCTCTAATACGGACAACAACACACACGAGTGGGACGGAAAGACAATAATATTACCGCCTAAAGAAATATTAATGCACCATGCTAATTATGTTAGAGGTACAGCAGATAAGATAAGGCTTATGAATCTTATTAGAGAAAATTATATAACTAAAAATTATGCAGTATGATTTTAGCAATTTAAGGATTCAAAACAAAGGTCCTGTATATCCGCCCTATCACGAAGGCTTATACTTAGAAGAATATTTTTATAATTTTTATTTAAATAATAAAGATAGATTTGATAAAACTGGTTTTACTTTAATACCGATTTTCTGGACTGCCGTTTACAATCAAAACGTATTCTTTACAGCGCAAAACGATAGCAAACATCTTATACAGGAATATATTAATGCACTACCTGAGGGTAAGTATTTTTGTGTTTCACAGCACGACGACGCGGTTAAAGAAATATTACCAAAAAATACTCTTAGCTTTGAAGCAGGAGGTAATAAAAATGGTATACCCATACCTTTAATTTGTTCGCCAATAAAGCAAATACCAGAACATAATAAAGAATATTTTTGCTCTTTTGTAGGCTGCTTTACACATCATATACGAAATGAAATTTTTAATAATTTTAATTCAGATAATGATTTTAAATTTGTTACTAGTCAATGGGAATCTACAGTTTCAAGCGATAAGTTCGATAACTTTGTAACTACTACTAGTAAATCAGAATTTTCACTGTGCCCGCGTGGTTATGGTCCTTCAAGCTTTAGACTCTATGAAATACTACAATTAAATTCAATACCGGTTTATATATATGACAAAGCCTGGCTGCCGTTTGAAAAATATTTAAACTGGAGTGATTTTTGCGTTTTAGTAGAACAAAAAGATATTAAAGATTTAAAGACCATTTTAAAGTCTATTTCTCCTGAAAAGAAAGAAAATATGCTT